>Ga0181523_10001474_pt1 | contig 24957 bp, 19 predicted proteins | sample PEATcosm2014_Bin_43_FD_119752 | JGI IMG/M metagenome (GOLD analysis project Ga0181523, IMG submission 119752) | Peatland microbial communities from MTU Mesocosm Facility, Houghton, MI, USA - PEATcosm2014_Bin05_30_metaG | ecosystem: Environmental > Terrestrial > Soil > Wetlands > Peat | place... | reverse complement strand
TGAAAGCGTGTCTGTTCGATCTCCAGATACTTGCCGACGAACTCGAGCTCGCTCTGCAAGGTGATCTCGTTCTCCCGCCGTTCGAGGGCCATGCGCAGCAAGTCGCCGAGGCAGACCAGCAGACGGCTCGCAGCATCGACGTCTTCCTGCATCAGCACTCCAATGGTGTGAAGACTGTTGAACAAAAAGTGCGGATGTAACTGGCTCTTAAGGTTCTCAAGTTCGGCATGGGAGAGCTGCGTCTCCAGTTGCGCCGCTATAGTCTGGCGCTCCATAGCAGCCTGGTAAAAGTGGATCGACTGATACAGTCCCACAACTAACCAGTACGTAAGCATGCCAGTAAAGCTCATAGATAGAACACTGACTGCGAACGGCGGGAGAAGGCGCAGCACACTAGGATCAGTTATGCGAAAAACTGACCGCACAAGTCCACGGCTCAGAAAGTATTCGGTGACAGATGCCAGAGGAGCCATCATGAGCGACGCGATTGTGTGGACCGCTATATGAGGTACATACCTCGGTCCCGTCAATGGGAACCGTCTGGCCAGACCAATCACAAGCGGTGTGTACGCCGCCCATACGTACCAGTAGACAAGTTCGATCGTACCCACGAACACCCAGCTGACATGGATACCCTGTACCTTCACCAGCACGATCCTGTGCACCGCAAACAACAGTCCCACAATCGTCCACGCACACAGGATCAAAATCCATCTCGTCCGTCCCATATCTGGTGTGGCCTGCTGCAATGGATGTGTCGACCCTCCGCCGCGGATTATAGCTGAGCCGAACCGCCCAGACCGTTTGTGCTGGACCGCTGCCACACTTTGAATTCCGGTTTTGCCCGTGAACCGATCTCTGGCAACAGAACTTGACGACCAACTCTGACCGCTTGTCTCATTTCGGGCACCGCATGTCACTTTTCCTGCGAACATCGGTTTTTCACGGCATATGTTCCGTGAGCAGGGGCATCGCCAAGAACGTATTAGCGTTGCGATGACGCGGTGGCCGACAGGGCTCACAAGAGGAGAAAAAGCGAATGAAATCGAGATTGGCAACTTCAATACGCTGTAGCTCTCTGTACATGAATCTGGGGAGGCGTATTCTGGTCTCCACGGTACTGGCGGTGATCGTAACGGCTGCAGCCGGGGCGCAAAGTGCTCCTGCCATGAGTTCGGCAGAAGCGCGAAAAGCGATTGAATCCGCTTATGTCGTGTTTGGCAAAGCGGCTGTGGCGCCGATGGACAAGAACACAATGGAGAGGATGCTGGCTCCGGATTTATACGTCCAAACTGCCACCCGACGAGCAACAAGGCAGGAGTATCTCGATTATCTCTACACCCGCCCGTTGAGCTTAACGCGATTTAACGCCACTGTGCTCACGGTCGAACCCAGAGGCAACGACTGGGCGGTACTCGTATTTGAGAAACTAGAGGGCCAGCTTAAGGACAAGAGTGGCAAAACGAGCAAGATCTACATCTGGGGGGTTGCACGGGATGGCTGGGGACAAAGGAACGACAACCAGTGGACCGTCCTATACTCCGAGGAACTGGGGGGTCCGCAAACGTCGGAGGAGATTCCGCCGATCCCAAACTGGTAATGGAGTTTTCAAGTGATGCTGTCCGAACCGATTCACCGAACAATGAGGACAAAATGAAGAGAACTCTTGTGATCCCAGCCTTGCTGTTACTCGCCGCGTCGGCGGCGGCACAAACGGCACCCGCACCAACAAAGAACCCGGTCAGCACCGCCCTAAGAGACATTCTGCCCGGCCGGCAGAAGAACACCGTAGCAGCCGTCGAAGCCATGCCCACCGACAAATTCAACTACAAACCCACCGCCGACCAGATGACATTTGGCCATCTCGTCACCCACATGGTCGAAACGAATCATCTGCTGTGCAGTAAGGCCGCCGCCGTCCCCGCTCCCAAAGTCGAAGTGAACGACACGGACTCGAAAGACAAGCTCGTCGCCGCGCTCAAGGGTTCCTTCGATTTCTGCTCCGACGCGCTGGCGAAAATGGATGATTCGCAATTGGCGGAGATGACGGAAGGATTCGGCGGAAAGCAAGTTACGCGCGCCTGGATCAGCCTGGTCCTAGCCGGTACTTGGGCCGACCACTACGCCGAAGCCGCAATGTATCTGCGCCTGAATGGTGTGTTGCCGCCGACTGCCAAGAAGTAAGCCCGCTGGAGGGGATTTTGATGACCGCATTATTTCAGGACGTGCGGTACGGCCTGCGGCTGCTTTGGAAGAGTCCCGGTTTTACCATCGTAACGGTGCTTTCCCTGGCTTTGGGCGTGGGCGCGAACACGGCGATTTTTAGCATCGTGAACGCGGTTTTGTTGCGTTCGCTTCCTTTTTCGCACCCGGACCGGTTAGTAAAGATCGTGGCCAACAATCGGGGGGGTGGGGGCGCAGGATATTGGGTTTTTTGTTCCAGAACTGGACGATCTCAGAACAAGAGCTGGCTCTGGATAACGGCAAAATGAGGCGGAAGAAATCCCACGGCTCGATATTGTGCATGATAGGGCCACACCAAACAGTCCCACGTCTCAGCAAACGAGACGTGGGGGCACATAAGTCGCTCTTGGTAGTTGCTGTCTTACGGCATTGGAGTCAGTCCTGTACGGGTATAGCGCGATACGTATGGACCTCGCCGCTGGTGGTTATGCCCAGTCCGGTGATTTCGCCTTGGGCATTGATCGAGCAACTAGTCAATAGATAGAGCGGCGAGTTAGGTTCCACCAGAGTATTGAGGTCGGTGGGGACGCCGCCGCGCCAAACAACAGCTCGCGTATTGCCGCTGGCGTCGATGGACAGTCCAACCACCACGCCAGGATCGTTGATACTGATGGCAAGGCTGGCAGCATCTCCCGGCAGCGTGCCCAGGTCCTGCATGTGGGTGGCCGCGGTCCATAAGAAGGCGTGAAAGGTAGTGTCGCCGGAGAGGTCGGAGACACCGACCACCTGTCCCCTGTTATTGATGGCGTAGGCGAGATTACCCAGGGCCTGGCCAGTCGTTCCGCCGAGGTTGCCGAGGTCAACCAGCCGGCCGTTCTGCCACAACAACGCGTGCACGGATTGAAGATTGATCAGCAGGTTTGGGTTGAACGTGGTACAAATTCCGGACCCTCCGACGACTTGACCATAATCGTTGATCCCCATAGCAAGTCCGTCCGGATCGCTGCCCTCGGTTGGAAGCGCAATCGCCCTTCCGTACTCCCAGGCGACGGGTTTGAACTGCAGCTTTTGCGGGGCGGGGCACGCCGGATCTTCGCTAGCAGTTTCCGCGACGCCGGCAGCAATGCCCCAGAAGTTGATTCCGTTAACGCCACCATTGTTGCCGCCCAGCGTCGGCAGCGGGTACGCTCCTCGGCCTGACCACAGAACCGGCAAGCAAATCAGGTGCGTTCCAAAACCGCAGAAGTCCTCTCCGTTAGGATCGGAGGTCGACGTCTCCGCTTCGCCTCCAGCCAGCCCGAGCCGATTCAGCGCGAATGCGATGCTGTTCGGACCGCCCAGCGTTCCCAGATCGATGATCTGCCCACGATCCCAGAGAACAGCGTTCTGATTGTTGTTGGCCAGGCTCGACGAGCCACTGACCACGTCACTGTCGTTGATGACAAATGGCTGGCTGAACGTGCCGCCCGGCAAGGTGCCGAGATCGACGACGGCATAGTGTAAAGTGGGCGACTGCTGCGCATGCGCCGCCATCCCGGTTGCGATTGCCCCCACTAAGCTCATTGCACAGAGGAATGACACAACTCTCGATTTCATACTGCCTCCTTCGGGTGGCCGTGAGTCCTCATGCATTCCACCCTGTTCAGATAGGCGCAAACGAGCCGCGAAAACTATCATGGGAGCTCCCCGACGGCTATAATTCCGCCCACAGCACATGCCGGCAGCGAACATCAGGATGAACACCGGAGCTAACGTCACCGTCCTGCTCCAAGCCTGGAGCAACGGCGACCGGGAAGCGCTCGACAAGCTGACGCCCGTCGTCTACCAGGAGCTGCGGCGCCTGGCGCGGCACTATATGCGAGGCGAACGCAGTGGTCATACTCTGCAAACCACGGCGCTGGTCAACGAAGCATACTTACGGCTCGTGGACCTGAAGCGCATGTCGTGGCAGGACCGCGCTCACTTCTTCGCCGTATCGGCGCAACTGATGCGGCGCATCCTGGTGGACCACGCCCGCCGCCACAATTTGAAGCGGGGCGCCGGCATACAGCACGTGCCGCTGGAAGACACCGCGATCGTCGGCGGTGAACACGAGTCGGACTTTGTCGCGCTTGATTTAGCGCTGCGCGAGCTGGCCACGGTGGATGAGCGCAAGGCGCAAGTCGTCGAGCTGCGTTTCTTCGGCGGATTGAGCGTCGAGGAAACTGCTGAAGTATTGAAGGTTTCTCCGATCACCGTTATGCGCGACTGGAGCACGGCGCGCGCATGGCTCTATCGCGAGCTTCGGCCCGCGCGCAGCGGCGAATAATCTGGGTCTGGCCCATGCATCCCGAGCGATGGAAAAAGGTGGACGACCTGCTCCAGCAGGCACTGCGGCTCCCGCAGGACGAGCGCCGCGAGTTCCTCCGTCACGAGTCGGGCGGCGACGTTGCCTTGCAGGAAGAAGTCGAGTCGCTGCTGAGCTCGCACGATCAGGCGGGGAGCTTTCTGGGGCAGCCCGCAATCCATGTGGCCGCGCAAGCGATGGCGGTCACGGAGGAATCGTCGGTTCCTCCGGTTCGCGACGGGCAGATCGTCTCTCACTATCGCGTCCTGCAAAAGCTCGGCGGCGGCGGCATGGGCGTGGTCTATAAGGCTGAGGACACCCAGCTCGGGCGCTTCGTCGCGCTCAAGTTCCTTCCCACCGAATACGCCCACGATCCGCAATCCCTCGACCGCTTCCGTCGCGAGGCCCGGGCTGCATCAGCTCTCAACCATCCCAATATCTGCACCATTTACGAGATCGACAGCCACGAACGGCAACCGTTCATCGCAATGGAGCTCCTGGATGGGATGACGCTGAAGCATAGGATCGCAGGCCGGCCGGTAGCGCTCGATCTGCTCCTGTTGCTTGCGGGTGAGATTGCCGACGCACTGGATGCTGCACATAGTGGTGGCATCGTCCACCGCGACATCAAGCCCGCGAACATCTTCGTTACGGCGCGCGGGCACGCCAAGGTGCTTGATTTCGGGCTTGCCAAAATCACAGAGCCAGGAGTATCGGCGACCCTAGCGACGACGGCCGAGGGGCGCCTGACGAGGCCCGGAGTCGCGATGGGCACGCTCGGTTATATGTCGCCGGAACAAGTACGGGCGATGGAGCTGGATGCCCGCACCGACCTGTTCTCCTTCGGCGCGGTGCTGTATGAGATGGCCACTGGCGTCGCGACCTTCCGCGGCGAAAGCGATGCCGAGATCATCGACGCCATCCTGAACCGCCGGCCGACTCCGGCCGTGCGCTTGAATCCCGATGTTCCAGCGGAGCTTGAGCACGTCATCGACAAGGCCTTGGAGAAAGACCGTAATCTCCGCTATCAGCACGCCTCGGAGATTCGCGCCGATCTGCAACGCCTCAAACGGGACTCGGATTCGGTGAGCGCATCTGCGCGGACCGCATCCGAGATTGAGCGCAGGAGACCTTGGCGAGCGTTTCTGCTTGCCGGCGTAGCTGCCGTGGCACTGTCGGTGGCTGGTTACTTCTACTTGCATCGTGTACCAAAACTCACCGACAGGGACACCATCGTCCTCGCCGACTTCGCCAACACGACCGGCGATCCGGTGTTTGACGGCACGCTGCGCCAAGGACTATCTGTGCAGTTGGAACAGTCGCCCTTTCTTAGCCTTATCCCCGAACAGCAAATCCAGCATACCCTGCAGATGATGGGCCAGAAGCCGGATGCGAGACTCACCCCGGCCATTGCGCAGGAACTCTGCCAGCGGACTAGCAGCGCAGCCGTAATCGACGGCTCGGTAGCGCAAATTGGCGCCCAGTACCTTCTCACCGTGAAGGCGGTCAACTGCTCAAACGGGGAATTGCTGGCGAGCACCGAGGCTCAAGCGGGCGACAAGAACCATGTGCTCGACGCCCTGGGAAAGATGGCTTCGGACATTCGCAACAAGTTGGGCGAGTCGCTGAACACTGTGCAGAAATTTGATACTCCTCTGGAACAAGCCAGCACGCCTTCGCTGGAAGCTCTCCAGGCATTCAGCGTGGGATGGAAGACCATGATCGGAAAAGCTGACTATGCCGCTGCTTTAGCTTGGTTCCGGCGGGCTACGCTCCTCGACCCAAAGTTTGCCATGGCGTATGCCACGCTAGGTAACTGCTACGCGGTTCTCGGGGAGAGTCGCCTGGCGGCGGAGAACCTCCAGAAGGCCTACGAGCTGCGCGAGCAGTTGAGCGAATTTGAAAAGTTCTACATTGAGACTCATTACTTTCAGTACGTCTCCGGCGACCAGGAAAAGGCGCGCCAGACCTATGAACTCTTTGCGCAAACTTATCCACGAAGTGTCGTTCCGCATAGCAACCTGGGTCAAATTTACGAGTTTCTCGGGCAATATGATAAATCCCTTGCGGAATCACGCGAGGCGCTCCGCCTCAATCCCGCGAGCGGTATGCGCTACGCTGGAGTGGTCGGCGGGTATTTCAGTCTGGATCGCCTGGGGGAAGCCCGAGCTACGGCCGAGGAGGCTCGGATGAAGGATATCGATTCTCCTTTCCTGCACATCAATCTGTATCAGTTGGCGTTTCTGCAGAACGACGCGACCGGTATGGCGCAGGAGGTGAGCTGGGCAACGGACAAGCCGAGAGTCGAAAACGAGCTGCTGGCCTTGGACGCCGATACGGTCGCCTACTCTGGCCGACTGGGGCAGGCCCGCGAGCTTTCTCACCGAGCGGTGGCCTCGGCTCAGCGAGCGGAAGAGAAGGAGACGGCCGCAGCGTATGAAGCGGATGCGGCCCTGCGGGAAGCTCTGTTCGGCAATGAAACCGCAGCCCGACAACGAGCCGCAGCGGCGCTCGGTCTTTCGAACGGCCGGGACGTGCAGTATGGAGCGGCGCTGGCACTGGGCTTTGCAGGCGATGCGGTACGGACGCAGACTCTGGCCGAGGACTTGGTCAAGGATTTCCCCGAAGATACGATGGTGCAGTTCAACTATCTGCCGACGATTCACGCTCAGCTCGCGCTCATGCACAACGATTCTTCCAAGGCCATCGAGGCTCTTCAGGCCGCCGCTCCCTACGAGCTGGGGTCACCGGGCACAGGTAATTTCACGTTCGCCCTGTATCCCATCTTCGTACGCGGTCAAGCCTATCTGGCCGCGCACCAGGGTAGAGAAGCCGCGGCCGAGTTTCAGAAAATCCTCAACCATCCTGGAATCGTGGTGAACGAACCCATCGGCGCGCTCGCCGATCTTGGCCTTGGTCGCGCCTACGCCTTGCAGGGCGACACTGCCAAGGCGAAAGCTGCCTACCAGGGGTTCCTCACCCTCTGGAAAGACGCCGACCCCGACGTCCCCATCTACCAGCAAGCCAAAGCCGAGTACGCGAAATTGCAATAGCTAAGCTGTTCTTGTGAAAGCCGGAGCAAGGTGATCCGCCAATGATGCGGCCCAGAGGGCGGGTTCTAGGAAATCGGCACACTCGCAATTAGCAACGAGAACGCGCATGTGTGTACGGATCTGGCGTAGAGTCAGTCCTGTCGGGGCAAAATCACCTGGACGAGAAGTCGACAGACCGAAGAACTGCACTCGCTTGCAAACTCCCGAGATACCGGCTTGTAGGAAGTTGAATGCTCCCTGCGGTATCCCAAGATCGTTGACTATGACGACTAAGCCGGAAGTAACACATGGGAGGTCATCGGGAGGTTGTCCCTTTAGGGATACCTTGCCGGACAGCGATTTTGGCTGTTGCCGAGTGAATGAATTCAACGAAGTAAAAGGGCGCCGGAAGACGCCCTTGTGGGACAGCTCAGGAGAGCCGGCGCGATACATATATAAGGATGCGGTGCTGCCGATCGAGCCGGCGCTGCAGATCCAGGAACGACGAGAGCATGATCTGTTCCTGGTGGTGTAAATCGCGTTGAGCCGGAAGCCACGCGTGTTCTCACGGTCACCGCAGATCGTGAATGCTCTTCGTGTTCACGTGGTCGGCCGCGCTCCTCACGAACCGTTGTTTGTTTCGGCAGAAGGAAGGCGGCTACATCCGGACAACTTCAGTAAGCGCGTCCTTAAGCCGATCCTTGACCAGCCCGGTCTGGAGGGCGGTTTTCATGCGCTGCGTCACGGCAACGCCACGACGCTCGACGAAATCAACGCACCCCTCAAGGTGCGTCAAGCTCGACTCGGGCATGTCGATCCGGAGACCACAATGCGCTACACGCACCTGGTCAGCGAGGATGATCGGCGTGTCTCGGCGCAACTAGGTGCGCTGATGCACGCGAAGACAGAACAGCCGAGTCCAAAGATTCTGGACCTCAATTGGACCCAAAAACAACAATGGGCAGGTTCCATACCTGCCGCAAGCTATTGGTTTTTAGGGAGAAAGTTGGTTGCGGGGGTAGGATTTTAACCTACGACCTTTGGGTTATGAGTGCGTCTAGATCTTGTAATTCCAAGTACTTGAGTGGCACTGATGGGAAGGTTCGGGAGCTCATAATCCAACAACATAACCGTTATCGGGATCCAAATGGGAGCTGATTAGGCGCTGATATTTTGGCGACGAATCCCCGAATGAATGCCGAATAGCGCCGGAAATTAGCTCCCATTTCACTTCAATGTCGGATGATCCCTTGGCTGGGTTCCCAGAGTTGCAAAGTCCCTTGCCCAACTTCCATGCAGATATGGTCCTTGCAAACTCCTGACTGTAGGTTAGTCGGAACAAGTGCTTTGCGATGCTCACAAACAAAGTGTTTTGGGGTGGAATCGGCTGCTGACTTCCCAGATCCTGTTTTCTGGAGAATATTAGACCTGGTCTCGATATTGCTCGAGAACGACACGGACTAATTGGCTACGAGTGCGGACACCAGTCTTAGAGAAGAGTTGCTGCAGCGTCGCTTTAACCGAGCTCTCCGAAATCCCCAAGCGGAGGCCGATTTCTTTATTTGCCAGCCCCTCGAAAACGGCAGAAAGTACCTGCTGCTCACGGTCCGTGAAAGATGGCACAGCATCTTGGGTTTGCGATGGCACCTCTGTCGACAGTACATTGTGCAGCTGCTCCTGATCGAGCCACACTTTGCCGGCCATCACGTCGCGAATACCTTGGGCCAACAACTCGGCTGAGTCGTGCTTTCGAAAGATCCCAGCTATACCTCCCCGTATTAATTCCGTCGTAGCTGCTGGATCGATGCCGGCGGTGATTACGAGAATCTTGCCCTTGAATCCTTCCCGTGTGGCTGCGCGCATAAACTGTCTGCCGTCGTCCTCTCCCAGGTCAAAGTCCAGCAATACGAGGTCGATTGACTCATGGCGCAAGGCATCGAGGGCCTCGACGATTGTCCCGCAGTGCACGACCACTTCAAGTCCTAGCTCCGCATTGAGCAATCGGCTGAGGCTCTCACGGAAGAGGGCGTGGTCGTCCAGCAGGAGAATGCGAATTGGTGCGGCTGCGCTCTCAGGCACTGACTGCCTCCTTGGCCGCAGCCGCAGCCACTAAGGGTACGAGCACGGCAAAACAGCAGCTACCCGCCCGCGGTTCATAGCCGATGTCTCCGCCAAAGCTGCGCATGATGGCACGCGAAACGTAGAGTCCAAGCCCGCTCGCCTTAGCGCCCGGCTGGAAAGGCTGAAAAAGCTTTTCCGGAGTAGTGATTCCGCTTCCGGTATCTTCAAAGCGAATCACAACCTTCCCGTTTTCTTCTGCGGCGGTAATGCGAAGCTGTTTAGTTTCGCTAAAGGCCATCGCGCGCTGACTATTTCTGGCCAAGTTCAGAAAAACTTGAACCAGCCCATAGCGATCCGCCCAAACCAGAGGCAATCGTACCGGGACATCCCACTGCACATGAATATTCGATTCGTGATAGGTGGTCTCGATGAGAATCCGAAGCTCTCCCAACACTGAGGTGAGTTCAACGGCTTCACCGTTCTGCGCCGTGGTAGAACCAAGCTCCAACGCCGAAACTCTCGCCAGACTTTGAATCAGACTACCCAGGGCCTCAAAGTCTTCATTCGCTTCAAGGCCTTTCATGCGCGAGAGATTCTTGTGCACAACGAGCACGGCCCCACTTAGATTACGAATTTCGTGGGCTACGGCGCTCATCAGAATCCTTGTGTTCTTCAACAAGTGATCGAGGCTTAGATCCTCGCGATTACGCAGGTCTTCCGAAAGGTCGACGATGATGGCGGCAAGGCGCGGTCCGGACAGTGTTTGGTAAGTGGAGAACCATACGCCTGCGAGGAAAACTTCTCCATCGCTCCTTTGTCCCGTGCACTGAAGCGTGGTTCGAAACGAACGCGGGCGCTGCGTCTGCAAGACGGTCTGCAGGGCCGGAAGATAGGAGCTCACCATTTGCCCTGGTAGAGCCGGCCCCTCGGGTGCCAGCAGTTGCCGCGCGGCTTCATTCGCCAGTAAAACCTTCCCATGGGAATCAACCGTAACGATCGCAGCGGGGCTGCTCTCCACCAGGGAGCGCAATTGCTCTTCAGCGTCCTCGCGCAGTTTGATCTGGTCCTCGAGCTCTCCTACATGCTTAAGAACAATGCGCCGGCTACGAACCATTTCGGAGATGAAAAGACCTGTGCCCACAAATCCTGCAGAGCTCAGGATCAGACGCACGACCGCTTCGCTCCCAGGCAAGTTACTGAAGAGTTCCTGCAGTCCTGCGCATAGGAGCGCAATGACTATTATTTGTGATCGCGAAAGGAATCCGCCCAAGATGATGATCGGAAACAGATACAGAAATCCGAGCGAGATATAACGTGTGGCTGCCCAGTCGACCGCTGCAATGGCCACGATTAACACGGCCGAAACAAAAAGCATCCGCGATCGATTGGCAGACGCGTAAATCGTTAACAGATCGTTCATAGTACGCCTCTAATATCTTGCGCCTGAATTGCCAGTGGGGCATAGATTTTTGCAGCGCTAGCCAAAAGATAGTCTATGAACTGCAGAAGATAGCGCCTGACTATCCAAAGATAGGACTAATCGCCCTCCGCTCGCCTCTACACTGAAATCGGTTTCGCCTGACCCGACACGCATGACGGCCGCGTATCCATTCGCATCGATGCGCTGTGATCAGAAGTTTGGCCGGAGCAACGGCGGGATTTGTAGTCGCTTGAGTATGGCGAGACACCAGAGTGGTGCGTGAATTACGACGCGCTGAATCGTTACGTTTTGGCGGCGATCGCATGCTTCGCCCTTGTTCTTTATGTCGCTGTGCTATGGGTCGGCTGGGCTGATATCAAGGCACATATGAGGAAGCGCACCGAGATCAGCAAACGTGCCAACAGCGGCCGGCACGGCCGCCGGGATCAGAAGGCGAAGAGGTCGAGCTAGGCCCGCGCTGAAGATGATCCGCCGCAAGGATCAGCACTTTTCTGGAGACGCAAGACCGACTTGTTGGCTAAACAGATCTCGAGTTTATGGTTGCGACGGTTGCAATGCATGGTGTCGTTCGTGCTGTTGGCAACCAGTTCGCGCGTGGCGCAAGCCCAGCAGAGTTTAACCTGGCAACAGATCCAGCAGAGGTTTGAAGCCACCAACCCGACTCTGCAGGCCGACCAACTGAATGTCGATGAATCACGAGCTCAGGAGATCACGGCATATTTGCGGCCCAACCCCAATTTCAGTGTCACTGTCGATGGGAGGCAGATCGCTCCCTACCAGACAGTTTGGCAGCCTTTGTCCGGAACCTTCGTCGTGCCCAGCATCAGCTATCTGCACGAGCGCGATCACAAACGTGACTTACGTCTGGAAAGCGCCAAGAAGGGACCTGTGGTTGCGGAATTCAGCCACGCGGACTTGCAGAGGACGTTGCTTTTCACGCTGCGAAGCGCGTTCATCTCTACCCTCCAAGCCAAGGCACTACTGCAATTGGCAACCGCCGACCTGGATTACTGGGATCATGTGCTCAAGATCAGCCGCGCTCGCTTGGACGCAGGCGATATCGCGCAGATCGATTTGGACCGGCTGGAATTGCAGCGGGTGCAGTACGAGGCAGAGGTGCAAACGGCGGAAGTGAACCTCCGCACCTCAAAGATTCAGCTGCTCACACTGCTCAATGACCGAACCCCAATCGATCAGTTCGATGTGACAGGGCCATATGATTTTGCCGAACAGGTGCAAGCGCTGAGCGATGTTCGCAACATCGCCCTCGACACGCGGCCAGACTTGAAAGTTGCTGTCGAATCAGTCGACAAATCAAAAACCGATCACAAGCTCGCAATCGCCAACGGCTCAACTGATCCGACCTTCAGTGGGTGGTGGACGTGGAACGCTTCCACCAACAACCCCGATGCCCGCGAGACGCTCGGCTTCAGCATCGGAATTCCGCTGCGCATCTTCGATCGCAATCAGGGAGAGAAGTTGCGCACGCAGTTCGACATCACGCGCAACGAGAAGCTGCGCGATGCGACGGAAGCGCAAGTGCACAGCGATGTCGATTCCGGCTATGCGACGCTGAACAGCACGCTGATCCTGCTGCGGCCTTACAAGGCCAAGTATCTGCAACAGTCCGTACATGTGCGGGACACGGTCTACTTTGCCTATCAGAACGGCGGAGCGTCGCTGCTGGACTTCCTCAGCGCGGAGAGCGATTACCGCGCCGTGCAGCTCAATTACGTGAATCTGGTCGGGTCGTATCTGACCGCCGCGGCGCCGCTGAACATGGCCGTAGGCCGGGAGGTGGTCCCATGAAGATCTCAATCCTTCGCATCTCTCTGGCCGGTGCCTGTGCTGTTCCGCTTTGCTGGCTTATCGGGTGCAACGGAGAGAAGCCCAATCCGCAAGCCGAAGCGCCGCCTCCGGCTAACGTCGAGGCGGCATTCAATCCCAACAACTTTGCCGTTGACCATCCTGATCTATATCCGTTGGCAATGGCCGCGGACCGCAAGGTGGTACCGGCGTTGAATGTGACGGGTGTGGTGGACATCTCGCGTGCTGTGCCAGTGATCTCGCTGGCGGCGGGACGCGTGGTCGAAATCAAAGCGCGACTGGGCGACGTGGTCCACAAAGGCCAGCTATTGTTGCGAGTGCAAAGCAGCGATGTCTCCGGCGCCTACCAGACTTATGTGAAAGCCGAGAACGATGAACGGCTGGCGCGACTCCAGTTACAGCGCGCGGAGCTGCTGTTCAGCAAGGGTGCGATCGCCAAGAGCGCCTTGGAAGCCGCGCAGGATACCGAAGAGGACGCCAACGCCGATCTCAACGCCGCAAGCGAACAGCTCCGGCTGCTTGGCATTAATAAGGATCACCCGTCAGGCGTGGTGGATGTCGTGGCTCCCATCGCAGGCGTAATTACCGACCAGGAAGTAACCAACGCCTCTGGTGTGCAGGGACTTTCCGGTCCCAATCCATTCACCATTTCCGATCTTTCTTACGTCTGGATCATGTGCGACGTGTACGAGAACGATCTCGACGCGGTGCATGTGGGTGAGTTCGCCGACCTAAAGCTGGCCGGTTATCCCAACCAGGTCTTTAAGGGCCGAATCGACAACATCCTTCCGATCCTCGATCCCAGCATCCGCACGGCCAAGGTTCGTATTGAGGTCGCGAATCCCGGGCTGATGAAGATTGGGATGTTTGTTACGGCGACGTTCTATGGCAAGCAGCCGGTAACGCGCGCTGTCGTCCCGGCGACGGCGGTCTTGCATCTCCACGATCGCGACTGGGTTTACCTCTCGCTCGGTAATGGACATTTCAAGCGTCAGGAGATAACGGGCGGTGGAACTCTTCCTGGTGACATGCAGGAGATCTCGTCCGGACTGAAGCCGGGCGATCAGGTGGTGAAGAACGCGCTTGAGCTGCAGAACACGGTGGAGCAATAGATGATCCGCCGCCTCGTCGATTTTGCGCTCAATAGCCGCATGCTGGTGCTGGCGATAGCGCTGATCTTGTTTGGGGCGGGGATCGTTGCCTTTCACGAGCTACCCATCGAGGCCTATCCCGACGTTGCCGACAACTACGTCGACATCATCACGCAATGGCCGGGCATTTCCGCGGAGCAAGTTGAGCAGCAGGTCACGATTCCCATCGAGATCATCATGAACGGCATTCCGCAGGTAGTGCACCTGCGGTCGTGGTCGCTGTTCGGACTTTCGTATGTGGAGCTGGTGTTCACCGACAAGTCGGATAATAACTGGAATCGTGAGCGGGTACTGGAGCGGCTAAGCCAGGTCACGCTGCCGCCGAACGTCTCACCGCAATTAGGAACTGACTACAGTCCTGCCGGCCAGATTTACTTCTTCACGCTGCAGAGCACCAATCCAGCCTACGATCCGATGGAACTGAAGACGCTGGAAGACTGGGTCGTCGAAAAGACATTCAAGTCCGCGACCGACGTGGTCGACGTCAACAGCTTTGGTGGTCCGACGCGTGAGTACCAGGTTCGTCTCGACCCCAACAAACTCGTCGCCTATGGTCTAAGCCTCGCGCAGGTTGAGCAGCAACTGGCCAACAACAACGCCAATGGCGGAGGCAGCTTCATTCAGCAAGGATTGCAGCAGGTCAATGTTCGCGAAGTGGGATTAGTCGATCACTCCCGCGACGTTGCCCAGACGGTCATCTTCACCAAGAACGGCACGCCCATTCACATGAGCGATATCGCCGTAGTCGAGCAAGGCCCCAAGATCCGACTGGGACAAGTCGGAAGAGCGTTTCACCGAGAAGACGGAACCATCATTGACGATCCCGACGTTGTTTCCGGAATCGTGCTGTTGCGCAAGGGCGCTAACGCCGATACCGCGCTGCAAGGCGTCCACAAGAAGGTCGACGAGCTAAACACTTACATCCTGCCGCCGGGCGTGAAGGTGGTTCCGTTTATCGACCGCAGTGACTTGGTGCGCTACACCTCGCACACCGTGCTGCATAACCTGACGGAAGGAATGATTCTGGTTTCGATCATTCTCTTTCTGTTTCTGGGGAATGTTCGCGGCGCTCTCATCGTCGCGGCTACGATTCCCTTCTCATTGTTATTCGCCTCGATCTGTCTCGACCTGAGCCGTATCCCCGCTAACTTGCTTTCCCTCGGGGCGCTGGATTTCGGCATGGTGGTGGACGGCTCCGTGGTGATGGTCGAAAACATCGTTCGCCATCTGAACCGCAGAAACGAAACTACCAAGACGCCGTTCGAGAAGATCAGTGAAGCGTGTCACGAAGTCCAGCGTCCGGTGTTCTACGCCATTGCCATCATCATTACGGCGTATCTTCCCATCTTCACATTGCAACGCGTGGAGGGCCGCCTGTTTCATCCCATGGCGTGGACGGTGGCGTTCGCGCTGCTCGGAGCCATGGTCTTCTCCATCGTGATTGCCCCGGTGCTATGCAGTCTTGCGTTCTCCAAAGGCACGAAAGAATGGCACAACCCGGTGATGCACTGGATCACCGAGGAATATCGCAAGGTGGGTCGGGAGGCAATCAAGTGGCGTGGAGTAACGGTTGCCATCGGCGTTGCCGGGCTTCTACTGGCGATGTTTCTGGCCTTCAGCGGAGTCATCGGGTCCGAATTTCTGCCGCATTTGAACGAAGGCGCGCTGTGGGTGCGCGGAACACTCGCTCCCAGCGCGGGTCCGGACCTAGGCATTCGCGTGTCCAACCAGGCGCGAGTCGCACTGTGCTCGTTCCCTGAAGTTCCGCAATGCACCAGCCAGACCGGCCGCCCGGACGATGGCACTGATCACACCAGCTTCTTCGATACGGAATACTTTGTCGATTTGAAGCCCAAAGAGCATTGGCGACCGATCTTTCATCAGAATAAGGACGAGCTTATCGCGGCGATGAATCGCGAACTCGACAAGATTCCTGGCGTGATTTGGGGGTTCTCGCAGCCGATCGAAGACAACATGGAGGAAGCGGTCAGCGGGGTGAAGGGCGAGCTGGCCACGAAAATCTATGGCGATGATCTGCACGTTTTGACCGACAAGGCCAACGAGATCGCCGCTGTGATGCGAGGCGTCAAGGGAATCACCGATCTTGGCGTCTTCCAGGTGGTGGGCCAACCGAATCTCAATTTCTCGGTCAATCGGGCAGCGGCGGCTCGTTATCAGATCAACGTAGCCGACATTCAGGACGCAATCCAGACGGCCGTCGGCGGTGGAGCCTTGACGCAGGTCCTCATCGGTGAGGCGAGGTATGATCTCGTGCTGCGCTATCAGCAGCAATACCGCGATACGAAAGAGGCAATCGAGAACATACGTCTGCTGTCGCCCTCCGGCGAGCGAGTCTCGCTGGCGCAGCTGTGCAACATCAGTGAGCGAGATGGCGGCTCGGAGATCTATCGCGAAGCCAACCGGCGTTATGTCGCTGTCAAGTACAGCGTGCGAGGACGCGATCTGGGCAGCACGGTGGAAGAAGCGATTGATAAGGTCAATCGGCAGGTCAAGCTGCCGCAGGGCTACAAGGTCGATTGGGAAGGCGAATACGAGAGCAAGAAGCGGGCAGACGAGCGCCTGCTTATCGTGCTGCCGATTACGGTCTTCATCATCTTCATCATTCTGTACACGATGTTCAAGTCGTTCAAATGGGCGCTGCTCATCCTGACCAACGTTGCCATGGGAAGCATTGGAGGCTTGCTCGCGCTACTGATTACCGGGACCAACTTCAGCGTGTCGTCCAGTGTCGGGCTGCTGGCTCTGTTTGGTGTGTCAGTGCAAACGGGCGTGATCATGCTGGACTTCATCAACCAGCTTCGCGCCAGAGGTCATTCCATCGAAGACGCTGCGGTTGAAGGAGCCGTCCTGCGACTACGGCCCATCATGATGACCATGCTGGTCGCAACTCTGGGACTATTGCCGGCAGCCTTATCACACGCGATCGGTTCGGATTCACAGCGGCCGTTCGCGATTGTCATCGTCGGGGGATTAATCGCCGATCTGGTGATGAGCATCTTCCTTCTGCCCACGCTTTACGCCTGGATCGCACGTCCAGGAGATGTACTGCCAGAGTCTACGGGTGTGATTGAGGAGTGAGGATGACTCCAATACCAGCCGGGTCGCAGTCCCGGACCGATTAGGCGGCAGCTCAGGCATACTCTGATCTGCTTTCGTTGGCTTTCTCGGCCCTGATGCTTACGATCAAGACCCGTGTTAATCGCACGAGCTTCAGGGAAATTAAATTGGTTGTTTTGAAGCCGCAAGTCGGAGCTTGCTCAATAGTTGGCGTTTTCTTGAGAACCCTGCTCGTGCAAGTCTTTAGTGCGTTTTCCGCGGTCCGGTCGAAAAACCTGTGTTTCCGGGTGACGCACAGATGAAACCAGAGCCTTGACAGGTTTTATGACGAGCGAATTCCCATCAGACCGTGGCTTAGGAGCTGTACGAAACTAACCTGAGCATCCTGCTAGTAGCTAGTTGGGTTTCGGATCCAACTGTTATAGCTGCCCCCTGCTGACGTAGTGCATGCGACGCCTTGTTCTTCTGCGCTTGGAGAAGTGATTTTCTGTTGCCCACCAGACATCAGCTTTTGGTGCGACTCGATCCCGGCACCGCACTTCGCGGCTGAGGGACTAAACGGACTCATGGCCAAACAGGTCTACGAGCGTTCACTTCCGCGAGATGGGCGTTATACGGCCGTGTGAAAGAAAAGCATTCGTAAACACTGGCCGACTTATCGTTTTCGACCGAAGAGGCCGACCGTCAAAGTCAATTTGCGACAGCCAAACCAACGCTTACTGGATACCTTTGGCGACGAACAGTGTCGAATAGATACGCTGCACGACGTAGAGGACGTGTGCACCGTCGGGTGTGATGATCGGGTGACGGATGGCTATCATGGCAGCTTTATCGGACGGCGAGAAACGCGTCCAAAGCTTGCTCTCGCCGGTAGCAAGGTCAAGGTTATAAATCTCAACTGCGTCCGTTCCCACCGACCGTTCGAAGAAGATGTTCTGTGAATCGTTATGCCACTGAAGAGGGCGGTCGCCTTCCGATAATCCTTTAACTTGGCTGGCCTCGCCCTTATCGAGGGGCTGCAGCCAATAGTGGTTTTCGCCATCCGTAGTAATGGCGTATTTGCCGTCGGGCGAGACATCCATCAAATGGTCATCGTTCGTCGCGGGGTACTTGCCCTCGCTGGTAACCTGACTTGCAGTCCCAGTCGCGACGTCCTGCAGAGAGCTGGCAGGGGCATGTCCAGGGGCAGCCACTTCTATCAGCACGTGCTTACCATCCGGCATCGGAGTCGCGCTTATATACTGCTGTCCCTGGGGCGCGTTCAGCGTGCGGGCCTCGCCTATTCCCGTGGGAATGATCCTAAGGTGCTGGATGTTGGCGGGATCTAGGGCAAGCGCCCATTTGCCGTCGGAAGACAAAGCAGTTCCCGCACCTTGGCCGATCATGGCGGGAGACGAGCCATCCGTTCGCTGGGTGTAGAGGTTGTAATCGGAAGTCGCACCGGTGACATAGGTGTCAAACAGCAACATTCGCCCGTCGCGCGAAATCGCTTCCGTGATCTGGAAAGGGAAAGCGCCGATATCTTGCACCTTGCCGGTTGCGGTATCGACCAGGACCTGCTGATCGCGATAGTCCTCGACGGTTAATAGTACGTTCTGGTCCTTTGTGATGTCCTGCAGATGCAACACAGCCAGGGCGGAAAGCAGCACCCGCGCATTGCCGCGCAGATCGACGGCACGAAGGGCTCGAGGCTCACTTGTGAGCCCGCCCGTGAACCAAATCTCCTTGCCGCTGGGTGCCCATGCCAGACCTTGTATGGAGCTGAACTCCTGGGTCGACACTTTGCGATTTCCCTGGCGGTCGATCACATCAATGAAACCGCGATCATCGCCCAGGATGGCATGATCCACGAAAGCGATTTCGTCACCTGCGGGCGAAAAGCGGACATCGCTGATGTAACCGTCGTTTTGGTGGAGCACCTTTCCGAGCGGGAATTCGAGCTGGTAGTGGTGCCCAACCTTCCGGCTGACTGCCAGGGCGGAGCCATCGGGAGCCCAGTCGGCTTCGGTCACGCCCTCCAACAACTCACGGGTGGAACCGCCACCGAGCGGCACGCGCGCCAGCCGCCCGGTTGGAGTAAATTTCGGATCCCAGCGAGGGTCGAGCGAAACCGCCAATTCTCCTGTCGAGGAAACGTCCAGGATACTGGCCGCGATGCTGAGCGACTGGGCCTCGAAGGTATCCGTGCGCGTGGAAAAAAGCGTCGTGGGCTTGCCGTCGGTAGTCACGTCATAGACGACAGTGCGTCCGTCGGGAGCGAATCGCGCATGGCGAATGTAGGCGGAGCGGAAGCTCATCTGGGTGAAGTCAGGATGGCTTACCGCCGGATGATGCAGCAGCAAGGTAGCAATCGCGCCAATCGCCACCGCCGCCAGCAGCGCCGCCGGGAGCAGGATTCGCGATCGAGTCTTCTTTGTTTCCTTCAACGCGCGCAGCCCACCGGTTGAAGCGCCGGTGCTGCTTGTCGACTCCAGTGCGAAGGCCAGGTCGCTGGCCGATTGAAAGCGCGCCTCGGGCTTCTTTTCCAGACAGCGATGCACGATCCTTTGCAATCCCAGCGACACGTGCAGACCGCTCTCAGCAAACTCCGGCGGTTCCTGCTTGAGAATCGAGGTCATGACTTCGACCCCAGAGTCGCCGTGGAAGGCCCTTTGCCCGGCGATCATCTCGTAGAGAATGGCGCCAAAACTGAAGATGTCCGAACGATGATCGACGGACTCGCCGCGCACTTGTTCCGGAGACATGTAACCGGCCGTGCCGAGTACAGTGCCCACTGATGTTCGATTCGGGCCGGGCATGGTGGCGTCGGCCGCTTCAGCCGCCATCGCTGTCTGCTTAGCCAAGCCGAAGTCGAGAATCTTTACCCGGTCATCGTGCAAGATGAATATGTTTTCCGGTTTCAGGTCGCGATGGACAACGCCTTTTTCGTGCGCTGCTCGCAGTCCTCGGGCGATTTGCAACCCCTATTCAATTACTCTGCGTTGCAGAAGAGGACCTACACTCAATCGATCGCGAAGCGTTTCTCCTTCGAGGAACTCCGAGACCAGGAAATGGAATCCGTCCTGCGCCCCGACGTCGTAGACCGCCATCAGGTTGGGATGATTCAGCGCGCTGAGAATGCGAGCTTCCTGCTGGAACCGCTCCAGGCGTTCACGATCGGAAGCAAAGGATTCTGGAAGTATCTTGATCGCGACTGTTCGTTCCAGACGCGTGTCGCGGGCACGGTAAACCTCGCCCATTCCGCCGGCGCCGACCGAGGCGACGATTTCGTAGGGACCCAAGCGGGTTCCCTGAGTCAGAGCCATTTGTCACCTTGAAGAGAGGTGGGCACATTCTATCGTGATTGAGTCAATCCGTGAACGCCAACTCCCAGCTTCACATTCCGGGTATTGTCGGCCAACCTGGAGTTGGCTGCGTCGGCCGAGTTCAGTCGAAGAGACATCGGCTTCACGGGAATTGAGGGCCATTCGACGACTCTCAATGCATGGGCCAGGCCGGTGCCGATCTGGCCCGCGTCTACCGGAGCCTGTGGGAAACGCCCTAGGGTCTTGGAAATGCCGTTGGACGCATTTCGCGGTGGCAATCCACTTGAGCGAATAGTCGGCTTGGAGGAAGTCTACTTGGCCGTGTAGTCGGCTACGCGTGGAAGTGTGACGGACCCGCGCTTTCGGTGCGCCACATCCGCGCGTAGGGCGTGATACGGGAGTCACGCATCAGACTGCACACTTGCGGCTCAAATACGAATCACTCCGGGATCATTCCGATGGTTCCCAGCCAAGTCTCCACCAACTGAGGCCATCCCGTCACTGGAAGCTTCGTGCGCCGCAGCCCAAACGCATGCCCGCCCTGCGCGTACAAATGCATCTCCACGGGAACCCCAGCCTTCTTCAGCGCAATGTAGTAAGCCAGCGAGTCGTCTACATTGTCTACGTGGTCATCCTCCGCCTGCAGCAAAAACGTGGGCGGCGTCTGGCGGGTGACATGCAGATCGGGGTTCAAGGCAAGCTCTTTATCGGCATTTGCTGGATGAGGAACCACAAACTTCTTGACGCCCTGTTTCGCGTCCCACTCCGCCGCGGACAGCGACAGATGTCCCGGATAAATAGCCACCGCAAAATCGGGACGGCAGCTCTCTTTGTCGGCTGCATCTACGGCCGGATACAAGCGGTGATCAAAATGATTGCTAATCGCTGCCGCCAGATGGCCGCCAGACGAAAACCCCAGCACTCCAATCTTATGCGGATCGACATGCCACTCCGCGGCGTGAAAGCGCACCAGACCCACTGTCCTCTGCACATCTTCGAGCGCCATCGGTGATTCCGGATACGGCCCCGATTTCGGATACGGCCCCACATCCGTCACCCGGTATTTCAACAGCACACACGTGATCCCTCTTGGCGTCAGCCAGTCACAGACCTCCGTGCCTTCAAGATCGATGGCTAGACCTTGATAGCCTCCGCCCGGGAAGACGACGACCGCAGTGCCCGTATTGTTTCCGTTAGGCGGATAGACCGTCATCGTAGGCCGCGTGACGTTGCTCACCCCAGTCGCCGGCCTGCCAGTATCCATCCACGGCTTCGCCGTCGTCTCAGCGAACTCCGGCCCCGCAACCGGCTGGGGATCAGGCACTCTCTCCGGCCATATCGGCACTTGCGTATGTCCGGGCGATGGCTGCCATACAGGCTTCTGCGCGCTCAGACCGCCAAACGCAGACACAACACAGAGAGCAAAGATCAAAAGCTTCATGACAATCCCCAAAGCAGGATAGAGCAAGCTCTCTTCTGAAAACCGGTCCTGATAACCAAAGTAGGTTCCGATAGCCGCGCTCCACCTGACCTGGCTCCCGGATGGCGGCGACCCTTACCTTGTGGTTACTTCAGAATTGCCCTTTTTTCAAGTACACCCGGCAAAGTGACGAGGCAGACCGCATCAGATGGTTGGCGGCTGCACGTCCTGGTACGTTTCTCGTCATGGGCGTTAGGGCTGTGCTGGCTGCTGCCCGCCGTACCGAAGAATCCACTCCGGCGGGTCTGGTTCGATTCTGCCATTGACCTTCACTCCTCGCTCGCTGGCCCAGCGATATCCCCACATCGGCCCGAACTTCGTAATGTACGTGTCGGGAACCTGATAAGCGGGATCCGACTGTGCTCGATCCAGAGATACAAACTTGTACTGCTTCTTCTCGAACAGCGCGAGCATTTGCTCGATCATGTCTGCATTGAGGCGGTTATCGTGCAAAAGCATAACCTGGGGAGGCTCGTAACCGAAAATCCGTTTGCTCAACCCTGCGTAGTAATCGACCTCGGTGCTCGTATAGGAGAGGTATTCCAAGCGCAGCCTCCGAGCGGAGGAAGCGTCGTGCCTGGCTAGCATTCGGACGTATGCATCATTGAAAAGGTAATCGGAGTTGTCGATGGTGCACGTCGCCACGCGATAGCCGTGCTTGGAGAGGAACGCCGCGACCTGCTCCTGCTTCTCTTTTGTGTCGCCGGTGTGGTTCATGGGAAAACGGAAGAACTCGGGTTTCTTCCCCACCTGTTTCATCAGCGGTACGAAATTGGTTTCTCCCCGGATGATCTCATCTTCGATCTGCGCAACGGAGAGCTGATTGACATCCAGATGCGAATAGGTGTGGTTGCCTAAATCGAATTCTCCGTTCGTCCATTGCCGCAGTATCTGGGTTGACGCCGCAATACCAAGCTCCTCGACTCGCTTCTGGATCACAAAGCCTGTTACCGGAGCGTGATGCTGCTTCAGAGCTGACAAGAGCTTCCGATTGATCTCCTCAGCCTCCGTCGCATCCGAGGGAGACACCGCCGGGGAGCTGTCGCCCACCGCGTAAGGGAGATCGTCAACCGTGACCGCAACTGTCCGACTCTGCGCGAATGTGCCCAGCGACCAGAAAAGGGCGAGCGACACCGAAACGCAAACGAATTTCAGACTGTCCATACTTAACACTTACCAGATGCCCACCCCTTACGGCCAGAGTGCATACGGACCGTGCAGGGCGTCGATAGAATTGGCAGCACCCGGATTTCGATTGGCGCCACCAGGCGGTCCCTCCTGGATTGTCGGCCACTCTCCAGTAAACCAACGTGTAAGTCGTTTGTTTACTGTTACCACTGACAGGCCAGCGGGCTGTCCGTTACTCGGAAGTAATCCAGTTTGACGGGTTGTCGGCTAACCGTCCAGTTGCTCCAGACGCCAACCGACGAAAGAGTCACTCGGTCAGAATGACAGGTTGTGCCCCTTGCCCAAGTTTCCAGAGGCTGGCTGCAATTGCCGGATCCTCGAGGCAGGTAGGCACCTGGTGCTTAGCCGCCCGTAAACAGCAGTTTTTGGGCACAACAGGCAAAGATCGGCCAGTTGGGTTTCTTACCCAAAGAGGAAGTGGCAAATGTAACTTCCCACATCAAGACTTCTGGCCCGCGTCGACGGGAGTCCGTCCCGGCCCCATGATTTCAGAGTCGCCCGTCACTCGACCGCGCGGCGCTGGCCTGCTCCTTCCATCGTTGAGCGTTCACCCCCATCAGTCGCTGAAAAGCCCAAACTGCCAGCACCGTAAACAGGATCGCTTGCGCTACGTGCATCCAAAACCAGGTATCAGTCCCACTATCCCAAACCAGCCGTCGCGCGGCGTCGTGCGGCCACACCAAGGTGAAGAAGATCAGGAGCCCCACAACGTGAACCGGGATGGCTGGCAGGGTCGAATTGGTGAGATAAGCAGTCGCACCGAACGCGACACCCACGAGAAAGTAGAAAAGGAGCTTGGGCCACAGGAAACCCTGTGTCGGGCCGTGCGCAAGCGCAAACACAACCGATGAGATCGCAACAGCGACCGGGCCACGGAACTCGCGTTCGAGTGCAACTTGGAAATATCCGCGAAACCCCGCCTCCTCCATCAAAGGAGAAACCGACGACCCCATCAAAATCATGAGTGCTACAGTGATCCGGGGATAGCTCGACACATCCGAGAGCGCGTTCGGTGGCATCTTGACCAATTGGAACAACACGATCCAGTATCCAGCTAGCGCAACCACCGACAGAACTCCAGCGGCCCATGACCACAGATACGTCCGGCCATCCACTCTGTTGGCCCGCAGGTAGCGGCGTCGCAATTCGGAAGTGCTGCGTGGCCACCCGCTCCCACCGAGGTAGCTCCACATCAACCACAACAGAAGGGCCATCGTAGGAACGGACCAAGGTATTGCGGGACTGCTTCGAAGATTGGTCACAAGCAAGACGCTCCAGATACCACCGGCAAGAGTCGTGATCGCAAACGCCAACAGACCAAAGCCGACCATCTTCAAAATGCGAGTGACAACAGAACGATCTTCTTCCATCCTGCGCCTCCGGATTGCTCGCGAGGACCAAATTCCAAATTTAATCACTCTTCGCAGCGACAGTCTTCCTTAAGTTTGGGCAATGGCGATGGGCACATGTAGGCGACGTCAGCGGCAGGAGGAGCTGTGGTATCGCGGGGATCTGGCGGAAGCTCCGGGACATCCTTTCTATCGGCGGCTGAACGAAGTGTTGGAGAATATACGTCCACATTCGCATTCATACTGCGGCCGTGTTCGCTTGCGTCCGGCCTTGCTCCAGCGTCCGTTCTCGCAGATACAGAAACAGCGGCAACCCAAGAGAAACGCCCACGGTGAGCACCGCGATGAGTGGCAACCACCATCCCTGCACACCAAGCCGGGCACCTTCTCTGCGGGTGAAGACAAGCAGTGCCACGGCGGAAACGAGTACATCCATGCCGAAAAATCCGCCAATGCGATTGGCGAACAGTTGCCGGAAGAACAGGGACATATTCAGGCCGTTCGCCAACACCCAGGGAACGAATTGCCAATACGG
>Ga0181523_10001473_pt1 | contig 24957 bp, 26 predicted proteins | sample PEATcosm2014_Bin_43_FD_119752 | JGI IMG/M metagenome (GOLD analysis project Ga0181523, IMG submission 119752) | Peatland microbial communities from MTU Mesocosm Facility, Houghton, MI, USA - PEATcosm2014_Bin05_30_metaG | ecosystem: Environmental > Terrestrial > Soil > Wetlands > Peat | place... | reverse complement strand
AGATCGCGCGCAGGTGCTCGTGCGTGGCGAAGGTGGGCACGAGCTCCCGGCGGAGGCCCGTCAGGATGTTGACGACGCCTCCCGGCAGGTCGCTGGTCGCCAGCATCTCGCCAAGGAGGATCGCAGGGTACGGCACCCTCTCGGAGGCGAGGGCGACGACCGTGTTGCCGCCGGCGATCACCGGGGCCATCATCGAGACGAGCCCGAGAACCGGCGGGCTGTCCGGGGCGATGACGCCCACGACCCCCATCGGCTCGGTCACGGTGAAGCTGAAGTGCGGGGAGGCCACCGGGTTCACCGAGCCCAGGAGCTGCTCGTACTTGTCCGCCCAGCCCGCGTAGTGGATCAGGCGGTCGACGGCCGCGGACATGCCCCTCGCGGCGTCGGCCCTGCGGGCCCCGAACAGGACGAGCGAATCCACGAGCTCGCCGCTGCGCGCCTCGATCATCTCGGCCAGGCGGTAGAGTATCTGCGCGCGGTTGTAGGGGGTCCGCCGCGCCCAGCCCGGCCCCGCCTTGGCGGCCGCCTCGACGGCGTTGCGAAGGTCCTTGCGCGTGCACTGGGGGATGTTCGCGAAGAACGCTCCGTCGGCGCCGCTGACCTTGAACGTCCGGGCGCTCTCCGAGCGCACAAACGCGCCCCCGATGTAGACCTTGGGGGTCTTCGTGACGGGCAGGCGGCTCATGGCTCTCCCCCCCCGGCCAGCCGCACGTAGTCGAGCAGGCCCTGGCGGCCGCCCTCGCGGCCGAATCCGCTCTCCTTGTAACCCCCGAACGGGGAGGACGGGTCGAACCGGTTGAAGGTGTTGGCCCAGACGACGCCCGCCTTGAGCTCCGTCGACATCCTCAGGATCCTCGAGCCCTTGTCGGTCCAGACTCCCGCGCTCAGGCCGTAGGGGGTGTTGTTCGCCTTCTCGATCGCCTCGTCGACCGTGCGGAACGTGAGGATGGAGAGGACGGGGCCGAAGATCTCCTCCCGGGCGATCCTGTGGCTCTGGGTCACCCCGGTGAAGAGCGTCGGCGGGTAGTAGAAGCCCCTGGCGGGAAGCCGGCAGGGGGGCTGGAACAGGGAGGCGCCCTCCCTCACCCCGCTCGCGACCAGCCGGCGGATCTTCGCGAGTTGCGCCCCGGAGTTGATCGCGCCCAGGTCGGTGTTCTTGTCGAGCGGGTCACCGACGCGCAGGACGCGGATGCGGTTCCTGAGCCTCGAGATCACCCGGTCAGCGACCGGCTCGTGGACGAGGAGCCGCGAGCCGGCGCAGCACACGTGGCCCTGGTTGAAGAAGATCCCGTTCACGATGCCCTCCACCGCCTGGTCGATGGGCGCATCGTCGAAGACGATGTTCGCGGCCTTCCCGCCCAGCTCCATCGTCATCTTCCTGTCGGTCCCGGCGAGCTGGCGCATGATCGCCTTGCCCACCTCCGTCGACCCGGTGAACGCCACCTTGGACGCCGCCGGGTGGCCCATCACCAGGGCGCCGGTCTCGCCCGCCCCGGTCACGAAGTTGACCACGCCCGGGGGCAGGCCGGCGTCCTGCAGGATCTCGGCCAGCTTGAGCGCCGTGATCGAGGTGGTCTCGGCGGGCTTGAGGACGACGCAGTTGCCCATGGCCAGCGCCGGCGCGATCTTCCAGGCGAGCATGAGGAGCGGGAAGTTCCAGGGGATGACCTGGCCCACCACGCCGAGCGGCGCGACGGAGCGCCCCGGCACGACGTAGTCGAGCTTGTCCGCCCATCCGGCGTGGTAGAAGAAGTGCGCCGCCGCCATCGGGACGTCGAAGTCGCGCGACTCCCTGATCGGCTTGCCGCCGTCCATCGTCTCGGCCACCGCGAACTCCCTCGCCCTGTCCTGGAGGAGGCGCGCGATCCGGAAAAGGTACTTGCCGCGCTCGCGCCCCGGCGTCGCGGCCCACGGCCTGAACGCCCTCGCCGCCGCCTGGTACGCGGCGTCGACGTCCGCCGGGCCGGCCAGGGCGATCTCGGCCAGCCTGCGCTCGTTAGCGGGGTTGATCGAGTCGAAGTACCGCCCCGACCGCGGCCTGACGAAGCTGCCCCCGATGAACAGCTCGTAGCGCGGCTTGAGCCTCGGGTCCGCCGTCTCCGGCGCCGGGTCGAATTCCCAGAGGTCGCCGAAAATGAGCGCCGCGCGGGGCCTGGCCGTTGCTCGTCTGCGCGCCGGCATGTCAGTAGCTCTCGGCCGCCTCGCTGAAGTAGTAGGGCGCCTGGTACGCCCCGGTCCTCTCCCGCTCCAGCTGCCGGAGCAGGTCGTTCAGGAGCGAGGTCGCGCCGAAGCGGTAGCGCCTCGGCGTGAGCCACGCGTCGCCCAGCGTCTCCTTGACGGCGATGAGGTACTGGAGCGCCTGCTTCGCCGTGCGGATCCCTCCCGCCGGCTTCATCCCGATGGCCACGCCCCTGTCCAGGTAGAAGTCGCGGATCGCCTCGATCATCACCTGGTTGCTGCCGAGCGTGGCGTTGAGCGCCGTCTTGCCCGTGCTCGTCTTTATGAAGTCGCCCGGCCGGAGCACCTCCATCGCCAGGAAGGACGCCGCCCGGATGCTGTCGTAGGTCTCGAGCTCGCTCACCTCGAGGATGACCTTTAGCGCCGCCCGGCCGCACGCCTCCACCACCCCCGCGATCTCGTCCTGCACCCTGGCAAAGTCCCCGGAGAGGAAGGCGCCCCGGTTGATGACCATGTCGACCTCGTCCGCCCCGTCCGCCACGGCCCCGCGGGCCTCGGCGAGCCTCGTCCGGTAGTGGGTCTGCCCGGACGGAAACGCCGTGGCCACCGAGGCGACCCTGACGCCGGAGCCCGCGACCCAGCGCCTCGCGTGCCTGACCATCGACGGGTAGACGCACACCGCCGCGACGTGGGGGACCGAGGGGTCGTCGTGCGGGCGCAGCGCCTTGCGGCAGAGCGACTCGATCTTCCCGGGGGTGTCCTTGCCCTCGAGGGTCGTCAGGTCGGTCATGGAGACGGCCATCCTGAGTCCCCAGACCTTCGACGCCTTCTTTATGCTGCGCGTCGCGAACTTGGCGACCCGCTCCTCCACGCCGACCAGGTCGACGGCTCCGATCTCATCGAGGAGCCGTGCGTGGGCCGCACGGGGGCTGCGGGGCGTCATTGCGCGACTATCGCCCCGGGCACCCCTCAAAACAATTGAAAAACGGCCCGCGCGGCGGCCATTCTAGGCCGTGATCACGCGCGCGGAACTCCAGCTGCTCAGGTCCCTGCGCGACAAGAGGCACCGGGAGGAGCTGGGCCTCTTCGCGGTGGAGGGCGAGAAGATCGTGGCCGAGCTCCTGGCGGCCGGCCACCCCTTCGAGAAGATCTACGCCACCCCCGCCTGGAAGGGCGCGAAGACCCACGAGATCGCCGAGCCGGAGATGGCTCGCGCGAGCCACTTCCCGGCGCCCTCCCCGGTGCTCGCCGTCGGGAGGATCCGCCGGACGGAGCTGGCGCCCGGCGAGCTCGAGCGCGGGCTTACGCTCGCCCTGGACGGCGTGCAGGACCCGGGCAACGTGGGCACGATGCTCCGGATCGCGGACTGGTTCGGCATCGACCGCGTCCTGCTCTCGCCCGGATGCGCCGACCTGCACTCGCAGAAGGTGATCCAGGCGAGCATGGGATCCTTTGCGCGCGTGCGCGCGATCACCGCCGACCTCGACGCCGCGCTCGCCGGCGTCCGCGCCCCCGTCGTCGGCTGCGCGCTCGAGGGCCGGGACGTCCGCTCGGTGGCGGGCCTGGCCGACGCCGTCGTCGTCATCGGCAGCGAGGGCCGGGGGCTCTCCGACTCCGTGAGGCGGCGCCTGACGTTCGCGGTCACGATACCGCGCAGGGGCGCGGCGGAGTCGCTGAACGCGGCCGTCGCCGCCGCGATCGTGTGCGACAACCTCCGCAGGGACGCCCCCGGGTAGGAAGGGAGCAATGGCGGCACCGTCCACGCGCCGGCAGGTGGGCGCCGGCATCCCCGCCCTGGCTGGGGAGATCCTGGGGCGGATCCGCGGGGAGGCGCCGGCCCCGGCCCTGCGCGCGCTGCGCCGCGAGTACTCCCTGCGCCTGCGGGAAGCGCCGCCGGGGCTCGTCGCGGGGCTGGCGCAGAGGCTGGCGCGGGAGGGGACCACCCGGCACCGGTTCGTCGCGTACGAGCTCATCCGGCACCACCCCGGGGCCCTGTCGCGCCTGGACGCCCGCCAGCTCGAGCGGCTTGGGCGCGGGATTGCGTCGTGGGACGCCGTGGACTGCTTCGCCGTCTGCCTCGCGGGCCAGGCGTGGCGCCGGCGCCGCGTGGCGGACGGCCTCATCCACCGCTGGGCGCTCTCGGCGGACCGGTGGTGGAGGCGGGCGGCGCTCGTCAGCACCGTGCCCCTCAACAGCAGGGCGCAGGGGGGCTCGGGAGACCGCCGCCGCACGCTGCGCGTGTGCCGGATCCTCGAGCGCGACAGGGACCCCATGGTCGCGAAGGCGCTCTCCTGGGCCCTGCGCGAGCTGGCCAAGCGCGATCCCGGGGCCGTCAGGGCCTACCTGGAGGCGCGCGCCGGGGTCCTGCCCGCGCTGGTGCTGCGCGAGGTGCGCAACAAGCTTGAGACGGGCCTCAAGAACCCGAGGCGGGGGTGACCCGCTCCGGCCGGGGGATTATTTCTGGCCCTTGGGCCAGCCCCTGCCCTTGCCGCCGCCCGAGCCCGCCATCAGCACCGCCCCGGCGAAGACGCCGATGGCGAACATGCCGAAGTAGATCTCCCACGCGTCGGTCGTCGCCTTCTTGTCGAGGAGAAGCGGGAAATTGAAGTCCGCAGCCTGCCGGTTGTGCACGCCTATGTAGAGCACCACGAAGAGCAGCGCGAGGAACACGACCAGCTTGAAGATGGCTTTTATACTCATGGATTTGCAGGATGGGTCAGGCCTTGTCGGCAGTCAATTCATCGAAGGCGGCCCCGAGCACCGTCCCCAGGCGGTTCGGGAGCGGCACGTGGAAGTCGGGAAAGCCGGGGAAGTTCTCCATGCCGACGACGGCAGGCTTGTCGCGGCCTGCGGCGATCTCCTTAGCGACATGCTCCATGACCGCCGAGAGGAAGTCCCGCATGACGAGCAGGTCGCCCCTGTTTCCCGTGACGCCGAACTTCGGGTTGCCGTGGCCGAAGACGTAGGCCGCGTCCCCCGGGTAGCTCGCAACCGAGTCGTTGAGCGACTTTATCCAGCCCCGGATGCTGGCCCCGCCCGGGCGGTCGACAAAAGGGTACATCCGGTTGAACACGAGGTCGCCCATGTGGACGACATTGGCCCTCTCGAAGATGACCACGGCGTCGCCCCCGGTGTGGGCCGGCCCCCGGAACTCCGCGGTCAGGATCTCGCTGCCCAGCTCCCGGCGCCAGACATCGGGGAAGGTCGTGTCGGCGTAGACCTGGTTCGCGACGAGGGCGGCCGGGTCAGGCTTGGTCGCCTGCTCCGCCCGCTTTGCCGCCTCGAACTGGAGCGAGGGCACGTTTGCCTGCGCGACAAGCTCCCTGGACGCCGCCTTGAAGACGACATTGCCCCCCGTGTGGTCCACGTGGTGGTGGGTGTTGATCGTCGCGTCGATCGTCCTTGCCCCGATCCCGGGGATGCCCCTGAGGCAGATGAGCGCGGTGTCCGGGAACTGAGTGTCGACGACCGCAAGCGCGTCCTTGGACGAGAGCCAGCCGATCGTCCCCCCCCGGCCCGTGAAGATCCCGACGTCGCGCCTTAGCGGGACGAACCGGGTCGCGGCGTTCGTCGCCGGGGCGAGCGACTTCAGCGGGTTCGCCTGGGCCCCCAGCCTCCGGGCGGCCGCCGTCGCGGCGGACAGGACGAGCGCGGAGCGGATGAATTCGCGGCGGTTCACTTGGGGTGCCGGGCCAGGACGCCATCCTATCCGGGCCGGCCGCGCAATCAACATCCGTCTCGGGGGCTGCGCCGGGCAGAAATCGTGTAACATTTCCCTGACCGGCCGGTTGCACACTCTGGAACCAACGCCGCCAGCCATGCCCCCATCCTCCCGTGACATACGCCATCGCCGAAATCCCTGTGCAAGCGCAGCCGATGGCTGTTGACTGGCACCCAAGCCCCCCCGTGGAGACCAAGGCACCTCCCCAAGACCACGAGCTCATGCTCGCCGTCCGAGACGGCGACATCGACTGCATGGGCGAGCTCTTCGAGCGCCACCACGGGCCGCTCTTCGGGTACGTAGCGAAGCTGACCGGGGACCGGGCGGCGGCCGAGGACATCACCCAGATCGTCTTCCAGCGGATGCTCAAGTACCGCCACACCTACCGCGACCAGGGAAGCTTCACCGCGTGGATGTACCACCTGGCGCGGCGCTGCACCAGCGACCATTTCCGCAGGTCCGCCCCCGCCCCGATCGCCGTCGACCCGGCCGATCTCGAGAGCCGCGCGGACGAGTCGCGCGGCGTTGACGAGTCCGCGGCCCGCAACGACGACCACGCCCTGCTGCACCGCGCGCTCGGCCGCCTCGACCGCGACGACCGGGAGGTCCTCCTGCTGTCCCGGCTCCAGGAGCTCTCCTTCGCGGAGATCGCCGCCATCCTCGAGTGCTCGGTCGGGGCGGCCCGCGTCCGGGCCCACCGGGCGATGCGGTCGCTCCGAGACCAGTATTTCCGCCTTCGGAAGGAGCCGCTCACATGAACTGTCAGACCTGCATCGACCACCTGCCCGAGCTCGCCGACGCGAGGCTCGACGAGAAGACCGCGGCCCTGGCGCGCGCCCACCTCGAGGGCTGCCCGGGCTGCCGCGCCGAATACGAGTCGCTGCGCCGGACCCTGGAGGCCCTCGACGCGCTTCCCGCGGCCGCGCCGTCGCACAGGCTGCGGGCCCGGGTCATGGGCGACATCGAGGCCGAGAAGCTCACCCTGCGCAGCCAGGCGGGATGGGCCTCGTCCATCCGCGCGGCCGCCGACGCGCGCCGGGGCCGCCGGTTCGCGCTCGCTCCCCTGCTCCTCCCGGCGCTCGGGGCGTGCGCCCTGGTCGCCCTGGGCTTCATGCTCGGCGAGCGCACGGCCACCCAGCGCCAGCTCGCCGACCTGCGCAGCCGGGTCGACACGATGGGCCAGCTTTTCGAGCAGTCCGTCCTGCAGAAGGGCGCCACCGGCGAACGCCTGGAGACCGTCCTCACGGCCGGCGAGGCCCGCAGGCCCGACGACCGGGTGATCAACGGCCTGATCAACTCGATGGCGTTCGACACGAGCGTGAATGTCAGGCTGAACGCGCTGAACGCCCTTTACTCGCACGCCGACCAGGATGTCGTGCGCGCCGGCGTCCTCGCGTGCCTGCCGCGCGAGACCAACCCGCTGGTCCAGGTCGCCATGATTGACTTCCTCGTGGCGGCGCGGGAGCACGCGGCCGCCCCCGAGCTGCGCAAGCTCGTCGGCGACTCCCAGGCGGACGCCGACGTCCGCGAGTCCGCGCGCCGCGCGATCGACATGCTCTAGGCCACCTTACCATGAATGCCATCCGATTCCATTCCCCCCTCGCCCTCGCGGCCGTCCTGGCGCTGGTCCTCGCCGCGCCCGCCCGCGCGGACGACTCGTCCAGCAGCATCGCGTTCTCCGACCCGTCGAAGCCGGGAACGCTCAAGATCCGCGTCCCGCACGGCGCCGTGACCGTCCATGGCGCGGACGTGAAGGCGGTGACCGTGGCGTCCGAGGTGGCGCCCGTGAACTCCCCGCCGCGCAAGGACGGGATGCGCGTCCTGTCCGCCTCGGCGAGCTACGTGCTGTCCGAGAAGGGCAACGTGGTGTCGCTCGAGTACGGGACCGACGGCTACGGCGGCGCGCCCGCGGACTTCGAGGTCACCGTCCCGCGCGACACCTCGATCGTCGTCGCGAACTCGACCCACGGCGACATCTCGTGCACCGGGGTGACGGGGGACATCGACATCAGGACGCTCAGCGGCGACGTGAGCCTGCACGAGGTCTCGGGCGGCGCGCTGGTCGAGACGCTGAACGGCGACATAACGGTCGGGGTGAAGTCCCTCGCCGAGTCAAGGCCGCTCTCCTTCACCTCGATGAACGGCAAGATCATGATCCGCGTCCCGGCCGACGCGAAGGCCGCCATCCGCTTCCGCACGCACCGGGGCGTGATCATGACGAATTTTGACGACAAGGCCCTGGTCACGAAGACCGAGATCTCCCGGCGCGGGCCGCGCAAGGACGCGAAGGCCCACTCGTCCGACAAGAGCCAGGCTGCGGCGCCGGCCGAGGGCGCGTCCCCTGACACCACGCTGGCGTCCAGGAAGGAAATGGACGACTCCGAAGGCGACTGGCACGCCGAGCTGAGGGACTCGATCCGCGAGGCCGCCGACGAGGCGGCCATGGCGGCCCGCGAGGCGGCCGAGGCCGTCCACGAGGGCCTGGCCGAGGCCCGTGTCGAGATCGCCGGGGCCATCCCGCCGAACTCGCCGATCCCCCCCCTGCCCCCGATGACGGGCGGCAAGGTCGTGTCGGGAACGCTGAACGGCGGCGGGGCCGAGATCCAGGCCTCCACCCTGAACGGCGACATCGTGCTCAAGAAGGCCGAATAGGCCCCGATTTGCCCGAAATCCCGGCTGCGACCGCCCCGGGTAGGCCCGGCTTCAAGCGGGGCGCGCAATTGCACAAACCGATGATCCTGTGTGTCAAACGTGTTACTTTTTACGTTTCAGCGCCCATTTTCTTGTGTTGTTGGAACAACTCCAGCTACGTGCCGTCGAAGTCACCGTACTTCGCTTTGCTTTCAAGGAACTCCAGAAGGTTCTTTGATCTGGATCCCGGCCGGCCCCTTCCGGCGGGATGACAAGGCCTTCGGACCGCGCGTCCCGGAGAACGGCGCGCGTTCTGTCTTTCCGGCTTGGGTTGCCCCAAGACTAAGCCTTTGACCGCAGGCTCCTTACGGGGTTCTGCGTTCAGAACGCCCCTGAATCCGCCGGCGCATCCGCGCCGGCGGCCACGGGGCGCTAAACCACAAGCCAGAAAAACAACTCTCCGCCCAGCGCGGAGTTTATAAGAAAGCCATGAAATACATAAGCAAGCTCGCCCTCGTGCTGAGTCTTGGAGCGCTCCTGCCCTTCGCCGCCTCGGCGAAGACGCTCGAGCAATCCTACATCGACTCGTGCCGCAAGGGACCCGGCATACCCGTGCCCGTCGCCGTCGTATCACCCGACGTCGCTGGGTTCGACGTAGGCCAGACCGTCCAGGTGGAGTTCGTCGTCGACACGACGGGCCACGCCACGGACTTCACGATCAAGTCCGCCTCGGACCGCGACCTCGCGGCCGCCGTGGTGGATGCGGTCAAGCAGTGGCAGTTCGCGCCCGCCCTGCGCAACGGAGCACCGGTGGCCACCAAGGTCATCCTGCCCGTCCGCGTGGTCTCGGCCGTGAAGCAGGACAGCATGTTCGTGTCGCTCTGAGCAGGGCGGCCATAAGTTAAGAAAACAACAAAGGGCGCCCCCGTTCGCGGGGGCGCCCTTTCGTTTGCGCCGGATGGGGCGCCCCGGGCGGGCCGGCGCACCCGTCCTAACGCTGCTTGAGCAAAGCGCCGGTTTCCCGTATGCTTTACGTTCTGTGGCTGAAAACCCTAATCCCGCAGCCGCCGAACCGGCGCGCACCTCGTGGCAGCGAAACGTGATCGACCCGATCGCGGCGCAGCTGACGCAGGGCATCACGCCCGAGAAGATTGCGCTCACCCTGGCGGTCGGGGGTGCGTTCGCCCTGTTTCCCATCCTGGGCACGACCACCCTCCTCTGCCTCGCCGTCGGGATCCTGCTCCGGCTCAACCAGCCGATCATCCAGATCGTGAACGCCCTGTGCACCCCCGTGCACCTGCCCGTCATCTACTGCTTCTACAGGCTGGGGAACCTCATCTTCCACGTGCCCAACTCCCCCATCGGGATCCGGATGATGGAGCACATGTTCTGGTACGATCCGATGGAGTTCTTCGAGAGGTTCGGGCTCACGGCCCTGCACATGATCGTCGCGTGGGCCCTGATCGCGCCCTTCTGGACCATCGTCGTCTACATCTTCGCGCTGCCGGTCCTGCGAGAGGCCCTTCGCAAGAAGGCCGTCGTCGCGTCCGAGCCGGTCCAGGTGAGGCCCCCGGAGCATCCGGTGCCCTGACCGCGCGGCTCGCGCCAACGGGAGTCAAAACCCGGTAAGTTTCCGCGACGCCTCCTGAATTCTCTTGCCGCGGGCGGCGCCCTTAAGGTCCTCTGCTCAACCCAGCTTGTTCGCATGCCAGTCGTCCCCAAGAGCTTCATGAAGATCGGGGCGGGCCTCTTGACGGCCCGCGCGGCGATGCGCCTGAGGCGCCAGAAGTCGGCCGAGGACGTGCAGGAGAAGGCCTTCAATCACCTGATCGGCAGGCTGACGCAAGGCTCCATCTGGACGCAGGTGGGGGTCGAGGCGGGGATGCGCTACGACACCTTCAGGCGGAGGATTCCGCTTCAGACCTACGAGGACCTCGCCCCGTTCATCGAGCAGATGAAGACGGGCTCGGAGGACGTGCTTTGGCCGGGGCGGTGCCAGATCTACGCCATGACCTCCGGGACGACGACGGGGAGCCCGAAGTACATCCCCATCACCGAGGCGATGCTCGACCACTTCCGGCGCGCGGCGCTCGACTCGATGCTCTGGTACACGGCCAGGGTCGGGCACGGCGGTGTCTTCAGGAGCCGGCACCTGTTCCTAGGGGGCCCGACCACGCTTTCGCCGATCCCGGAATCCGAGCCGTTCGAGGCGTACGCGGGCGAGCTGAGCGGGATAGAGGCGCTCAACCTCCCGAAGTGGGCCGAGAAGCACTTCTACGAGCCCGGGCCCGAGATAGCGCAGATCGCCGACTGGCAGCAGAAGGTCGCCGCGATAGTCGAGCGCACGTGCCGGATCGACATCTCCCTCCTCGCGGGGATGCCCCCCTGGGTCCTCCTCCTGGCCGAGGCGCTCCGCTCGAGCGAGACGCACGGCAAGGCCCGGGTGGTCCACCTGCAGGGAATCTGGCCCAATTTTGAGTGCTACGTCCACAGCGGCGTGCCGATCGCCCCGTTCCATGACGACCTGCGGACGCTCCTCGGGCCGACCGTCAATTTCCACGAGGTGTATCCCGCGACCGAGGCCTTCATCGCCGCCCAGGACTCGGACCCGGCCTCGGGGCTGCGCCTGATGGCGGACGCCGGCGTGTTCTTCGAGTTCCTGCCGATGCCCGACTTCGACGACGGACGGCTCCTGGCGGCAGGACCGAGGGCGGTTCCGATCTCGGGCGTGCGCACCGGCGTCAACTACGCCCTCGTGCTCACGACGCCCGCCGGCCTCGTGCGCTACCTGGTCGGCGACATCGTGCGCTTTGTCTCCACGGAGCCGCCGCGCCTCGTTCACATGGGAAGGACCAAGCTCCAGCTGAACGCCTTCGGCGAGCACGTGCTCGAAAGGGAGTTCACCGAGGCCCTGGTGACCGTGTGCAAGCGCAACGGCTGGACGGTCGTGAACTTCCACGTGGCCCCGATGCCCGGCAGCTCGACCACGAACCGGATCCGCGGGCGCCACGAGTGGTGGGTCGAGCTCAAGCCGGGCACCCTGACGACCCCGACGGGGCCCCACATGGCGGGCGAGATCGACGCGGAGCTCAGGCGCCTCAGCGAAGATTACGCCGCCAAGCGTGAGGCGGGAGTGATGGACCCCCCCTACGTAAGGCTCGTGATGCCAGGGGTTTTCGAACACTGGATGCGCTACCGCGGCAAGTGGGGCGGCCAGTACAAGATGCCCCGCTGCAGGAGCGACCGCGTCATCGCGGACGAGCTCGGCAGCTCGCTGCAGTTCGCGAGGGACTGAAGGCTGGCACGGGCAATGCTATCCTAGGCCCATCCTGCTCGTCGCAGGTATTGGAAAGTGTTAAGCCGGTCTCAGGCCGGACCAGACCAATAGCGGGGCTGGCGTTAAGGGGTTATCGCCAGCCCCGCGCCTGGTCAGCTTCCAGGCGGCTTGAGGACGGAGAGAATCTCCTTCACGTACTGCGCGGTGGGCCTCGAGCCCAGCTTCTTGTTCCGGATCATCCCGGCCCGGTCGATGATGAACGTGGTCGGGATGCCGTCGATGGGCCCGTAGGCGCCCACGATCTTCTCGTCGGCCATCACGACCGTGTAGTTGATGCCGTGGTCCTTGATGAACTTCCTGACGACCGCGGGGCCGTCCTCGTCCATTGACACGCCCACGAAGGCGAGGCCGTCCGCGCCGTACTTGTTCTGCAGGTCAACGTAGCCGGGGATCTCGCTCCTGCACGGGCCGCACCACGTCGCCCAGAAGTCGAGGACGACCACCTTCCCCTTGAACTGGCTCGAGGTGACGACGTTGCCGTCCACGTCCTTCAGCGTCCACGCGGGGGCGGGGGCGGGCGGCACCGGGTCCGCGCGGGCGCAGAGGGCCAGGGCGGCGGCGGCGAGCAGGAGGGCGGGTTTCGTCATCATTCGGGCGGCTTTTCTTGGGCCCGCAAAAAGGGTGGCACAGCGGCCGCCGCTTCGCAAATCAGCTGCCGCGCGCGTCGGGCAGGTCGAGCGCCAGCGTCTCGATGAACTTCCTCATGGCCGGCGTCAGGACGCGGCCCTTGCGGTGCAGGATGGCGAGGGGGCGGGTGTACTCCCTCCCCTTGAACCTCAGGAGTGCGAGCGTGCCCTGCTTGACTTCCTGGACGATCGTCGCCTGGGGCACGATCGCTATCCCGTGGTCGATCTCGACGGCGCGCTTCACGGTCTCGATGTTGTCGAACTCCATGACCGGCTCGATCTGGAGATGGTTCTCGCGGAAGATCTGGTCGACCGCCTTGCGCGTCGGGATGTCCGGGTCGAACCCGATGAACTTCTGGCCGGTGAGCTCGGCGACGGTGATCTCGCCGCGCTTGGCGAACGGGTGCTGGGGGTGGCAGACCACGACGAGGTGGTCCTCCCTGAAGGGGACCATGTCGATCTGGCGGACCTTGGCCGGAAAGGCGACCAGGCCGAAGTCGACGCTGTTGTGCAGGACGTCCTCGTAGACCAGGTTGGAGCGGCGGTACTCGACGCGGACGTTGACCGACGGGTAGTCGTGGAGGAACTTCTTGATGTAGGGCGGGAGCTCGTGGAGGCCGATCGAGTAGATCGTCGAGATCCTGATGGTCCCGCTAACGACCTTCTTCATCTCCTGGAGCTCGGAGAGGAGCATCTCGTAGGCGTGAAGGACCTCCTTCGAGGACTCGTAGACGCGCTGGCCCTCGCGGGTGAGCTGGAACTGCTTCTGGCTCCGATCGACAAGCAGCGTCTTGAAGTGCCGCTCCATTGCGCGGGCTTGCTGGCTTACCGCTGATTGCGTGATGTTGTTCAGCTTCGCAGCCTTTGAAAAACTCTTCGTTTCGACAAGGTCCGCGAAAATCTTAAGGTTTTGAATTTGCATGATTAGCCAGCTTTATCGGTTCTAGAGTGCAGGCTTCGCCTTTCGGGTAAACCAATAAGTATCGCGTCTAACAAGCCATATGATGCCCGCCTATGACGAGTTCAAGGCACGCGCGGACGCCGTCCGGGCCCGGATCGCCCTGGCATGCGAGCGCGCGGGGCGCGACGCCGCCGGGGTCGAGCTGCTTGCCGTGACGAAGTCGCATCCCGCCGCGGCGGTCGAGCTGGCGGCGCGCTACGGCCTCAGGGCCGTCGGGGAGAACCGCGTGCAGGAGGGGGTTGAGAAGCGCGCGCAGACGTTGGCCAAGGTGGCCTGGGAGCTGATCGGCCACCTGCAGACCAACAAGGCGCGCCTCGCGGCGCGCCACTTCGACAGGATCCAGAGCGTGGACAGCGAGAGGCTCCTCGGGGTCCTGGACCGCGCCGGCGGCGAGCTGGGCAGGCCCGTGGCGGTCCTGCTGCAGGTCAACGCGGGCCTCGACCCGGCGAAGTCGGGCGTGGAGCCGGACGAGGCCCCGCGCCTCCTCGCAGCCGCCCTCGGGCTCAGGAACATCCGGGTCGACGGCCTGATGACCATCGCCCCGCTCTTCGGCGGCCCCGACGCGCCGCGAAGGACGTTCGCGAGCCTTCGGGGGATCCGGGACCGGCTCGCAGCCGAGTCGGGCTCCCCGCTGCGCGAGCTTTCGATGGGAATGACCGCCGACCTCGAGGCCGCGGTCGCCGAGGGGAGCACCATCGTCCGCGTGGGGACGGCCCTCTTCGGTGCGCGCGAATGAGGATGTCGAGCGTTTTTTGAGGGGATCTTCCAAGTTCCGGTGTTGCCACGCCCGGCCAAAGCGGCTTCCAATTTTGGGCGTGGAAACGGATACACTGCCCTCCTCCGAGAAAGAGGCGCTGCTGGGACTGCTCGACGATCCGAGCCCGGTCGTGCGGCGGGCCCTCCTGGCTCACTTCTCGGTCCACGGGGCGGCGGCGGCCACGCTCCTGCAGGAGGTGGCCCACAGCTCCAACCGCGTCCTCGCCAGGCACGCCTCCTGGTTCATCGACGAGCTCAAGCTGACCGATCCCGTCTCCGAATTCCGCTCGTTCATCCGCTCGCTCAACTACGAGCTCGAGACAGGGGCGCTCCTCCTGGCGCGCACCGTGACGCCGCACCTCGACGTCAGCGAGTGCCGGGCCGGGTTTGACGAGATGGCGGCCCGGTGCAGGGAGCTCATCTCGGAGCCCTCCAGCAACCGCGAGAAGTGCCGCGTCATCAACCGGGTGCTCTTCCACGAGTGGGGATTCCGGGGGAACGTCGAGCAGTTCACCGACCCGATGAACAGCTTCATCGACAAGGTGCTCATGCGCAGGAAGGGCATCCCGATCTCGCTCAGCGTCCTTTACCTGCTCGTGGGGGAGAGGCTGGGCGTGCCGCTCGAGCCCGTCGGCCTGCCCGGGCATTTCGTGGTCGGATGCTACGCCGACGACGTGCCGTTCTTCATCGACCCCTTCGACCAGGGCCTCTTCAGGGATGCGGACGAGGTGTTCGCCCTGCTCCGCTCCAACCACATCTCGCCCAAGCCGTCCGACCTCGCGCCCACCACGATCCGCGAGGTGCTCTGCCGCAGCTGCCGCAACCTCGCGAACCACTACTCGGCTGCGAGCGATCTCGCCAGGGCGCAGATCTTCTCGGAGTTCGCCGACGAATTCGAGGCGACGCAGGAGCGGTACCTGCAGCCCTGAATCAGGCCTCCACGCTGTCCGACCTCGAGCGCTGGCCGCACGCCGGCGCCGGGCTCGCCGTGATCGGCCACCCGGTGGGGCACTCGGTCAGCCCGCAGATGCACAACGCGGCGCTGGCGGAGCTGGCGCGCGACGACGCCCGATTCGCCGGCTGGCGGTACTTCGCGTTCGACGTCGAGCCCGGAGCGCTGCAGGCGGCGCTCGGCCTCATGCGCGAGCGCGGTTTCCGGGGCGTCAACCTCACGGTGCCCCACAAGGTGCTCGCCGCGGGGCTGGTCGCGGACCTCGACCCGGAGGCGCGCGACGCGGGCGCGGTGAACACGCTGGCCCGCGACGGATCGGGCTGGCGCGGTTTCAACACCGACGGCCACGGCCTCGCGGCCGGGATCCGCGAGGACCTCGGCATCGAGCTGCGGGGCGCCACGATCGTGCTGCTCGGGGCGGGCGGCGCGGCGCGCGCCGCCGCCGCCCAGTGCCTGCGGGCGGGATGCGCGGCCCTCTGGATCATGAACCGGACGCGCTCCCGCCTCGACCGGCTTCTCGCGCAGCTCGGGCCGCTTTCCGGCGCGACGCCGACCGGCGAGATCACCCAGGCCTCGGCCGGGGCCGTGCTCCGGCCCGGCGCCGTCGTCATCAACGCGACGAGCGCCGGTCTGCGCGACTCCGACGGGGCGCCGGCCGACCTGGGGGCCTTTCCGGGGGTGGCCGCCGTGTACGACATGATCTACAACCCGCCGCGGACGCGCCTCCTCGCCCAGGCCCGGGCGCTCGGCCTGCCGCACGCGAACGGCCTCGGCATGCTCGTGCACCAGGGGGCTAAGTCGCTCGAGATCTGGACGGGGATACCCTCCTCGAGGACGGCACCGGCCATGCGGTCGGCGGCCGCGAAGGCTCTTGGCTACAGGGCCGCCGACGATTCAGACTGACGCCATGATCCGCAACCTCGCCGAAGTGCAGGCCGCGTTCCCCTGGTTCTTCCCCGCGGTCGTCTTCGTGCTCGGCGCGTGCGTGGGGAGCTTCCTCAACGTGGTGATCTACCGCGTGCCGGCGGGCAAGTCGGTCGTGCGGCCGCGTTCGGCCTGCGCCTGCGGCGCGCCGATCGCCTGGCACGACAACATCCCGATCCTCTCCTGGCTTATCCTGCGGGGCCGTGCGCGCTGCTGCGGCCGCCCCTTCTCCCCGCGCTATCTCCTCGTCGAGGCCCTGACGGCGGCGCTCTTCCTCGCCTGCTGGCTGCGCTTCCCGCCCCTCGTGGCGGCGTGCGGGTGGCTTTTCGTCGGCTCCCTTGTCTGCGCGATGTTCATCGACCTCGACCACATGATCATCCCGGACGCCTTCACGATCGGGCTGGCGGTCGCGGGCCTGCTCCTGTCCGTGCTGGTGCCCGCGCTTCACGGCCGCCACAGCGGGATCTTCGCCATGGACAGCCTGCGCTCGGCCTCGGACGCATTCGCGGGGCTGGTGGCCGGGTCCGGAACCCTGCTGTGGATCGCCCTCATCGCGGAGTCCGTGCTCAGGAAGGAGGCGATGGGCTTCGGCGACGTGAAGTTCGTCGGCGCCATCGGGGCGTTCTGCGGCTGGCACGGCGCGCTGTTCTCGATCTTCGGGGGCGCCGCCTTCGGGACCGTCTGGCTCGGGGCCGCGGTCGCGTGGCAGAAGATCGCCGGCACGCGCTCCTCGGGCGCGCCGCGCGCCGAGACTGCGGACGGCTCGCCGGCGGACATCGGCCTGGGCGTGCACGTCCCCTTCGGGCCGATGCTGGCGGTCGCCGGGGCGGTCTACTTCCTCTTCCTGCGGGGCGTGGTCGACCCGTGGTTCGCTGAGCTCACGGCCCTCATGTGACGAGGGAGGCCCCGTCCTCCGTGTGCGCGTGGAGGATGTCCGGTCTGGCGCCGAATTTCGCAAGGTAGGCCTCGGCCACCCGCCCGGCCTCCTTCTCGCCGAACGCGTCGTTCGTGAGGGCCATCGCGGCCCCGCCGAACCCCCCGCCGGTCAGCCTGGCCCCGTACACCCCCTTCTCCGACTCGAGGCAGTCGACCAGGAAGTCGAGCTCGGGGATGCTGTTCTCGAACCAGGTGCGCGAGCTGCGGTGGGATGCCAGCAGCAGCTTCCCGACGGCCGCGAGGTCGCCCGCGTTGAGCGCCGCGACGGCCTGCTCCACCCGTGAGATCTCCTCGATGACGTGCCGCGCGCGCTTGTAGGCCGGCCTGGAAAGCCTGGTCTCGGCGGCCGCCAGCTGCCCGAGCGTGGCGTCGGCCAGGAGCGGCACCCCGATCACCCGGGCCGCATCCATGCACTCGCCGTGCCTCTCGGCATAGAGGCCGTCGACCAGCGCGTGCTTGGCGTGGGTGTTGAAGACCCAGAAGTTCGCGCCGGCCGGGAACGGCACAGTCCTGAACCGCGGGCCGCGGCAATCGATGTACACCAGGAAGCCCCTGCGCCCGAACCCGGACACCCCCTGGTCCAGTATCCCGCACGGGACGCCGACGAACTCGTTCTCGGCGCGCCTGCACAGGGCGGCCATGGCGTCGCGCGGGACGCTCTCTCCCGCAGCCTCGGCGAACGCGACGCAGGAGGACATCTCGATCGCGGCGCTGCTGCTCAGGCCGGCCCCGGACGGAACGTTCGAGACCGCCATGTAGTCGAACCCCCCGGGGGTCTTCAGCCCGGAGCCCCGCATGGCGACCAGGACCCCCAGGGGGTAGTTCACCCAGGACTGCGTGCCGGAGAGCCGGCCGGCGGCGTCGGCCGCGAGCTCGGCCGTCCCGGAATGCGCGCCGCTCGTGAACCTGCGCCCCGCCTCGGGGCGCGGCGCCAGGCCGACCCACACGCTCCTGTCGATGGCCGCCCCGAGCACGGAGCCGCCGTTGTAGTCGGTGTGGTTGCCGATGAACTCGATCCTGCCCGGGGCCCTCGAGATGATCCCGGGGGCGCGCCCGTAGGTGGCGCGGAACCTCTCGATGAGCTCGCCTTTCATCGGCTCAGCGCAGGGTCCTGAGGCCCGAGCCGGCCTTGAAGCGCACGAGTTTCATCGCGGGCACCTTCATCGGCCGGCGCGTGTGCGGATTGTACCCGTTTCGCGCGGAGCGCTGCGCCACCGTGAACGTCCCGAACCCCACGAGGTGCACCGCATCGTCCCGCCTGAGGCCCCGCGCTATCGCCCGAAGCACGCTGTCCGCGGCGCGCTCGGCAGCGGCCCTCGGCGTTCCATCGCCGAGCAACCGATGCACCTCATCCACCAGTTCCGCCTTGTTCATCGATTAGACGTTGCCCGCGAGGCAAGGGGCTCGCATCCCTCCGGTCAAACGCATTCCGGCCCGGCCGGCGCCGTCACGGGCCCGGCGCGATCTCGACAGAAGGAGGGCCGTCCGACGAAAGCGAGAGGGGGCCGCCGGGCGCCCCGGACGGCGCGCGGACCAGGGCGAGGCCCGAGTATCCGCCACCCCCCGCGTCCGGGGCGGCCGAGCGCAGCTCGCCCTCCCTGCGCCCGCCGCGCCACAGGGCCGCGGGCACCGGGGGAGGCCCCCCGCCCCCCCTGACCCGGACCAGCGTCCGGCGGACGCGCCCCATGGACTTCAGCCGGGCCATCACCTCCTGCCCAAGGTAACATCCTTTTGAATACGAGATCGCCGCCGCCTCGAGCCCCCCCTCGTTGGGAAGGTCCGAGGGCCCGATGTCGGCCGGCACCAGGGGGATCCCCGAGGCGATCCTCATGCGCTCGACGTCCTCCGCGCCCAGCCTGCGGGCTCCCGAGGTCGCCAGGTCCACGGACCCTGAGTCCCCCGCCCCGTGGATCCATTCCCAGCTCTCGCCCGAGTCCCGGCGCCCCGGGAAGACGAGCCCCGGCCGGGGCTCCGCCGAGAGCCAGGCCCCCCAGCCGGCCCCGATCAGGGAAAGGCCGCGCCAGCCCGCGGTCAGGTCCTCGATGACGACATCGTCGGCGATGATGTGGCTCTCGAGGCGGCTGGCGACGTCGCGGGCCGCGGACGAGACGCTGGCGATCCAGAATCCCGCTCCGTCCGCCGCGGCTATGACGTGGCTGTCGGCCATCACATGGCCCCTTCGGTCCAGCCACAGGCCGTAGACGGCCTGGCCGGGCCTGATCCCGCCTAAATCGTTGGAGAACTGGCCCTGGAGGAACGCCGCCGCGTCGGGCCCGGACGCCTTCAGGAGGCAGGCCGGGGAGTAGGGGAAAACGGCCGCTTTTTCCGGGAATTTAGTCATTCGCAAGGCGTTGCATATCAAATTAGTGGGTCATTTCCGTGCGGAAAAGCTTCACCTTCACTTGACGATAACCGCAAAATGCTTACATAGAAACATAAGATTTTTCCACTTCTCCCGCCTAGCGGGAGTTTTGGGGTAACTAAGAAAGCAAAGGCGGGCCGTCTAGGGGTAGGCGGCCCGCCACTTTTTTGCCCGGATTGCAGGACCGCCGGGGTGCGGCCGCCAATATCCCTTGCGGCCTGCCGCGATGAGGGCTTTGTCACGGGTTCCCATGCAGAGAACGTCCGACATCAATGTCGTCGAGACCCGGCCCCTCCCCTCGCCCGCGGCGCTGATCGCCGAGCTGCCCAAGAGCGAGGCGCAGGCGGAATTCGTCACGCGCTCGCGCCAGGAGATCCACAGGCTGATCTTCTCCGACGACCGGCGCCTGCTCCTCATCGTGGGCCCCTGCTCGATCCACGACGTGGACGCCGGCCGCGAGTACGCACGGCGGCTGGCGGCGCTCGCCCGCGAGGTGTCGGACCGCGTGATGATCGTCATGCGGGTCTATTTTGAGAAGCCCCGGACGACGGTCGGATGGAAGGGCCTGATCATGGATCCCCACCTCGACGGCTCGAACGACATCGCCGCGGGCCTGCGGATCGCGCGGAGCTTCCTGTGCGACATCCTGGACCTCGGGCTTCCCACGGCGACGGAGCTCCTGGATCCCATAACGCCGCAGTACATCGCCGACCTGATCTGCTGGTCCGCCATCGGGGCCCGCACGGCCGAGTCGCAGACGCACCGCCAGATGGCCTCGGGGCTGTCGATGCCCATCGGGATCAAGAACGGGACGGACGGGTCGGTCCAGACCGCCATCAACGCCATCCTCGCGGCCTCCCAGCCGCAGACCTTCCTCGGCATCAACATCGGCGGCGCGGCCTCGGCCGTGGTGACCGCGGGCAATCCGAACTGCCACATCGTGCTGCGGGGCGGCGCGTCGGGCCCCAACTACTCTCCCGCGCACATCGCGGAGACCGAGCGCCAGCTCGAGGCCGCGGGGCTGATCAAGTCGATCCTGGTCGACTGCTCGCACGGCAACTCGGCGAGGAAGCCGGAGCGCCAGCCCGAGGTGATGCGGGGGCTCGTCGCGCAGATCGCCGCGGGCAACACCTCGATCATGGGGGCGATGATCGAGAGCAACCTCCTCGCGGGCAGCCAGCCGTTCCCGCGGGCCCCCGGCAAGCTGCGCCGCGGCGTGTCGATCACCGATCCCTGCATCGGGTGGACGGCGACGGACTCGCTCGTGCGCGAGGTCCACGCGGCGCTGTCGGGGCGCTTCCCCTGACCGCGCCGGGCCCCGGCGCGCGCCGACCCGAGCCGTCCTGGGCTTTTCCATGGGGATGCCGTGGCCGGTGGGTCACGCGCCCCGCCGGGGACCCCCCGGAGGGCATCCGACGGGCGTTGACTCGGTTTTTCACGCGGATCGGGCCGGGGTCGCGCCCGCGTCCTAAGGCGAAGAGCCGCAGAAGGCTTGCGGCTGCGACGAGCGAGAGGGTCGGCGGGTAAAACGCCCGGCCGCGAGATTTCCGCCGTGCGCTCCGCCCGGCAAATGGTACATTCCCGCCCCTTATGACACCCCCCATCCGCGTGGCAGTGACCGGCGCCGCCGGGCAGATCGGCTACTCCCTGCTCTTCCAGATTGCGTCCGGCTCGATGTTTGGGGCCGACCAGCCCGTAATCCTCCACCTGATCGAGATCGAGCCGGCGCTGCCCGCCCTCGGCGGCGTGGTGATGGAACTCCAGGACTGCGCCTTCGGGCTCCTGAAGGGGATAACGCCGACCGCCTCGCTCGACGAGGGGTTCAAGGGCGTGGATTGGGCGATTCTCGTCGGCTCCGTTCCCCGCAAGGCGGGCATGGAGCGGAGCCAGCTCCTCGGGATAAACGGCAAGATCTTCACGGGGCAGGGCCGCGCGATCGCGAAGCAAGCGGCCCCGGGCGTGCGGGTCCTCGTGGTCGGGAACCCCTGCAACACCAACTGCCTGATCGCGATGAGGAACGCGAAGTCGGTCCCCGCGGACCGCTGGTTCGCCATGACCATGCTGGACCAGAACCGCGCGGTCAGCCAGCTGGCGATGAAGGCCGGGACCGACGCGGCCGCGGTCTCGAATGTCGCCATCTGGGGCAACCACAGCTCGACCATGTATCCGGATTTCTACAACGCAAGGATCGGCGGGCGGGCGGCCACGGAGGCGATCCGCGACGAGGCCTGGTTCAAGGACACATTCATCCCCACGGTGCAGCAGCGCGGCGCGGCCGTCATCAAGGCCCGGGGGATGAGCTCGGCCGCGTCCGCCGCCAACGCCATCGTGGACACGGTGCGCGGCCTGAGGACGCCGACCCGGGAGGGCGACTGGTTCAGCGTGTCGGTCTGCTCGGACGGGTCCTACGGGATAGAGAAGGGGCTCATCTACTCCTTCCCGGTGCGCAGCGACGGGTCGAAATGGGGGATCGTCCACGGCCTCGAGCACGGCGACTTCTCGAAGTCGAAGATCGTCGCCACCGAGAACGAGCTCAAGGAGGAGAGGGCCCTCGTCTCGGACCTTCTGCCGAAGTGACCCCGGGGAGGCGGGCGGGCGCCCGGGCCCCTCACGGCAGCCGTGAGCGGAGGACCCTCCTCGTCTGTGCGGCGCGGTAGGCGGAGAGGGCCCGGCGCACGGCCGGATCGCCGTGGGCGAGGATGGCGGCCGCGAAAAGGCCCGCGTTTATTGCGCCCGGCTTGCCGATGGCGAAGGTCGCCACCGGGACCCCGCCGGGCATCTGCACGATTGAGAGGAGCGAGTCCATGCCCCTCAGCGAGGCGCTCTCCATCGGGACGCCGAGGACGGGGATCGGCGTGAGCGCCGCCACCAGCCCGGCCAGGTGCGCGGCCCCGCCGGCACCCCCGATCACCACCCTGAGCCCGCGCGCCGCGGCGCCCGTCGCGTACGCGATCATCTGGCGCGGCGTCCGGTGGGCGCTCATGACGCGCCTCTCGTAGGGGATGCCGAGGGCCTCCAGGGTCTCGGCGGCGTGGCGCATGGTCTCCCAGTCGGAGGTGCTGCCCATGAGGAGGCCGACGACCGGCCTGCGCCCGGGGCGCGTCCTCCCTGCGGATTTCGGTTTGGTGGTCATGCGGAGCGCCGCCAACCATGCAACGCCCCGCCCGGGGATTTCAACCGCGTTCTCTCAGACGAGCGACAGTCCCTTCGGCAGGCGCACCACGACCGTGCCCGCGATCTTGTCGTGCCATCCCCGCTTCTCCGGGTCGAACGCGATCCAGAGGAAGCCTAGGCCGATGACGACCAGGGAGAGGAAGCAGGCGAGCGCGCGTACGGCCGCCGTCACCCAGTCCATCTGCCTGCCGTCGGCGCGGACGACCTTTAGCCCGAAGACGATGCCCCCGATGGTGGCGCCCTTGTACCTCCAGAGGACCGCCCCGTAGGCCGCGATAGCCGGCATGAACAGGAAGGCCACGTGGAAGATGATCGCGATCAGGATCACGTCGATCAAGAGCGCCGCCATGCGGATCCAGAATCCGGCCTTGGGGAGCCCGGCCTCGGAGGCGGGCGGGAAGGGCGGCAGGGCGGGCGCAGCGGCGACGGCCGCGACGGGCGGCGGGACCGGCGCCGCGGCCGGCGGAATGACCGGCGGGGCTGGCTCCGCGGGCGCAGGCTGGACCGGGGGCGGCACCGCCCCGGGGTCCGAAGACACCACCGGCGCGGGCACCGCCGCCATCAGCGCGATGCCGGAGGGGGGAGCCCCGGCAGGGGGCGCCGCGGCCGGCTGGACCGCGCCTGCCGGCGGGGGCGCGGCGGGGGGCGTCCCGGCGGGGACCGCCGGCTTGGTCGACGTGAAAAGCGCCGTCAGCGCGCAGGCGAACCCGAGGAAGGTCACCAGGGCCCAGACCATCAGGCCGAGGATCGGGATGAAGCACAGCGCGACGATCACGGCGACGCCGACAAGGAGCGCGAGGGCGGGGTGCTTGTCCCTGCCCACGATCGCCCGGCCGACAAACGAGTACAGGGCCGCCTTGCCGAAGAGGACGCAGGCCACCACGGACAGCGGAAGGACGACCAGGGCGACGGGGATCCCGACGATGGTGACCAGGAGAAGGACGAAGAGCACGGGCGTCGCGAGGATCGCCAGGATCCCCGTGAGGAACACGATGCCCGGACGGTGCTCGAGCGTGTCGGCGCACTTCCTGATCCCGCCCGGGAAGAGGAAGGCGAGGAGCAGGTAGAGCGCGGCCATGAAGAGGTTGGCGATCCACAGCAGGTGGAGGTTGGGGCCGATCGCGAAGGGGCGGCCCTTGCTCAGGCCGTGCTCCCACCAGGAGGACGCCGTCCCGTGGTGGAAGACGCCGAGCGCCCCCAGCGGGGCCACGCTGTTCCCGCCGACGACCGCGGACGGGTCCTTGATGATCTGGCCGCCCACGCAGACGGCATCGCCGTCGACCCGGGCCTTGGGGCCGAGGGTCAGGTCGCCGAGGACCGCCACGGCGTCCCCCTCCACCTTGCCGTTGATGGTGTTCGTCCCCATGACCGCGACCGCGTTCTCGTGGACGGAGCCGTCGACGGTGAGCGATCCCATTACGGCGACCGCGTTGCCCTCGACCCTTTCGTCAGGCCCGACGTAGGTCGCGCTGCCCACCGATACGCGGTCGTTGTCGTCGCCGCCGTGGTGGCGGTGGTGCCTCTCGCCGGGCTCGGCGGTTGGGGCCGCGGCGGCCGGGCTGGCGGCGCCGATCTCGTGCAGCGGGGTCTCGGGGGCGGGCGCCGCAACGGGTGCCGGAGCCACGGCAGGGGCTGGCGCCGGGGCGGGTGCAGGGGCCACCGCGGGACCTGGCGTCTGGCTTGCGCCGGCTTCGTGCAGGGCAGGCGTCGGGGTCGCGGCGGCACCGGAACTCTCCGGGTCCGCGGCGAGCGCGGCGGGCGAAAACGGGATCAACGCCGCGAGCAGTAGGCCCAGCGTGAGCGTCTTTGTTTTGGCATTCATAGGGATTTGGAAATCAGGGGTTCTGGCGCGCGAACGTGAGCGTGCGGTAGGTGGCGGCGCCGATCGCGGCGAGCGTCGCATAGCAGAGGGCGACCGTCCCCGCGGCGCCGTAGATCCAGAGGGGAGGAATGGCGCCGATGAGGACCCGGATACGGTCGACGGCGGCCGCGAAGATCTCGCGGGCGAGGACGAGCCATGAGAAGCGCCGGGCCACGTCGCCGGCGAGGGCGGCCGCGCCGGAGCTGCGCATGAGGACGAGGATCCCCGACACGATCAGGGCCGCGGCGAGCGCGGACCCGGCGTAGAAGCCGACGCGAGCGGCAACGGGCCAGTAGGCGTACGACTTGCGCCACCACGGGAGCGCGGCGCGCCGGCTCAGCTCACCGAGGACGCGGGCCTCGAGGCTCGCCGGGGCCCGCCGGCCCGGAAGCGACCGCAGCACGCGGTGTATCGAGGCCTCGAGCTTCTCTGGGTCGTGGGTGCTCATGGTGTCATCAATGGGAGAGGGGGGCGAGGGACTCGCCGCCGCGGGAGAGTATCTTGGCGAGCGCGGCGCGGGCCCGCAGGATGTCGGTCT
>Ga0181523_10001470_pt1 | contig 25000 bp, 27 predicted proteins | sample PEATcosm2014_Bin_43_FD_119752 | JGI IMG/M metagenome (GOLD analysis project Ga0181523, IMG submission 119752) | Peatland microbial communities from MTU Mesocosm Facility, Houghton, MI, USA - PEATcosm2014_Bin05_30_metaG | ecosystem: Environmental > Terrestrial > Soil > Wetlands > Peat | place... | reverse complement strand
GCCCAGCCGGGCCCAGATCTTTTGCGATAGATAGTCGCTCAAGGTGCTCTTGGTCGCAGCTGCCACTACGGCTCCCAACACATAGGAGTCGCCGGTGCTGTAGTTGAAAACGCTGCCAGGGGCAGCGGCCCTTGGCCGCGTGCGTATCAGTTCCATTACCGCCCCTTTTTTTTGCGAGCCGATCGCTCGCTCAAATCTCTCGATGTCGGATTGGTGAAAGATGCTGTAATCCTCGTCCCAGCGCACGCCGGAGGTCATGCTCAGCAAATCCCGAATAGAGCTGCCTTCGAAAGCGCTCCCCTTGAGCTGGGTCACGTATTTGTCCACTCCATCATCCAGGCTCGCAATGCTGCCGTCCTTGAGGGCTGCCCCGATGAGGGTGGACGTTACCGATTTGGCAACGGAGAACGAGGTCCAACGCGATTGCGCGCTGTTGCCCATCCGATAGCGCTCCAGTGCAATTGCGCCGCCCTTGAGGATCAATAGGCCGGAGGTCCGGTTCCGACGCATGTAATCGTCAACCTTGTACGTGCTTCCCTCGTATTCATAGTCGAAGGAACCCAGATGGGCGCTGTGCGTCGGCAAGGCCAGCGCCGGTGCGCCGCATCCGATCACGCGAGTGGGAGCCAGGCGGTCTATGTTCCGGAACGTGGCGGCCTGATTCGCACGCGTCGTATCCAAGGGGTTGCTTGCGATCGGCTCCTGCGCCGGCGCCGGTGCGCGGACATCCGCCTCCTCGGCGCAAGTGCATAGCAAGCCCAAGCTGGCTAGGGCACCGGTCGCGCCGATTCTTTTTAGTAGCTCCCGTCGGCCGCAGGCTTTGCAAACCATGTTTCCTCCTGACTGATTATCGCCTCGGATCATTGCAGCGTGATGCCATTCGCGCTACGCTTTTCTGACATCGCATCGGGAGCAAGGCGCTCCCCGGACCAATAAAAGACTCGGACATCAGACCATCACGGCTAGGCGTTGCAATGCGACACTAAGCCACCCGTCAGCCGTCAACGCGCACGCAGACGCTGACAACGGCAGCTCGCTAACCGGCGGGTCTTCCAACGTTTCGGCGATCCAGCGCGTCGGCATCCCAACGTCGCCGGCAATCAAATGCAAGCGCGGATCCTGCGGCTTACCGAAGGCGCCCAACTTCCGATCTCAGCTGACGCGCGCGTTGCTCGTTCATCTCGATACGGCAGAGCAAACGCCGGTCACCAGCCGCATTTCCTCCGGCGGCCAGCGATGCGATGTATTCGCACTGCGCCTCGCGAAACTGTTCAAAGCGGGAATTTGCCATTCGAAGCGCATCGGTGCTTGCCGTTCGATATGCGGGCTCCTGATCCCAGCGCTGCAGGGCGGCCAGAAGCTCCTTCTGAACTTCATCGACTTTCTGCCTGCTTTGCGCATCGAACTGTTCCAGGCAATCCCTCGCTTCGACCTCAGACGACAGCTCGTAGCAACGCTGCTCGGCAGAGGCGTTGCGCTGAGCACAGGCAAGGGACGGGACGGCGACGATAGCAAGGAAGGCCAGAAGTAATCGCATACGCAATGCTCCACGTTCGCGGGATACGCGCGCCCGCAACAATACCGCCACCGGCCGCATAGATCGCGCCCACGAACGCCTCACGAGCCATTCGAGTTTTGCTTACGCTCTGCTAAGCCTCTCATCCCATGCGGCGGGGTATGGGCGAACGGCGCGGCTGGGATGCGATTTTTGCGGGTCCGACTGACCGCGAAGACGGGGGCGATACTGGCGCGGCTTATTCACGCCGGTCAAGCTGGCGATACCGGACGCACGGTCGTGTCCCGATCTCGGAGGTTGTCGATCGCGTTCCGCGATGCGAAGATTGCAGAATGCTGCAAGGCGCTGCCGTTGTAACGCTCCTGGCAAATTGCGCGGTGCCGGCCGCCGGCTACGCGTCGCAGGCGCAGGCCGATCAAGCGCCGGCGCCGCAATGGGCAATCGCCCGGCTGCTCGGGGGATTCAACGATAGTGCCGAATCGATCAGCGCGGCCTTTTACCGCCCCTCGCAGAACCTTCGCGACATCGACGTGGAGACCCTGGACTTCTCGCAGGCGTGGCAATTCCGAAAAGTGCAGAACCTCGAGCTGCTGGGGCTTTTGGGCGTTTTCAAATCCCACGGCACGCGTGGCGACCCACCGCCGGGCGTGAGCCCCGACGGTACCGCGACGGGGGTGACCACCGGTGCCGGTCTGCGCCTGTACCCGCTCGATGTCCGCTCCCTGCATTTGTACATGGAAGGACTGGTCGAGATCGATTACATACTGGGGAACCAGGTTGTATTTCTCGCCGGTGGCACCGGCTTAAACGGGTTCCTGCGCGCGGGTATAGGTGTTTTGTACGATCTCGGACCGAAGCTCGGACTGGAAATCGGATTACAGCTCGCGCATGTCTCAAATGCGTCGGGGACCTCTTCCAAGGTCAACCCGCAGTGGAACGGTCGCGGCGTGGTGCTCGGACTACGCAGGCAGTTCTAGGTCCGGCGCGCCCAGCCCGTGCTATCGGAGTCGCAATCGTCTGCGCGCTGCAGCCAGTGCGAATGCGTCCATCGAAGCTGCCAGGCCCGGCGCGCAAAACCCTGTCGAATCCGAGCTTACCGACGCATTGCGGGATCCGAGAGCTTGAATCAATGCCGGATTCGCCTTGCTATGACAACCTCTTCGTCCTCCGGTAGTCCGAATTTTTATTACGCGGTGCGCAATTCGGAGCGCCATTGCGAAATTCGCACGCGATCGGGCCTCTCACTGGGGCGCGGTCAACCTCGCGGCCGCGAGCGCGTCAGCGCAGACTTCCTACCCGGCTTTTTGTCCACTTGGCCGATTCCCTCCTGGTATCACATATCGCGATCACCGATCGCAAGCAACCGCGGATGTGTCACTGCGCGCACATAGACTATCGGTTCTTACTTGATCGGGACGCCGACCACGAGCTTGATAATTGTGTAATCCGGGCTGCTGTTCCAGCCGTGGCCGATGCCCAGATGCAGGTTCCAGTCCCGCAGCTTGAACTGCACCGTGAGAAAGCTAAGGTCCTCGATTTGCCGCTGGGGCGCTGACTGCTCCGTGGAGCTCCAGGAGACGTACTGCTCAAAGCCGACCGCCACGTCGTTGCCAAGATCGCGAACCAGCTTGGCGTTGACCGCGTATCCCGGCGAAATCATGTCATGGTCGGGGACGTCTCTTTGCTCGATCAGGTTGATGGCCGCCTCCCAAGCACCAAACTCGGCCCCGCCGATTGCATTAACCTCCACCCCGGTCCGATCGGGGGAGACGCCAGGTTCGACATCGGCGACCTCGAATTGCATGCCGTAATACAGACGGGCATTGTCGGCTATTGCATGCGAGTCGATGAACTTCGCACGTGCCCGGATTCCATCGTAATAGAGCCCCCGTCCCGGGACCCAGGACGTCAGCAGATACATGCCCGCATCCCAATGTTGGGACAGGCCGACGGATAGTTCCGGCGTGACCCGCAATACATTGTTGGGCGCAAACTCCCCCGCGCCCGGGGATTGGTTGCTCCCCTGCGAAAAATTGGTGTGCACCTCCAATTCCGGCTCGCCGACCTTGGCGAGGTCTGCGTCCATTACCATGATCTCATCGTCCGCAGCCACGGCCGGCTGCGCCATGGCCAGCGCCAGGCACCATCCGCCAATGGCGAACGCTCCGAATTCTCTTATGCGCACTTTTCTCGTCCCCCGATTCGGGTTCTTGCAGCGCGCGGATCGCAGCAACACCCCGGCGCGGCACCGCTTTCCGGATTCGCCGCTTGCTCATGCCCGCTTGATGCTGGAATTGCTGCCCTCACCTCCCACGCCTTGGCGCTGTGCGATCGGCTGCATCGTAGCCTGGGCGCCGCTGCGCTTTTCGCGAGACACTCCCCAATTGACGCGAATCTGCGCCAAACAGGCGCCCTGGCCATGTGCAAATTAAGACTGTGTTCAGGATTCGCGCGGAAAATAAATCGTTCCATTGCTACCGTTACTAGATTGCAATCGTGATCTCGTTATAAGCGAAATTTTCTTAGACAACCATCAGCGAGCAAATGACGCGAGTCGCCGTCGTGTCCGCCTGGAGAAATGATTCCGTGAGAACCTTCGATACCGCGGGCTGGCATTACGACGCTACTTTTCGATTGCAGGAAAGCGATGTGGCCAAGGCAGTGAAGCCATGATTAGCCTCCCGGCGCGCAGCTGTTGCGCCCCGAGTTCGCGTCACGCTGCGATGCGCGAGATCGTTTCATGCATTCGCTGGATGCCCTGCGCGTCCGAGTCCACGTAGCATCGCAGTGCATTCAAGCGGAGGTGCCGTAATGACCGACGAATTTGAAAATGCGATCGATCAAGACGGGGCCGCCGTCGCTCGGCGAGCAGCCGTGGCGACTGGGGGCGAGTCGACGCACAGTATCCCCGAGCTGGTTTCCGAACTGTATAAGGACGCCCCTCCACCGTTGCGCACGAAGCTTCTGGAGTGTTTGCTTCGGCCCGTTGGACCACTTGCCATCGTGACGATTGCTACCGGGGCATTCGCTCACCTCCTGTATCGGCTGAGACTCAATGGTGTGCCCATTTCCCTGGATGATGTTGCTCGCATCAGCTCGGCACATGTGCTTGAGCTGGCACGCTTTGTTGAGCAGTCCAGTCCGCCCGCGCTACTGCAGATCGGTTCAATGATAGCCGGTACCCCGATCGGCGTTGCCTCGGTGAGCGGCTCGGCGCTGCTGGTGGCCCTTAGCGCCTCGAGGCACCGGCCGCCCAGCAGCGCCGACATCTGATCTGCTGGGATGGCCTTTCGGCAGTTGCTGGCTTTTAGATCACCGCGTTTCGAAGCGTGAATCGGCGCTGATTCGAGCGTTCTAATCGCGGGCGTGGGCCCATGATGAAGACCAATCCGCGCGACGCGAAGGCCATTGCGCTACAACGACGCGCAATGTAAAGCGTTGCAAAGCGTCCATGAGCCGAGCTCCGATGTCAGAACCAAAATTTCCGCTCACTCCAATATTAGGAGGCATCTCAGATCGACGCTACAGTCTGCAAACAACGTAGCGCGGTCCCGCTGAGCGCCACGCCGAGGAACGCTCGCGCGTTTGGTCGTCGGAACGCGACGCGGGGCGCCAGTGTTGTATGCACCGCCTCGACGCGGGGACGTGTCGACGCAATCTCAGAACACCGTGAACGCGGACCGTACTGCCAGCAGCGCAAAAACGATGGCAGAGCAATTCACACGGTTGCCTCGGCTGGATCAGGGAAACCTTACCAGCCGGGCCCCGTGCGGATTGCTACTTGCGCGGAACCATGCAGTCCCAGATGTCTTCCTTGGGCTGCTCATTGGGGCAGCGAGTCATATTAGCGGTTTGCACGGGCTCCTTACCACCCGCGAAGTCCACTTGAAAGTCCCCGTCCGGTACATGGCTAAGATCGAAGGTCGAATGCGCTGAGCAGTTCGGCGAGGTCGACCCTGGGGGCGCCGCCGTTAGGTCGTAGCGCAACGAGATCTTTCCTGGCTTGATGTCGAATCGTGCGTTGGTCGGCTTCTGTCCGCAGAAGATCGGGTCAACGACGATCACGATGACTCGGTCCACGTTTCGATAGGGAAGGACCTTGTGCGCCGGGGCACCTATTTTTTCCGCGATCGGAATCGACGTGAATGTCAAAACCGTCGGCGGCGGCACATCCTCGGCGGCGATTGCAGGAGCCGCAGTGACAAGCAAGCCTGCTATCGCTACAAGTAGATTGCTGCGCTTCATAATTCGCTCCAATGGATTGATTCTTGTTTACCCGCCCGAACCATTGCACCTGGTGGGCATGATTACATAAATGGCGTGCCGCACCTGCAGCTCACCCCGCGCCGGATTGCAATGCAAATTTTGCCCCTTGAAAACCCGAGACGGATTGTTGCTGGTCAAGGTCCCATGAATTTCGTTCGAGCCCGCGTCCGTGCGCTCGGGTCTGCGGGAAAATGAAAAAACTTACGAAACCATCAGCGATGAGGATGGAGCAGCCGGCGGGCGTGCATCAGATGCAACGCACGCCCGCCGCCGTACATAGCTTTTGCATGGGCTCATGCCGGGGCGATTTCATCTACAGCGTCCGATTTCGTGACCAGATGAGTGGAGTCGCTCTTAATTCCGAAGACGTAGAGCGCGCGCATGATGAGACTCGCGACCAAGGAAAGAACGGTCGACTCAAGGCCTTGAACAATGATTTGCGCACGCTCCATGGCGTCCGGCGAGATTGCAAACGCATAGACGATAAGCAGCATCGGCGTGAAGACGGCGCAGACCGTGAACAGCCATTGAAAAGCAAGCGCGGGACTACGCGGGGTTGCAAGTACCGGCGAGGACAACAATTGGCTAGACATGAGAGCCTCCGTGACGTAAAAAAAGATGAACACGTCGCCACTTTGTTCCGCCAGGATGAATTAAATCTGAAGGTGACCTGCGCAGAGTTAGTCATCCGTTCAGCCATGCGCAATGGTGACGTCAAGCCGTTCGGATAACCAGTGATGTGTACGCTCTCAGCAGAAAAGCAGGTAGTGTTTCCATCAGGGAACCAATATGACGGTCGCTGATCAAATGTTGCGGAGTTAGCTCTGCGGACTACTGGTCGAACGAAGCAAGGATGCGCTGTACTTGATCGAAACAGAACCTATGAAGTATGCAGATAAGTCGTGGCAATCAGATCGTGGATGCATGAACTCGTCCAACAGATTGCGCGCGTCGATTTCTCATTTGAGATCGACGGCGGGTCACTGGACGCGTCGCGTCAGGACGCCCCGTTTCACTGGTGTAAATTCGATGCGCTCATTGCCGGCCATCAACTTGGGCGGTCGTACGCCGCGCCGGCAAGCGGCATCCATACGCTGGGCGCGTTCAAGTATCTGCTGTTAGACAAAGATGCCGTGTTTCAGCGCATGTGATGTCAGTCTCGGCGATAGCGCGCCGCGTGCGGGGTCCATTGTCCGCGCCGATTCATTCTCGAGAAAGGATGTCATCAATGAAAAAGCAGAGCGATTTGGAAAGCTTGTCCCCTGCGCGGCTGGTCCGCATTCTTGTTGCCGCCGTTCCGGTTGCGGTCTTCTGTTATTTCGTTTCCGGGCTAGGTGACAAACCCGTGCCGGTCGATTTGACGATGGCCGAGGCAATCGCCGCACGCCTGCAACTCGTGGCGCGCGTGGTGGTTCCGCAAGCCGCGGCGGCGGAAACCCCGTCCAGCGGCACGAAAACTCTGCTGAACGGGCAGGCGGTCTACGAGGGCCTCTGTTATGGCTGTCACAGGGATGGCATCGCTGGCGCGCCAAAGTTTGGCGATACAAAAGCGTGGGCGCCGCGCATCGGGCAGGGCTTTAATACCCTGGTAAAGCATGCTATCGAGGGATTTACCGGCAAGGCGGGCAAGATGCCACCCAAGGGCGGCGGAGCCTACGACGACGTTGAAGTCGCCCGGGCCGTGGCATACATGGCCAACCACGCCGGGGCGTCGTTCCCAGAACCGGCGACACTTGCGAAGGAATAGGACGCCGCCGTACGGCTTCCGTCGCGGCCGACAACACCATCTTTGCTACATCTCTCATGGTAGCGCCGCTATGCCTCTCGGCTGCTCCTGGCATGGCACCTGCAGTGGCAGAACTAGCGCTGTTCCTACAAACTCGAAGTGAGGGCCAGACCGCATAGTCATCGAAATAGGCGGCGGGTTGGTCGAATGGCCATTGAACCACGATCCCCTGCGGCTTTGGAAGTTGCACGATGAACTCGCCTGCCCGGGCCAGCGGCTGTTTTACTTGGCGGCGCTTCCTCTGCAGCTGCCTCGCCGACACACCGGTGTGTGAGGTCGGTGGCGGAATCCTGGCGATAGGGACACCGGTGAGTGGTCGTGCGTTCGTGAAGCGGGAACCGATAACGTTGTCGTAGTGGCCTTCACTCGTGTCTCAAACGGCAACCCCATCCCCGCCACATCCCCTGCGCGAGGTCGAAGGACTCCCCGGCCTTAGCGAGGTGGAGGCCCGCCGCCGCTGGAATGAACAAGGCCCCAACGAACAGCCGACGGAGCGCAGTCGCGGTGCACTGGCTATAGCCCTAGGAGTGATCCGGGAACCGATGTTTCTCCTGCTGGTTGCCGCCGGGACGCTTTATCTGACAATGGGCAAGACGCAGGACGCCTTAATGCTGCTCGCATTCGTGTTCTTCGTAATGGGGATCACGATCGTTCAGGAGCGACGCAGCGAACGGGCCCTGGACGCGCTGCGGGTGTTGTCGAGTCCGTATGCGCTTGTCGTGCGTGACGGAATTGCACGGCGCATTCCAAGCCGAGAGCTGGTCACGGGCGATATCGTGCATGTGGCCGAGGGCGAACGTGTACCGGCCGATGCCATCCTCCGACGCGGTTCGAATCTGAGCGCGGACGAATCGCTCTTAACCGGCGAGTCCGCGCCGGTTCGCAAGCTACCATCGTCCTGGCACGATCGGCTCGACCAACCCGGCGGAGACGATCTTCCATCCTTGTATTCGGGCACCCTGGTTACGTCCGGCGTCGGCGTTGGCGAGGTCTTCGCAACCGGCAGCCGCACCGAACTGGGCCGGATCGGCACCGCGCTGTTGCAGGTCAAACCGGAGCCTTCGCCGATTCAGCAGGAGACCGCGCGCATCGTGCGCGTCCTGGCCGCCTATGGCCTGGCTGCAAGCGCGGCGACGGCAGTCATCTACGCCCTTACCCGTGGAAGTAGCCCCCAGGCATGGAAGCAAGGGCTGCTTGCCGGCATCACCATGGCGATGTCGATCCTGCCTGAAGAACTGCCGGTCATACTCACGGTCTTTCTCGCGCTCGGTGCGTGGCGGATCTCGCGCAGCAAGGTATTGACCCGCAGAATGGCTGCGATCGAGGCGCTCGGCGCCGCGACGGTGTTGTGCGTCGACAAGACCGGGACGCTTACACAAAATCACATGGTACTGACGCACGTCGCCGCTGGCGCCATACTCTGCGATCTGGGTCGCCAGGCTCCGCCGCTGCCAGCCCCTGCGCAGGCGGTGCTCGAAGCGGCATGCCTCGCAAGTCGCGCAGACCCGTTCGACCCGATGGAGCGTGCGATCCATGAGGCGTATCAGCACTGGCGCGTATCTGCGCCGCACACGGATTGGACATTGGTCCATGAATACACCCTTGCGCCCGGCTTGCTTGCCGTGAGCCATGCCTGGCGAACCTCCGCCGGTCGAATCGAGATATTTTCCAAAGGAGCGCCCGAGGCGATCGCTGACCTGTGTTTGCTGCCTAGCGAGGCTCGATTGCACCTCGAGCATCAGGCGAAGTCGCTTGCAGCTGCGGGATTGCGCGTGCTCGCGGTGGCGCGATCACCGTTGGACGGGGATCTGCCCCAGGAGCATGCGGCGCTCCGACTGGAATTTCTCGGTTTGATCGGACTTGCCGATCCCATTCGAGTCGAGGTCCCCAAGGCCATCGGGCAGTGCCAGTCCGCCGGTATTCGCGTTGTCATGATCACAGGCGACTACCCGGAAACCGCCCAAAGCATTGCCCGCCAGGCCGGGTTCGTAGATCCCTACCGGCTCATGACTGGTGCGGAACTTGAAAAGATGTCCGCTCAAGACCTACGGTCAAAGGTGCGTGACATCCAGATTTTCGCGCGCACCGTTCCCAATCAGAAGCTTCGCATCGTGCAGGCGCTCAAGGACTGCGGTGATGTGGTCGCGATGACCGGGGACGGAGTAAACGATGCACCGGCCCTGAAGGCAGCGCACATCGGCATTGCGATGGGCGGTCGCGGTACCGACGTGGCCCGAGAGGCAGCCTCGCTCGTGCTGTTGGACGACGCATTTTCCTCCATTGTCGAAGCCGTGGCCTTGGGCCGCAGAATCTTTGACAATATCCGCAAGGCGGTCACATTCACCGTTGCGGTTCATGTCCCGATCGCAGGATTGTCGATCATCCCCGTGCTAATGCCGGGCTGGCCGCTGCTGTTGCTGCCGATACACATCGTCATACTCGAACTGATCATCGATCCGAGCTGTTCCTTGGTCTTCGAGGCCGAGGTTGCCGAGGCTAACGTGATGCAACGTCCACCTCGGAGATCGGCGGAGCGCCTGTTCTCACGCGAAGCGATGTGGGTCGCAGTGTTCCAGGGGCTCGGCGCCCTTGCCGCGTGTCTTGGGGTATTCGTCCTCGTTCGTGCTGACCACGGTGCTGAAGCCGGCCGTACGGCTGCATTCCTGACCCTTGTTACAGCGATGCTCGCGATGATCCTTGTAAATCGCTCGCGCACGCGCGATATCGTCGGCATGCTGCCCGTACGCAACGTCGCGCTTTGGTGGGTGCTTGGCGGAGCCGGTACGCTGCTTTGGATTGTCTTGGAAACGAACGTAGGTCGTAACGCATTCGGCTTTGCGACCCTGCAGGGCAGCGACCTCGCGCTCGCTGCAGGAGCCGGGCTCGCGTGTTTGCTATGGGTTGACGCATATAAGTTCCTGCGATCAGGCGGCAGGCCGCCGGGTAGGGGGAAATAACACGAGCACAGACACAAAGACACCCGGCGCGGGCATGGAAAGCCGCCTCATTAAAGAGGAGGCCCCTGCGTGATTTTCTATTTTAGCGGAGCAATGCAGTCCCAGATGTCCATCACCGGCTCCGTATTGGGGCAGCGAGCCATTTTCGCAGGGTGCACGCGCTCGTCTCCCCCCTCGAATTCCACCTGGACGTCCCCGTGCGGCACGTTCTCCAGATCGAAGGTCGAGTGCGCCGTGCACCCCATCTTTGCGCCTGCGGGAGCTGTTGCAAGATCGTAACGCAGGGAGATCTTGTGGTCCTTGATCTCGAACCGCGGGTTGATCGGCTTCTGACCACACATGATTGGGTCGACGACAATTACGATCACCCGAGCTTCACTCCAATACGCCAGGATTTTGTGCCCGATCGTGCCCAAATCCTCCCCAACGGTCGGGATGGAGCTAAATGTCATGGTGGTTTGCGTTTTCGCTGCGGGAGCCACGCAATCCCAGGCGTCTACCACGGGCTGCGTATTGGGACAGGGAACCATTTTTGCAGAGCGCATGCGCTCGTTGCCGCCCTGGAATTCCACATAAAACTCCCCATGCGGCACATTCTTCAAATCAAAGGTCGAGTGCGCCGTGCACCCCTGCGTTGCGCCCGCGGGTGCCACAGTAAGGTCGTAACGCAGGGAGATCTTGCTGTCCCTGATCTCGAACCGCGGGTTGATCGGCTTCTGTTCGCACATGATTGGATCGACGACGATCACGATGACCCGGTCTTCGCTCCGATACGGTACGATCTTGTGCGCTGTCGTGCGCAAATCTTCCGCAATCGGTATCGAGCTAAATGTCATCGTGGTTTGCGACTTCACGGTGTCGGCAATGGCTGGAAAAGCACTGATTGCGAGCAGGCCCGCTATCAGTAAATGGCGATTTTTCATACTGCGTTCCCGGATCGATCGACGTACACGCCAGCGCGCCAAGTTTGCCGGCGGTCATGGTCATCAAGCTGCGCCGCGCACTGCACCGAATTGGGTTGTATCTGTGCATCCCATAGCACGATCATTGTGCTCGGCAAGAATCTGTAGCGGATTGCGTTCAATCAAGGTTCACTTCAAACTGGTCGAGCCCGCGCGCACGCTATTACGTATGCGCGCAAGTAAAAAGTAAACAAGCATCGATGCCATTGACAACTCAGCCGAACAGACCTGATCTCGTCTAGGAATTTCGGACTGAACGCGGGCTTCGTTATCCGAGGAAGGCCCCGGCCGAGACGTCCCTACGAATGATCGCTTCTATGAGGATTCAAAAGTCAAGCCCCTTTTGATGTTTGAAGACGTCAAGCGGCGTTCATGGCGGTGCCCGCGGGTTGGCGATTGACGTGGCTCGGCGGGTACCTCCTGATCCTGGGTCGGGGCGTGGTTTCGAGCCAAGGCTCGGACGAACTTCTATCCGTACCGGAATATTTGCCCGCGCACCGCATACGGCATGCGCGTAAGGCGCTCCGCGAGACCCCAGTTACCGACGCGCCCCATCTTTTCTAGCGCTCACTGTCCGGCGACCCGCGGTCGTTTCGGTCACATCGACCGTTGGTCACAATGTCGTATCGCGTGCCAAGCCGTGCAAAAGCTCGAAGCGGCACAACTCCACGACCGCAATTGTTCTTCACATCGGCCCGATTCTGTTCGAATCTTAAGCACGCGATACGCCCAATGCCGGCGATGGCTAAGCCGCCAGAAACTTTCTACACTGCGTGGCAGCGACTTCGATTCGGATGCATCCACCGATGACCAGACGTCTCCCCCATGCAATAGTCGGAATCGCGATACTCGGCACGGCGTGCAACGCTGTAGCAGGCGGACCGTTTGGCATCGATCATTCCGTTACGCCAACGGATTCTGGAATCTGGGCACGAAGCTACACCCATGGGCTGGAATACGGTGTCGTGGCCGTGGAACTGGGCGGCGCCTTATGGCTCGGTGGCGAGTCCGAACTCGGCAAGACCTTCTGGCAGACGGTCGATGCATCGGTTTTCGGTCAGATTGTGGCGCAAGGAGCCAAATACGCGTTTGGGCGCGAGCGGCCCAGCACGACGAACGATCCGAACCTATGGTTCAAGGGCATTCACGCCCAAAGCTTCCCAAGCGGCGAGGTCACGCTGCAGGCGAGCTTTGTGACACCCTTCATTGTCAACTACGCCGATCGAGATCCATGGGTCTGGGCCCTAGAGGTGCTCCCCGCCTATGATGCGGTGGCGCGCGTCAAGGAAGGCTCTCACTGGCAATCGGACGTCCTTGCCGGCTGGGCACTGGGTAGCGCATTCGGGTATTTCGCCGCCAAGAGGCAAAGCCCATTTTTCCTGAGCGTTCTTCCGCACGGTTTCATGGTCGGGGTTCGTGCTCAGTTTTAAGGCGCTCAGTGATCGGAACGGTGACAACGAAATAACGCTATCAAAGTTGTGTGAATTGATTGATGAACCAAGCACGCGGTAGTAAGGCCCGACCACCCTTGAGAGTGCGGCCGATTGTTCCTCCCCGTCCGCCAGACGTGGAATAGAATTGAGCTGCTGGTCGAGTTATTTTCTCCTGGGTTGGCACAGTCTCAATACTTTTGGTGGCCCTCAATCCGGCTGCCATCGTCACGTTTCCAGCCCTGCACCGCGTAAGCTTGAGCCGCCGTCTGGACCGCTAGGTCGAGTGCGGCGTTCGTGCACGAACACTCGAACGGGTGCGCATTGCGTCCACTCCAGGCCCATGCCAGCGATCCTCGAATCGAGGATCCACCACCTAATCCTAATGATTGACCGCCGGCTTGACCACGGCCACGTTGACGCCGATCTTGTAGACGAGGTTGCCGCCGTGATACGCGGTCAACAGCAGGATCGCGCAGCCGACGATACCGGCCAGGAACAGGCCCCATCCGCGAGCGGCCTTCAACGGAATCGTCCACCGCCAGGCCAGACCCTGCAGCAAAGCCAGACTGACAAACAGGCAAGTCGTTATCAACCCGAATACCTTGTGCGTTTCCAGCGGGCCCTTGGGAAAACCGAGATCTAGTGCGTGGTCGAGCGCAATGTCGCCGAACGTGGCCGCCACCAGCGCGCCCGCTGCGCCGAGGATCAGGGCGCCAAGGCCAACTGAAGGCAAGCATGCGCGCTCGGTCAGATCCCCTCCCCGTATGAGAGTCAGAAACTGCGCCACCATCGCGACCAGGAACAAGACAATCGGGAAATGAACCACCATCGGGTGGATATGCACGATATCGATCACGCTTGTTTCCTGTCGCAGTAACTGACACTCGAATCATAGCTGCGCATGCCTCGATCCTACGACGCATGACAGCTCTTGGCTTAAGCCCTCATCAGCAGCCGACCGACGCAAATTCAATTGATCACTTTTACGTCCTCCCGTGCATTTGCTCAGCAAGGCAGTGTGTCTTGCGTGGTTCAAAGTTGTTCGAATGCAAGTTCTTCAATGGGTCCGTTCCCATCGATTGTCTTCCGGGTATGGAATCGGCTGATCGCGGTGGCAATAGGCGATCATGAAATCGCGGAACTCGTCTCGCCCAAACGCAGTACAGCCGAACCCAAAGCGCCGTGGTCCGGAACCAACGGAAACCGCATTTCCACGCCCGCGCCGCCGTGGATCCCGGGGACGATCCGGACAGAGCCGCGGTGGAGGTCCGCGATGCGCCGCACAAGAGCAAGCCCGAGGCCCGTGCCGCTGCTCACACCGCTTTTGTCGGGACCACGAAAGAATCGATCGAAAGCGCGTTCCGCAACTTCGGGCGCAAATCCGGTCCCGTCGTCCCGGACTGCAAGCAAGGCACAGCCCGAACTCGCCTCGACTTCGATCCGTATTTCTTTGCGCGCATAGCGCAGCGCATTGCTGACCAGGTTGCGCAGCGCAATTGCCAAGGCGTCCTCGTCACCGATTACAACCGTACCGTCAACCGCCAGCGCCAGATCGGTTCCCTGCTGACTCGTCAGTGGTTGAAATTCGCGCGCAACCAGATTCGCCAACATCGACAGGTCGACGCGCGCCTGCTCGAGATCGCCGCTACGACAGGCGTCATAGCGCGCAAGCGTCAGCACGGAATCGACCATGCGCGCCGCGCGATCGGTGCCATCGAGCAGCTCATCCAAGGCGGCAGCACGTTCCGCATATCTGGTCGAGCGGCGCGCGACTTGTGCCTGCAATCGCAACGCGGCAAGCGGCGTGCGCAGCTCATGGGCGGCGTCCGCCGTGAGGGTTCTTTCGCGGATCAAAGCCTCATGCACGCGTGCCAGCAAACCGTCGATTGCACGTGCGACCGGTTGCAATTCCGCCGGAAGTTCAATCGCGGAAACCGGTAGCTCCGCATCCGCGGCACGTTCGTCCAGTACATTTGCATAGCGCACGACCGGCCTAATGGTGGAGCGCACACTCCAAACGACTGCAAACCCCAGCATTACCATTAGCACGGCGCCCGGCGCGAGCAATCGCACCGCCCCGGAGTGGGCCAAGGCATTTCGTCGTGCAAGCGGCTGTGCAACGTGAATGGTGGCGGTGCCGTCGTCGGCTGCCAAGGTGAAGACCCGAAAGTCCTGCCCATTGATGTGGGCAGAAGAGAAGCCACGCGTCACGGCGACGGCCAGCGGAAGTATGGGGGCTCCGGGAGAGCGGTAAGCGACGCCACCGTTGGGACCGCGGACCTGGTAAACAATCTCGTCGAGATGGGCACGATCGATCGGCGCCAATTCGAAGCCGACGCCACCGTTGGAATCCGTCAATTCACTAGCCTCGTTGCGCACGACCGCCAGCACTGCGTGTGCGGTCTGATCGAGCGCGGCGTCGAACAGAAGATCCGATTGATCCAGCGCCGTGCGGTAGAGCCAGATGCTGCTGACGCACCAGGTCAACAGCGTGGCCGCGCCCAGGGCAACCAGAAGGCGACGGCTCAGGGACCAAGGACGGGCGTTCACGGCAAGGCTGGCGCGACCAGGCGATATCCCAGGCCCCGCTGGTTTTGTATCGTTGATGGCCCAAGCTTGCGCCGCAGGTTATAGATGTATACCTCGACCGTGTTGCTTTCGGCCGAGGTATCCCAGCCGTACAGGGATTCTTCCAGTTGGGCGCGCGATACGATGCCCCCCGGGCGACGCACCAGAGCCATCAGGACCGCATATTCCCGTCCCGAGAGGTCGACCTTTTCGCCCCGCAGCGTGACGATCTTGGCAGTGGCATCGATCGAAAGTGCGCCGTAGGTCCGACGCTCATCGACGCGGCCGTTGGCGCGTCGCTCGATTGCGCGCAGGCGCGCAGCTAGTTCGTCGAGGTCGATCGGCTTGACCATGTAGTCATCCGCGCCCGCGTCCAGGCCGAGGATCCGGTCGGCGACGCGGTCGCGTGCGGTTGCGATCAAGACGGGTGTCTTCACCCGGCGCGCGCGGGCCGCGCGAACCAAGTCGATGCCGCTGCCATCCGGCAACCCGAGGTCGACAATAACCGCCTCGTACGGTACGGTTTCCGGCGTCGGCACGATCCAGGCGGTCCGGGCGTCGGCAGCCGACCGGACCCAGTCGGTCGCGTGTCCATCTTGACCCAAACCGGCCTTCAAGGCACGGCCCAACATTACATCGTCTTCAACCAATAGCAGGCGCATGTGCAGAATCCGAGCGGTTGAACCAGGTCTGGCGACGCCCGGATGGGCGATCATCGGCGTCTTCTGCGCCGGGTCCGGCGGTCCTGCGGACGGCGTCGGCAGGAAACTTCATGGCTGTGATGTCTCCAGTGGCATTGTGAATGTTCATCCTTAATTGAAGATGAACGACGGTGTATCTCGTAGATTTGAACGTGGCATCCGCATTCCCGCCGCAACAGCAGAGGAAAGAGGAAATTCATCCTGGATTAAGGTGCGCGTCGATGATGGACGGAAGGCCGCGCACGCGGGAAGCTGCGATGGGTCTTATCCTCGACTTTGAACCCCGGGGTGCCGTCTTCCTCAAGGAAAAATGCAGATGCGAAAGTTCCTGTTCGGATTGCTGTCGATTGCGGGTGCGGCCCTTGCAGCCGAGCCGGAGTACATCATCACCATTCGTGACCATCGCTTCCATCCGTCGGAGCTCACGATTCCGGCGCAAACCAAGGTGCGGATTGTTATTGACAACAAGGACTCGACGCCAGAGGAATTTGACAGTCATCCTCTGAACCGGGAAAAGCACGTGCCCGCGAATTCGCAGGAGACAATTTTCATCGGCCCACTCTCACCGGGGCGCTATCCATTCGAGGGCGAAAGCCGGGGGGATCCGACGAGTGCCGACAAGGGCGTGCTCGTTGTCCGATAGTCGTTTTCTGACGAAGTGCTTTCCGCCGACACCGCATTGCCCATTACTTACTGATTCTCAGTCAAAAAGGGCGTTCGCCGCGCGGTTCCTACTTGGCACGCGAACCACATGCGCGGCAATTGCCGTGGCGTTTTTGCTCTCTGCCGGAGTAACGCGCGCTGCGGATCCTAGCGTCTACCTGTTACTGCCGACCGTGACCCAGGGGGAACGAGAAATTGATTTGCGGTCCGGATGGGGCTCGGGCGGTGCGAACGTCAACACGGACAAGGCGGCCGGTCTGGGCTTCGGCTACGGCGTTACGCAACACTGGTTCACGGAAGTTGCCCTCCAGTATCGGCGAGCGGGCAACGGCGGCACTGAATTTGACGCATTCGAGTGGGAAAATATATTGCAACTTGCAGAGCCCGGCGAATGGCCCGTGGACGTAGGCCTGGCGGTTGAATTCGAGCGGCCACGCAATACGGCCGAGGGTCCGGGAGCAAGAGTCGGAGTCCTCTTTCAGAAGGAGTTCGGCATGGTGCAGGCGAACCTGAATTTGTTGTTGGGTCGACATATTCACAGCACGCAATTCCAATCGACTACGCTGAGCTATCAGGGCCAGGTCAAATACCGCTATAGCCAACCCTTCGAATTTGGTCTTCAAGCCTTCGGCAACGTTGCCACGGTGAACGGCTCGACTAGCTATTCGAGTGAGACGAATCGAATCGGGCCCGTCATCCTCGGGAAGTTTCCCCTGGCAAACGAGAGGTCACTCAGTTACAACCTCGGATTTCTACTTGGCACAACCGCCAATTCACCCGACCGCACGCTGCGCGTGCAGGTCGAATACGAGTTCTAAACTGCGCGTAACACGCGATCTGCGAAACAGCCGCTGATCTGTGCAACGGCACGACGGCAGCGCCGGCGAAGTGGGTCACTCAAATTTCGGCAATAGCGCTGTGGCCGGGTTCCACGCTTGGATCGCGAAACTCGTCCCGCAAACTGTAGCCCTTCGCGCCTGGGTCTTGGCCTCAACGCCAGCGGGTACGGGTTGCTGATGGGCGCAGCCGGCGCGGGTGCCTGTCTCGGCGGCATTTTGCAATGGCGGTGGCCAGCAGGCTCGATCCAGCGCCCGCCGGCGGCTGCGGCAGGGCTCGGCCTGTGCCTTTCGGCCCTAGCTGCGACACATGATTCGTCACTGGCATTCGTGATTCTGATCGGCTTCGGAGTTTGCTCGGCGACCGTGCTGTGCTCGGCCTCGGCTGCCGTTCAGAGTTTCGTTCCCGATTCTTTGCGTAATGCCGCCGCCGCGTTGCAAGTCACGATCGTATTGGGTATCAATCCCTTGGGTAGCGCGCTCACGGGCTGGACGATCGAGCATTTCGGCGCGAACCGCGTCAGCGCCATTCTAGGGGTCGCAACCCTTTTTGCTCTGGCTGTTCTAAGTCTCACCAGTGGTAGCGATAGATTCGGAAAACGTGAAACAGCGCCAAACCAGAGCTCTTCCTAGATTCCCAACGGTTCTTTACTTGGGCATTGGATATCGGCGCCGATCGGGCTCCGACCTCTTTCAAAGCCCGTTTGCCTTCAATTCAAACTGCGGCCCCGATCTGGGCAATACGCACCAAATCGACGCTTCGCGTGACGATGGCCTTGGGCGCTTACGATTGTTCTTTCGCTCGCGATACAGGTCCGCTCAGGTGAACTGGGCCCCTTACGCGGTACAACTGGCGAGCGCCGGTATTCTTTCAACCGGCTTGACCGACAGCCGCCCGTCAAGCGCGTCAATTGACAATCCGAACGCTACCGTACGTATCCGACTCGCAACTTTGCGGGTCAATATTTGTCAATCACCTTAGCGCGCCACTGGCGCATCATTGTAGGTACTTAGACTGGGAACAAACTTCCACACCCGCGCGCCGGTGATGTCCCCGATGTAGACGGATCCTTCAGAATCGATCGCGACACTATGAGCCAACTTGAAACGCCCGAATCGCGCGATCGGGGTCCCATCGGACCGGAGAACAACCACGGCGGAACGATTAGGCGGCGCGTGGGGCCGGTCACCTCCGTCGGCAACGAACGCTGTCCCGGAGTGATCAATTGCGACGGCGTACGGCCGTCCGATTTCACCGCCCTTCCACTGATGTAAGAAATGTCCCTCGGCATCGAAGACCTGCACGCGTTGGTTCGACCGATCGGCCACGTAAACCCTGCCGGCAGCATCCAGCGTAACTCCGTGTGGAAGGTCAAACTGTCCGCGACCCGTGCCCTTCGTACCCCACTGGAATAAAAAGCTGCCATCGGCCGCAAATTTCATGACTCGAGTATTTCGGTAGCCATCGCTCACATAGAACGAGCCATCGGGGGAAACCGCTACTGCAGTGGGTCGATTGAAATGACGGCTATCGCTCCCCGCTATGCCGCGTTCGCCGAGGGTAAGCAAGAGGCGGCCATCGGGGGAAAACTTGTAGACCTGCTGGAGCGCCAGGTCCGTCAGCCAGACGTTGTCGTGGTCATCAATACTCAGCCCGTGCGGCATAGCGAACAGGTTCGCCCCCCAGCTCTGGCGCAGCGCGCCGGTGTGGCCATCGAAGATTTCAATCGTCGGCCGCGAAATGGTCGTCAAGGTAAGCACATCAGAGCTCGGCCATTTGCGGTTCGCGCGGTGAAATACAAAAACGTTGTCGTGCGAATCAACCGCCACGCCCGCGACGGAGCCGAGCACCTCTGCCTGCGGCAAGACGGGCCAGCCATGGACGAGGCGATAGTCAAGGCCTGTAGCGCGTTCATCGGCAGGAAGACTGGCCGAATCCGTGGCAATGGCTGCTGCCGAGGCAACCATCAGTGCAACCGCGATGGCATGTTGCCGCATGGTCATGCGAAACTGCGATATGCCTTCTTGCGGACACGACACGGGGTCATTGTGAGTGGGCGAGACGAAAGAATCCAGGCAATTGGACGCTGCGCCATGAAAACAAAAACCCAAGGACGGCAGATGGGCGGCAGGCGCCGGTCATGACATGCCGACAATCGACCCGAACTTAAGGCAGCACCCGGCAGGGCACAACTTGTGCCCGAGTAGTCCGGACAACAGGTTGCACCCCGTGTGGGCAAAAAGGAAATCTGTTCTCTTCGCTTGGATGCCGTAACGCTACTAACGAACAAAGACCGTATTTTCGTACGCCTCGAAATCGACGTGTGACAGGCGACCGTCGTGGTCGGTGTCGAACCGGTCAAATACGCGGATCAGATCCGGAATCTTCTTGGCATCCTCCCGGCCGATAAAACCATCGTGATCGGTATCGAGGCTCTGGAAGTCCTCGGCGATTTCCTCCTCGTCCTCCAAGTACACCGCAAGAAAATAATAGATACCCAGCATCATGGCCCCTAGCAGGGCGAACCAGATCCAGTCCTCGCCACTGGTATTGCGCAAAGTCTGCCAGGGTTCGGGAAGGATAATCAGAGCAGCGCCGGTCATGAAAAACGGCGCGAAGATCGCTGCCAGTAGCGTCAGCCTCTTGATCGTTTGCTTCATGACAATCTCCTTGAGAAGGGTCTCCTCGAAAGAGGTTCAATCGCCTCAGCCTAGCGAGAGGCCGGACGAAGACCCAAAATCCAGGAACCCGCAGTGCCGAAGATTGCTCAGTCAATGTAATCCGGACTAAATTAATAAACAATAGGAAATGCAAAGGCCCTCCCAACTGCGGTACAGGCGAGGTCTGCTTTCTTCCATGTTCGCGCGAAACACGTCGAACAATTCACCGCGCGCATTGCCGACGCGCAGCCGCGCAGTCCGGTGCCAAGAATCGTGGTTTTCGACTTGCCGCCGCCCGATTGAGGTCTTGCCAGCGCCCCCGGCCGCAAGCGCGCACAAAGCAATCTGAAGAATTCATCAGCGAGCGGAAGATTGTTGCTCATCGTGCCATCGACGCATTTAAGCGTTGACAGCAGAACGATTCTCAATTTCAATCCGTTCCACGTCGCGCGCCGCGACGATGGTTCCACCTGCCAACTCATGGAGAAGTCCAAATGACCTCTTTTTTCATTATCTTCGGCATCATCGCTTTCGTCGTTCCCGCCGTCTGCATCCTGGGCGATAACGGCCAGTGGAATCGAAAGGAATAGTCGCAGCAGTCACGCTTGCCCCGACTCCCGGTCCGGGCAAGCGTTTGTTGTGCGCTCGGTGGCGATCCCACCGCCACGGCTCTCCGTGGCCGGGCGCAGAACGGTCAGCAAGTGCCTCCCCCGCACCGACCTCTGGCACACGACCACCGGCAACCGCAACATCGTCGACACGATCATCGTCGAACCCATCAGGGCTGGTGACGATCGAGTCTGACAGAAGCAAACGAGCGAAACCGCGACAGCAGAGGCCCAAGATTTCATCGGGCCCGCTCGACGCCAGTCGCACCAAACGTCGGCCGGTTTCGTGACATCCCACGGAAATCTCGAAACGATGCCGCTACTTCCCCGTTCGTCCCGTGGGCCACGAGATGCAACTTTTTACAACGGTAGTTAGGCATCGCCTCTTTAACTCGTCGATTTGTTTCTCTTCAGACACGGTAGTCGACGTTACGCCATAATCGGCGGTGGACGGACGGCGAACCAGATGCAAATCACCGGTCATTTTCGGTCGCAGATTCTTGCAGTCGCAAATCGCAAAAAGCATCAGGGCAATGCCGGTGTCCACCACCGCAAGCATCCGCGACGCGCCACCTACGCGCGTCAGCGCAATCACGTAAGGTCCCTCATACAAATCCGTCGTACCCCCATAAATCGCATTGTGGTGCCATGTTCGGTTCCGCGCACGAAGCTGCGATTGCACACACCTCGGGGCGTTCATGGCTCAATCATCGCCTGACGCTTCCTCCCAGGCCTCCGAGCTGCTCGCGCTTTTCGATGCGTTTCTTAGCGCCCTTTGCGACCCAGAAGGTGGGGAGGTGCTGTACCGAATGCATGCGGCGGATGCGCCGGTGCGCAACGCGGAAGGTGTCCGGCTAGCTGCGGATGTGGACCTAGCCAGCTTTGGTCGAACCCATCGCGAGATCAGTCTTCGCGGGCAAGATATTCTCCCGAAATTCAGCCGCCCGGCGCTGCTGCAAGCATCCGGGGACCCCGGCGCCGCCGAAACCGTCGCGTGGTTCGAACTCACCGAGATGCGTGAGCAACGCAGCCTGGTTGCCGCGCTCGGTCTGCGGCCGCAGGCGGATACACAGCGCATCGGCTGGTGCACGCTCGCGGCCCGCGTCGGGTCCTGGTCCTATCGGGACGGTCTCTTGCAGTCTCTTAGCGACTACCCTTGGATGCGCAAAGCCGAGCCCGCGTCGGCGCGCGCATTGCTCGACGCAAGCCACTTCCGGCGCTACTGGCGCGCGCCGATAACGTTCAGCACACTGCCCGACGCGCGCTACAGCTGCCAGATGACCACGGCCTGCTGCAAGCATGACTTTGAAATCTTCCTGCCACCCGAAGCTCAGCTGCTCATCGACGCCATGCCGTGGCAGAGGCTGCGGCCACAGCTGTCCGGCACCCGGCTCGCGGTGCGGCCGGACGGGAATCTACAGCTCAAGGAGATCAACGATGCCTGTCGATTTCTTGACACGCATGGCAGATGCCTCGTTCATCAAACTCTGGGCCGCCAGCCGTTCGGACCGTGCTCCGTGTTCCCTTTCGCGTTTGCGCAGACACCGGAAGGAATTGCCGTCGGCCTGAGCTCGATCTGCGGCAGCACGCGCCTGGGCCTCGGCATTGCACCGCTCGATCGCGAGGACGATCTGCGCGAACGGCTGGTGCAGGCAGAGCCACGGCGGCCCAACGGCTTTCGTCTGGCTCCGGGAAGGGAAGTCTCCTGGGAGCGTTTTCGCGACATCGAAAAGGCGCTGTGCGATTGCCTCGCAGCCAATGAGCTTCCGATGCGGCGACGGCTGTACGTGGGTTCACGGCTACTCGGTGCCCTTGGCCGCGACGAGGCCCTCGATATGAACCTATGGCTGAAGGAGCCGCAGGTCAAGATAACCAGCGAACTGCGCGAGGCAATCCACGGGATGCTCGGCAAAATCCTCGCTTGGGATCGTGCGGCACTGCGAACCCTGCCCCCGATCATTCCGTCCGAGCTCTTCCATCTCGAGGTGCGCGAGTCCCAGATCGTCGTGCGGATGCTCCAGAACGTGCTGTTCTGCAAGGTGTACTCCTATCCCTTCGATCTGACGACCGCGCACAATTTCTTGATCCTTCTGTATCTTTTGACGCTAATCATGCAGGCCGCATCGGGCGGGCCATTGTCCGACGTCATGTGGCGGGAGCTCGGCTCGCTCGGCGTGCACGGTCTGCTCAAGTCCGTGCTGCACGAAGGCGTGTCGGAAGGCTTCCGCACGCTGCTCGGCACCAGTGATTTCGGCCAGTGGGCGCTCGCCGCCTAGAGACCCGCGTGCCGGTCGTCGGGCCTGAGGCAATCCGCCCGCACTTCCGGAACCGATTTTGATTGTCAGGCTACGCCCATGATCCATCCGCCCCTTCCCTTCGACCCCACGCAATACTTCGACCAAGGTGTTGCCGCGCGGTACGACCAGGGCATACGCCTGTCTTGCCCGAGCTACGACGCCTTGCACCGGATGCTGGCGCCCTTGCTCCGGTCCCTGCCCGAGGAGGCGCGCTTTCTTTGCGCCGGCGCGGGCACGGGCGCAGAAATTGCCGCGCTGGCAGACCGATTCGCCCGGTGGCGCTTTGTCGGCGTTGACGTATCGGCAAGCATGCTTGCGGTATGCCGAAATCGAATCCTGCAGGCCGCAATCGCCGACCGGGTAAACCTTCATCAAGGCCGCATGGAGGATTATCAGGGGCCGGCTCTTTGTGATGCCGCTTCCTCGATCTTCGTCGCCCACTTCATCCAGAGCGCCGACGAACGGCGCGCGTACTTCCGTGCTCTGGCGGCCAATCTAAAGCCCGGTGCTTTGCTTGTCATTGCCGACCTCTTCGGAGACAAAGGCTCGCCGGAGTTCATACGCCTCATGGAAGCCTGGCTGGTGTATTACGTATCCAATGGTGCCATCGCCGAGAAATTGACCCAAGACCTCCAGCACATCTTCACCAACATCGTCTTCGCCCCGGAGCACGAATTGATTGCGATGTTAGAGGAGTGCGGCTTTTGCAACGTTGTTCGCTTTTTCCAGAGCTTCTTATTCGGCGGCTGGGTCGCAAGAAAGAGGGAGTGAGGTCTCGATTGCACGGAGAACCGATGCAGAGCGCCGCGATATACACAACTGGCCGTCGCACCTGGTCTTCTCTCTCCTTCGCACGTGACCAACTACTCCTTCAGGCAGGGCTCGACTTGGCAAGGTCCACCCGAATACCTATGCTGCGAGACACTCTCGCGATTGATCCGCCCGTCTGCACTTGGCTCAAGGCCGGCCGCCACACGCGGCGTCGCATGAGCCTTCGTGGGCCCTGACGGTTGCATCGAATCGAGTGGCGGCAATTCGTCCCCCGTTTCGGCAAGGACCATCTGGACTGACGCCAGTTCGACTGCAATGGGCGGTTGCCCTTCGCGGCACGCCGCCTGTCGTTCGTTGTCTATGCAAGTGGCGGGCGCCGGCGACCACTATGCGGAAGATTCAATGTCGGCCGCGAGGGGCTCCTCTTGGCCAATCAAAGATGCGGGGGAGGATCGGCCTTTCGGCCATCTAAGACTACTTGCCCTCAAATGGCCCGTAAATCGCTTTTGACAGACTTCACGCCGCCGACCCCCTGCGCCACCTTGACCGCAAGCTTGACGGCGTCGGGAGAACTCACTATCCCGCTCAGTTGAACGTCGCCCTTAAAAGTCGTGACCTTGATTTCGAAGACTTTCAAATTGACATCCCGGAGTATTGCCGTCTTCACCTTGGTGGTGATAACGCTGTCATCGACGAATTCGCCAGTGCTCTCTTCGGTCGGCGTGGAAGCACAACCAACGGAAGCGATAACGGTCACGGCCAGGAATAGCGCGGAAATGTGCTTGCAAAAAGACTGCATGTGCCTGCTCCAGTGTAGGGCGCCAAGGTATTTGAGGCGCAAATAACCGCAAATTCACCGAACTGCATTTCCCTGCGCCGGGGAGGCGGTTGGAAATGCGCCAGAGTTGCCGGGGTCAAGATTTCATCGCGACAAACTTCGTGACACCTTCGTTGATGCAATCCGATGGGCCGGCG
>Ga0181523_10001468_pt1 | contig 25028 bp, 22 predicted proteins | sample PEATcosm2014_Bin_43_FD_119752 | JGI IMG/M metagenome (GOLD analysis project Ga0181523, IMG submission 119752) | Peatland microbial communities from MTU Mesocosm Facility, Houghton, MI, USA - PEATcosm2014_Bin05_30_metaG | ecosystem: Environmental > Terrestrial > Soil > Wetlands > Peat | place... | reverse complement strand
GAAGACCATCGCCCCCTTTACAACTGGTTCATCCAGCAACTCGGTATTTTTCCGTCGCAGCAAATGGAGTTCGATCGCCTCAGCCTTACTTACACGCTGCTCAGCAAGCGCAAATTGCTCACACTGGTGCAGGAAAAACGCGTCACCGGTTGGAACGATCCGCGCATGCCCACGCTCTCCGGCATACGGCGGCGCGGCTACACGCCGGAAGCGATCCGAAATTTCTGCGCGGCCATCGGAGTTTCCAAGACCAATGGCACGCTGGAGCTGGCGATGCTCGAACACTTCGTCCGTGAAGACCTGAACAAGCGTGCGCCGCGCGTGATGGGTGTGCTGCGGCCACTGAAAGTCGTGATTGATAACTATCCGGAAGGTCAGGTTGAGGAAGTCGACGCGGTCAACAATCCCGAGGACGAAAGCGCCGGGAAGCGCAAAGTACCATTTTCGAAGGTGCTCTACATCGAGCAGGATGATTTCCGTGAGGACCCACCGAAGCAGTATTACCGTCTATCGCCGGGGCGCGAGGTGCGGCTGCGTTACGGCTACTTCATTACCGCGAAAACGGTGGTAAAGAACGACCGGGGAGAAGTGGTTGAGGTGCACTGTACGTATGACCCAGCCACGCGCGGTGGCAATGCTCCGGATGGACGAAAAGTGAAGTCAACCATCCACTGGGTCTCAGCCGCGCATGCTCTCGACGCCGAGGTGCGTATTTACGATAAGCTCTTCAGCAACGAGGATCCGAATCAGGTTGAAAAAGGCCAGGAGTTCACTGCTAACTTGAATCCGAATTCTCTCGAAGTGATCGCGCAGGCTAAGTTGGAGCCTTCGCTGGCGAACGCGCCGATCGAAGGCCGCTATCAGTTCGAACGCCTCGGGTATTTTTGCGTGGACCCGGATTCGAGGCCAGGGCATCTTGTGTTCAACCGCACTGTAGCGCTGAAAGATACTTGGGCGAAGGTCGAGAAAAAATCGGGATCGCAGACTATTCGACTGTGAATGTTTCGGTAGAGACGCGGCTTGCCGCGTCTCCCTCACAGCACCCGGCGCGCCTCATCAAATTCAAGACGCGGAATACGCGGGAAAAGTTTGCTGTGATCGCCGTATCCCAGATTGCAGACGAAGTTCACTTTCCCTTTGCCATCAGGGAAGAATTCGGCATTCACCATGGAGTTCTGTACCTAAAATTTCCATCGCTTTCCGTTCCTTTCATTGGGCGTGAACGGTAAGGCCGCCCGGGCCCAGCCAGTAAACCCCATCCCGCTGGCAGAACAGCTGGGAGTATTCCGCCACGAGTCCGGTGCCGACCACCTTGTCGCCCAGCATGATCTCGCCATCATTCAAGGAGCCACTCTGTACGGTGCAGTAGTTGCTGATCGCCTGCGGGGTGTACCAGGTATCGATGGTGCCAGAGAACGAGTAGCCGTTTTTTGCTCCGGCGTACTTATAGAGAAGGGTGAACTCGCCATCGACATAAGCGAAACCGTTACCCAGAAATCCGCCGATGCCGGACGGATAGCCACAGCACAGTTCGAAGTCGTAAACAAAGGTGGAATTCAGCGGGTTCGGTTCTACTTGCAGCCCAACCACGCTGCCCTCGCTCAGCGATTGTCCCGCAGCCATACTGATTAAGAGAAAAGAACCAAAGAAAATAGCGAATAACTTACTGCTGCTCATGCCGTATTCCTCCTGAAGTTTGAATTAAGTAAGTCATGGCACGCACGAACACCGAGTGCCGGTGAAGTTTAAGTTTCTGGGTGACTCTGTCCACGGCTGGGTTGCCTGTCGGCATCACCAAAACGCCGTTATAGCGATTGACAAATGTAGTAAGGCTATAAGGCGGCGCGCTGCGAAATGACTTGGCCACCGAAGCGCTCTGGCAGGAGGGGATCACTGATTCAATCGCCGCTACTGTTCCACCCACCAGGTCGGCGAGCAAGGTAATCTTCGTCTGCGTGTTCTGATTGCTGACCTGCGCTACCTGCAATACCAAGGTCTGATCGGCCTTATAGGCGCTGACCGCACCCCGCAACTGCGAGCACACGTCCGGAGCTGCCAGCGAAGAGGCCGTGGATAAGTCGTCAGCCAGCGTCTTGATGGTCGTAGCGTCAGCATTAATCTTCGCTATTAGGTTACTGTTCACCGGCTGACCGTTGGCCACGGCGACGATTTGCAGAATATTGATCAGCGCCGGCGCCGCCGCAGCCAGAATGGAATCGAGTGTCGACACCCAGGCGGTCGAACACGCGGTGCAGAACATGGCAAGTGACAGCGTAATGACAAAAACTCTCCTCATAGATGCTCTCCTACTTTGTTTTTGGAAATTGGTTTACTTGCCCGAGCTGACAGGGGTATACGGTGAAGGCAGCCAATGCGCGACTATGACGGACAGCGGTGCAAAGATCGCTGCTGCAGTGGCATGGTTCATCCAGAATGTAGCAATCACAGGCGTGGCGGCGTTCGCCAATGCAGTAAGCAGTAGAACAACAGTGGGCAGATAGACAGCATACTTTGTCAAGATAGTATCTCCTTTTAATAGCATTTAAGGGAAAGACGAATGGGATAGTGGGAGTCAGCCAGTCAAGCTCTAATGCCGGACTCGTAAGCCGCCCTCGGCGAACGTTTCGTGAGGGACTCACGGCGAGATAGCACTCCTTTTTGCACCAGGCCGACATGGACCCATCCGTATTCCAGAATGAGTTGGTCGTATTCGATATCAGACTTCAGTATGGCTAATGCCACTTCGTATGGAGATCCGAACTCGGGGCAAACGAAATCGCAAGCTAAGCCCAAGCAGTGAGCGCTGGTCGCTACACCGCCCACCGCCTTGTTAACTTGCGGCGATCGATAGCCACTGTGAACTGCGATCGGCCTGTCCCCAAGCAGCGTTCGAATGTTTTCCATGACCGCCGCCACCAGGCCCACGTTTGTAATAATGATCGGACTCGGAGTGTTGTCCAGTTCGAGGCGCGCGGCCGCTTCGGAAAAAGAAAATTCCTCTAACGTAAAATGCTCTGAGATTTTCATGGGGGACTCTATTTCAGTGCTGGTTTCCTAGGTTTACTGCAAACACATCTCCGCGCTGATTCTGTGGACCCACGTCCTGCCATACGATGCCGTTGGGGCAACTGGTTGAATATGGCAGCGAAGGGTTGATAGCATCGGGGTTCACGCTGGGGTCGGAACTGTCGCAGACCGTATCCCCGGCCGACGTAGTGAGATTGACCATAGCCCCGGACGTTCCGCCCGTCTGAAGCGTGGAGGCAGAAAGAGTTACTTGTCCGCTGTTCTGGAAACTGGCGATTGTTGTGTAAAGTGGAATCGTGCCTCCTGCATTTCCGGCGCCTGAGATCGAAATTGCCTGGCCGACTTGGGCGGACGTAAAGGGGTTACTCGTAGAAGTCAGAACAGCTGACCCGGCGCTCATCGCACCGTTCATTGCCAGCTTTGTTGTTCCCGGCGGATTTGTGTTCGCAAAGCACGAGACTGCTCCGCATTCCGGCTGACCTCCGGCGAGGGCTGAACTGGGTCCGGACGTTCCTTCGCCGTTGACAGCGATTGCCTGAAATACGTCGTCGACACTGGCGCTTCCGCTGGTTCCTTCAATCGGATTGCTGAGGTTTCCTGTGAGGTAAGGCGTAAGCGGCTGCCACGGCAACCCACAGAAACTTTCGGGTGCAGCTGGCACCGGCGTAACCGGTAGTTGACCGAGAAATCCGTTCGCGTTGACAATCGGTATCGAACCGTCCGTAGAGCCATTCTGGCAATCCCAGTCACTTGACCAGAACAACCAGTTTGCGTCTTGGGAATATTGGCTGATCTGGAATTGAGTGGCGAACGTTTTACTGGTGCCAGTCGCGAAGCTATGCGTGAACTGCCAAACGCTGCCCACGCTCGTCGATGGAAGTGTGTAGGATGCCGGAGGAGCATATCCTGTCGGATAGGTGGGAGACGTTTGATAGCAGGTTTCCATGTTCTGCCAAGCGTTAAACGCCGGACCTAGCGTAGCGTAGTTGTAAGATGTACCGCACGCTGGGTAAGTATCAGTACCCGGATCACCCACCCAGCTGAGGTGAGAATCGAGTATTTCCGATAAGTTACAGTCCGGATTCTGGATCCCGGTCCCCGAAGTGACATAGCACCCAGGTGGAATCGTCTGCTGAGTTGCTTGGCTCGTCAGAGGATTCAGGTACACGCTGAAAGGAGGCGAGTAGCCTATGCCGACGGCAAAGCCGCCCACTCCATCATTGCCCTGCGCGTTGTCGGCGTTGTAGACGCCAAGAAATACACCAGACGTGTATCCCCATCCGGAGCTGTTGAATGCCACCATCTTGTTCGTGCCGATGGCCCAGTGATTCATACCGGCAAAGGTAAACTGAAAGGATTTAACAGCGTCAAAGTTTGCGGTCGTTGTCTGCCATAGCCCAAAGTGCGAGAGAGAGGCGCAAGCCGGGTAAACATCGGCCTGATTGGTGAAAACTGCATATAATCCGTTGCTGCTAAGCTTGAGGTTGTGGACGTAGAACGGGCATGTTTGGCCTGTGCCGAGAGGATTGGAAAACGCAGTCAGCGTCCCTACACTAGCCGCAGTTCTCGGGCAGGCGTAGCCTGAACCGGAACTGCATGACCAGTCCGTCCATATCCCGGTCAAGGTGTTCAGCAGGTGATAGACATCGCTGACTGCGTCATACTCCAGCCCCCACGCTCCCGTCCCCTGATCTGCGGTGTACTTTGAATACGTGGGTGCGAGTCCGTAGGAGTTAGTAGAGATCGCAATCCCGTACTTTGATGCGTAGCCACCATAGGCCGTATCCCTGCTGATTCCTCCAATTGCACTCCATAGCTGGTTCCGGTTGGCGATCGGGTAACTCGGCCCTACGTTCGTCCAGATGATTCCGTTGCTATCGCTCACGGTGGACGACATAATGTCCGGGTGACCCGGCAGCGCAACTGTAGCTGACGTGGTTACGGTGTGGAGGGCGATTGTTGCGAGAGTTATTTGCCCTGCATTCTGGTAGGTCAGAATCGTAGTGTAGAGAGGTGCCGTGCCGGCGCTGTTGCCGGCTCCAGAGACCAGGATTGCCTGCCCGACTTGCGAAGCAGTAAACGGGTTGCTCGAGGAAGTGAGTACTGCCGCCCCCGAAGTGATCGACCCATCCGTTGCGAGTGTCGAGGGCGTGGCAATCCATTGGAAGGAGGAACCAGCGGATGTTCCAGCAGCGCCGGTGTTCTGGTAGACGAACTGAGCAACACTGTTTGTGCCACGCCACTGCAAAGTCGAAGGAGCAGCCTCTTCAACGATGTCGTTAGCGCAAGGAGAACCACTAGAGAATGATGTCGCGAGTGTCCCGTTCGTGGTGCCTCCTACAATTGCGCGATACATACACGTTCCGGCCCCCCCCGGAACAATAATGTCTCCAGGGTTATACGATGTGGAGGTGGTATACGCTAGGTACTCCGGTTTACTCGATCCGGGGACATTCAGCACATGCGTGACATAAGCACCGTACGCATAGAAAGTATTCGTCGTCCAGTTCGGCGCGTTCGGTCCTAACGGCAGCCCATACTGGAAATCGACCAGCGGAGAACCCACACTGTAGGAACCTGTCGCTGGATTGATCACGTAAGGAGTCACTGTGGTGGGGGTGGTAATGTCGTACGAGTCGCTCCCAAACGTGTAGAGCACTGTCGGGTCAGTTAAAGAGAAACTGAGAGATCCGAAGTCATTGACTGGACAGTTGCTTGTACATGACCCGCCTGATAGTTGCCCTGTGGTGATGAAGATTCCAGATGACGGCGGAGTTCCGCTCCAACCGCCCGATGGAGTGCCACAATGCCCCTGGTTCGGACCGCTCGTGTTAAATAAGCAAATCAAGCCAGCGGAGTTTTGGTCGACCCGTACCAGGCTCGTATTGGTATTAGTTAGCGTAAACACGCCCGACCCTCCCATCCCCGCTGTGAAATTTGCGTTGGTTCGTCCGTAGGCGCTATCGGAATCCGTAATGCGGGTGATAGGGCTCAAGAGTGCCGAATTGTTGAACGTAGATCCGTCGAAATTCGTATGCCCCAGGTACGATGTGTCATAGGCCGTAGTATTGTTATTTACGATTCCACCGAAGTTGGGCACGGTCGCCCAAGGGATAAGGTCGGCTCCCGTGTACGCACAAAAACTGGGTGCTGCGCAACTGCCGCTGCTCGAAGCAACATATGTGGCAGATCCTGAGTACACCTCGGGTCCCGAGTACGCCGCTTGCCCAAAAGCCGGAAGGCAAGAAAATACAACTGCCAAAAACATCTTCATCGCTCTTTGCTCCACAAATCGCATTCCTCACTCAACCAGGGCGGAGCCGTTTGCACAACGCAAGGGCCCGCACAGAGTCGTGCACGATGTGCCCGTAGTCACTCCGGGCTTCGTTATAATGTTTGCTTACTCTCCCCCGCCATTTACGCAGGGCCTCGTGGAAAGGGAACTATGCCGACTGACGTAGTGATGCCCCAGATGGGTGAATCAATTTTCGAAGGAACCATCACCAAGTGGCTGAAAAAGCCCGGGGACAAGGTCCAGCGCGATGAACCTCTGTTCGAGATTTCCACCGACAAGGTCGACGCCGAAATCCCCGCGCCCGCCAGCGGCGTCCTTCAGGAAATCAAGGTCTCCGAGGGCAACACAGTTCAGGTCAACACCGTCGTCGGCGTAATTGGCGACGGCAGTGGCGCTTCCGCGTCCGCCAAGGCTGCGCCGCCTGTACCCGCTCCTGCCGCTCCGACATCCCCAAAGAAAGAAGCTCCTGCTCCGCCGCCAGCGCCCGCCGTCAGCGCTTCCGAGGTGGAAGAAGACTCGGACGTCCGTTCTTCACCACTCGTCCGCAAGCTCGCCCGCGAGCAAAATGTGGATCTCGCAAAAGTGAGTGGTAGCGGTACCGGCGGCCGCGTCACGAAGCAGGACGTCCTCGATTTTGTTGAGCACCGCACCGCTGCTCCAGTTGCAGCCCCCGAACCGCGTACAGCTTCGGCCCCTACGCCAGCTGCCATTCCGGGCGACCTCGTGCCCATGTCCCAGATGCGCAAGATCATTGCGCAGCGCATGATCGAATCGCGCCGCACCAGCGCTCACGTCCACTGCATGTTCGAAGTGGACATGACTCGTATCGTCAATTTGCGAAACAAGCTCAAAAACGGATTCGAGCAGCGCCATGGCGCGCGGCTCACCTTCATGCCGTTCTTTGTGCGCGCTGCCATCATCGCTCTGCAGCAATATCCGATCGTCAACAGCTCGCTCGAAGGCGACAGCATCCGCTACCACAAGCACGTCAACGCGGGCATCGCCGTCGCACTCGATTGGGGACTCATTGTGCCCGTTCTCAAGAACGCCGATGAACTCAACTTCCTCGGACTACAGCGCGGCATCACCGATCTTGGCGAACGCGCGCGCACGAAGAAGCTCATGCCGGCGGACGTCGAAGGTGCTACCTTCACCATCACCAACCCCGGGCAATTCGGCGCCGTATTCGGCTTGCCTATCATCAATCAACCGAACGTGGCCATCATGGGTGTTGGCGGAATCACCAAGCAGCCCATGGTGGTCACTGACAAAGACGGCGCAGATTCTATCGCCATCCGTTCCATCGTTCACCTTACGCTGGGCTACGACCATCGCATCATCGACGGGGCCATGGCCGACCAGTTCATGGCTGTCGTAAAGAAGACTCTTGAAAATTGGGGCGAAGAAGTCGGCTAGGCCGCATTTCGACAGGCAAATTCTGGTTGTTCGTGCAGCGTCAAACTAGTGGCGTTTCTCCAAGAAGCAACGGCCCGTCTTCTGAGCGTTCGATGAAGTATCGGGCCACGTCATCGCGGAGTCCAGGTTTGTTTCCTGTCCAGCGCCACAATCCCTGATAGTCTCGCGCGATGTCGGTTGCGGGATTGAAGTCCCACTTCTGCAGCAGCGCCCACCGCTCGCCATAAGCGCGCAGCGCTTTGCTGCCGTGAAAAGCATGCGTCGCGAAGTTGTCGATGCACCCCATTGGGGAGCGGCCTTCGACGTGGTTCAGCTTCGCGGCGCGCGCTTGCCAATTGAGTACAGCTTCCACGTAAGGCCCCGTGCACCGCTTCATTTCGGCGGCGACGTTCGTCGCTTGTACCAGTCCGAAAGCTTGATGCCAATCCGCGCTACCCAGGATGCAGGTGTCCAACATCCCGCCCACCATATCGAAAGCATCCCGGCGCCACGACCACGCGCCTCCGGTCGCTCCCGGAGCATGACCAAAGGGAAAGGTTGCTGACGGTTGGAGCGCGGCGTAGTAAGTATCAGTTCCGCCGCGACGCGCTCGCCGCGAACTGAGGAATTCAGTTTGGTGCATATGGTTCCACGCAAAACTCGTGCTCATGCGGTAAGGGCGGTGACCCAGATAGCTGGTGGCCGTTTCGCCAGTTAGATCGGCATAGACGCTGAATAACTGGACAAAGCCGTGATGCTGAAGCGTGTGGATTGCCTCCAGCGCCCAGTCATGTCGCGTGAAGTGGAAGTCGCCGTCCACGTAGCCGCCGTATTGCCAGTCTGACGGAAACCGGCGCACGCCTTCGTTGATGGCGCATTCTTTGATCCAAAGGCTCGAGTCAGTCCGCAGTTGCAGATCGAGTGGATTATCGGGACTGGTGACTTCGTGCGGTCGATCTCCGAAGGCGACCTCGACGACATGCAGTGCGACATTCGGGCTTGCCTCAATATGAAACCGGAAATCATGGAAAGCTTCTCGCCTACGCTGCCAGCGGTATGGATTCGAATACACCGAAACGATGTGCAGCGTCTGGGCCTCGGAATATTTCACGAACTCGCGATGAACGTTCGGGTGCTTGAAAGTCACAGCCGCTTCCTTTCGATATTGTGCCGCCAGCCACTTCCTCGTTGCGGAGAGAAGCAAGTGTACCGAGGTCCACTCGCCATGCCTTATTTGCCGATTCCTTATTTCCAGAAGTGCAACACCATCTGCGCCACTATTACCGCAAATGCGACCATCGAAGCATAGGCTGCGGTCTTTCCCACTTGTTCTCCGCGCACAATTTCCAGGATCTTCACCCGGTCTGCCAAGGCAGTGTGGTCGCGCTCATACATTTCACGCCGAAGATACTCCGCACGTTCCTGGTTGATTTGGGCGCGGAAATTGTTCATCTCCTCCAGACGGTAGTCGAGGACCTCATTCGCCTTTTGGATTTTGGCATCTCCGGCCACATGACGCAGATCCTCCGCTCGGGCGTGAGCTTCCAGTGCGGCATCGCGGCGGCGGAGCTCAGCTTCGATTACCTTTCGCTCGGCTTCGAGGGTTCGATCAATGAACTGAACCAACGGCAACTGGACAAGCGGAGTTGTATGCGAATAGTTCCCGCTCATTTACTGCACCTTTTCTTCGATTTCATCGTTATGGTGTTTCATAGTGGGTAGTCAACATGCATCGCCGCCGAATACCGCGAATAATTCGGCGGCTCGCTGCCGTCATAGCTCCTCAGAAAATATTCTTGTGCCCGCGCATACCGCGTGAGCGTAAAGCTGCCGTTCGTGAAACGTCCCACCAGGTTGCCGTTGTATCCGACTCCCCACCCCTCGTCTGAGTACCGCACTTCGATACCGCCGCCCGCCACGGGAGTGAATCCCACGTCAATAGTCACAGTCGTCGAAGTCACATTCGTGACCTCCGCGTCGGTGAGATCAGCGAGATAATAGTTCCCCACCTCAGTCACATCCATCGGCGTCAACACCTGTGTCTGCTTCATCAGGGCTGTAACAAAAGCAAAGTCCAGAGAGGGATCTCCCGCATCCACAAATCGCAGGGCATAGCGGCTGTTCTCGCCGGCCAAGTCTACGATCTCCATATCCACTTCGCGCACAATCGCTGTGAACGACGCCATCCGCGATGGCACATTCACCGCCAGCCCATCTCCCGGGAAAATATCCGCCGCTCCTCCAGGCAGAAACTGGCTCCATGCCTGGTACTCCCCACTCCATCCCTGCCCGGCGTCATCCAGCAAGGCCAGCGCCGCGATCTCGCAATCTGCCGAAGTGCGCGGAACAGGTAACCCAATCTCCCGCACGCTCCCGCGCACTCCGTCATCGCCGCCGCGCTGATTAGCTGCAATGCTAGCCGAGTTAATAACTCGCGCCATGGCATGGCCCTGGCCGCGATAACTTACTTCGATCAACTCATTGGCCGCTGGTATGTACTCTGGATAAAATTCCAATGCGGGCGAGGTAGTAACCTGACATTCCGCGCCATCCAGCAACGATCCCGTCAGTATCGTCACCGTGTCTTCCCCAGGCAATGTGCCACGCACCAGGGCATCGATTGGCAGCGATATGTAGGTGAACGCAAGCGAGCACTGAATGTTGCCGGCATTGATGAGCGCATACGTGCAGAACCCGGGCGCGTCCGGAATGATGTCGTCGAACAGCACGGTGGCCCGTGCGATCTGCGTCGCGGGATTCGTCGGATCGATATCCTGCACTTCCAGTACGACTCGCACATCGCACGCGACTGCTTCGCCCCCTCGCGGGGATCCAGACGGGTACAGCGAAGAGTGAAACACCTGCTGCATTCGGTACACCTCTGTCGGATACAGCAAGGTAGTGAACACGTAATGGTGCCCGGCCTGTGTTGCGAGAGGTGTGCCTGTGACCGTGCCTCCGACCAGTGCCTGGATGTTGCAATAATCGCCCAAGGGCGTTATGCGAAAGCCCGCCAGACAATTCGCGATCGAAACCGCCCCAGCGTATAGTCCGCCGATGACTCCATTCGACGCCGCATTGAACACCACGTCCCCATGCTCCAGCATCATGGCTCCGCCCAACTCCATCTGTTCGATGAAGTTCAGAAGAGTTTGCCCATCCGTCCCTGTTCCGCCCGCAACCTGCAACTGGCCGTTGCTGACCGTAATCACACCCAGCGGATCGGTTACGGTCCAATGGGTCGGATCCAGTTCCGTATAAATTTCATCAAGAATCGTGCGATTATACAGCGCAACCTGACTGCTGCGCGTAAACGGCTTCTGTGACATGTAGAAATAAGTTGTGTACCCGTCGCCGCAGAAGTAATCCTTCACATGTGCACTCGGCTCCAGCGGTCCCAGAATCGTCAAGTCATTGACCAACCGGTTCACGCTCTGCAATTGGAGATCGCCAGGAGAAAACGTAGCTGTATTCTCGGCAAGCGCGTATGTGTTTGCCGCCAACGGTGCAAAGAACAGTTTGCTATTGTCGTCTCTGTAAGAGCAGCGCGCCGAGAGCGCAATCTCCGCCGCTGATGCGGTCCATTTTTTCGCCGGGTTGACGCTGTAGTACGGAATCGGATCCGCCGCTTCGACGCCGCTCACATCAAACCATCCCGGCAGCGCCTCCGCCGTCAACTGATCGAACGCGTCGCCAGCGTTCCGGTCGACAAATGGAGGATGTGGGGGAGGTGCCTTTTGATCCATCAGCATCACGTCGCTGAGTGCGTCTACCTGGTACCGGTAAACCAATCCGTCAGCTGCCCAACCCAGATACTGATACGTTGGCGTTTGGACAATGTATCCGGTGAACAGATCGTTGCCGTTGCTCAAGGTCAGACTAACGCGCCCGCCAATCGCCGGCACCACCAGATCTCCCGTGCCGGCTACCAGGCCGAATTTCAATTCGGCCGGGCTGTTGAGTTTGCGCAGCAATGTCGGACTCTTGCTCGAATCCACGAAAGCCGTGTAGTCCTGCAGCCCAAGACCGTCGAGATTGTCGATCAGTAATTTCATGGCTTATCGGAAAACTCCGCCGTCTTCTGTGCTGTCTGTGGTTAAAGCTTTTGCCGTCCATCGCTCCACGGAATGGACCCGGCTGCAGCCGCGATACTAGTAAACCGCTGCTCCGCTCGCCGGGAAATAACTCCGGTAACACAGCACTAACGCTCCATCGTTACCGTCCACGGTCGGCAACGCCGTAAACGATGCTTGCAACGCCAACTGTCCGATTGGCTTTTGAATCTCGATCAGACTCTCCCGTTCCCATTCCGGCTTCACCGTGCACGGACTCAAAATCGGGTAGAAGAAACAAACACGTCCCCCCGATTCCTCTTCCGCCACGAATAGGCCCGACCACTGCTGCAGAAATGCGCCGCCTTCACGGTCCACAAAAGCTATTACCTGTTGCACCGACGCCCCCGCTGCCGGCACTCCCCCTGGCAATGCCTGCGTTAACAGCAACGACGTCGCCGTCACCAGTGCAACTCGGCCCACGTTGAACGTCACCCGCCGCACGTAGTTGGCATCCTGCCGCACGTCTTCTGGATTCTGTACATATGCGCCCGCGATGCCGGTGCCCACATACCCAACTTGCTGTGCGTAATCCACATCGCATGCCACCAGGTCTCCAGGCTGGAATCCGGCTATTGCACCTGCCCCCAAAACCAGCTCCTCAGTGGTTGAGCCCGCCAGCAAAGGCACGGCCGCCAGCGGAATTCCACCTGACCCTGCGGGCGATGCGCTCGGATCCGTTGCCAGCACGTTCATGTGCTCTGCGCCTCCCGCTAGCGCCATCTGCAACTTTCCCCAGTCGCGAAATTCAAAATCGACTCGTGCTCCCAAAGCGTGTCGCGCTTGTGCTGACACCGCGCCCGCCGTCCCCCCGATCAAGGCCTCAATCTGCGATGTGCTCGTGCGCTGAAAGTTTTCAATCCATCCCAAGTCAATCCATGGCGCCGGCGGGGCATCCAGTTGGAAACTATTATTTTGGGAAGGATCAAAAATTGCAGTCGGTCCGTTTACTCTGTCCACAGGCGCAAAATAGGCGCGCGTCTCCCGTGCTATTGGCCATAGCCCCGCCCGCGTCATGCTTCTACCTCCGGCAGAAAGAAATAAATCCTTAGCTGCGCGTACCGATCCAGCCGCGCTGCACCAGCGCTCCACTGCTGCTTCTGGATCGGGACGTCTCCCGGCGAATTCCCCATCACCGGTACCGTCCAGAAAATTCCCGATCCCAAATCAGCGCTTGGAGTCTGGCTGTAATCGAGCATTTCGGTATGCGGCGGATCGCAGATTCCGAGCAGCTCATCATCCATTTCCGCCAGCACTCGCCCTCTATCCACTCCCGTTCCGCCGCTGCCTTCGCTCGCGTACCAAATGTGACAATCCACTCCCAGCATCGGGCGCGTGCTCTCCGCAATCAGGATGTCGCCAAAGTCCACGTAAAACGCTCCGGGCTGCGCTTCTCCAAACCGCGGCTCCATGTTTTCGCGGACCACGATCGCCGGTACCGTAACTCCGTCGATCACCATCGTTCGCGCCGGATTCAGCGCCGTCAGCCGCTCCCGCAGCGCCATGTAAAAACTGTCTTTCGCTGCCTGCATACTTCTCCTGTTAGAGCTGGTTTCATGGTTCGGGTTTTTCTTGGACAGCCCACGGCTTCATTGGCCGCGGAAGAGCTCGCATTTTGACTTCGTGTTTAAGGGGTGCGTTTTCAGCCGCGCCGTAATCCCGTCGAAATCACACGCCCCTTAGGGCCCGACCAGCGAAATCAGGGCTCTTCCTAGCCTTTTAGCCCTGGAGATGCATTCCTTCCGAAATCGCTTCTAAAACTGAGAACTGACGGCTGGCGGCTAACTAACTCATCGCCGCCACGCGGTACAGATAGGCCACCCCCGCGAGCCGCTCGACGACAAACCCTTGAATATGGAAAACTTCGCCGTCATACACCAATCCCAGCGCCGTCTGGAACAACACTTCCGCCGAAGCCACATTTCGCTGGCTTACCTGCTCCGCCATCGCCGCCTGGCCTGCCATCATCTCGATTCGGCGCCGTGGACCGTTGGTCTCGGTAGTTAACTCACGGACAATGACCGGGGCGATCAACGCCTGCTCAACTCCCGGATCTACCAGGCCTAGCTCGGTTAGACCACCGGCCGGTAGTCCCGCTGCCGCAAACAGGAGGATCACTTCCGTGCCGCCAAGGGTTCGTAACATGGCATCCGTCGCCCGCACTGCTGCCGCTCCAGAAATCCCAGTCATCGTCATCCCACTCTCTGTGCCACAAAGGGCGCCAGTAGCTCTTGCACCGTTTCATCCAGCAGCGAATCGGAGAAGTACCAAAACTGCATTCCGTCGGGGGCAACGTTCTTCTTCACATTCAGCGCCGGCGTAGCTTGCGCATTCTTTACCAGTTGCGCGCACGCCACCTTGACTGGGTCGGGAAACAGCTCAAACCCTGCCGTATACACAATCTCTATTTCGGTGAACGCCCAACCCATCACATTCACCGGAAGCGTGACTTCTCCCGTCTCCGGAAATGCATCTAGATCCGTCACGTTCAAGTCCACCCACGTTCCCGGAATTCCAAATGCTAGCGCCACATCCCATAAGTCGGCCTCGTAATCCAACTCGCCCCGCCGCGGCGTTGCATACCGACCCCGCGCAGAAACAAGCGGTGATGTTGCCGGCGCCAGCGCCGAGAGCGGCAAATAAGTAAGTTGCACCGGCCGTTGTCCGTTCTCCGTTCGCAACCGCTCTGTGTACTGATTGATCGCCAGTGTGATCCTCCGGCAATGCGCATCGATCATCGCCGATGCCGCTGTCACCCATGCCCCAGCAGTCGTTGCTTCCAGTCCGTACAACTCATATTCCGATGGTTGCAAGTAATTCATGATCGGTTTCCAGTCCTCGATAACTAATTGCCGGATGTCCCACCCTCCGCTTGTTGAAGGGTGGGAATTTCCCAGCGTTCGACTACCGGTTTACCAGCACTTCGTAGTGCGCATAGTTTGCGCCTTTCACCACCATGCCGCCGAATTTCACCACGACGCTTTGCGTCATCAGCGTGTTCGGCAGTCCCAGCTTGAAGATCCGTGGATTTGGATCCGTCAGCCAGTGGTACTCGATCAGCTCCTCGGTCACGATGTAGGCCGGCAACACCGCAGTGCCACTTCCCGGTGTGCCCGTATAGGGGAGGGCCCACTCCGGAATCAGCGGCAACTCGCCGGCTTGCGTGCTCAAGGCCTTCACGGTTAGCCCGCCCGTGATCTGTACCGTCGAGAGCACGACGTTGAACTCCGCCTTCATTTCGCGGTCGATCAGGTCGAGCAGCACCGGATTCGCGTAGATCGCCGTCGGCCGCACGTCAAACGACGAACTTGAGACCATCTCCGCGATGGTGCTTTTCAGGCCGTCCACGATGCTGGCTGTGGTTCCGATTGTGACGGTGTTGCCTCCCGCCTCGATCTGTCCAATGGCGCCGAAATACTGCGGCGTTGTTGGAGCGCTCAGCGAAGTGTCGTTGCCGTTCCACAGGGCCACGTCGTGCGTGCGCAATACGCCGTCTACTGCATCCGCCAGATCCTTGGCTTGCAGATACGCGAACTGGCTCTGCTGTGTCCCCACCTCCGTGTCAAACAGGTTGTAGTTGATCTGCGAGACCAGCGCCTTCAGCGGCACGGTGCGTTCCAATCGCGTCGGCGCTTGCAGCGTCGGCACAATACTGCGCGGATCGACGAATGCCTGCGCCGCCGTTGGCGAAGCAATCGCCGTTTCCTCGAAAAACCGCGATGGCTGTCCCGTCGCGGGCACCTGCTTCATTCGTTGTCCGAACACGCCGCGCCTCCGAACAATGTCCGTGATTTCGGTCTGATACCGATTAATCTCGATCGCGCCCGGCCCCAGAAAGTCCGCTGCTGCATGCAAATCCAGAAAATTCGCTTTCATGTTTTCTCCTCAATTGAGTTTGATTGCCCTTCTTGCCGGCATTTGTTTCAGCTTGCCGCCGTGAGCCAAGCGCAGGATCCATCAGTTGCTCGACTTTAGGAAAGCGTGCCGAGGATGTTGTTGGTGAGGGTGAGTGCTGGATCCGCCGCGTCGAGGTTGGCAGCGATGAGTCGCAGCGCTCGCTTCAGATCGGCGCCGGCTGCGGCCGCCGTGCTGGATATGCCGGCAAGGTCGGTGTTGTCGGTGGCGTGCGCCTTGGCGACGCTGGCTGGGGTGAAAGTGGATCCAGCCAGGGTGTGAAGGTCGGTGATAAGCTCTGTGCTATTGGCCATGGTGGTGTCTCCTCTTGCGAAATTGTCCTGTTGTGTGCGTCCAGCGCGGGCAAATGGTCTTATGACGGTCGGCGCCGGTCATGATCGGTCCGCATCAGTCGCGTCCGCACGGCAGGCCGCTCTGCGTCGCAGTCTCGCCGTGCCCCAACTCATTCGCGCGCTTTGCCAATGGATGGGTCTTATCGAGCAAACAAAAAGGACGCGATCTGATTCGCGTCCCGAACGACTAACGATCAACGACGAACGCAGACTACTCGATCATCCCCGCCCGCGCTAACTCTGCTTTTACAGCGATCCGCTGCTCTACGCTGAGTGCCGCAAGCGTCTTATTCAGTACCCCTGGGTCCAGTCGCTCACCTTCGATCTCGTTCTTTCCGATCAGCGCCGACACCACCGGTGACAGCGTCTTCCGTGCCATCCGCGAAGCTTGCGCTTTCAGATCCGAGTTCGACTTTTCCAGCTGCGCGACGCGTTGTTGCAATTCGGTTCCAGTTTCTTCCGCCTGGCGCCGCTCTGTTGTTTGGGTGAAGCTTTCCTCGACCGCCGCGACGATCCGGTCCACTTTCGCATTCAGCACTTCTTGCTGCGCGTCCAGTTTTCCCAATACCCGATCGAGGGTCTCCGTGGCGGCCGCCAGTCGCTCGGCCGCCGCCATCATCTGCTGCACCATCTCTTCGTTCATTTTGTCCAACCTCCCTGGTTTGCCATACATTTCAATTTGTGATGCCGAGCCGACGATCGACCGAACAAAGATCGACCGAGCACGACCCCGACTCACCCATGTCTGCGAATCGCAATTCCTTACCCTAGCTCGATCCACGTCGAACAATATGCCGCCTTGTCGCGACGCAGCACCGCTGCCCCCGTGAAGGTCACCTTATTCAGTACCCACACACTGGCCGCGATGTCCTCCACCAGCGCATCTGTGATCTCATACGACATGCCAAGCCCCGAGCGAGGAGTGCGGACATTCTTTTCCACGCCTTCCAATCGGGAAACCGCCGCTCCCGTCCGACCCGGCCTTCCGATCTCCTTTACGATCTCCGGAAAATCCCGCGCATATAAAAATCCGCCGACTTCAATGGCGCGCCCCACTATTTCAGCTCGGGTTATCACCCCAATCTTCCGCCGCGCGTCGTGACGATCAAGCGCCGGCGAGTAATCCAGCCCCATCCCCATTAGTGATGGAATCGCCGTCTCCGCTGCGCGCCGAGTTAGCAGCACTCGGTGCCCCCGCGCGCCCGAAGGCGACTTGTCCGATGCAACATCGACGATTGTTAATACCCCCCGAAAGCTTACTCGGTTCGGATGGCCGTGTACCGTGGGCATCTCAATTGCCATCGACTCCACTGACAATCCCATCTTTAGTCTCCTCAGACCTGCGCCTCTCACCGCTTCAGTCCCGACTCGCTTCCTGCAATCAGATAATCGCCGCCAACCCTCTCGCCTGCCTCACTTCGTTGACCGTGACCACTCCATTGCGCAACAGGATCTCGTCAATCTGCGCCTGTTCCATCTCGTCCTGTGCATCGACGTCGGTGAATACAAATTCCAAATCCGTCCAACCGAGCCTCTTCGCAATCGCATCCCGCGTCAGATACTCGGCCACCAGGCGTGCCGTCGGAACAATCGCCGACCGGAAACCCAAATCGCTCATCGTCCCAGCTGTCGACCGGTTCACATCCTGCTCTAATCCCAGGAACTGCGCCGGAAGATCGAACGCATTTGCGATGATCCGCACCAGAAATTCCTGCCACGCCAGCCGGAGATCCGCGTCCGTTCCGGCCGCGAACCGCAGCACCTCCGGCTTCGACTCCGCCGACAAAATCGGCACCCGCCCCGTGCCCTCAATCTCGTCCTGCCACCACCGGATCAGCCGCTCATGATGTGCCGGCGTCAGACCCTGCAGCCACAGCGCGTACTGCACCACCGAATTCGAAGCCAGCCGCCCCGCATACCGATACGCACTCAAGAATGCATTGATCGTTTCGAATGCTACTTCCAGGCGACCCAGTCCAAACGGAGTATGCGTCCGCGGATTCAGCCGGATGTAACTCAGCTCGTTATCGTTCAGTACGATCTGTCCATCCGCCCCAAACAGCCCCGTCACCTGCGCGTAGCGCGGCGAGTCGGGACGCCCATCCCAATCCGTCATAATCCGGATCGTCGCTCCGTCCACCGGCCACATCACTAAAGGCAACTTGTCAGCAGAGTCCAGAGTCCATCCTTCAACCAAGTCGAGTTCGATCGCCCCAAATCCCCCAACGATCACATCCTCCAGCACCTGCTCCACCAGCGAGCGGAACGAATCGTCTGGATTCGGCGCCTCGAAGTTTTCGGTCAGCACCTGGACTCGCCGTGCCGCATCCGGAATCTGCTCCAACATCCGCCCACGCCGCGCCTGGATGCGCCATCGCATCCCCACAATCCGATCCTTAATCACGTTGATCGCCCGCCGAGCTACCGGCGTCTCCGCGAACCTCCGCAGATTTGCCGGCGTCGGTTTTGGCACCAGGGTATGGGGTGCTGGCATGCCTGCTCGTGAGAAACCTGGCGAGGAAAACGGGGCCAGGTTCGACCCCGCTCCCACCGTCCGCCGTCCATCGCGCCCGGCAAACAAATTCGTGGAAAGCCACTCCCGCAAAGACACTTCTCCCACCCGGCGCATCGCGCCGCGCAATCTTTCTCGAATGTTCATGATCTCCTCGTCGTGTAACGCGGTTGCTCCGACTCCGCGCTCTGCGATGCGCCTCCGCGGTAACGGTGTTCACCAAAACAAAACGGCACAGCTTTCGCCGTGCCGTGCACTCACTCCTCAGCGGATATCACTCTCGCGATCTGACTTCTGATCTCTCCAGTCTTACGCTCGCAGCTCCCGCCGCACCTCGCCCGCCACTTCCGCCATCTCCCCGACCGTCCTCACCCGCACAGAATTCTGCTCCAGCATCCCAATCGCGAACCGCGTTCTCTCTTCCTGCAACGCCATCCCCTGGTCCACAACCGCCGTCAAGGAAGCCTGCAGTTGCTCCTGCCGCATCCCTGCCTCAACTCGCGAGTAACGATAAGCCAGTGCCAATGCCTGATCCACATTCGCCACTACCGAAACCGCATGGAACATTTTCACCGCATTTCCGACCCGATATCCAAAATCAATCCGGAACGGATCGCCCAGCCCCGTGTACTTGACTACATCCAAATCTCTTTGCATCAGCTCCAGCACGCCGGCATTGGTGAAGGCCTCTTTCATTGTGTCCACAAGCGCCGCCCGGCCCGTGCGCTGCCGAACTCGCTCAGCTGATTCCATTGGGATCAAGTACATTGAAGTCAGCACGTCCATCTCCTTGGCGGGATCCTCCGTCAGCACTGCCTTTGCTGGCGCCACATCGATCATCGTCCCGAATCGCTCGTTTACTAGCTGAATCAATTCTTCGCGCCGCCGCAAGCTCCCCAGTCTTCCGCGGATCTCACTCTCCACCATCTGAAACCACTCCAACTCCACATCCGGCGCGACGCACTGTATCATTCGCCAGTCGCGCGTAAACCGAACCTCGGCAAACCCGCCAGCGCTCTCCACCAGCAACAGTCCGAGCGTGACGAAGTCGTCCCGCAACGCATACGGCAAGAATCGCAGCAGGTAAAGTTCGAGTTGTCGCTTCTCAGCCATGAGGATCGACTCTTAGCCTTTAGCTCTTAGTCCTTGCAACAGGGCCAAGAATTAAAAGGCCAATAGCTAACAGCGTCCCTTCAAGCCTCATTCATCCACTCCGGAAACGGCCTCCGTGGCGACCCTCGAAATGCCAGAATCAACTCGCGAACAACCGTCTTCCTCTCGATCAGCCGCTGTACCAGCGCCTCCAGCTCATCCCAAGACCCGCCATACCAAGACGGAGGAATCTCTCCCGCCACTCTCCAGATCGCATCCTCATCCAACTTCTCGATGCGCGACAACCAGGGCTCGAACGACTCCCACCCATTCACTCGCGCGTAGACTTCATTCCGCGGATACACACCCCGCAGTGGAAAATCGGGAAACGTCCACTCTCCCGCATTAAAGCAATATCCCTGATCGATGAACGACGCCGAGTACTTCTTCTCCCGCATCTTGCGCCAGAACGCCGCCTGCCGTCCGTCGGCATTGCAAGTCCACTTGTCCAACGCCAAGATCCCAGCAAATGTCCCCAAGTTCCGCACCCGGTCCAGCATCTCCGGAGGCAGATAATCAAGTACCTGCCCTTCCACCGGACTCACCACGTACCGTGACCCGAACTGCAATCCCGCCTCCACCTGAATCGCGTGATTCCCCAGCACGATCGTCATTTCTGCCGTGTGCTGCACCAGCCACGGCAGAACCTCCACCACCTCCGCCGCCGGCACCGGCAGTCCCACTCGTTCCGCCAGCCGCGTCGCCAGAAACTCGTTCGCCAGCACCCGCTCATGCTGCGGATTGTTTCGAAACTTCACCACGTAGTAGTGCCCGTCGTCGCAGCGCATCAAGTGGCTCTGCGCTCCGCCCCGCATCCTCTTGACGTGCTGGACAGCGGTCGTCGGCATAGGTCCCGACAGGTTTCCCCTGTGCTCCTCTGTGTCCCCGGTGGTTCAAGCTCTTGACTTGTGTAGCGACCCGCTAAGGACTTCCGCCAAGTGAACCCGCCACAATCACGATACCCGCGACCCAGCGTCCTGCCTGTGACCACCACCACATCGGGAATGTTCACTTTTCCTCCAGCTTGCTCCATTCCACCCGCGCCGCCATTCCCCGTCCCGCCTCAGCCTTCCGCACCGCCCATGCAATCGCCATCGCCATCACGCAATCGTCATGAGTTCCCGGAGCCGCGCCCGTATTCCCCTCCGCATCCCTGACGAACGTCCGGCACTCTTTCAACAGCCCTGAACTCCGAAACAGCCCCGGCTCATTGATCAGTGCCACCGCTAGGTTCTCGATCATCGCCGGACGGCTCACCGCTGAGGTCAGCCACCCATCCTCCTTGTTCTGCATGAAAACTCGCGGATATTGCAGATCGCGAAGATGTGCCAGCACACCGTATCCGTGATTGTTCCTCTCCACCGCCAGCAAAGCCGTGTTGTATTCCTTGCCCAGTTTCACCAGCCTGTGCGCAAACTCCAGCGGACGGCTATGTCCATGCCACTCCGCACACTGCGTTCCCAACTCACGATCGATTACTTCGGCGCACGAGTAATTGCCATCGATCCCGCCTCCCGCCGGATCGGCTCCGATCACATATTCCCGTCCCGGCTGCGCCGGCAACCAGATCCTCAATCGCCGGTTTTCACGCACCTCCAACGGTTCCGCCGCGCCCCGCTCCGCTTGCTCCACCGCCTCCAACTCGAACGCGCATTCTCCCGACGCCCGGAAACACGACACTGGGTCCTCGGCAAATTCCTGCACCGCGCGTCCCCGCAGTGACGCCCATTGCTGCCGCCGCCACGCGATCTGCCCCGCCGTCAATCCATGGTCTTTCGTCAGTGCCGTCTCTTCTTCCGTCAACAGCAATAACGACGGCCCCGTCTCGGCCACATAACTTTCCTCATACCACCACGGGAAAAAGTGCCGCGTGTATCCCGTCTCCTCCGCCCGCTGCCACTCCTCGTAAAACTGGCCCCACGCCCCATTCGCCGTGGATTCCAGCACAATCTCTCCCCCCGGAACCACCGCTGCCCGCAACGATGCCAGCGCCTCCGCGCCCTCCCGGCCCCATCGCGATACCTCCGTGCAATGCAGATTCTGGATCGTCCTCCCCCGTCCCGCGTTCTCGTCCGCCGACGCCACCGTGTACGCGCTGTCCAGACGCGGAAATACCAACTCCCGCGCGCTGCTATGCGATGTCTTCAACATCCCCTTCTGCCATTCCTCCGGCAGGTTGTCCCAGAACCGGTGCACAATCCGGAAGATCTCCTCCGCCGATTCCCGGTCGCGCGCCACCTGCATCGTCAGCGTTCCTTTCCGGGTTATCGTCTGTACAAAAAATCTTGCCGCGATATACGACGTGATCCCCACTTGCCGTGCCTTCAACACGATGTTCTGCTTGCCGCATGTCCGCGAATATTCCCGCTGTACCGGGTTCAGCCGGAACAGAATCGGTCTGCCCACTTTGGTCCGGATCTTCAGCTTCTCCTCGATCCACGCATCCCGGCACGTCGGTTTCCAAATCTCGCCCGCCTTCGGACCGTTTCTCCAGCTTCCTTGCTTCGTTGTTTCGAGATCCAGCCTCTCGCCAAGCTCGAGAAGGTTCTCTAACTCACTTTCCCAATCCAATTCCGCCTTCAACACCCGGCCCTTCCCCGGTTCTCCGCTCCCGCCCTTACTCTCCCCTGTACTGTCTTCCCCAACCTGCCCCAACTTCTGGTCTTTAGAACGCATCCCTTATCCGCGCTGCCTTTTCTCATTTTCATTTCTTAAACCCCATGTCATCCTGAGCGCAGTGAGGCGCTAGCCGAACGGAGTCGAAGGCCCCCTACCCCACCCGTACTTGTCAACCAGACACTTCAATGCGTGGCGCTGAAGTTCTCTGGCACATATGCGTAAGCTCCAATCTCCCACCCCGATCCGAACGAGTTCTGATTAATTCCCAGCAAGTCGTACTGATATTCCACACCTAAATTGGCGCCCACATCCCGCACCGGTGAATTCACCGTAGGCCGGAAATCTGCCTCCTCGCCGCTCGACGGGCACACATAGTAACTGCCGGCCACATAGCCCGACGGCACCACATCGTTCGGCTGGCATGAAAGCAGAAGATTCACCATCTGCGTGTTCGATTCCAACGTCGCACCTCCTTGAACGAACGCATCCATGAAGTTCTCAACTTCATCAGGCCGCAACTCGTTCACATGCCAGAAGTATCCGATCGGCCTTCCCCAGAGCGCATTCTTAAACAAATCCTGGCTCACTCGGTTCCGCATCTGTTGATAACTAAGACCCTGGTAGTAAAGTACAATGCCCTGACTTAGGACATTGAACACGTCATATCCCGAACCAAGCGTTGTATTTGCGCCGCAACACGGTTTCAGGCTGCCGGTTCCTCGCACCCCCACATACCCCAGGCTGGCGGCAATGTTCTCGGTCACCGGATCTTCATAACTTCCTGGCATCACATACACTCGTTGCGCGGGCAGCCCGGTGAAGTTCAGATTCATCCACCCCTGCGCCCAGCTCATCTCTTCCGTTTCCAGCTGCGTTTCGTCAAGGTCTAAATTCTGCGCCGAACTTTCGATATCCATGTTCGTTACATCGACCAGCGAAAGACTGCGCGCCGCGCTCTTAGCGTTCGGGTCGAGCGTCGCAGAAAATACCCCGCGTTGTTGCAACGTGTATAAAATCCCCCCGATCGTGTCGAGCCCGGTAGATGACTGCCCCGGCGGCGCCGGCGTCAAGTTCCAGTTAATATCGGCTTCCGGATCGTCCGGGCTCGTCGTTACCGTCATCGTCGCCTGGCCCGGTGCGGGATGCGTAATGTTCAAAGTCACGCTTGACGCGACGTTCCCCGTGTACTGCAAGTTCTCGAAAGCGTGGCAAGGAACCGGAAACGGCCCTCCCGCCCCACAACTACCCGCCGGCGGATCCCAATACTCATGCGATATCGAATGCGTGTTGACGTCCCATCCGGAGTTAATCCACCCCTGCACTTCACCGATGATCGACTGCGAATAATCTCCGCCTGTAACCACTGAAATCGAGAGCGGTATTTCTTTGGCGGTCATAATAGGCAGCAGTCCGCTGACATAAGCATCGCTGTATTGCGCCAGTCCAGGATCGTCATAACTCACTGTCGTATATGCCGGCCACCGATGCCACTTGCGAATCCAGGGCGGCGTTTCCGCCGCAATATTATGTGTCCCCGCCGTCGGTCCCGGAGTTCCCGATGTATCTACCGTCACCGCCGTTGCCAGATTATTAGCGTACAGATGGCAGTAGTCATAACTAACCGCTCCCTGCACGTTGTCCACGATCCCGTATGCGCGATTCGCGTATGCGCGACAGTTCTTGATCTCAAAAGCACATCCGCCGCCGCTGCATCCATCAAAGTGGTAACCCACATAGTTCATGTTCGCGTCGGTGTTGTACAGATGGATATCAACCGGCGTATCGCTCGCTTGCACGTAAAAACCCAATGGCACCGCGCCGTTCTCCACCTCACTGTCGGCGCTTATATTCGCAAGCCAAAGATGATCGCTCGCTCCCTGCACCTGAACTCCGTAGGCGTCGAACCAGTCAATTTGCAAATGTTGAATTTCCAGCCACGACACACCATTCAAATTCAGCACGGTCTCGCCGCTGAGCACGATTGGCGCAACCGTAGAGTAATGCGACGCTGGATTGCCGCTAGCGCTGTACACATACAAAATGTAATTCGTCGAGTCGTACCAGAAGTCCCGATCCTGACTAAGAGTTTCTTCGCTCCCTTGCGCCATCCCCCAAACCGTGCCGAACCGCACATACTCTAACTGTGACGGCGGCTGTGTCAGACAGTAGAAGCCGCGAATGCCGCACTGCACTACATTCGCAAGCCCGCTCGTGGCCGAATACAGGTTCGCCGACCAGACGTTCGTGCTCCCTACTTGCGTCCACCACTGCTCTGCGATCGGCAAATAGCCAGTCAAGTGTGGAGGCTCGCCATTTCCATAGCTGTCGATCTTGATTAAAGAACCAGTGCTCCCGCTCGAAGGTGGAGTCAGCGTTTCGTTCCAGGTACAGTCCCGCCTCAGGTTGATCGTGTCACCCGGCTGAAAGCTGGAGATCCCAACTTCCAGCAGCGTCCGCCACGCAAGTTGCGGACTCGTCCCCGGATTCCCATTCGATCCGTAATTACAATCGACGAAATAATCGGAGGCACACGCCAGCGGCACTCCTAGAAATAGAAGCAACAACACTTGCTTGATCATGATGGCCTTGTGGAATCAATACACGATCAGCGCCGGGATCGATGCGCCGGAACTGAAACTATCGGCCGGCAGCGTGACCGTCGAAGGCAG
>Ga0181523_10001462_pt1 | contig 25076 bp, 18 predicted proteins | sample PEATcosm2014_Bin_43_FD_119752 | JGI IMG/M metagenome (GOLD analysis project Ga0181523, IMG submission 119752) | Peatland microbial communities from MTU Mesocosm Facility, Houghton, MI, USA - PEATcosm2014_Bin05_30_metaG | ecosystem: Environmental > Terrestrial > Soil > Wetlands > Peat | place... | reverse complement strand
CTTGCCACTGGAGTGTTGACGATTGTGCTGTCGCTGGCCTTACTGCTCGTGTCGCTCTCTATATACGACAGGTATGTTCTGGGAATTGCCTCAGACGGGTCGGTCGGTTGGGACCCTGTTTCGATCTACGGACGATATTGGGTGATTGGCATTCCACTACTCATCTTCGGCCTTGGTTGCAGCGCCGGCTTCTGGTTTCTTAGCAAGCGATTGCATCGCTAGACCAGCGAACCCTAGATTGTAGTTGGCGTAGTATCTCGATTACACTAACTGAGCCGATCCCACCCCGAAGACTCTTTCATCACAAACACGCAGTGAGCGCCATCACATACACCCATCCCGCCCAATGTGACAATATGCACTTGAATTGGGGCAGTGACGGAAAGCGCCGCTCAACCGTAGCGGACATTCCCCGCTGCCCCATTGTCATCTTCACTGTTCTTTGACAATTGATGAACTAAGTCCTTATCCCGCAAGATTTTACATATAACTACCTTAAGAACCAAAGATTTGGACCGTCAAAACCACCTAACCCCATGATTCCAATGGCTCGGGGGGGAGAGGGGGTATATGTACTAATTATTTAATATCTTACTAGTAACTGATGAAAACTTCATAAATTCATAGACGTTACAGGAGCTCCAAAATGCCTTCCTATCCGCCCACCATTCGTCGCTGTCAGCACATTAAAGTCAACGGAACCCAGTGCGGATCGCCCGCCCTGCGCGATGAGAAATATTGTCACTTCCACACGCAATGGCGCCAGAAGAGTCTGGAAATTAACTTGAGTGCTCAGCGCGAGCGCTGGAATGTCACCTTACCCATGCTCGAAGATGCCGATTCCGTCCAGATGGGCCTGGTCGAGGTCATGCGCCTGATGTTGACACAGCAGATCGATCACCGCACAGCGGCGCTCATGCTCTATGCCCTGCGAACCGCTTCCTCCAATCTGAAACGAACGTCATTTGAGCCGCACATGCCGAACATGGTGGTGATTGATCACGACAGCGTGGAGCGGCGTCCGATTGGCACTACCGCCTGGTCCACCGTGGCAGGGCGCGAGTACGACGAGGTGGAGAACGACGACGAGGAGAAAGATGTATCGGACAAGAAAGACGGACCGTGCGGGACGGAGCTGATGCGGCTGATCGACCTTGTGGTGTTTGATCCGGAACTTCGGCAGAAGCGGGCTAATGACTTCCGAGCTAAACAGGAAGAGAAATTGGCGAGAGCTCAGGAGCTTCTTTGAATCCCGCGAATTCCAGTCATTACTTCTGGTAAACGGTGGGTTGCGGACCCTTCTCGAGCGTCTGGCGGTCCCAGATCATGCCTTCGCGGTTGTAGCTCGCGAGCTCGAAATCCTGGGTGAGTTCGAGCGCATCGACCGGGCAAGCATCTTCGCACAGGCCGCAGAACATGCAGCGGCTCAGGTCATAGGTAAAGTTCGTGAGCTCTTTGCGGCGGGTCTTTTCATTGCGCTCGCTGGTGACCACGATCAGGTTTTCCGGACAAGCCAGAGCGCACAGGTCACACGCAATGCAGAGGGTCTCGTCGGTGTCGGGGTTGACGTTCAACCGCGGCGCGCCCCGGTAACGCTCGGCGACCAGCGGCCGCTCCAGCGGATACTGCTCGGTATAGATTTCTTTGGGATCCTGATAGCGGAACGTCACGCCCATTCCCTTAATCAGGTCCAGCAAGAACACTTTTCGGAAGATGTCGGGGATTTCCATATCCCTGCTAGGATAACACTGACGGGACCGACACGGGTACTTTCTGGCAACCCGCCACTGGTGACGGACAACTGCTCTCCTCCGACAATCCTTCTTCTGACGAACTTTCTTCTGACGAGCTTTCTTCCGACGAGCTTGCCTCCGACGAGCTTTGGATGGAGGAAGCGCTGCGTTGCGCCCAGCGCGCGCTGGAGGCGGGCGAAGTGCCGGTGGGAGCGGTCGTGGTGTGCGCCGGGCAACTGGTTGGGCGAGGATGGAATCGCAACCTCGCCGACTGCGATCCCACCGCGCACGCAGAGATAGTGGCGCTGCGCGAGGCAGGACGAAACCTCGGTAATCACCGGCTCGGCGACTGCCAACTGTTTGCTACAATTGAGCCGTGCGCCATGTGCGCGGGAGCGGCCGTTCATGCCCGCGTCCGCCGTTTGGTGTACGGTGCCGACGACCCCAAGGCAGGCGCCGTCCATTCGATTCTGCAGGTGGTGAATCACCCCAGTCTGAATCATGAGATGGAGATCCGGGGCGGGGTACTGGCCGGACGTGCGGCCGAGATGGTGCAGGAATTCTTTCGCAAGCGCCGTTAGCCGTTGGTCGTTAGTCGTTAGCGACGAAAGCCGTTCGCGACGAACCGCTGTTCAAGAGCTCTCGCTGGCCACTGACAACTGACAACTGATTCTCCGGAGAGGTGCGTGAGTGGTTGAAACGATCCGCCTCGAAAGCGGACATACCTTAACGGGTATCGTGGGTTCAAATCCCACCCTCTCCGCCATTATCTTTGTAAGCTAAAGTATTTACAGGCCGGTCTTGCCGTTGTTCACTTGGCGAATGTACCTTATCGTGATGGAACGCTCAGGCATAGAATGCCAACCAACCGGGTGTCAAGAACGAGGGCCTAGCACTTGCACAAATTCAGACCGCGTTTAGCACGTCCTCTCTGCACGTGTGCTTTTCTGTTGCTAACCATTACGGCGATTGCCCAGTCGGTTCCTCCGGAACTGGTGAATGGGCTCAAATGGCGCCTCATCGGCCCGTTCCGCGGCGGACGCGCAGTGGCCGTGGCCGGCGTGCCGGGCGACTCGACCACCTTTTATTTTGGCTCGGTGAATGGCGGGGTCTGGAAAACAACCGATGCCGGAGTTGTCTGGACGCCGATCTTCGACGGCCAGCCGGTGGCCTCGATCGGCGCACTTGCCGTGGCTCCCTCCGATTCTAAAATCATCTATGCCGGAACCGGCGAAACCGACATTCGCGAGGATCTCTCTTCCGGCAACGGCGTCTACAAATCCAGCGATAGCGGCGCAACGTGGAATCACATCGGCTTAGAGGATACGCGACAGATTAGCCGGATCGTGATCGATCCGCAGGATCCAAACGTCGTTTATGTCGGCGCTCTGGGGCACGCTTATGGTCCGAACGAACAGCGCGGCGTCTACAAATCCGTCGATGGAGGAATGCATTGGGCGCGGATTCTCGACCTGTGGTCTGACATCGGTATTTCAGATCTGGCAATCGCTTCCGACGCCCGGCAGCTCATCTTTGCCGGCGCATGGCATGTGCGGCGTCCTCCGTGGAGTTCGTATGCCCCCATCGATGGACCGGGCGGCGGCCTTTACCGTTCTCGGGATGCCGGCAAAACATGGTCCCGTCTCGACGGCAACGGGCTCCCTGAAGGCGACTGGGGACGCGTCGGCGTCGGCGTTGCGCCGGACGGCAAGCGCGTGTACGCGCTCATCCAGGCGAAAAAATCCGGCCTCTATCGTTCCGACGATGGAGGCAACACTTGGGTGCTCGTGAACGACGATCCCCGTCTTACCAGTCGAGCATGGTACTTCAATCGCATCACCATCGATCCGCGTAATCCCGACGTGATCTACATCCCGAACGTTGCGCTTTACCGATCCGAGGATGGCGGGAAGACAATTTCGGTCGTCCGCGGCGCGCCGGGCGGAGATGATTATCACGAGCTCTGGATCGATCCGAAAAATTCCGCCAGCATGGTCCTCGGAACGGACCAGGGAACCACGATCAGCCTCAATCGCGGCCAAACGTGGAGCAGTTGGTATAACCAGCCGACGGCGCAGTTCTACCATGTGACCACCGACAACCAATTTCCTTACGCCGTATACGGCACGGAGCAGGATAGCGGCAGTGCCGCGGTTCTAAGCCGTACCGACCACGGTCAAATCACCCCGCGGGACTGGTTTCCGGCCGGCCCCAGCGAGAGCGGATACATCGTGGTCGATCCGGTTGATCCCGACATTGTTTATGTGACTGGGACTTACGGTACCGTTGCTCGCTTCAACAAACGAACGGGCTTGAGCCAGGACATTGCTCCCTGGCCCACATTCGCGTGGGACTTGGAGATCCGCGAACGCAAATATCGCGACCCTTGGACTCCCGTGCTGGTTCTTTCCCCGGTTGACCCAACGACGCTGTATCTCGGAACGCAATATGTGATGAAGACGGCCGACGGCGGTCTGCACTGGGAGACGATCAGTCCTGATCTCACCGGAGCAACCGGGGACGTGCGCGATGCGCAGAGTGATGTGCAAAGTACGGACGGCAAGAAACCGCCGAGTACACCAACTCTGGAGCACGCGAAGCGCTCCGGTTATGGGGTCGTGTACACAATCGCGCCGTCGCCGCTCGACCGCGATCTGATTTGGGCAGGAAGCGACACTGGACTGATTCACCTGACCCGCGATGGCGGAAAGAACTGGAAAGACGTCACTCCGCCCGGGCTGAGCGACTGGAGCAAAATTTCGCTGATCGAGGCTTCGCACTTTGATCCCGCTGTCGCCTACGCCGCCGTCGATCGCGGGCGCCTCGACGATCAGACGCCCTACCTTTATCGCACGCGTGACTACGGAGCCACCTGGCAACTGGTCACGAGCGGCATGACCGCGCCGGCATTCTTGCGCGCGGTTCGCGAAGACCCGCAGAGCAAAGGACTGCTCTTCGCCGGGACCGAATTTGGAGTTTACGTATCGTGGGATGATGGCGACCACTGGCAGTCTTTGCAATTGAACCTGCCGGTCACTGGAGTTCGCGATCTTACGATCCACGGCGATGACCTGGTGGCAGCCACGTTCGGACGTTCCTTCTGGATTCTCGATAACATCACGCCGCTCCGCCAGACGCTGGAGGCGAAGAGAGCAAGTGGTCCGTGGCTTTACCGTCCAGCCACAGCGGTTCGGGTGGATAACGACTCCTTTACAGGCACACCGCCTCCGCCCGAGGAACCGACGGCGGAGAATCCTCCCAATGGCGCGATGATGGATTATTTCCTCCCGTCTCCGGCGAGCAGCGTTCGGTTGGAAATCTTCGATGCACAGCAGAACCTCGTCAGAACGTTTTCTTCAGAAAGCCGCTCGTCAGAAGATCATTCTTCACGAGGTCAGGACACCTGGAAGCACCAGCCGCTTCCCGTAGCCGAGCGCTGGTTCCCTAAGCCTGAAGTCCTCGAGAAAACTGCGGGAATGCACCGCTTCGTCTGGAACTTCACCTGGAGCAGTTCCGGCGGCCCGACTGCGGACGAAGACACCGATTACCACAATCCCAGCGGGCCCAAGGCCGTGCCGGGAATCTACCAAGTCCGCCTGACGGTTGATGGAAATGCGCAAAACCAGTCCTTGAAGGTCGTCATGGACCCGCGTTCGCCCGCGACTCCCGAAGTACTCACGCAGCAATTGCAGTGGGGCCAGCGGATCTTTGGCGAAACCATTGAAGCGCGCCGCGCGCTAGCCGAGATCAACTCGGTTCAGAAACAGCTTGCGGACATTCAACAGAAGATGGGGCAACAGAAGTTGGGGCAACAAAAGTTAGAAGCACAAAACGGACAACTCAAGTCGGCCCTTACAGATGCTCAATCCGAAATCGGCAAGATTCTTACGAACAAGGAATATGCAGCCGAGGGGTCCCCTGGGCTGCAGGATGCGTACACGGGACTGGCATCAGCACTGCGAGTAGTCGAAGGCGGAGATCGGGTCGTGCCTTCGCAGGCGATCGCGGTTTACAGGGAGTCAAGCCAACAGGTAAAAGCCCGCATCGCAGGGTGGACCGGATTCAAGCAAACGAAATTGGCGCAACTCAACCAGCAACTGCGTGAGGCCAACTTTGCTCCCATCGCGATCGCTGAAATTGAGCAGCAGGTCGAATTCCTGATGTCGCGCTAGACCGCGCAGGATTGTTCGCGAACGTCGGAATTACTGCAGCCATGGCCCACGAAGCCGGTATTGTACAGGTGGGCGAGGCACGTCACGAGGCTCGATATCCAAATAACTTTCGACATTCCGGTCTCAAAAAATTCTCGAACACGGGAATGTGAAGCCCGCCCTTCTCAAGGACGAATTTGCATGAAATGAGACAGGCGCGCCATTTGAATTCCTCGGTCCCGTGTTTCTTGCCATAAGCGGTGATATCTTCCTGGGAAACGCCAAATACCACCGCTCCTATTTTGGACCAGACGCAGGCACCCGCGCACATAGCACAAGGTTCGTGGGTGGAATACAACACGAAATCCGGCAGATACCGACCGTAGCCCGAGGAAACATATTTCAAGGTTTCAAGCTCCACATGTTTAATGGATGAACCCGAAGTTTTTACCCGGTTGCCGGCAGACGCGATAACCACTTCCTGTTTTCCAATAAGACGCGTGATGACAGCACCGATAGGATAGTCGCCCCGGTCGCGGGCGCGCTTTGCCTCCGCGATCGCAAGCTGCATAAACTTTTTCTTCGGTTTGTAGGTGGGAGGAATCATTTTTTCTCCCCGGGTCCGACGGTCCTAGCCCGCTTTCTTCGCATGGACCGTTGTAAGCGGGGTTCAATGTGATCCAGGACCAAGGGGCTTTGTCCCGAGTGGCCTGAATAGAACGCAACACTCTGTGTTCGCGCTCGCAAGATCATACATCAGCGGTAACCTAGCTCGGGCTATTATTCTGAAATGTGACTGCAATGCCGAACGCACACACCAAGACCTCGCTTCGCAAGGGTTTTCTCCGATCCTTGGTTCGATGGCTTGTCATCGGCGTGGCGCTTCTTTGGTCGCTTGCCGCGCTGATCCTTGTGGCCGCCCGGTGGATCGACCCACCGACAACCGCGGTGCACATCCAACGCCGCTTGCAGGCCTGGCTTCACCACACGCCGTATCGCGAACGCTACAAATTCATTCCGCTCAGCCAAATCTCGCCCGATCTCGAGCACGCTGTAATCGCCGCCGAGGACGCGCACTTCTACCAGCACCATGGATTCGATTGGCACGAGATCCAAATCGCTGCCGCAGACGATTTGGAAGGCGATCGCACTCGCGGAGCTTCCACCATTACGCAGCAACTCGTAAAAAACCTGTTCTTCGGAACCGGCCGCTCTATCCTCCGCAAGGGCGCAGAGGTCACACTGGTACCGGTGGCCGAATTCGTCCTCGGCAAACAGCGCATCCTGGAGATCTACCTCAACGTGGTTGAATGGGGCCCTGGTATTTATGGTGCAGATTCGGCGTGTCGTCACTATGACGAAACCGCGGCCCGGAGTATCGGCCGGGAACAGGCGGCACGACTCGCTGCAATTCTGCCGGCTCCCCTCAAGCGACGACCCGAGCGCATGAATAACTACAGCGCAATCATCCTTAAGCGGATGGGTCAAATGGGTTGGTAATGGTGGAGCGCTGGAACTGACGCTCTGCTCTCACCTCGGTTGCTCTCGAAATTGCTGCTCCGTTCCTACAAAGAATTCCTCGTATTTTCTCTTGCCCTGCGAGCCAGTCTCCTCACCGTTGATTTTTCCCCAGATCAGACCCCCACCGCCGGCACTGGTAGCAGGCAACATTCGCGTACCCTTTTCGGAGTAGTAGAAGTAGTGGTCCTTGGCCCATCCATATTCTTCTGATGAAGACGTCCTCAATACGCCGGAGGGCGGGAAAGTGAATAGATACTCTCCGCCCTCGACCGGCATTGGGGAAGCACCATTGACCTGGAATTCGACTCGGACCCAGCCTACGTACCCTTCAGGAATGAGAAAGCGCGATGAGTGGCGAATGGAATGCCGGGCACTGATGGTGAGCCATACTGCCCCTCCGAGGAGGACTGCGAGCGTGCAGATGCCAACGGTTATTTGCGCGGATCGTCTTGTGCGGTTTGGAAAGATCCAGGTCGGAGCACTGCCATCCCGCGGTCGCCGGAAGCTAACGACTGCCGAATATGCAGTGACCAGTACCAACAGCGCTGTGGCCAGATATGGCAGCATCATTCGAATTTAGAACCAGCAGGTTCAGAACCAGCCGACCGTGCGGGCAATGGCTGGACCATAAAAGCACCAGATTGCCAGCGAAGCGGGCAGCGCAAGCCTCGCCGCCGCATTTGGTTTGAAAAGGCTTAAATAAGCGGCAACCAATAGACCCAACGAGCCCGCCAGAGAAACGAATTCGAGCAGGTCTACGGGAGCGCCTACAACGGCCAACATCAGCAAAGTGTAAACGTGAAATCCTGTAGCAACTCCTGCAGCGAGATATAAGAAAAATGGGATCACGTCTAAATGTTCTTAACCGGTAAAACCGGAATACAACTTTTGAACAGCTGTTCCCACGGACGCCCTGATTCCGACTACGAGATCCTTCGCCAAACAGACTAGTGATATTCAAATCATACAACCGCTCACTGCAGGTCAGCTTCCACAAGAAAGCAGGCGGACGTTGCTACTGCAGCGACCAACCTAACTTTGCCTGGACGTAATAGACCAAATAAAACACAATAAAAAAAACTACCGAGCATAAAAAGGAGTAGCACTCCTTGGCACGTCGTAAAGGATGATTGTTTCTTCCGTGTCTTCATGAATTGCACCACCTGATTCCCCGCGCGCCGGCGCATCCTCCGTCCAATCGCCTAACGGGGTTCATGGTTTCACTCCAATCTCAAAGTTCAGAGTTGAAAGCGAGAGCCGATACTGGTACTGAGCGTTGACATAGCCAATGGCGGCTCCGGTCTGCTGCAACTGCGCCTGACTGAGTTCGACGATTGAGCCCAAGCCGAGATGATAACGGCTCTGGGCGAGACTCAACCCCAGGTCGGCTTCCTTGGCCAGTTCCGCAGCCACGTCTTCGCGCTGAAAGGCCGTATTCGTTGCTAGCCATGCCGTGCGCACATCGCGCACTACCCGGTCGCGCAGATCCCGGGTGCTCTCGGCTGCAGCTTTCGCCCGGAAATTAGCTTCCGAAGCCTGCGCCGTGAAGAGAAACCCATTAAAGATTGGGATGCTCATATTCACGCCGATCGCGCCGTACCAGCTGGAAATAAAATAGTTGGGGAAGCAGCCGGCGCTGGTGCAGTCCGGACGCACCGGAGTCACTCCCGCTATGCCGAGAGTGTTGATGGTTGGGAACAGCTGATCGCGCTGGGCGCGGCGGAACTTTTCCGCTGCACGTTGATCATAGGTGAGCGCCTGCAGATCGGGACGTTGCTGCAAGGCGGTATTGATGAGCACGTCCACATCCGGCGGCGGTGGCGGCGGTTGCGTATCCTCATCGCTCAACTCGTAGACGACCTGTTTCTCGAAGCCAAGCACTGCCGTGAGCGCGGCAACGGTCGAATCGACGTTGTTCTGGGCATCGAGTTGCAGCAGCTTGGCCTGCGACAGATTCACTTCCGCAAAGGCCAGATCCAGGGTTGATCTCAGCTTGTTCTTCGTCAGTTCGTCGATTTGATGCTCTACTGACCCGCGCGTGGTCACGGTTTGCTGCGCGACTTTGAGCAGAGCTTCGGCCTGCAGCGCGTTGTAAAAGGCCTGATCCGTAGCCAGAACTATATCTTCGGTGGTGGCCAGCGCATTGGCATTTTGGGCTTTCTCCAGAAGCTTTGAAGAGGACACCAAGTTGAGGGTGCGCCCGAAATCGGTGATGAGTTGGCTGAGGGTTACCCCAGCGCCCGCATGTTCCAGCAAGCGCGGGCTATTGAGGAATCCCGCTCCGATGCGGCTGCCTTCATTCGCATCGACTGCCGTCATTGCGCCATTAAAATTCGGGAGTTCTGCCGCCCTGGTCTCGCGATAGACCTGATGTTGTGCCAGAGCCAGCAGGCGCCCCACACTGATCCGTGGATTGTTCTTGATCGCCACCTGCTCTGCCTGGGTGCGGGTCAAACGCATGGGTCCGCCCGGCACTTGACCCGCCTGCTGCGTTTGAGGGTCAGCTGAGGAAGCGGTCTGAGATCCTGCTCCATGCGGGAAGCTGGCGATCAACGCCGCTTGAGTCACCGGAGTCCCCAGGATGGGACTCGGGGTTTGCGCGACTTGCGGCTGCGGGGCGGAAGGTAAGTTTTCGGCTGCCTCCGATTTGCCAGCGCCTTGCGCTATGCCAGGCGGGTCAAGAATCGCACATAGAAATAACAGCAGCGTGCAGAATACGAAAGCATTGGCCCTTGTCATCGGGTTACCTTTCGACCTCATGATGTGCGTTCACTGATGTGCGCTCAACGCAGTGCGGCGTGCGTCCCTAAGCGGCTACAGGAAGCGGGATGTTTCTGCCTCATTCCGCCGGCTCCGGCGCCGGATTCTCCGCTGCCTTCGCGTCGCGCTTGCCGTAGACCAGCACGTACGCCGCCGGCACGATAAAAATAGTCAGCAGAACCGACGAACTGAGGCCGCCGATAATGGCCTTCGCCATCGGCGCATACTGCTCCGCACCTGTGCCCAGCTTCATGGCCATGGGAAGCATGCCAATAATCGTCGCCAGCGAAGTCATCAAGATCGGTCGCAGGCGCACGCGGCAGGCGGTTATGGCTGCGTCCATTGTCGACAGCCCTTGCTTCTCAAGATTGTGAGCGAAATCAACGATCAGAATGCTGTTCGAGTCCGCGATGCCGACCAGCATCAACACTCCCATCAGCGACATTACGTTCAATGTGCTGCCGGTGAGCGGCAGGATAATCAGGACGCCAACAAATCCCATGGGAATTGCGAGCATGATCAAGAAAGGATCGACGAACGACTTAAACTGCGCCGTTAAAATCAGGAAGAGCAAGAGAAACGAAATCAGAAAGCCCAACGCAAAACTCTTGAATGAGGCTTCCATGCCTTGCACCATGCCGCGCAGATTCACGCGGACGTTGCTGGGAATCTTTTCTTTGGCCAGAATACCCTGCACGGCGCTCCTGATGCGCCCCAGATCTTCCCCTTTGGGGGTAATGAAGACGTCGATAGCACGCTGAATCTGATAGTGGTCCACTTCCGTCGGCGTCAGGATTTGTTTGACATTCACAACATTTTTGAGGACCGTGGTCCTGCCTTGTCCACCACACGCCCAAGAAGTGTGGGCGGATCCGGGCCGTGGCGGGCGGGGGCCCGCGGGGCCGCAGCTCATATCCGCTCCGCTTGCCGGATCTCGCAGCGGAATCTGTCCCAGATCGAGCATGTTGTGAATGGCGGCGGCGCCTTGCTCGAAGTACTGCACCGTAAGGTAATAGTCGTTTCCGCTCTTGCGATCGACCCAATAATTGGGGGCGATCATGTAGTTGGAATTGAGCGCAGTGATCACGTTATCCACCACGTCTTTTTGCGTCAGGCCCAACTCGCCGGCGTGGACGCGATCCACGTCGAGCCGCAGAGTCGGGTAGTTCATGTCTTGCGGAATGTAGACTTGGCCGGCGCCAGGCAGTTCGCGAAAGCGCTTGGCCAAGTTCTGCGCGATGCCATAGATCTCGTGCAGATCAGGGCTGCTAACCTGCACGTCAAGGGGGGCTGGCGCGCCCTGATTCAGAATCGCGTCGACCATCGAACCACTGGAAAAGAATGTGCGAATATCGGGAAACTGGCTCTCCATTGCCTTCTGCACCCGGTCCATGTACTCAAAACTGCTCAGCCGGTGCGGTTCGTTGAGCGCCACTTGGACGGTTGCGGTATAGGGCCCAGAGTTAGTGGTGTAGAGCGAGGAAAAGTCCGGGACGACTCCAATGTTGGAGACAATCCGCTTGAAGTCCTTTGGTTCTACCTGCTGCCGGATCAAATCTTCCACCTTCGCGACATATTGGTTCGCGATCTCGATGCGTGTGCCAGTGGGCACCTTGAGGTTGATGGTGAACTGGCCGGCATCGGTCTTGGGGAAAAACGCCAACCCGAGCAGCGGATAAATTGCCAAGCTGGCGAGGAACACCCCGCTCAGCACCAGCACCGTGAGCCCAGGTCGTTGCAGCGCCCGTCGAACCCAGTATTCGTAGTAGTCGAGGACCTTATTAAACATCCGGTTGAAGCGGGCATTGAACCGTTCCATCCAGGAGCGACCGCCTGCCTCCGTGGGTTCGACCTCATACTCATTTTCCTTATCCGGCTTCGGAACGTGAGGCACCGCCTTCAGGAAACGCGAGCAGAATAAAGGAATCACCGTCATCGCCACCACAAACGAAGCCAGCAGCGACAAACAAAAAGCCAGCGCCAGCGCCGAAAAGAGAAACTTGGCAACGCCATATAGAAAAACGACTGGGAAAAAATCGACCACGTCCACCAGGGTGGCGGCCAATATAGCCAGGTTCACTTCCGCCCCGCCGGCCTCGGCGGCGATCATGGGGACGGCCCCCATTTCCAAATGGCGATAAATGTTCTCGAGTGAAATGACGGAATTGTCGATCACGCGCGAGAAAGCCAGCGCCATTCCTCCGAGGATCATCGTATTCACCGTCCCGCCCATCATAGCCAGCACCACAAACGCGGCCAGCGCGGATATAGGGATGGAGAGGAGCACAGCCGAGGTGGCGCGGAAGCTCCCCAGAAAGATGAGGATCATCAAGCTAGTAAGGATCAGCCCCAGAAAGCCCTCGTGCAATACGGTGCGGATGGCTTCTTTCACGTACACCGACTGGTCAAAGACAACGCTGGTCTTCATCTGCTGGGGAATGTCGTAGAGATGCTTGATCAGTTGGCGGACACCGTCCACCACCGCAATGGTGTTGGTATCGCCACCCTGCTTCATGATGGGAATGTAGGCGGATCTTTGGCCATCGATGCGCACGATGTTGTATTGAATCTGGTGAGCGTCCTCCGCTTTGCCTACGTCGTTCACCGTCACCCAGGAGTTTCCCTTGACCTTGAGCGGCACCTTGCCCAGTTGGTCCATGTCGTCAACCAGGCTGTTGGAGTAAACGAAGTAATCGTACGGTCCCATCTTTACGTCGCCCGCAGGCAGGATCAGATTGGAATCGTTGACCGCGCCCACCACGTCCATCACACTCAATTGACGGGACTGCAATTTGTAGGGATCCACGTAGACCATGATTTGGCGGTAGATTCCGCCGAACACGCCTGGAATTTCGGCGCCAGGCACGACCGCGATCTGGTTGCGAATCTGGAACTGGGCGTAGTCGTGAAGCTGAGTTTCGTTCAGTCCCTTGCCTTCCACCGTGACCAGCGCCACCGGCAAGCTGGAGGCATCGAACTTGAGCACCACCGGAGGCAGAGTTCCCGGGGGCAAACGCTTCAAGTCGGCGAGGGCTAAGTTGGAGAGCTCGCTGACGTCGGTATCGGCATTGGTTCCGGGCTGGAAGTAGACGCGAATAATGCTGACGCCCAACATGGAGCGCGATTCCATGTGGTCCACGCCTGAAGCCAGCGTGAAGAAGCGCTCCAGAGGATCGGTAATATCGTATTCAATATCCTCCGGCGGCATGCCCGTGTAAAACGTGGCCACGACGACTTCGGGCAGGTTAATCGGGGGGAATAAATCGACCGGCATCCGCGACAGACTGGTGACGCCGATGACCAGAAGGGTCAAGCAGATCACAATAATGAAATACGGATTACGAATTGAAAATCCTGGCATAAAATTCGTCCTGTCGCAGTCGTAGCTTGGTCAGGCATCCGCGTCGGCGCCGTTTACTGCGCGCTCTGCTCGTGATACTCCATCACGGCTACAACCTGCGGACGAACCTTTTCGCCCGCCTTCAGAGCGCTGCGATCGCTCACCACGACCTGTTCTCCCTCGTTTAGTCCGGAGGTGATTTCGGCATCGCTGGCTGTCTCCAATCCAAGTTGCACGCTGCGGTCCTCCAGTTCTCCATCCTGTTTCACCACAAAGACGGTGGTTTTCTTGCCTTCGTGATTCAAAGCCTGAACCGGCACCGTCGGAACATCCTCTTTTCGATCGAGGGAAAGCTCCGCGTCCGCGTAGAGACCTGGCAGCAGAACTCGGTCCGGATTTGGAACGTCCACTTCCGTGTGCATGGTGCGCGTGTCTTCGCGCACATCCACCGAGAAGCGCGCAACTTTGCCCGGAAAAGTGTGATTGAGAGAAGGCACGCGGACGTCCACGTGATCGCCGACTTTGATGTAGCGAACGTAAGACTCCGGAACCGGAATCACGAGCCGGAAAAGATCATCCTCGGACAGACGGACGATGGGCATCGCTTGCGTGCTCGAACCCGTGCCCCCCTGCACCAGGGTCCCGAGGTTGGCGTAGCGCTCCGTCACTACACCGGAAAACGGAGCCGTGATCTTCGAATAGTCAAACAGGCTCTGATCGTGAGCCAGCTTTGCCTTGACAGCGGAGAGCTGGCTCTGGGTTGCCTCCAGCGCCGCCTGGCCGGCATCTACCTGAGCTGATGCTGCCAGATCCTTCCCCTGCGCATCATCCACTTCCTGCTGCGCGACAATTCCGGGCTGGCTCTCGAAGACTCCGTTCAGACGCGTATATTCGAGGTGCAGCGCATTGTACTGCGCCTGATCCCGGGCCAATTCGTGGTCGGCCCGGCTGACTTGATTCATCGCATTCTTGATTTCCGCCTGATCTTGCTGAAGCTGCGCCTCCAGTTCGGGAATCTCCAGGGTTGCCATTAACTGGCCCGCCTTCACCCGTGTGCCATAGTCGACAAACAGCTTGGTGACGAAACCTGATTCTTTTGCGTACACGTCGATCTCCTCAAAGGGCACTAACTCGGATGACAAAGTGATTTGCCGACCCAGTGACTTGCGCACGACTTTAGCAACGCCAACCGTGATCACCGGTCCGCCCGCCTGAGCGCGGCGACTCCCGCTTCCCGAACAAGCGACGAATTCGACCACCAGAGCCACCAGACTGGTCAGCAAAATTAGCTTTGAACATCTGATTCCTCGCGACGCCATTCCACCGGATCGATTGCTAGTTTCATTCATCGAGTTTTCTATACCAGCTTTCTCTGGCGTTCCCGGCCAGCAATGTCCCATTGGTTACATGACCTGGAACACAAATCTTGTGGTTGCCCCTAACGTGTCGCTTTCATAATTTCGCGCAGCTTGGCGACTGAGAACGCGCTGGATCGGCAAAAGTCGATCACCGTTCGTTCCGCCTGTTGCAACCGGGCCGCAGCGTCCGGAATCTTAATTGCGAATTCCATGGGAACCGTCAGCACACCGTGCTGGTCGGCGTGCAACAAATCTCCGGGGTGGACTTCCATGCCCCCCACCATTACGGTCGCCCCCAAATCGAAGATGTGGGCATAGGCATGAGAAACCGCGACACTGCCGGCAAATAGCTGGAACCTCATGGCACGCACGGCGGGCAACTCACGCACGGCGCCGTTGGTTAGGTAACCGATACACCCCAGCGCTTGAAGGATGGCGGCGTGCATATCGCCCAGGAACGCCCCGCGCCCGGGCGGCTTGTCCATGTCCTCCAAAACCAGGATGCGAGGTTCCGGAATTTCCAGGATGCTGTTCCAGAAGGCGGTACGATCATGGAAGCTACCGCCCACAATTGGCGGTTCCCCGCTTCGAAGACGAGCCGTGGCCGCATAGCCCACCATCGGTGGAGCTTCTGCATCCTGGAACATGCTGCGAATGCTGCCATCGGCAAATCCTGTGTTCCGAAGCCTGGTACCAAATGTCTCGATCGCATTCGAGACCATGCAAGTGTCAAACTGGCGAAGAGCATCGAGATCTTCTTCAGTCAGCAAAGACTTAATGGCCATGCACGTTTCCTTTCGCGGACGAAGCTGACTTGGCTTCGCGATCACGCGGACAATGCGAAACTCAAATTCGCCGGTGCCCGGAACTCTCGCGTACAGGACGTGCTACGCGGGTTAACATCCGATGGCTACCCGGCTCGATATACGAGCTTTGAGCTCAAAGAACGGCGATGAGTTGCAAAAGATTGAGTTTCAGCAGGAATGAAGGAGGAGGCCGGTTGTAAAGCCAGCTCTCGGAACTAAGGTTCCTAGACGGGACGACCACCGAGACAGTAGAAATGGAAGGCTGGGGCGGGTGAAAAAGCGTGAAGCTGGAAATCGGTTCGGTCCACTGGAGTGCGTTTTTAAGAAGGCGCTGCCTCTGGACATCCGGAGACTGGGATTTCACCGCCGCTACTTTCCCGACTTCCGGACCCAGTTCGGTGTAACGAGTCGCCACGCTCGCCGTCAGGGAACAAATGGCTAGAACAATTACGGCGATACGGCACCGAGACGCAGAGCTTGCTCGTGCGCGGGAATGTTCTAGCATAGCTATGTCAGATCCATGCGCGGATCAACTGCCACAAGACTATACACATTTAGCATGGGACAGACAGATCACGCAAGTTACCAATTCGGTTGCTTTGAGACTTGTTGACCGGTTAAGTTGCTTTCCTTCGCGTCACGTACTTTCAAGACCACCTCATAGAGCGCGCGGTGGTCGGATCCGACCCGCCATACAAGAACCACCAATGTTTCTACCTGCCGGTTATGGTGCTCCGGCGGCGACGTACGCTTGTTCCGACGAAACCAGCTCTGCATTCGATACTTCTGTCGTGAGCTTGACTCGCTGCAGCCCGCTCTTTTTCCGCGGCTTGGCGGTAAAGGTCAAGAAGTACTGGCTGGTCAACCGATGCTCCATATTGTCCAGGAAGGGCGTGAAGGACACTGGCGACCCAGTGAAACCGATGTAATACGCTTCACCGCCAGTCTCCTCTGCAACCTGCGCGAGGTAAAGCTGACCCCAATATGTCCGCCAGTAGCTATGGCCATAGTGGCCGACGCCCGGGGTATAGATCACAAAGACGACAACGCCGGCGCGCTGAGCATCTTCGATGGCCGCGGACAGATATGGATCCTGCATATCTCCGCTTCCGTAGTACCGATCAATTCCGTCGGAAACCATGAAAACCTCCCGGCGGGCTGTCGTTTCCGGCCAGTGCTTGATCAGGTCGCTCAGAGAAAAATATGGGCTGCCGTTGATGCCGCGCATTCCCAGGGGAAGGCGCAGGGCTTTTGCAGCGAGAGCATGATCGCTAGTCAGGTTCTGCTCCATTTTCGCGGTGCCGTTCTGCATGTACGCGACCGCAATCTTGGTGGATGCCGGCTGTGCGACGATAAATTGGCGGAGGTCCTCGAGTTGTGTACCGAGACTGATATTGGACCCATCGTCGAGCAGAATAACGAGTTCGAGGGCTGCGTGGTCTCCCTGCGCAGGAACCCAAGCGGTCACTTTGTCGCGATCGTGCCCTTCGTAAACCATCACATCGTCGCGGGTAATGACGGGTACATTGTTGCCATGAACAGCTTCGACAGTGACCAGCATGCGTGCCGGCGTCCCGTTGGTGGCGGGAGCTTCCGCGGCCACAAGGCTGCCTTTGATGGATGCCAACAGAGCCAAAACGAATATTGTGCTAATTGCAATACGGCGGTTGCTCATATTCCTTCCTCCTTGATTTGCATCGGGATAACCTGCTTTCATTTACGGTCGAGAATTTTTCCTGTGTGCGAAAGCGCTTTTCCAAAGCTTGGCGCAGCTCCAGTCGAGCCCGATGCAGGCGAGCCTTGACCGTCGAGACTGGGAGCCTCATGAAACTCGCCGTCGCATTCGTCGAGAGCTTCTGCAAGTAGCGGAGCCAGAAAACTGTCCTTGAGGTCGGCTTAAGCCCTTCGACCATGTCAATCAGAACCTGTTGCAATTCCCGCAAGGAATAAGCCCTTGCCGTATGAGCAACGCACACCCCCATACTGCTTGATGATTGTCAATTAATTTTGGTTGTCAGATGGGCGCGGGAAACTCATAGTCAACGAGCACTTCAGACCGCGGCGTCACCCAACGATGCGGCCGGGGACGTGATTGGAGTTCCCGCGCTCCCCAGTGCTTCAATCGAGCGATGAAGCAAGGAAGGCTGACAAAGGCTGAACTCATTCCTTCGCTGCTGCAAGCAAGATGAGACAAGATAAGAAAGGACGGGCTGCTTCAACAGACTCGGTTCCAAAGAAAAACGGCTGGGAGAAACTCCCAGCCGTTCTAGGAGGACCCGCAACAACCCGATCCCCGACGAAGCCATCACAGCCCCGCCTACCGCCCTACAAGTCGGAAGCCGTTCCTCTCGACTAAAAGTCCCAGTCTTCCTGCGTGCAAGTGCAGACTCCGAAGCCGCTGCCCAAACCGGGTTCGCCTTCGGTGCCTACTATGAAACCACACTCTTCCGGCAACAGCGCTTTTTCGACCGCGCCGAGGTTCGCGTTGTTGGCATTGGTTTCGGTGACGGCCCAGTCGAAGCGACCACCGGGGTCAGTTTCGTCAGCATACTCGTACTTCAGCGACTGAATGTGCGTCGCCGATACCCGTAGTCCGGCGGTCGGCTTGACCGGAGAAACACCGTCATAACCGTTAACATTGGCATCCGAAATGATCTTGATGACGCCACGGTGGTCCACTTTGTTGGTCAGGACGACGTTAATACTCGCGAGTTCTGTATTCACGGATTCCGAGAGCAGACCGTCCTTGGATACGAGGCAGCCGCAGCAAGACTGCAGTTCCTGGCTGTCATCGAGCACGTAGATGTCCGCGTACAGGTTGCCGTCCGTGTTGCCGTCGTTGACGATACGCACGGTTGCATCCGGCGCACCGGGGTAGTTTGCGTTGGAGTAGTAGGTGGTGAAGAATACGCTGTTGTCTTGAGCGAAAGCATTCCCCGCTAGCATCAGCGTAATCGCCAGTATCGGAAGCAGCAACAATCCGAGCTTTTTCATTTCTTGGATCCTCCTGAGTTTTTGTAACGCCTCACGCTGGGGAAGGTCAGCTCTCGGCGTTGACAGAACTTTACCTGTCCCTGATTTCATTACAAGTACCCACGTGGCTTAAGTCAAAAATGCTAACGTCGCGAGGCTACTACTTATGGATTAGTTCCACAGCCCCGGCACATACTCGCAGAGTAATTTTGGGGACGTCCACGCCCGAATGGGTTGATTTGGAATCTTAGAAATGGCAATAAATCGGTCGCCGCAGCTTCACCGCAGAATTCTGATTTCGCCGCAAAACGCTGCTAATAATATAGGCTCACTGGCCATGAACTTGATTCGTTGACGCAGCAGACGCATTCGACAGTGCAACTTTTTTCGTGTTGTCGTCGGGAATGCGGTCGATCAGCAACAGGAAGGGATCTACCCCTGCTTCATCCGGCAGCTCCGCCGTCGTGAAGGTGTAGGTGGACTTACTATTCGCGATGCGCACTCGATCCCGGTAGAGTGTCTTACCGTACTTCCGGCCTTTTTCCGGCTTGGCGAAGGCGCCGATGTCAATCCAATCATCCATCGGCACCTCGGTCTCGTTGCCCTTGGCGTCCGCTTTGTATTTGTGCGTTTCCACGTTGATGGTGACGTCGTACTTGCCATCCGGACGTTTCACCGCCGTGGCATCCAGCGTGCGATTTGAAAACAAAGTGATATCTTCGAACAGATCCTTGATCAAGTATTGCAAATTGGGTGGCGTCTGCTCGCGCAGCGCATCGACTAGCGCATACGACGTGGGATACGGCGGCGCTTTGTAAGCATAGCGCTGGATCACCTGGCGCAGCGCACGATTCACCGCCTCTTCTCCGATCATTTCTCTCAGGTAGTACAGAACTACACTGGCCTTGCGGTAGTGGACGTATCCCTGCTCGGACTCGACCGTCAGCAACGGTTCTTCCTTGTGCCGTTCCCGGCCGCGCGAGCGCAGGTAGTTGTCCATTTCGTACTTCAGGAACTTTCGCATCATGTCGCGGCCGTACTCTTTTTCCATTACCATCAGCGCCGAGTATTGCGCCAGCGACTCCGACAAGAACGTGGCTCCCTGCATGTCGGCGCCTATCACCTGGTGCGCCCACCACTGGTGTCCCATCTCGTGCGCCACGACGTAATAGACCATGTCGATGTCGTCAGGATGGTTCAGGTTGGCGATGAACCCGATGGATTCGGAATAGGGCATGGTGCCGGCGAAGGCCTGCGCGAATTGCGCGACCCGCGGAAATTCGATGATCCGCGCTTCTTCGTGGTAATACGGTCCGAAGTTCTGCGTGTAATAAGCAAGCGAATTTTTCAGCGATTTCATCATCCGCGGCACGTTCCAGGGATGATCCTTGTCGTAATAGACCTCGAGCTTGATGCCATTCCACTCTTCGCGTTGCACCTCGTAACGGGCGGACATGAACGAAAAAAAGTGAAGCGCCGGATGGTCAAGCTTGTAGTCAAAATATCTCCGTCCGTTCTCGCGCCACTCCCGCACCAGCGATCCCGGCGCAATCGCAATCTGGTCGGGAGAGGTGCTGATCACCGTTTCCAGGTCCGTAAAATCCGCATGTCCGCGGCCATAATTGTCCATGCAATCGTCGGTGCAATTGCGCTCCAATGGCCGCATCAGCACCTGCTCGCCTAAGCCGTATTTGCGACGGTCGTTCGGATCAGTCAGTTCGCGCCCGGTGTCGTAACCAATTCCCGGAGCGACTGAGTTATTGAAGAAGGTGCCGTTCTGTGTGATCTCCACATTGCTGACGGAGTCTTCGAATCCGCGATTCTTGCTCTTAACGGTAAAGACGGCAGCGCGCGATTCGCCCGGTTGCAGCGGGGGCGTGAAGCGGTAAATACGATACGACAACCGGGTATCGTTCTCGGCCAGCGTCGTGCCGGGAATCTGGATGTCGGTGTCGTACTGCCGGTCAACCGACAAATGGATCTCAGTCAGCGGCTGCGCATAAGGGTTATAAAGTTCTTCCTGCACGCGCATGGTCATGTTGCGGGTCTGGGGGAAGATATCGACCCAGTACTTGTCGTTGCGGATACGCGGCTGCGGCAGCTTGTCGAATTGCTTGTAATTTTTCTCGTAATCCGCCTGAAGGGCCAACTGATCCTTGGGCCCAAGCAGACGGTTGAGAACTTTAGTGTTGTAGAAAATCCAGCTCCCGGTCGCGGCGAACAACACGAGGCAGACCACTGCCAGCGCCGGCCACGGGCTGGAGAAGCGGAGACGGGCGGTCCGGCAGCGCTCGGCCCAGCGGCTTTGCTTGCCCCGCGGCCAGAACATAACGGTGGCGATGGCAAGCAGTCCGCAGAACAGAATCCAGTACAACGCGAACCAACGCCAGGCCGTGATATACGGTGCATCGCCGAACATATCCGAGTAAGTAACGTCCGGAGTGCCTGCGAATTGAACAAGGTCCGAAGCTACGTTGATCGGCTTCCAGATAAAAAGATTGACGATCAGGAAAGCGACATACGTGAAATAGCCAACATACTTGTTAGGCGAAAGAGTGTGGATAAAGAAGGCCAGGACTCCCAGAAAGAAAAAGAGCGCGAGATCGCGCACAAAGAGCTGGTTGAGATAGAGTCCCAGTTGATAGCGATGGTACCCGTAACTGGTTTGAATAATGACTGCACTTACCAGGGCCAGTAACTGCACTAGCATTACCATCACAGCCACCGCCGTGAAGCGGGCCGCGTACGAGATCCATTCCGGCGCTGGGAGCGAATCCGTAATCTCGTCCATGTGGGCATCGCGATCCTTCCAGATCAGAACACCCGCGTAATACGTGATTAACCCAATCAGGAACAGGTACAGTGTGCCTGCGATCATCTCCAGCAACCAATAGGTGACGGGCAGAGTATGGTTTCCGTATCCCTCCCGCGCACTCATAACCATTGTCGGCACACAATTCAGCAGGCCCGCCAGCAGGACCACGATAAATACGGTGCCTTTAAAGATGCCCACGAGGTGAATCTTGACGGAAGAGAGATAGATATCCCAGGAACTGGCTCTGGACGTAACCGTAGGGAGAACAACCGACGACGGGGTAGATTGCGGAACTTCTTGTGTCTTGCGAGCCTTTTGACGCCTCTCGGCGAAGCTGAACCGGTAACAGGCAAAGATCAGGAAGAGCGCTCCAGCCGCGATCCACAGCAGCCGGTTCCAGAGCATCAACCCGCTCAATCCCATGGAGATTGAGTTCTTCTCGGCTACGGTCCAGTACTTGGTGGCGAGGGCAAAGGTACGAATGGCGAACGGATCGAGCATGGCGGCGATGTGCTCGCGCTCAATGTCGCTCAGCAGGGCAGCCGAAACGCCGTAGCCGGTGAGAAGCAGCAATGCTCCAATAAACGAGACGATTTCATTTCGCGCCAGCACCGCGATGGTGAACAGAATCGCGGCCATGAAGAAGGCGTTAGGCACCGCGAAGACGAGAATCCCTTTCAGATGGGCGCTCCAGATGATGCGTTCCCAGCGCTCCGGTTCCACCCAGGGCATGTATTTCGCAAGCAGGATTCCGATGGAAACCCCGAGCATCGGAATCACGGACACCACCGTCGCTCCGAAGAATCGTCCGAGAAGAAAGTCGCGGCGGCGGAGCGGGGTGGTGAAGATGATCTGATAGGTGTTGTGGCTGAAGTCGCGCGCTGCCGCCGAATTCACAAAGGCCGTTACCATCAGCAGCGTAAGCAGCCCGATGATGGCATAGTAGTTCTCGATTACGTACGGCGCGTTGCGGTAGGTATTGCTGAGCGCCCCGCCGACCTGGATGTGGTCGGAACTGACCGCGCCAAAGATCATGGCGGCAACGATCAGGGTGAAGATCCAGAGCATCCAGGAGCGCAGCCAGTAGCGGATTTCGAACCAGGCGATGTGCAGGAACATGTCGGCTCTCAGTTCCACCCGCGGATACAAGTGAAGAAGACATCCTCAAGGTCGGGGACACTGGGTGCGAACCCGCCCTCCGGCGATTGCGCGCTCAGAACGTGAAGATGAGGGCGTCCGCCGACGAGACGGTTGGAGATCACGCGATAACGCTGCTCGTAGCCGGGCAGGTCGGCTTTAGCGATGGAGCGTTGCCAGACCCGGTCCTTCAGCTGCGCGACCGCGTCGTCGGGCTTGCCCTCATACAGCACCCGCCCCTCGTGAATGATGGCCATCTTGGTGCAGAGGTCGGTTACGTCTTCCACGATGTGGGTGGATAGTATGACGATGACCTGCTCTCCAACCTCGGCCAAGAGGTTGTAGAAGCGGTTGCGCTCGCCTGGATCGAGACCGGCCGTGGGCTCGTCCACGATCAGCAGTTGCGGGTTGCCGATCAGCGCCTGGGCAATTCCGAGGCGCTGGCGCATACCGCCGGAAAAACTGGTGAGAGCTTTCTTGCGGAGGTCGTAAAGATTGCACCGCTTCAGCATGGATTCGACCAGTTCCTTCCGCTGCCTGGAGCCACCGATTCCCTTCAGGAGCGCCAGGTGATCGAGCATGTCCTGCGCCGAAATCCGCGGATATACTCCGAACTCCTGCGGCAGGTAGCCCAGCAGCTTGCGCACCTCATCCTTCTGCTGGAGAACATCGAGATCTCCCAACCGCATGCTCCCGGAATCGGCTTCTTGCAGGGTTGCGATGGTCCGCATCAGTGTGCTCTTGCCCGCCCCGTTCGGGCCCAGCAGTCCGTACATGCCGTGCGGGATGGTGAGCGAAACGCGGTCCAGAGCCTTCACACCGTTGGCATAGGTCTTGGAAAGGCCCTCAATCTTCAGTTCCATACTTGTCCTGGTTGGTACTACGCGATTGCTGCGCGCAAAGTTCCCAGACATTTTGCCAGATATGTCGGAGAAGTGGTGAAATCCCGCATCGCAAGAATGCATGGGAAGGCTGGAGAAAGAAGAAAATGCAGGGTCCACCGCTATCCGTCCAGCGGAAAATCAAGTTTATGCTTGGCTCCAATGGGGAAAGTGTGCTATTCTCCCGGGCCTACGCGGTTACCGGGGGGCTTACATGGAAACTGCAATCGGAGTTTTTACTTCGCGTGATCACGCGGAGAAGGCGGTCAAGGAGTTACGAGAGCGGGGCGTACCGGAAGAATCCATCGTCTTCCTGACTCGATCCGAGGATGAGGCAGCACCAGCGCGTAAGACGCATTTGTGGTTAGCTTCGCTGGGGGGAGCCGCGGGGATGACAAGCGGTGTGGTTTCAACGCTGGTTCTTCCCGGGATCGGGACGATATTCGCGCTAGGGCTCGGCGCGGCGGCACTGCTCGGGCTTGCGGGCGCGGGTGTGGCCGCCGCCTCGGCGGAAAAACACGACCCGGACGCGCCGAAACCGACAGCGGCTGATACGTGCTCTGAGGACGTCGCGTTCTTTCGCGAAGTACTCAAAGAAGGGCGTTCGCTGATCGTGGTTCGCACAGAGTCACAGGAACTTGCGACTTCAGCGTGTGCGATTCTTGACCGGCTGGGACTCGGCATGCAAAACCGGACGCCCGTCAAAATGCAAGCGACCACCCGCCACATTGGAGATGTTGCAATTCTGGATATCCGTGGGAGGATCACTCTGGGCGAGGGCAATGTCATGCTCCGCGAGATCGTGCACGAGCTGGGCGACAAAGGGAACAAGAAGATCGTTCTAAATCTGGGTGAAGTTCACTATATAGATAGCTCAGGAATGGGCGAACTGGTTAGGACCCACACCACCGTTCGGAATCAGGGTGGGCAGCTCAGGCTCATAAACCTGCCCAAGCGCGTAAACGACCTGCTCCAGATGACAAGATTGTCCGCTGTATTTGATATCGAGGCGGACGAGGCCAGCGCAGTCAGGTCACTGGGAGGCGACACAACTTCGCAGGCTGTGGCCTGAGCTTCAAGATATTGTTCGAACGTCTTACGACGCAGATTTCGCCGGACGGCAGCACGCTATCTTCCCGACGACTACCCGCTTGATTATAAGGAACCTCGGCCGCTCCAACGCGTGTTTCCCCGGCGATTCGTTAGCTGCTTAGTTCAGCCTTTATCTGCTACTCTGCTTTGGAACTCTTTCCGAGGGAAGCCGATCCATGCGATTGCATAGCTTTTTCAGAGTTAGATTTGCCTTGTTTCTCTGCCTTGTTTGGCCACTGTCCATATCCGCCGCTGACAAGCCATCGTACGAACTGCCGCAGCCTGCAAAAGAGAATCTAGACTACACGATGTACCAGCGCATTCGCGACGAAGGCTTGACCCATTCGCACGTGATGGACTTCGCCTCCGCTCTGATGGATGGCATCGGCCCGCGCCTTACCGGTTCACCCAACCTGCGCCGGGCCAACGAGTGGACGCGCGATCAATTGGCGGCGATGGGTTGCAGCAACGCCCATCTCGAAGACTGGGGTGAGTTTGGCATGGGCTGG
>Ga0181523_10001461_pt1 | contig 25085 bp, 18 predicted proteins | sample PEATcosm2014_Bin_43_FD_119752 | JGI IMG/M metagenome (GOLD analysis project Ga0181523, IMG submission 119752) | Peatland microbial communities from MTU Mesocosm Facility, Houghton, MI, USA - PEATcosm2014_Bin05_30_metaG | ecosystem: Environmental > Terrestrial > Soil > Wetlands > Peat | place... | reverse complement strand
TCTCAAAACAAAACCCCATTATCCTGCGGAGATAACGGGGTTCGGGGGAAGGTATCTTCGCGGCTTGCGGGGTCGCAATCGACTCACCCGCCGCAGTTCCACAAAATCCTCTTGAATTCTATATGGAAGGGATATTCTGTCAATGAAAAAACATTTCTATTAAAACGATTCTTGCCATGCTTCGGTGATCTCAATCGTTCGGCGGAATTTAATGGAGCGTGAGTAACAGTCATGTCATCCTGAGCGAAGCAGAGGACCTACGTTCTTGACCGCAGCGCCGGACCGTATAGTCCTTCGCTACTCTAAGGATGACCACCTACTCTTGAGGGTATTGAAACGAATATCCGCTGGCCTCATTCCCCGACATGAACCTCGTGTTGTACTCGAGCAAGTAGTTCAGGTGCTCGGCATCGGAGGGAAAAGCTTGGCCGGGATACGGATAGGCGCGCATGTCGCGGAAGGGCAGCGGGTCAACCGTATCGCCGCGGTAGGCGTAGAAGTCCATGTCTTTTTCGTATCCGTTGGCCGTAAAGAAATAGTCGCGCACCCAGCCGTGCGGCAGGGCCGGCAGCTTCGCCGGATCGAAATCGAGTGCAACTTCATCCCCGGATCCGAAGACGACAAACTTATCGTCAACCGATTCGAGCAGCGGACGCACGTCGCCATAGCGCGTGTAAGCGCCGGCGGGCCGCGTGTAAGGGCCGGTGGCGCTGGCCTTTTCGTAAATATATTTCACGTTGCCCGGCGGCTGATCTTCGATCTTCAGTGGGAATCCGTGAAAACTCAGGTCCGCGCGCACCAGCGGAACCGGACTCAGGCGCGCGCTCTGATCATCACTCTGACCAGGCCGATTCTGGCTCGTGCGGCTGATCAGGATGTTGTCCCAGTAGATCTGCAGATTCATAGTAATGCGAATGCGCCGCGTGCCCGGCGGAAGTTTGCCGGTGAGGTCGGCGGTCATGGTGCGCGCGCCGCCCGCCGGAAATCCCATGTCATCGACAACGCGGACCCATTTTGATTTCCCGCCGCTTCCAGTCGAGACTTGCGCTTCGACATACGGCGCAAACGGCCGCAAGTGCGCCTGGTCGGCAGCGTACATGCTGGTCGCGGAGAAATATTCGATCTCGCCATGCATCAGCAGCCACAGCGGACCGCCGCGGTAAGGCTCGCCAAGATCGAGTTCCAGGCTGTGGGGCTCGGTGAATCCCATAAAGGAAAGCACTTTGAAGTCGCCGAAATAGCGATGCGCGAGCAAATCGGGAAGCACGTCGTGGCCGTGTTCATCCCACGCTCCGGCGGGAGGACGCGCGTCATTCTTATTGCTGAACACAACCTTGAACGCCGGATAAGGCGGATTGCTGGCGAAATATTCGTTGGGATACACATCGACATCGGCGGGATGATCGACGGCAAGCAATTTCACCTGGTCGAGGTACACGGATTCTTCGAGCGGTTCCATGAATCGGAAGCTCAGCTTGCCATCTTTCTCGCGCAGCGAGCTGCGATCGAGCTTGATCGATTCCGTTGGACGAGCGATGTTGCGTTCGACGTTTCCTTTATCCGCCGCGATCCAGTGTCCAATGACGCCTGCGCCAAGCATGTCGCCGACGAGTTCGTAGTGCGTACCGTCCCACGCGAAGAGCGTAGGACAGGAACTGCCGCGGCGATCCATCTCGGTGAAGTTCTGCACCTTGTTGGCGGCGACTTCGATTTCGTCCTGCAGAACGCCGGTCGGCCACAGCATGCGCACGACGTCGGCAACTTTCGATTGTCCGATGCCGATGGTCAGGTAGGGCGAGTTCTGTCCGAGATAGCCGGACGAACCATACACCTCAAACTTCTGCCGCAAGCCATCGGAAAAGACTTCCACCTTCGTGCCGATGGCGCTCTTGTTGTCGCTCAGCCCCTTGAGCGCGAGGCGCAGCGAGTTGTTCTTGTTACCGCCTTCGTTGTGGAGCAGTACCGCGGGTCCGTGATTTTGCGTGATCAAAAGATCGGAAGCTCCGTCGTTGTCGTAGTCGCCGACGATGATGGCGCGCGGCTCTTTGAGCTGAATCTTGTCGAGTCCAACGTCGACGGTGACGTCTTTCCATCCGCCGGGACCAAGATTGCGGAAGAGGCGGACTTCGCCCTTGCCGTCTTTCGTCTCGCCGACAGCGACGAGATCGACCCACCCATCGTTGTCGTAGTCGATAGCGGCGACGCCGTAGGCAACGTCAAGATCCGTCTTCGGGAACGGCATGGGAGTAAAACTCTTTCCGCGATCGTTATGCCAAAGCGTTAGAGCCGCCACACCCTTTCCAAAATGTGTGGTCGCCAAATCCATCCATCCATCATGGTCGAAATCTGCGACAGCAACACCAGTGTTGTCTTGGATCGAACTTCTGTCCCAGGGTTGGCGGACGATGAATCTTCCTTCGCGTGGGTTTTCCAATATGAGCGGATCGAGGCCGCTCACGAAAATGTCCACCGCACGGTCATTGTTGTAATCGGTACCCAATGCAGTCCAGTGACGTCCTTGTCCGGTAACTCCCTTTTCTTCGCTGACGTCCGTGAATGTACCGTTCCCGTTGTTACGCCACAGCTCATCGTTCACAGGAGAGCCTTTATATTGCCCTTTTGCGGAACTGGCTAGAAAGAGATCTATGTCTCCGTCGTGGTCATAATCAATCCACGTGGGCGTGCGCATTGATCCGTTCGGCTTCACCGGCAAACGCTCACTCGCATCTTTGAACGTCCCGTTCTTTTCATTATGTAGCAACACAACCCGACCAATGAAACTCAGGGCTAAGTCAGCGTACCCGTCGTTGTCGTAATCGCCAGCGCTGCAAGCAACCGCGTGGGACTTGGGATCCAATCCAGCCTTCGCGGTTACGTCTTCGAATTTCCCGTGCCCGAGGTTGTGATAAAGCGAGATTCCGCCTTGAACACCATAATCCGTAAGGAGCAGATCAACTAAGCCGTCGTTGTCGTAGTCTAGAAAACACGCACCCGGCCCGTGGAAAAATTGCGAGTCGGCGATGGCAGCGGTCACTAGCCCCGCCTCCTTCGTCACATCCACAAACTTCACCGGAATCGCCGCCCCCACCTTCTCCACCGCCATCGGCGATTCCTCAGCGCGCGAATACTTTCCTTGTTCGCCATAGGCCAGGCTGATGGGCGCGCCCAGCTTGTTCTGCGTGATGTATTGGAATTTCTTCATCGCTTCATGAGCCGGGTCGGCTTGCCCGGATTGCTGGTAGGCCCGCGCCAGTCCGAACTGGGCGGAGGCGTGGTGCGGGTCAAGCTTCAACGCATGCTCGAAGGCAGCGATCGCTTCCGGAACTTGCTTGAGTTGCGCGTACGTCGATCCGAGGAAGTACCAGGTGTCGGCGTCGTCCGCGTCAATTTCAGTAACATGACGGAAGGCATCGACGGCGGCACCTGCATCGGCCGAGTTCTTGTAATAGAGGCCAAGGTTGTACCAGGCGTGGGGGTCTTTGGGATTGTTCTTTACTTCTTTCTCCAGCAACGATTTCGCTTCGTCGACGCGCTGCAGGTTGAGCAGCGCCACTCCGCGATTGACAGTTGCCACCTCTAATGCCGGATCGTTCGCAGACGCCTCTGCGAACGCCTTCAACGCTTTTTCAAAAAGCTGCTGATTCATGTAGGCGACGCCGATGTTGTTGAGGCGCGCCGCTTCCTGAGGATTTCTGGCGGGACCATTTGCGGCGAGTAGCGCGACGAGCAGCGCCAGAAGAAAAGCGGAAACAAGAGCGACTCTTAGCTTCTTGGTCATCGTGGGTTCGGACATAATTCTATCTGAGTGCCAAGATAGGCGAGGAACCCGAATTACTTCTTGCTGTAGGGCCGCGAGGCAATCTGGCCTTTCGCTTCCTCGATCGTGATGGTCTGCCCCGTTGCGACGTTTGAAAGCTTGTCCACTTGCCCGCTGGGCCAATCGACTTCGATTGAATCGGCTTTGGTTTTCGATCCCATGCCGAAGGTCAATGCCAGTTCGCTCTGCGAAAGATAACTGGAGCCGGATTTTACGGTGAGCCACTGCTTGTCGGCTCCAGCACTCACGCGGACAACGGCGCCGATGCCGTCGCGATTGGACTTTGTGCCGACTACTTTTATGCGCAGGCTCTGATTCGTGCCGCCCTGGTTGAGGTAGAGATGCGGCGGGCCGCCGTTGGTCATGAGCAGGATGTCGAGTGCGCCGTCATTATTGATGTCGGCGTAGGCCGCGCCACGCGCGACTTTCGGAGCGGCAAACGCGCTTCCGACTTTAGCTGTGACTTCCTCGAACTTACCGTTCGCAAGATTTCGGAACAAGTGCGGCGGCTCGGCGTAGCTGACGCGCTTCTGCACGCTCTCGATCTGGTCTTCGATGTGGCCGTCTGCCACAAAGATGTCTTGCCAGCCGTCGTTATCGTAGTCGAAAAAGAAGCAGCCGAAGCCGAGCGTGACGAGCGTCGCGCGCCCGACCTCCGATCGCGGAGCTTCATCCACGAACAGGCCGTTGTTTTCGTTATGGTAGAGCGAGAGCATCTGATTGGAAAAATTTGTGATGACCAGGCTGGCGCCACCAGAGCGGTCATAATCGGAGGCATCAACGCCCATGCCGGCGCGGGCAATACCATCTTCGCTGAATCCGATGCCCGCAGAGACGGCACGCTCTTCGAAGGTGCCGTTCTTTTTGTTCACGTAGAGCTTGTTCGGCTGCGTGTCGTTGGCGATCAATATGTCGGGCCATCCGTCGTTGTTGTAGTCGAGAATGGCTACGCCGAGACCCTTCGCGGTTGGATCGTAAAGGCCGGCCTTCTGTGTGGCGTCTTCGAACTTGCCGTCGCCCAGGTTATGCCAGAGGCGGGCCGACGTTCCCTTATACGATTCGGGCGCGCAGTAGGACTTATGCGATCCATCGAGGGTGCAATAAAGATCCGTCTGTTCCGACCACTGTACATAATTGGCAACAACCAGATCGAGTTTGCCGTCGCGATCGTAGTCGACCCAGGCCGCGCCGGTCGAGAATTCGTTCGGCCCCCACAGTCCCGCGGATTTCGTGACGTCGGTGAAAGTCCCGTTGCCGTTGTTGTGGAAGAGACGGCTCTGGCCGACGGCGGTGATGAAAATGTCGTCGAAGCCGTCGTTGTCGTAGTCGCCGACGGCAACTCCCATTCCAAAAAGCGAAATGCCGAGGCCAGACTGGCGCGTTACGTCGGTGAAGGTTCCGTTGTGATTGTTGTGGTAGAGCTTCAACGTGGTCGCGCCATTCTTGAAGTGACCAGGCCAATCTTCACCGTTGATGAGCAGGATGTCAGGAAAACCGTCGTTATCGTAATCGATGAAAGCGCAGCCAGGACCCATGGTTTCCGGGAGCCATTTTTTTCCGAAGGCTCCGTTGTTGTGCGTGAAATGGATGCCCGCCTGGGAGGTTATATCGCGGAAGGTGATGGTTTGAGCATGAGCGCAGAAACTTGCCGCTACCAGCAAGAGCAACACCCACCACAAAGACACAGAGGCACAGAAGAATGCATTAACAGAAGAGCCCCGTTTTTCTCTGTGACTCTGGGACTGCGTGGTGGATTTCGGATTGTGACTCGTCACCGCCGGGCCTCGGGAGTCACGGTGGCGCTTGCGCTTAATCGCTTCGCCGGTGCGCTGTTCAAAATGGGCAGCGGCACTGACACGTGCTCGTGGATATTCTGGCGCTCATTGTTGTCTTCGGGATGGAGTTGGCGGTAAGGCCCGGTGATGGCCTGCGAAGCTTCGTCGGCCTTGAAGCGCAGGTAGCGCGCCTGGTGCTCCTTGGACATCTTTTCGTCGCCGAGACCGTTGTAGCAAAGCATGAGGTTGTAGTGCGCCTGCAGATCCTCGGGATCGACTTCGAGCACCTGCTGCAGAACTTTCACGGCTTCGGAATACTTGCGCTCCAGAAAAAGAACGCGCCCAAGATTGTTCAGCGCCACCCGATCGCGGGGATACTGGGCGAGCACGATTTGAAAATGCGCGGCCGCCTGGTCGTAGTCTCCGGTCGACTTCATCAGCGATCCATAAAAGAAATTGGTTCGCGCCAGCTTCGGATTGAGCGCCAGCGCTTTCTCGAGCACCGTGCGGGCGCGGGCCAGATCGCCTTCCTGCAGCGCAGCGCGTCCGATGTTCACCCAGCCATCCGGATTCTGCGGATCGACTTCGGTGACTTTTTCGAACGCCGCTTGCGCCGCCTTCAGATCGCCTTGCAGCAACAGGCCGATGCCGTAATCGTTCCAGCGCTGCCAGTCTTCTTTCGCAAGCTGCGTTTTGGGCTGCGGCGCGGGAGCATTCGCGGGCAAGATATCAACGGCGACTTCGTTTGCCGCAACCGCGACGATCGGCAGATCGGGGATCTTCTCTTCCTTCGCGGAAACTCCGCGGAGGGACCCGGTAAACGCCATTTTCGTATCGTCATAGTCGGGCGTAACCGAAGCAGCCCCGGCTCTCGACGGACTGTTATCGCGCTCGTTCTCCCGCTCACCCGCAAACGCAAACTGCGTGTTAAACCACGAAAACTTGCGATAGAGGAGCCGCGCGGTCAAAGTAATCTTGCTGCCAGTTTTCTCCGGCACTTTCATGCGGAAGTGCACCGTGTCGGCGGCGCCGGGCGGGATCAGACGTACATACACGACGGCGCGCGTGGACCAGGCGTTGCGTTTGTTGATCGGGTTGCCGTGCGCATCCACCTGGAGCGAGCGATAGAAGTGCGCGCCTTTTTCGACCGGGCCTTTACCGTTGTCCTCGACCATGCCGCTCCAGAAAATCGTCTGCCCTTTGTCATCGACACCTTTGAGTTCGAGCCAGGTGTCGTAGGCATCGACGGTGCCGCCGGGGAAGAAATGTCCGATTCGCTTGGTACGCACTACGACATCGACGCGAACGGTGTCGCCGCGACGGACCGCCGGATGCACGCGGTTGAGAGGCGCCGTGACAGGAGCAGCGGCCTCGGCATTGGAGCCGGGTGTGATTTTTGTTTCCGCTTCTTCTCCCACCGCAAAGGTGGTCGCGAGTTCGTTCTGTGCTCTCCCCGTCGATTTCAACGGGACTGTCTTCAATCCGGCGCCCGCTGGCGAAAGCGCAAAAATGTCCACTGTGAGCGCGCCGCTGGTTAGAAAATCTTCGGTGGCTTTCAGCTGCGCCGCATCTTCGTTAGCCGTGGGCAGAGCGGTGTTGGCGCCGGGAAAACGATGAGAATGCACTTTGCCGGCAACGTTCCCCATATCGCTGGAGGGCTCGAGCGGCATGTGGCAATCGGCGCACTGCTGCGGCTTGGCTGGATAGTAGAACGAACGCGCGCCCTCGCCCGAAACTCCGCTCGCCTGCCAGTTGTCGTATTCGTTGAAGCCGCGGAACCACCTGTAGTGATTGACTGGAACGTCGAGGTGAACCTTGTGGCAGGAGGAGCAGAACTCAGCCGTCTGTTGCTTCATGAAAGGCTTGAGAAACACGCGACGGTGCGGCTCCGGGTTTAGCTTGATCATGAAGTCGTGCAGGCCCCGAACCACTGGATTCCTGCTGGCTGCAAGCTCGTGCAGCACGGGATACTCAAGGTAGAAATCACCCTGTCCCATCGTGCTTTTTACCTCGGCGATGGAGTGGCACATCATGCAGCCCAGCCCGGCCTGCGATTCGGGATTGTGCACGATCTGTTTGATAGGCGTATCCATCTTGTCGGCGTAGAGCACGGCCGGGTCGTGGCATCCGCCGCACCATTTTGAGGGCTTGGTGCCGATCGTATCCTGCATGTACTCGATCGATTTGCGATACCACTGATTATTGAACGATGAAAAATGGTGGGCTGAGCTGTTCCACTGGTTGTAGATATCCTCGTGACAGCGCTTGCAGGAATCCGATTCCATGAAGAACTTACTTGGAATTTTTTCTCCGCCATAAACCTGCGCGGAACTTGGGAAAAATGGGCCGCTGGGGCCGTCTCCTTCACCGTTCATAGTGAGCGGCGGCAGAGCCGGATTTTCAATGCGCGCGTGCTGTGCCCAGCGATTTTCGCGGAGATAGCGGGCAACAGGCGCGAGCACCGCCAGCACAGCGAGTACGGCGACGACGCGAATCAGTGCATGACGGGACAGCCATCCCATTCGCGCCGTCGCGATCAGACCTGCGCCGAGAAAACTCAAGCCAAGATGGATGTAGACGAGCGTCCACTCCGAGCGCAGCGCCCCGGTGTAAATCAGCGCCAGTCCTGGGATTGCGCCGAGGAACAGCAAAACCATTCCGACGCGGACGAGCGGCTCACCCCGACGCCAGGAGCCCACCAGCCAGAACAACAGCCAGACCGAAGCCACCACGCCGGCAACAACGTGCAGCAAAACCACTCCCGCGTAAAAAATGTTCGCCTGTGGGAACGCGTACAAGTAAATCGCGGACACAGCCAGGAAGCCGATCAGTAGGGACAGCGCTCGATTCATAGAAAGTCTGGCGGACGATATAGACGATATAGATATAGGCGATATAAAAGATTCCCGCAGGCTCGCACAAAAGCCTGCACCCACTGTTGCGACATCGTATCGGCTGGCAGGAGTCGGTGTCTCTAATCAAAACAGATTAGGCGAACAAACATTTCTACACATTGCTGCACTGTCTTGCTGCACTCTCCCCCACTGGCATGGATGCTGCGGTTGACGGCAAAGTGACTTTGAGACCAGGATAATAACTGTGCACAGTGCCATTCGCGCGGTCGCTAAGACGCTGGTTTTTACCGTGTTCGTGCCTGGGACTGTGGCTGGCTACGTGCCGTGGCGGTTAAGGCAGGATGCGGCATCTCCCGTAAGCGGCGCAGAAGAATGGGCGGCGATTACCGTCATCGCCATCGGAATTGCGATCTATCTCTACACCGCTTTCTGGGGCTTCGCGCTGATTGGCGGCGGAACACCCGCGCCCATCGCTCCCACCAACATCCTCGTGGTCAAAGGTCTGCACCGTTTCGTACGCAACCCAATGTACATCGGAGTCGCGCTCGTCATCGGAGGCCAAGCCTGGTTGTTCCGCTCACCGCACATCGCGATCTACATGGTCTGCATGTTGCTGGTTGCCCATCTCTTCGTTCTCTTTTACGAGGAGCCGACCCTGCACAGGCAGTTCGGCGAAGAATACGATCGCTATCGCGCGTCAGTGCCGCGCTGGATCCCTAAATTCAGAAGTTAGGATCTGTCACTGCGCCTTTCGCAAATTGTCGTGCCGAGCGAAGCGAGGGATCTACCCAGAAATTGTCATCCCGAGCGAAGCGAGGGATCTGCAGTTGGCACCAAAATGCCCATCCCTCGCCTCGCTCTGTCTCACAAGACCTGATGACGTTGGGCGGTTGAGACGCGGCTCACTCAGCCCGCGTTGCTGACTTCCCCGCCGCTCTGCTACCGTGAGTGGTTTCCCGTTCGCTGTCTGCCGACTGTGTGGGGTGAGACCTAATGCCAGCCATAAAATTTCGCGGTGTGGACTTCATCGACTTCGACGGTTTATTGAATGACGACGAGCGCTTGGTGCGCGACACGGCGCGCAAGTTCATCGAAGACAATCTCGTGCCGATCATTGAGGAGTGCAACCGTGCCGGGCGCTTCCCGCGCGAATTGGTCAAGCCTATGGCCGATCTCGGCTTCTTCGGCGCCTCGCTCAAGGGCTACGGCTGCGCCGGTATGTCGAACGTCGAATATGGACTGGTCACGCAGGAACTGGAGCGCGGAGATTCCGGCGTTCGTTCGTTCGTCAGCGTGCAGTCGGCGCTGGTGATGTACCCGATCTATGCCTTCGGTAGCGACGAGCAGAAAAACACCTGGTTGCCTGCGCTGCAGAAGGGCGAAAAGCTCGGATGCTTCGGCTTGACCGAGCCGGACTTCGGATCGAATCCTGGCGGCATGCGAACGCGTGCGAAAAAAGTTGGCAAAGAGTATGTGCTGAACGGCGAAAAAATGTGGATCACGTCGGGCTCGATCGCCGACGTAGCCGTGATCTGGGCTAAGGTCCAAGATGAAGGCGACGGCAAAGGGGAAAGAGAAACGATACGCGGATTTCTGGTCGAGACCAACCGTCCCGGCTTCAAGGCAGATGACATTCACGGTAAGTGGTCGCTGCGCGCCTCGGTGACGTCGGGCTTGTCGCTGCAGGACGTACGCATCCCCGAGTCGAATCTGTTGCCGGGATCGGGCGGATTGAAGTCTCCGCTGATGTGCCTGAACCAGGCGCGGTATGGAATTGCTTGGGGAGCGGTTGGCGCGGCGATGGCCTGTTACGACTGCGCGCTGCAGTATTCGTTGCTGCGGAAACAATTTCGCAATCAGCCCATCGCTTCGCATCAACTCGTGCAGCAGAAACTCGCCTGGATGATCAACGAGATCACCAAGGCGCAGTTACTCGTGCTGCAAGTCGGCCGCTTGAAAGACGCCGGAAAGGTGCAGCACCAGCACATCTCGATGGCGAAGAGAAACAACGTCTGGATGGCTCTAGAGTGCGCGCGGCTGTCACGAGATATTCTGGGGGCAAACGGCGTGGCCGACGATTATCCCATCATGCGGCATCTGATGAACCTCGAAAGCGTAAAGACCTACGAGGGTACGCACGATATCCACACGTTGATTATCGGAGCGAGCGTGACGGGGATCGACGCGTTCTAAGTCCTCCCCCTTGATCAAGGGGTTACTTGACATCTTCGCATTTTGCGAAGTATAATCTTCGCATGTTGCGAACCTGCGAGGAGCGGCATGCATGTCATCAGCCGCAAGAAGCTTAAAGAGGCCGTCGCCCGGCACGCTGACCTCGAAGGCCCACTCGACGCATGGTTTCGCATTGCAAAGACAGCTCTGTGGAGGAGTCTGCCTGACGTTCGAAAGACTTCTTCGACGGCGGATGCCGTGGGCAAGTGGACGGTTTTCAATATCAAGGGAAACCAGTACCGGCTGATTACCGAGATCAACTATCGCTACGGCCGAATTTACATCCGCCACGTATTGACGCATGCCGAGTATGACCGAGGGGGCTGGAAACCATGAGTGCGACCGCAGTCCGATCTGAATATGCCGCTTTGCTTTCTAGCGCTCTGCCAGCCGTCATTCGCAGCGAGGCGGAGAACGAACGCTATATCGCCCTGCTCGAGGAACTGGACGGCAAAGGTAATCGGATGACGGCTGCAGAACGCCGTATGGCTGAACTCTTGACCCTGCTGATCGAAGACTTTGAAGAGAAGCACTACGCGCTCAAGTCATCCAACCCCGTGGACGTCCTGACCGAACTGATGAGCGCGAACAGCTTGAAGCAGAAAGACCTGCTGGACGTTTTCGGCACCCCCAGCATCGTTTCAGAAGTTCTCCACGGCAAGCGGCAGCTCACTACCGAGCACATTCGCCGGCTCAGCCGTCGATTCCTCGTTTCTCCGGAAGTCTTTATCTAGTTCGCAGAATCTCCTTACACGAAAAGAGTGTCCGCGGCGCATCGACTCACGTTAAAGTAGCGCCATGGTCAAACCGTTGCAAACCGAGCGTCTGACGCTGCGCACATACGCGCTCTCGGATATTCCAGCTCTCGTGCCACTGATCGGCGCGCGCGAAGTGGCGGCAACCACACTGCGCATTCCGCATCCCTACACCGAGTCCGACGCCCGAGACTTTATCGCCCGCACGCAGGAAGGTCTGTTGAACGGCAGCGAGCTACGGCTGGGCATTGTCGTGCGTGAGAGTGACACCCTGTGCGGCGGCGTGGGACTGCGGATCGAAGACGACCATCGTCGCGCCGAACTCGGCTACTGGATCGGCGTGCCGTACTGGGGAAATGGCTATGCGACGGAAGCAGCCAGGGCCGTGGTGAAATATGGATTCGGGACGCTCGGGCTGCACCGAATTTTTGCCAGCCGTTTTGCGAACAACCCTGCTTCGGCAAGAGTCTTGAAAAAAATCGGGATGCGTCACGAAGGAAATCTGCGCGCTCATGTATTGAAATGGGGAGAGTTCCTCGACCTCGAGATGTACGGGATGGTAGCGTCCGACCTGGAGCGCACGCGGAGCGCGACCGGCGCACACCCTCAGGCAGAATAGAGTTCCGCCAGCAGTTCATACGCTCGCCGCATGTGCGGAATCACTATGGTGCCTCCTACCACCAGCGCCACGTTGATCGCTTCCTCTTGCTCGGCGTGCGTCGCACCCAGCCGGTAGGACTGAATCAGGTGGTAGTAGACGCAGTCGTCGCAACGCAGGCAGGCGGAGGCCACCAGCCCCATCAATTCTTTGTATTTCGAGGGCAGAGCACCTTCCAGGTAGGTGTTGTGATCCAGGTTGTAGAAGCGCTTGACCAGAAAGTTGTCGGCTTTGTGGACGTTTTCATTCAGACGGGCGCGACTGTCCAGAAAATGACGGGCGAGCGCACTTCTTTCGGCCACCTGCTTCTCGGAGAAAAGATAGATGGGTTCTTTGCGATCAGCTGTCGTTGGCTGAGTATCCTTTGTTGGTTGATTGTCCATGGAGTGAAGATTAGCAGACGGGGTTTCTCCCGCGGCTGCAAGGAAATCTCAGGACGCTCCTGCGTCCCGCTCGCTGCACGGAGTTCGCGGACAGGAGTGTCGGCGCCACACTAACGAAGCTTGCACTTCCATCTCTGCTCCGAAGGGGATATATTCCAAAGTCGCATTTCTATTCAGGAGACGTTGATGCCAACTCAAGGCCGGTCCGAAGCACATTCGAAGAATTTTGGGGAAAATCTTGAAAGCGATCTGGCGCTGGAATTTTTACGCGTGGTGGAGAACGCAGCTATCGAATCGGCGCGCACCATGGGCCAGGGGGACCGTCAACTGAGCGACCAGATGGCCACCGAGGCTATGCGCAAGACGATGGACACGGTCCCGATGCATGGCACGATCGTGATCGGCGAGGGCGAGCGCGACGACGCGCCCATGCTTTACATCGGCGAGCAGGTGGGCGGGCCGTATCCGGACGGCCGTGATGTTCCGCATGTTGACATTGCTGTCGATCCGCTGGAAGGTACGAACCTCTGCGCCACCGGATCGCCGGGGGCGATCACGGTGCTGGCGGCTTCGGAAAAAGGCGGGTTGTTGCATGCCCCGGATTGCTACATGGAAAAAATCGTGGTCGGGCCATCGTGCAAGAACGCTGTGGAACTGGACGCTCCGGTGGCCGTCAACCTGAAAAATATCGCGCGGCGCCTGCATCGCGGGGTGGAGGATTTGGTAGTGGTGGTGCTCGAGCGTCCGCGGCACGAGAAGCTGATCGCGGATATTCGGAAGGCGGGCGCGCGCATTAAGCTGATTGGCGACGGCGATCTCTCGGCGGGCATTGCCGCGGCGGTGATCGGAACGGGCGTGCATGCGGTCATGGGCTCGGGAGGCGCTCCGGAAGGCGTGATTACGGCGGCGGCGATCCGCTGCCTGAACGGATACATGCAAGGGCGCCTCGTGATCGACAAGCCGGAACTGGAAGAGCGCATTGCGAAGATGGGGATCAAAGACAAGAAGAGAGTGTATGAAGCGGAAGACCTGGCGCCGGGAAAACAGATGATCTTCGCCGCGACTGGCGTGACCGAAGGGGCGCTGCTGAAAGGCGTCCGCTTCTTTGGCGAGGGGACACGGACCTCTTCGGTGATTCTGACTTTGCGGACGGGGCGAGTGCGATTTATTGAGAGCATCCATTTGGACAAGGGGCCGGATGTTAAGGTCCGGTTCTCTTAGGTGCAGATGTATGTACAAAGTGTTTCACGTGAAACACTTTGTGGGGGCCTAATTGTACGTATAGACGTGTAAGTATATTGACGAACAAAACGCGAAAGGTGGAAAACGCGCGAGACCTGGAGCCGAAAGTGGGTTTGCAAGTCTTTGATAATGCTCGGGCGTCGGTGCGGTTAAATAGCCACATGCGGGTACTTGTTACACGGTAATTATTACAAGGTAGTTATTTTGGGGAGTGGGCGGTTCCTCAGCGGCTAAAGCCGTCGAAATTGGGCGGCTGGATCGCAGCGGTGAACCGCTGCGCCACCCAAAATCAAGTGAAACATCGACTCCTTGCGCAGCCCAAGGTGGAACCATTAGACGTGTGCCGCCCGTTCGGGCTCTCCGGTTATGACGGCGGATTCCAATTGCTTCCAGAGTTTTTTTACCAGCCCATGAATCGAGCTGAGCTTTTCGATTGCCGCCGCCGGCAGGCCGGTGGTTTCGAGAGCCAGTTCAACGGACAGGAGCAGGGCCGTGACCGTGCCATTCAGTTCACATTGGAGCCTGCCGAGCGCCACTTGGCGGGCCTTCACTTCTTCACGCTGGCGGCGCTGCATGGCCTCGCGCACCTCGCGCACCAGACGATCGACCGCGCTGATCGCCAGATTGACCTGCACCGGGATGGCGCTGCCCAGATGCTCCAGCACAGTTTCGGCTTCGCGTGGCTGGGCTTCGAGCAGATGCTGATCCAGCACAACGGCCAGATAAGACTCCATCCGCAAGAGCGTGGTGGCACGAGCCAGACTTTCCGCCACCGCGACCAGTTCGCCGGTCGCCGTATGTAGGGCGTTGATGCACTCGGATGCCCGCTCGCTTGGCGTCACCAGAAGGATCATGCGCAATGCTTCGCAACTTGCTGGCCAATCGTTCTTTCATGAAGGTAAATGAGTTATGGTTTTCGGGCTGCCGCCGAACTCCCATTCTGGCACCAGCGCTTGGCTCGGCAGATCAGTTTTGGGACTCGAGCAATTCTTGATTAGCGATTTGCAATTTGTAATTGTGATTCCATGAAGCCACGCAGGTTTCGCCTACCAATTACCCGCCACAAGTAACGAATTACGAATTTAGTACCACGGACTCGTACTCTTTTAGTTTGCGGTACAGCGTGGTCTTTCCGATGCCCAGGAGTCTCGCCGCCAGCATTTTGTCTCCGTTGACCTGGGTCAGCGCGTTCAGGATGGTCTGTTTCTCCAGTTCGGCCATGGGGACGATGCCATTGGCCGGCTGGCTCATGGCCATCAAGTCCATGGGCGTGCTGTGAATCTGGGTGGGAAGATCGCGCAGTTGAATTTCGTGCGCGCTGCTCAGGGCGCAGGCTCGCTCCAGCGAGTTTTCGAGTTCGCGGACGTTGCCGGGCCAGTCGTAATTGAGCAGCGCCTTGAGCGCTTCGTCGGAAATGGATTTGTCCATTCCCGCGTCGCGCCCGATGCGCTCCAGAATATGGGCCGCCAGCAACGAGATATCCTGCCTGCGATCGCGCAAGGCGGGGAGCCGCAGGGTCAACACGTTCAGCCGGAAAAAAAGATCGCGGCGGAATGTGCCCTCGGTTACCGCCCGTTCCAGGTCTCGATTGGTCGCGGCCAAAATCCTTACGTTAATGGGAACGCGCTTCACGCTTCCCACCGGACGAATCTCTTTCTCCTGAATCGCGCGCAACAGCTTCGCTTGCAGGTCGACGGGCAGGTCGCCAATTTCGTCGAGAAATACGGTGCCACCATCGGCGATGGCCAGCAGTCCATCCTTTGGATTGGTGGCGCCGGTGAAGGCGCCGCGCACGTGGCCGAACAGTTCGCTTTCGATCAAGGTGGGGACGAGCGAGCCGCAGTCGACCGGTATGAAGGGCTTGTTGCGGAAGATGCCGGCGAAGTGAATGGATTTGGCGACCAGTTCCTTGCCTGTTCCGCTCTCGCCCAGAATCAGCACGGGATGCACGCTCTGGCTGGCCTTGGCGATGATGCGGTAGAGCTTCTCCATCTCGGGGGCGCGGCCTACGAGGTTGCCAAAGCCTTGCCGCGACATGATAGTTTCGCGGAGCACGCGGTTCTCCGTCTTCAGCCGCAGGTGGGTCGCGACCCGCTCCAGCAGCAGACGCAGTTCGGCCATGCTGAAGGGTTTGGTGACGTAGTCGTAGGCGCCATCCTTCATCGCTTGAACCGCCGACTGCACCGTGCCGCAGCCGGTGACCACGATCACGAGCGCGTCGGCGCGGTGCTTCTTGATGGTATGCAGTGCCTCCAATCCGCCCGCGCCCGGCATGCGTAAGTCGAGGAGCACGGCGTCGGTGCTCGAGTTGGGAAGGAGCCGGTAGGCCTGTTCGGGGGATTCGGCCACCTGGGTGTTGAATCCGAGCGACTGCGCGACCTCGCGGCAGGCCTCGCGGATGGTGCGGTCGTCGTCCACAATTAGAAGGTTCAGGAAATTCGCTCCCTCAATTTGCGGGGGACGGCTCTGAGTATGAGTGTGGCCTTGATTGAGGACGGCAGCAGTGGATGCAGTGAACATTAACGAATCTCCCTGACGCTAGGATTGCAAAACGTTAACCACACGTTCGATCAAAGTTTTTCCGGAGAATGGCTTGCGAATCATTCCGACCGCAGACGCTGCGGGTCCGGCGGGCACATCCTGGTAGCCGGTAACCAACAGGACTTTCAGGGCCGGCTTCTGCCGCAGCAAGCTATCTGCGAGTTCCTGCCCATTCATCCCCGGCATTCTGCAATCGGCGATCAGTAGATCGGCGGTGCCGGAATCTTCGGCAAAGGCTTTCAGCGCTTCCTTTCCATTGGAGGCAGCCAGAATGCGGTAACCGGCATCCAGCAGGAAGTGATGCATGGATTTGCGCGCGGCGGGATGGTCGTCCACCAGCAAAATTGTTTTGCGGTTGGGTTCAAGAGCGACCTCGCTCGCGACCGGCTTCACCACCGGCGAGGTTGCCTGATTCGAAGACACCTCGGCCGAAGGCTGCTTGATCGAGGACTCCCCGGCCAAGGACTCGATGACTGGAAGAAACACCTCGATCGAGGTGCCGCATCCCGGTGCGCTCTGCACGTGGATTCTGCCGCCCGCTTCACTGACGATGCGTTGCACAGTTGCCAGGCCGAGACCGGTTCCTTCTCCCGGATTCTTGGTGGTGAAAAATGGCTCGAACAGGCGGGCGCGAGTCTCCGCATCCATGCCGCAGCCGTTGTCTGCCACCGCTAGCGAGACGGCGCGCCGGGCGCACGTGGGCTCAGCGTTTCGCGGAGTTTCCGCGTCGGGAAATTCCGCGGCCCGCGTGCTCAAGGTGATTTTGCCGCCCAGCGGCATGGCATCGCGAGCGTTCAGCACCAGGTTCAGCAGGATTTGCCGCAACTGCGCTGGATCGGCGAGCACGAGTCCTGGGCGGGGACGGGGGCTGAGGGCGCTGTCCAGGGCGCTGTCCAGGGTATTGTCCAGGGCGTTATCCAGTACTACGACCAGTTCAATCTGTTCGCCAATCAGGCGCTGCAAAAGATTCTTGGTGGAGGCCACAACTTCGTTGATCAGGATGGGGCGCGGCTCGGCGGCTTGTTTGCGCGCGATCGCCAGTAGTTGCTGGGTCAGGGCCGCGCCTTGCTCGCCCGCCAGTCGGACTTCTTCAACGTGCTGGCACAGTTCGCTCCGCTCCAATCGATGTTTTGCCAAGTCGTTAGCATGGCCATTGTTTTTCAAATCGCCGCTCGGCAATCCGTCGCTCTTCCATCCGTCGCTCATCAGTCCATCGCTCTTCAACCCATCGCTCTTCAATCCGGCGATCAGCAGGTCGCAATACAGCAGAATGCCGGTGAGCAGGTTATTGAAGTCGTGGGCGATGCCTCCCGCCAGGCGTCCAATGGCTTCCATCTTCTCGGCTTCGCGGAGGTGCTCCTCCGTCCGCTTGCGCTCGGTCGCGTCCGCCAGCATGGCGATCAGGAAGGCGGGCCGCCGCCGTGCGTCGTGCCCGAGGGAAATGGTCAGATGTCCCCAGAGCTCGGATCCGTCTTTGCGGCGGTAGCGCTTTTCGGTTTCGAAAGAGTCGTGCTCTCCCCGCATCAGCTCGCCCAGCGATCTTTCGTTGGCGTCGGGAGAAAAATCGACGGGATAAACCTCGCGGCCAATTTCGCGACGAGGCTGGTGATGAGGTTCGGGATGAAGTCGTAAGTGAAGTCCGGGGAAGAGCTCGCCAGCGTGCGAACCGGCTAGTTCCTCCAGGGTGTAGCCGAGCATTCTGCTGAGCGCGGGATTTGCTTCCAGAATCCGACCATCGAGCTGGCAAATACCCATTCCGATGGCGGCCGCTTCAAACATCGCCTGGAAACGCCGATCGGGGTTGTAATCGCGCGCCGCTGGAAATTTGGTTACGACGTTCATAGCGAGCATTTCAGGTCTGAGGTCTCAGGAAAACAAAAGTTGTACGACCTGAGACATTGCTCCGATTCCATGCTGGGAAAAAGTACGCCTAACTTTCCGCGAATGAACCGCGCCAGCCTGATTAGGGAAAAGTGTAGTGCGAAACCTATCTCCGCTAAGTGCGGGCCATCACAGCAAATTTGTGATGAATCCTGGTGATGATTGCGCCGGTGAGGAAGCGCCAAGATGCGCGAGCCCGATTCGGAACCTGCGGGAGCACGCCGGAATTTCCAGCGGGCTGCGCTCTCACTTAGGCGGGGTCTTTTTTCGGACGTGCAGCAACTTCTCAACTTCGGCAATGACGACGCCGGATTCGTCCTTGATCTCGACCGTGAACACGCGCTCGATCTTCGGCTGGGAATCGAGAGCCTGCCTGATTTCTTGAATCCGCGCTTCGGGCAGCCGGAAGCTGGCGCTCATTTTTCCGCGTCCTGGCTTCTTGAAGCGGATGCTGGCTGCCTTGTCCCAGACGATGTAGTCCTTGCCCAGATTCTCGATCAGCATGACCATAAAGAACGGGTCGGCCATGGAGTAGAGCGATCCGCCGTAGTGGGTGCCAACATAGTTCGCGTTCCACCAGCGGAGCTTCATCTCCACATCAATCTCTTTCCAGTCGGATGCGAGTCGCTTTACGCGGATTCCCGCGCCCAGAAACGGCGGCCAGATATTCAAGAGAATGCGTGCGTGGCGCTTCAAAATTGTTTTCACAGGACGCTCCTGCCGGGGTGCGCGGTTTGTGAGCCGCCGCTGACTTCCGCAGTAAGAATAGCCGCTCCACGGCTATGGGGACTGGGGGAAGCGCCCACGAATTGGTATTCTGATTGGGGCAGACATGCCGACTCCTTCCAATCGCATCGCGATCGTTCTTCTGACGTTTAGCCTTCTCTGGGCATGCGGCCGTCCTCCCAACGACGATGCTTCGAGTTCCGCCGATTCGCAAAAACTGCCTTTTGATCGCCAGCCGCAGTCGTCTGGAATTGGAATTTCGCCTAGCCAGTCGCTGATTCCATCCACCACGAAACTGCCTGAGGGAACGCCGATTCCGATTCGGCTGCAGAGCGCGCTTTCGAGCGCATCGTCGCATGCGGGAGACACCTTCAGCGCAACCATCGATGAGCCGGTTGTGATCGATGGCCGGACGCTGGTCGCGCGGGGCACGTCCGCGACCGGTCGCGTGCTTGAAGCCAAGGCCTCGGCAGGTTCTCGCGGGAGTTCGACAGGGAGTTCTGCGGCAAGTTCGCCGGGAAGTTCACCTGGAAGTTCTCTTGAACCGGGCTATCTTCGCATCGTGCTGGTGAGTTTGGACGTTGGCGGCAGGACCGTGATGATCGAGACCTCCAGCATCTTCGCCAAGGGCGGCCCCCGCGAGGAGCGCAGCCCGGCCAAAGGCGCGGTTGCTGGCGGTAGCCGGAAAGACATCGTGCTCGGGAGGGATCGCCGTCTCGACTTCCGTCTTGCCCAGACTGTCGATTTACAATAATTCGGACCCCTAGCTTCTCTTGGTTTTCTTCTTTTTTTGTTCGTCCTTGCGCGCCTGAGCCGAAATCCAACTACATAAAATTTACATGCTATCGCGCAGCCCCCGGGCTGCTGCCACAGCCCCCGTTGCTAGGTATGTTGTAGTAGGGAAAGGGGCTTCTCCGTTCTGGCAAACTGCGTGCACTAAATCGGTCGGGAATATGGTTTTTGTGTTTTCCATGATCTTCGCACTTGCGCTGATCGCCACCACGACAGTGGCGATGACGGTTTTCGCCGTGCTGCTCATGCGCTGGATGTTGGGACTTGATAAGTCCTTAGGTCAGGTGCAAACGACAGCTGGCACATTTGGCGATGCTGCTGCTCGGGCTTCTCAGGCCGCGCTGCAGCCATAAAGAAATCAAGAAATCAAAATTCTTTTTTCGAAAGAGGAGAAATGAAACGACATCTGGTGCTGGCGATATCCAGTCTGTGTCTGGCGGCGGTAATGGGAAATCTCGCAGTGGCATCGACTCTTGAGTCCGCAACCGAGCGTTTGCAGAATTCCGCGGATGTTCTCAAGCAAATCGCCGCCACTCCCGATAAGGGCATACCGGAAGAAGTAGTGAAAGGCGCCAAATGCATCGTGGTGATTCCGCACCTGGTCAAGGCTGGCTTCATCTTCGGCGGCAAGCACGGGCGCGGAGTCGCGGTGTGCCGCACCGGCGCCGGATGGAGCGCTCCCGCCTTCGTCAGCGTCAGCGGAGGCAGCTGGGGCCTGCAGATCGGTGCCGAGGGCGTGGACCTGGTAATGCTGGTGATGAATGACAGCGGTCTACGGCATCTGCTTTCGAGCAAGTTTGAAATCACCGGCGAAGGATCGGCGGCGGCCGGTCCGGTGGGACGCCATGCTTCCGCCGGAACGGACTGGGAGCTGAACACAGAACTGCTGACCTACTCCCGTTCCCGGGGCATCTTTGCCGGCCTGACTCTGGAAGGCGCGGTGGTGGAGCAGGATGCCGACGCCACGGTGGCGATCTACGGCAACGACTTTCCGTTCAAGAGGATGTTGCGGGGCGAGATTGCCGCACCCGCTCCGGCCGCGCCGTTCCTGCGAGCGGTAGAAGAAATCAGCCGTCAACCCCGGCGGCAGCAAGCCAGGGAACAAGCGCCGGAGAATCCGAAAACAGGAAATCAGTAATAGACCGAACGTGACGCGTGGAGACGCCGCGGCCAAGAGATGCAGTATGATCTTTTGCCGAGAGCTGGACGGGAGGTCAACTTCTGTGCAACCGTCTCCGCTCGATCTCAAACTCTTGTGGGCCCTGCAATCCAGGTTCTCGATCCACGAAGCCCGCAGTGGTAAGGCAACACCGGGCAAACGAGGGATGACGAGCCAAAGGAATCACCATGCATATTCGATTCATTCGTACGTTGTTATTCGCGCTGTTTGTGCTGTCGATGTCGGCAGCTTCGGCGCACGCGGGCGTGGGTGTCTTGATAACGGTCGGGCCGCCCCCGCTCCCTGTGTATGAACAGCCTGTTTGTCCGGGCGATGGTTATCTTTGGACGCCCGGCTACTGGGCCTACGACTATGACATCGACGATTATTATTGGGTGCCGGGAACATGGGTGCTGGCTCCGGAAGTTGGTTTCCTGTGGACTCCAGGGTATTGGGGTTGGGGCGGCGACCACTTTGTTTTTTATGACGGCTACTGGGGGCCGCATGTTGGCTTCTATGGCGGCATCAACTACGGGTTTGGCTACTTCGGCCTTGGTTTCGAAGGCGGACGGTGGGACGGCGGACACTTTTTCTACAATCGGGCCGTGCTCAACGTGAACGTCAATGTTGTTCACAACGTTTACAACACGACCATTCACGAGACCGTGAACCATGTCAGTTACAACGGTGGCAATGGTGGAATCGGCGTACGTCCGCGGCCCGAAGAAGAGGCTGCGGCGCGTGATCGGCACATTGGGCCGGTCGGGGCTCAAACGCAACAAATCCAGGCGGCGCGGTCAAATCCGCAGCTTCGGGCTTCGGTGAACATGGGCAGGCCGTCGATCGCGGCCACAGCGAGGCCGGGAGAATTCAGCGGCCGTGACGTCGTGCCCGCCAGAGAGGCTGGGGGTTCCTATACTCCCGTTAATCGCGGTGGAAATGTTCCCAAAGCCGGCAATCCGGTCCATCCGCATGACTTGCCGCCGGTGGAAAGGCCCGCAGCACCCAACACGGGCAACCCGAAACAGGACCAGAAGTACCAGCAGCAGCAGGACAAATTGATGGCGAAGCAAAATCAGGAGCGAGAGAAACTCCAGCAGCAGCAGGAGAAGGAACACCAGCAGCAGGCGAAACAGAGCGCCAATCAAGCGAAACAACAGGAATTGGAGCAGAAGCACCAACAACAGACGCAGCAACTACAGCAAAAACACCAACAGCAGCAGCAACAGTTGCAACAGAAAGTGCAGAAATCCCAGCCTTCTAAGAAGTAGGATGGCCGGTTGACTGAAGTTTGAAGGAAAAACGAGAACCGGGCTAGGCATCGGCCAAGTGGTGGATGCCTAGCCCGGTACGATTCCGCAGCGCGGCGATGCCTGACCCGAAGACACTCCCCTCACAGCTTGTCAGGCCGTCGTCTTTTCCCCTTCGCGGTGCTCGAATCTCGCGGCTGCTGCCGGCAGGCGCAAGCGGAAGGTTGTGCCAGTTCCTACGATGGAATCGAACTCCACCGAGCCGTAATGCCACTGCATAATCTGGTAGGTTTGCGCCAGGCCGATTCCGCTGCCACCTTTGTCGCCTTTGGTGGTGTAGTAGAGTTCGAAAATCTTTTCCTGCGCGTCGGGTGGAATGCCGCAGCCCTGGTCGAGGACTTCGGCCAGAATCATGTCGTCATCGCGGCGTGCTTTGAGAGTCAAGGTTCCTCCGGCCGTCATCGACTGCACGCCGTTCAGAACCAGGTTTAAAATCGCCTGCTTCATCAGATCGGGATCGACTCGAACCATGAGCGCGTCATCTCGGCTGGGCCCATCTTCGCTCGGAAGTTCCAGCACCACACGCACGCTGTGACGGGCGGCATCGGGTGTGGCCAGCACCGATACGCTCTCCAGAATCTTGCGCAGATCGACGTCCTCCAGACGCAAATCGCGAGGACGAGTGAAGTCCACCAGGATTTGCACGACGCGGTCGAGACGGTGGATTTCGTTGCCAATGATGTCCATGTGGCGCCGTGTGTCGGGATCGTCCTGCTGTAGTTTGTTTTGCAGCAACTGCAGGTGCAGCACGATAGCGTTGATGGGGTTCTTGACTTCGTGGGCCACACCTCGGGTGATCCGTCCGCTGGCGGAAAGGCGGCGCGAAATTTCAATCTCGTCCTCAATGCGCCGCACCGATTCGGCATCGCGCATGGTGAGCAGCGCGCCAATCGGAGTTCCCTTTTCCTGAATGAAGTCGAGCGACACCTGGACCCGGCGGCCGTCGGCGGCGTCGAATTCGTACTGCGCCAGCGGGCGCTGCTTCTGGAATGCGGGCAGAACCACCGCGCCCAGAACCGTTCCATCGGAGAAAATCTCTTCGACGGTGTGGCCCAGAATTTCACGGCGCGGGCGGCCCAGAAATTTTTCCGCCGAGGCGCTCACCAGCACCACCCGCGAATCGCGCGTGAACAACATGAGCCCATCCTGCAACTTGGTCATGACCTGCTCGACGTTGTCTTTGAGGGCGGAAAAAATCTGGTTGGTATCACGGATCTGCCGGCCGAGATGGGCGATCTTCAGTGACACCAGGCCCACCTCGTCCTCCGAACCGGACTCCTCGGTAGGCAACGGATCTCCAGCGCTCGCGCTGTCCAAATTTCGGGCGATCGCCTTCAAGGGGCCGAGCGCGACATTCGAAACCACGGCCGCCAGTACGAGTGAACAAAAAATCGCGACCACGGAAAAAAAAGCTGACTGTTGCAATTTCGGAGTCAGTTCATTACGCAGAAAGACGGTGTTCACGCCTACCCGAACGCTGCCGAATTCCTGGCGATCGAGTTCCAGGCCAATGCTCACGTCATAAACGGTGGCCGAACCGTAGAGCAGGCGCAGTTGGCGGCGGAAGCCGGCGTCGCGCAATACAGCCAAAGGGGCGCGATTCGGGACGGGCTTGCCATTCAGAGATGGGTTGGTATCGAGTATCGCCACTCCATTCGGATCAATGATGGCGGCGTCGTAGATGATGCGAGAATTTCCTACCACCGATTCCAGCATGTCGTTCAGGTTGGTGTCGGTCTGCAGAAAATTCGTGATGGCGGCGCGCATCGCCTTGGGGTTGTCGGTGTTGACCCGGGTGCTGGTCAGGTCGGGCACTGCTTTCGAGGCGGCGTACTCCAATTGATTGGTGAGCTGGTAAGCCGTTTCATCAGCCCAGAGCAAGCGCTGACGCAACAGTTGCGAGAGGTAAATCCAGGAAAATCCGACGACCAGCGCCGTGAACAGCGTGGTGATCACGAGCACGATGATGAATTTTCGAGTCATTGAAAAGCAGGTGTCAGGTCTTAGGTGTCAGGTCTCAAGAAAATCTTGGTGCGCGCGTTGAGACCTGAGACCTGACACCTAAGACCGGTCCTCTTGCTCCTCTGCTGCTAGCACCTCATCCTGCGGCCGGCCGTATTCTTTCAGCTTGTTGTGCAGCGTCTTTAAGCTGATGCCGAGTATCTCTGCGGCTCGCGTTTTGTTGTTCGTAGTCGCCTGCAGAGTTTTCAGGATCAGCAACTTCTCCGCCTCCCCGACGGTCGTGCCCACGCCCAGGTGCACGGCATCGGGATCGTTGACGATCTGTCGCACACTCTGACCAAATCCCGGCGGCAGGTGTTTAGTTTCCACCAACCCGCTTTCGCAGACGATGACGGCGCGCTCCAGCGTGTTGCGCAACTCGCGCACATTGCCTGGCCACGAATAAGTCTGGAACATATTGAGCACGGCCTCGCTGACGTCGGCCACCTTGCGATCGTGCTTCAGGTTCATGTCCGCCAGCAGGCTTTTCACCAGGTCGCGGATATCTTCTTTGTGCTCGCGCAGTGCCGGCATATGAATATTGAAAACGTTGAGCCGGTAATAAAGATCCTGGCGTAGTTCACCATTGGCCACGGCCTCGTCGGGAACTTTGTTGGTGGCAGCGAGCACGCGCACATCCACCGAAGTTTCGACCTTGCTGCCGAGCCGCCGCAGTTTGTGGTCTTCGAGCACGCGCAGCAGCTTGGCCTGCGTGCCGACCGGCATCTCGCCAATCTCGTCGAGCAGGAGCGTGCCGCCTTCGGCCAGTTCAAAGCAGCCGGTGCGGCGCTCCATCGCGCCCGTGAATGCTCCTTTTTCGTGGCCAAAGATTTCACTCTCGATGAGCGTCTCGGGAATGGCCGCACAGTTAATGGGGAAGAAAGGTTTATTGCGCCGCGGACTTAGATCGTGGATGGTGCGCGCCACTAATTCCTTGCCGGTGCCGCTCGCCCCGGTG
>Ga0181523_10001459_pt1 | contig 25089 bp, 27 predicted proteins | sample PEATcosm2014_Bin_43_FD_119752 | JGI IMG/M metagenome (GOLD analysis project Ga0181523, IMG submission 119752) | Peatland microbial communities from MTU Mesocosm Facility, Houghton, MI, USA - PEATcosm2014_Bin05_30_metaG | ecosystem: Environmental > Terrestrial > Soil > Wetlands > Peat | place... | reverse complement strand
TGGAAAAGATTCAGCCCGGCTGCACACTACCACGCTCGCGCAAGAAGAAACGGAATAACACCAGTCGTTTATGAGACACTACACTAGGTGTTGTGCTAGTGCTTTGAAGAAATCATCACCTGACGTTGCCCAGCTGTGCTGTGACAGGAACAGATGGGTTGCCTCCGCCTGCTTGCGCTCGCTAATGTCGTTCAACACGACGTGGTACGCGGGGGCATCGCCGTCGTCCTGCGCGGCAGTCGCCTTCAGATATGCCCAGAATGGTGCTTCGTCCGTTTTAAGCATCCGCAGTTCGCATGATTGTGCCCCACCAGTCTCAAAGAGCTTCTTGTGGTACAGGTAGTAGATGTCTTGGTCTTCACTGTAAATGAATCGGGTCAGTGGCTGACCGATGATATTCGCTCTGCTCACACCCAACAATGCCGCGGCCGTAAGATTGGATTCCAGGATGATTCCGTTCCCACTGAGGGTGACATATCCCACTGGAGCCAAGTCATAGAGAGCGAAATATCTTTCGCGGGCGGTTTCAAGTTCCCGCTGCGTGCTGCGAAGTTCATCATTCTGCATTTCCAGTTCAATCTGATGCACCTGTAATTCATGGAGTATGTTCTTTAAACTAGCCGGCGACATTTTGTCCAATTCGCCATGCTGCTTCAACAACTCCTCGGCTCGCTGGCGCAGATCTGAACGGTCATCCGGCGTCTCACGCCTATTTGCCTCTACCACGCTCCACCTCCAGCTCCTTTCGATCGCTAATGTCTCGGTTTGAGATCCGAAGCTCGATCAAATTACCGATATACTTGAATCAGTCATTTTTTGCTGCAGGATGAATACTTGTAGAGATAGTCGTCTGAAGTTGTGGTAAGTGTACTGAGTGGCAGCGGCTTCGTGCAAAAAGCCTGTTTTAACAGAAGAGATCAATTGCCTCACTTGCCTCTATCCAGTGACTACGTTCAGCCTTCTCAGCGGCTCTACATATTTACAACAATCGCTAACCTCTTTTGGAACCATGAAAAATATCCCCATAGAGGGTCAAAAATATGCAAATCCTGAATATTGTATCATTTTGACTTCTTCATAGCATAAAAGTGGGGGATTTGAAGGCCAAGGCTTTTTTGGGGTTAGTTCTGTGTCAGAGTTCACCCCTCTCAGCCTAAGCGCATTACTTACTACCGATACCCAGCTAAAGCTCATCGCAGCTGCCGCGATAATCGGGCTCAACAGGAAGCCGAAAAAAGGATAGATAACAAGAACAGGTAAAATGTTTCGACAATTGCGCATATACAAGCCCGGAGCAGTTTCCAACACTAGTGTGCCTCACTGCGGTGTCACGTCAACAGTTATCTTGGCCAACAGGGGCGCAGCAGTTGGATCGAACACCCGATACGCGAGCAGTTTCAAGCGGTCATTCACGAGGAACCACACCAGAGCATAGCCCCAAACAGACAGTGCCCAGCCCCATCCGAGTGGTGTCATAAACAACCCATAAACGGCTATCAATGTAGCCACGACTTGTGTGCCGAACACCGCTATACATAAAATACGTGCGGGACGATGAGACCAGAACGGGCCGCGCGTGCGTGTGAGAAAGATCGTCAGATGTCCCGCCACGGACAGCTTCAAATACATCAGCGTTTGGATGTGTGCACGGTCGAGATGAAAGATGCGCTCGCCGAGATAGAACAAACCGAAGGCGGATACCACCCCGATAACACCCAGCACAGTGGCAACCCCCAGCACCATGCGCATGTTCCATGCCTCGGGCTTGTCCTTGTAATGAACGTTGTCATACGCAATGGACAAGATCGCAGCGTCGTTGAGTAACGCCAACATCACTATCATCACTGCGGTCAGTGGATAAAAGTTAAACACCAGGATCGCCAGCGTCATGAACAACAGCACGCGCAGCGTTTCTGCGATGCGGTATATGGCATAGCTGTTCATCCGCTGGAAGATTTTCCGGCTCTCCTTGATCGCGTCTATGATCACAGATAAGCCCGGCGTCATCAGCACGATGGAGGCTGCCGCGCGCGCCGCATCCGTGGCGCCTGAAACGGCAATTCCGCAGTCGGCTTTCTTTAGCGGTGGAGCGTCGTTCACCCCGTCTCCCGTCATGCCGACGATGTGACCGCGCTGCTGCAAGACGTCCACAATGTGGAACTTGTGTTCGGGGAACACCTGGGCGAAACCGTCCGCTTCTTCGATGGACTCCGACAGCTGAGCCGTCTCGTGATGTTTCGTGTCGCCAAAGCTGCTCGCATCGAGAATATTTGTGCCCATCCCTAATTTCCTGGCGGTCTCCTGGGCGATGGCAAGTGCATCGCCTGTAACCATCTTGACAGCAACCCCCATCTGTCGGGCGGTTGTGATAGTTGCCTTGGCATCTTCCCTGGGCGGATCGAACAGTGGCAACACACCAAGAAACTGCCATTGATCTTCTCCTTCGGCCCGCGCCACACCAAGCGAACGGAAGCCGCGAGCTGCAAATTCGTCGACCGCCTTCTCGATAACGGGCTTGACCTGCCCGGCGTTGGCCGACAACTCTAAGATCACCTGCGGTGCGCCCTTGGTCACCTTGAACTCTTTTCCGTCAGTGCCCTTGATGGTGGCTTCGGTGCGCTTATGCACAGGGTCGAATGGCTGGAAATGGATCACCTGGTAGCCTTTTAATGCCTGATCATGTTTCAACCCACCCAGCACGGCCAGATCGATGGTGTCCTTATTGTCAGCGCGCGATGCCAGCGCGGCGTTGAGGATAACTTGATCGGCAGGGATGTCGTTCACGCTAAAAGGATCACCCAGCGTCAGCTTGTTCTGTGTCAGGGTTCCAGTCTTGTCTGAACACAGCACGTCCACGCCTGCCAATTCCTCGATGGCCGCTAACCTAGTCACAATCGCATCTTTCTTAGCGAGCAGGCGCGCGCCTACCGCCATCGTCACGGACAGCACTGTGGGCATCGCCACTGGAATCGCAGCCACCGTCAACACTAATGCAAATTGAAGTGTGGTGAGGATCGGGTCGCCGCGGAAGATTGCGACGGCAATAATCACTGTCACCAGAGCCACTGCCAGGATGATCAGGTAATTGCCGATTTTCAACACCGCGCGTTGGAAGTGACTGGCTGTCTGCGCTCCCTGCACCAGTTGCGCTGTCTTTCCGAAGTATGTGTTCTGGCCCGTGGTGTACACAAGCGCATCGATTTCACCAGTGCGGATGATCGAACCCGAGAACACCGCCTCGCCGGATTTGTGCCCAACGGGCAACGACTCTCCCGTCAGCGCTGACTGATCCACTTCTATCGGATCACCCTCCAGCAAGCGTGCATCCGCCGGCACGATGTCGCCCAGACGCAGATGGATTACATCGCCCGGCACAAGCGCACGCGCTTCCGGGTTGGTCCACTTTCCATCGCGTTTCACTTGGGCCTTGATCGCCAGCTTGGCCTTCAGCGCGGCGATGGCGTTGCCCGCCTGGTGTTCTTCCCAGAATCCTACCACGGCGTTGGCCAGAAGCAGAAGGAATATGATAGCAAAGTCCGGCCAATGCCGGGCTACAGCCGAAAGGACTACAGCAGCTTCGATCATCCACGGGATCGGCCCCCAAAGATATGTAAGGAATTTCAGGATCGGATTTATCTTTTTTTCTTCAATCTCGTTAGGTCCATATTGGGTCAGTCGTTTCTGCGCCTCGGCTTGACTAAGACCATCTGGCGACGATCCCAATTTTTCCTCCACTTCCTGCATGGGAAGGGATTTTAGATCGTCCGTCGCATTGGGCTTGTATCCCGGCTTCAATTCGTGAGCCTTTAGCTGGTCAGTATAGGGTCTCATAATGGATATACCTCCTGTCTTTGATTTGCCACATGGCTCATGAATTGCTGGATACTTGCTGTCCTGTTTATGTCCATGGCATCGCGGCGCTGTATTTGTGTCGTTCGCGACCGAAGCCGCTTAAGCCTCGGCCAACCACTTCCGCGCAGCAGCGCTATCAGCGTGATCGAAGTATCTGACCGTCGCCTTCGTGAACGGCTTGCAGAACGTTACCATGCCGTGCTGCCATTTTTTTTCCCCTACCATTGCGAGTTTATCAATGTCGGCAAAGTGCTTGATGGCGAACTTGGTATCCTCCCACATCGCTGCGGCTTCCCATTCGTGAAGGCCGGTCATATCGAACAACACGCTCAACTTTCCGTTCTGGCGGACGAGTCGTTCGAACTCAGGCACAAAGTGCTCGTAATCTGCCTTTACCAACTTGCCGCTGACGTGAACGACAAGCACCTTCCCGCCATTTTCTTCATTGAGTTTAATGGACATTTTGGACTCCCTTGTTTTGATGCAGGTTAACACTATCTCGATCAGCAAAAGCTTAGCTGAAGCCGGTCAGCCGCTTCTCACACCTTATATATTAATCGTAGGTGATGAAAGGCTTCGAATAGTGTAAATGCCGACTGCCTCAGATGTCATGCGCTCCCCGTGCTTTGGATCGTCCGAATAGAGCTTCCGAAGGTGCAACTCGCCGCGAGTGTGGTTAGTAGTGTAATGGTTGCTTTCATGCTTTTGTCCTTTCCATCGAGGCATTGTATTCGCCACGCCGCGCAGCTCGGTTGCATCTGGCGCTATGATACAGAGCTCGCTGTGCAGCCCGTTGGCCTCCTTGCCTTGCCAAATCTTCGATGCCTTTGGTGCTGTCATAATCACGCTCAAGTTGTATATTATTGAGGCCTAAAGGATCGTCCCGGACCAGCAAAATATGTTGAAGTTCAAGCATGCTCATGACTCCTCTGTCCTCGGAATAGTAAAGCAAATGCAGCGCCTTGGTTCCCGGAGCCTGCGGCTCGAGTCTTTCCTCCGCATAGTTAAACATCCGTCTTTGATTAATTGCGAACATTATTCCCAAACTATCACTTTCGCATTCAAGATCTCTTCGGAACTCCCAAGAATGAACCATCCGCCGGTAGGCATTTCTAAGCCTTTCGGCGTTCCCTCGGAAAGATCGATCAAGGCATCCCCGCCCATTTTTCTCGCTTCATCCTGCAAATGTTCAATTGCATCGAGCACACGGTGAAATGGGCCGGTGCTTGTAATTGCTATCCCAATCACTTTGTAGGGGCGCTTTATGCGGACCGCATCGTATATTGCGATGTGATATACCTTGGGCTTGGCCGGCCTCACAGTCTTGTCGAACGGAACTGCTCGTGTTTGAGTGCAGCCCGACAAGGAGGCAATTAACATAAGTACTATCCAGCACATGGTGCAGGTTCGCATTTATGAGCGGTGCCTCCTTTACGCAGCTTCGTTGCTCACCCCGTCAAGATACTCAAGGGCAACATTGACGCAATTTCAGACCTCCGCTTTACACGGAGGCCCGAAAATACTTTACCAAGAAGCTGAATTCATTAGCAGAAAAACTAATCGTTGCTCTCAATTCAAGACAAAATGATCTCTTCTGTTTTTTGTCCTGCACTCTTCGGTGCTCTCAGTGCAGAGCGGCTTTTCCTTTCCGTAACTGATAGTGTCAATACGTGCTGATGGAATTCCCGCGGAAATTAGGTATTGTTTTGCGGCATTTGCTCTCTTGTCGCCGAGGGCAAGGTTGTACTCCCTTGTGCCCCTGTCGTCGCAGTTACCCTCAATGATGACTTTCAGTTTCTGGTGCTTCGTAAGGATATCAGCCAGATCGTTGAGTGCAGTTTTAGCAGTGGCTTCCAGATCAGCTTTGTCAAAATTAAAATGTATATCCTTCAGCCTTGCTTGGAGCTTTTTAATCTCCGCTAGTTCTTTTTCGTTTATATTTTCTTGTGGCCCCATCTGCGCTGGTTGTGTTACGACAACAGGTTTGCTTTCTACTACTGTCGGTGCCGTTTTTTGCATGGGAGCTTCACTCTGCACAACTGCTTTTTGAGAGCATCCGAACCCGATTATCCCAACTATCAGCGAAGCCAAAATAAGCTTTTTCATTGTATCTCCCGAAAGAATAAATGAACTGCCGGTCATGCCGTGAATAATGTTCATGACACTTGCCGGCTTGTTCCCAAGTGTAATATGGATCTCTTAAAAAGAGATGCTACAGCGGTTGTGAATTTAGGTGTTTAAGCTGGTTGCGGCGGGGACAGACCTGAAAATAATCTAGGAAAATTCTCGTAGGCGTTATATACGACATGCATGGATACTGGAAACGAGGGATTAGTTGGAAATATCAAACGTACATCCAGCATTGCCACATCTGCCAGATGGATTAGGATCGAGGCCTTGTCTTCGGATAAAACTGCTCTTTTCTTCAGGTGAAGAATTGCAGCGATTGGCTTGGAAGTCTCCTTACTGCTCTTCGACGCGAAAGTGGAGTAGATGAGTTCATAAATATAAATATGCAAGTCGCTTCCATATACGAAGTCGGTTTTTGTTGCGCGAATCCCTTCGGGTGTTTTTTGATTCGCACCTGCATAAAGAAGCGGTGATGCCGCATAAATGGAAAAATATAGAACTAGGGCAAGGCCGAAGATCCGCTTTTTCTTAAAACAGGATATCATAAGCTCCTTAATTATCTAAAGATGTAATAACCAACCATAAAACACCTTGACTAGTAACTACAAGAAAATTATAATGTAACTATATTAATTTGTAAAGAGGTTTCTTATGAATCATGTCGGGATTAAAGAATTAAAAACCAATTTAAGTAATTATGTTGCCAGGGTTCGCAATGGAGAGCGAATAGTCATTACCGACCACGGACAGGAGGTCGGAATTATTATTCCCATATCAGAAGAGAGAGAACTTATTATGTCATTAACGAAAACTGGCAAAGCACAATGGTCCGGGAATAAACCAAAGGGGCTTAGAGGCATTAAGGTAAAAGGGAAAGCTCTTTCAAACACAATTCTTGAGGCACGCGAGTGATTTTATATCTTGGTGCGAGCAGTCTTATAAAGTTATACATAGACGAAGTATTTTCAGATATCGTGAGGGAATGGGTTGATCAAGCTGAAATTGTAGCGACCTGCAGGGTGGCTTTCACTGAAGTAATAGCTGCAATTGATATTAGATTCAGAAATAATGATATATCAAAAAAGGATTACGAAATCTTAACAAATAGATTCTCGGAAGATTGGGTTAACTTTGCGACGGTAGATTTTGACGAATTTGAGACGGGCCGACTGATTCGGAAGTATGGATTGAAACGGCTAGATGCCATGCACTTGTCAGCTGCTAAACTCATTAAAAATAATCGAGACGACATCTCTCTCCATTTTTCATCTGCCGATAATGAATTATGCGGAGCCGCTGCAGCCGAAGGACTGAGGGTATTGACTTTTAAATCTGATGAACACGATAAAAAGCCGCTATGACACATGCAATTTCGGTGAAACAACATAAACATGGCTATAGGATTAAATCAGTTCTGTTCGCAAGGAAGTCTGCCTGACAATCATAGGGCGTTCAGGCATAATCTACCTGCATCAGCAAACATTCGTGGCATATGCTATAACATGCGTAGGTTTATAAGGCTCGGCAGGCCGGAATAACTAAATAATTTCAGTTTTCTGGCTTTTTGCGATTTTGACTAACACGCTTAAATGACAGAGTGAGAGTGATGAAAGAGAAGCTTAAAGAAGAAACGATCATGTTCATAAGTGTCCTAAAGTGGTTCATTTTGGCGACAGCGGTCGGAGCCATAGTGGGCGCATCCACAGCTTTTTTCCTGTTAGTTTTAAACGGTAGCACCGATCTTATCAGACAATATCAATATTATTATATCTTGTTGCCGATTGCCTTTTTTATAAGTGCCCTTCTTATTAAATATCTTGCTCCGGATGCTGAAGGCCATGGAACGGAGAAAGTCATCGAGGCTGTTCACAAAAGGTTTGGAAAAATAAATGCGGCTACTGTGCCGGTAAAGCTTATTGCCACAGTAATAACCCTGGCGGCTGGTGGTTCTGCAGGAAAGGAAGGCCCCTGCGCCCAAATTGGGGCGGGACTGGCTTCAGTTTTTTCCGATATATTGAGGCTTGGCAATCGTGATCGCAAGAAGCTGGTAATCTGCGGCATTAGTGCAGGATTCGCTTCTGTTTTCGGCACTCCAATTGCTGGTGCAATCTTTGGAATCGAAGTTCTTTTTGTCGGGAGCATTCTCTACGAGGTGCTATTGCCTTCGTTCATAGCTGGGATCACTGCCTATCAGGTTTCATCGGCCCTGGGAGTGAAATATTTCCACCATCAATTAAATTTCACACCGGTTTTTAATGAAGCTTTCTTTCTTAAAGTACTCATCGCGGGGATTTTCTTCGGCTTGTGTTCCTTTCTGCTTATAGAGGTGCTCAGGTTAGGTCAAACATTATCGGGTAAGCTTAAAATATGGAAACCCATTAAGGGTCTTGTCGGGGGGGCTGTACTTACGGGGCTCACCATGATATTTTCGACTCGCTATCTGGGGCTGGGTCTTGATACGATTGAGACTACCCTCCAAGGCGGGACAATCCCTTGGTACTCATTTATTATGAAGATGGTTTTTACCAGCCTCACTCTTAATTTCGGGGGGAGCGGTGGCATTGTCACACCAATATTTTTTGTAGGGGCAGCTTCGGGCGCCTCGTTCGCCAATGTTATGGGACTAGACATCTCCACTTTTGCAGCCATCGGGCTAACAAGTCTTCTTGCTGGCGCTGCTAACACACCTATAGCCGCAAGTATAATGTCGGTCGAGATGTTTGGGCCAGCAATTGCCCCATACGCCGCCGTGGCGGGTATTATAAGCTTTCTCATGACGGGGCACAGGAGTGTTTATCCATCTCAGGTTCTAGCTGTCGTTAAATCTACCTCCATTCAAGCTGAGGTAGGTCAGGAAATGGACATGATAGAAGCTACCTTCAATCCTAGAAAAAAGAGCGTTACAGGTATCATTGCGCGTGTTTTCCAAAGAATGAAATCGAAACTGGACGGACTTAAGTGAAAACTATCGTTAACATTCATTCAAAAGCGATGGCTGAAGACAACTATGAAACACTGTGCAACCATAGCCTTTTAACATTGCGAATGTTTGCCATGTTATGGTTGCATTGTCTGATATTTGCCTGTGTCGCCCATGCTCAGATTTCAGCAACTTTAAGTGCAGAGCCAAGTATCTATTCTGGGATATGCCCCGCTGAGATCAAATTCAGAGGGACCGTAACCTCAGAAAAGGCTGGGAGGGTCCAATATAGGTTCATCAGAAGTGACGGCACTTTGTCACCTGTTGAAACCATCGAATTCAGCACGCCGGGAGCTAAAGAAGTCAAGGGATTATGGATGGCCGGCGATGCAAGTACCACCCTATACGAGGGATGGCAGGCCATAAGAATTGTTTATCCCGAAGAAGTCGAATCAAATGAGGCTAAGTTTAAGGTTACGTGCTATCAATCAGCGCCTGAGCTAACGGTCAAGATATGGAATAGCCCTGCGTCGGCAAGGCCTAGCCACGAACTTGGCTCCTCATTCAACGTTAAAGTGATTAACCATGGGGAGTTTGACTTAAGGGATGTGACAATAGATATTGTTCTTAAAAAGGATAATTCCTGCCCGATATCTACCCCAAACGCAATTGACTCAACTCATTTTTTGGACGGTGCACCGCTCAAGGGGGGACGTGAGCAGGTGTCTTTAAAAGCAGGACAACAGCTGGAAATCAAGCTGAACGGGACCAGCAAGATACCAGCAGATACTCCGATAGGGAATTATTATTTGTGCGCAGTAGCCAACGCGGGTAACCAGATAAAAGAGAGTGACAAAACGAGTTGTGCATGCCATCCGATTCATATCACTACGGCGGTAGGCAAACCCGATCTAGTAATTGACCGCATCAGTTTCAAGGTCGGGGAAAAATGCGAGCCGAACTATCCCCTTTATATTTTTGAGGTGACAGTGAAAAATATCGGCACCGCTCCATCTCCGTTGTTGCTGAATAAGACACTCGTGCAGGTGATGGACATGCACGACAACAGATGGGGAAACGGGGCCACATTAAGCTCGATACCGCCTGGTGGAAGACAGACGGTCTTGATCCCTGTATATTATTTTAGTGAAGACCCTATCTATATGACTAAGATGGTTCCGCATCCTTTCAGGGCGGTCGTTGACCCTTTGCATCTTATCGAAGAGGCCAATAGGAAAAACAATACCTCCGATATAATCTACCTCGATCCCGGACTCATATGCCCCAAATGAGTGGAACTTGAAATAGGGATAAGCTAGATAAACAAAATGCTTCTCTCTTCGGCAGAGTATTTTGTTTGTAATTGGAAATATTCCCGGGAGACAATGCGTGGAATCGACGATTAGTTTTGAGATGGCAAGGCAGTTGCTGCTATCTTTTGCCATCATACTGGCTGCAGGCACCTTTTCGGTTTTTTTATCGCAAAAACTCAAGACCCCGGATGTAGCGACATTCCTCCTTGCAGGTATCCTGCTTGGACCTGAGGTATCCAGTATTTTACACATCTCGGTCGAATCCGCTTTGAACCAAATCATACTCATATTCGGCGCCTGCTATATCCTCTTTGATGGCGGAGCCTCAATAAGGTTGAATGTCTTGAAGCAGATCTGGATTACCCTCTTCTTGCTAGCCACAATAGGAGTTATTATTATGACGGCTATCACAGGCATTGTTGCCTATTATTTGCTGGGGCTTCCTTTGATCACAGCTCTATTGTTGGGTGCTACTATTGCACCGACTGATCCGGCAACGATAATCCCAATTTTCCGCCAAGTCAAAGTAAAGGAAAGTGTTTCCCAGTCGCTGATTAGCGAATCTGCCTTTAACGACACAACAGGCTCCGTCCTTACGTTTGCAGTCCTATCTGTAGCTATGGGTTCCTCCGGCTTTTCGTTAACGGCATCCCTTGCAGATCTTTTGAAACAATCTATTGGCGGCGTTGTCATAGGCGGCGCAATTGGATATCTCAGTGCGCTGCTTATAGCCAATGAGAAGTTTGACTTCCTAGCCAAATACGCCCCTGTAATAACGCTGATGGCTTTAATCGGTACTTATCTGGGAGCGGAGGATGTACAGACGAGTGGGTTCATGGCGGTTTTTGTTTTCGGAATCATCCTCGGTAACAAGGAATCGTTCGGCTTTCGGATGAATATGCGTGAGCATAAAAAACTAGAAGATTATGTCGCAAGGACATCTATGATTATGAGGATGTTCATATTCATCCTTCTGGGCTCGCAGGTCGATTTTAGTCTAATGAGCAAATTCCTGTTCGAAGGGATAATTGTCATAGCCATATTCATGCTTATTGCAAGGCCGGTTACCGTTTTTTTATGTGCTATTCCAGACCGGCGAGCCAAATGGAACTTCAACGAAATGCTCTTCATGTGCTGGACGAGAGAGACAGGTGTCATGCCAGCAGCACTTGCAGGCTTATTGATGGGAAAGCACGTGCCAGGAGCCGAAATAATAACTGCAGTTACGTCTATCGCTATCCTTATGACGATTCTAATCCAGACTATGACTGCGAAATGGCTAGCGGGAAAATTGGGATTGCTGGAATAAGCAGCAATGCAATGAAAGTGTCTGCTTTTTCCTGCCTGTAATAAAGCGTTTTCACGCGTTTGGTACGGGCTTGACTATAGTCAGCAGGTGTGAATCTGATTTCAACATTTTCTTGGAAACGTCCAGGACGGCTGATAGACGTGTTTGGTGTAAGGAGAACTAATCGCCCAACAAATTCTCTAAATAAGTTGTGTAGGGCGTACTTAACAACGAGCGGACTATATTTCTGAGAGTATTTCACACATTTGTGACGAGTCTTTACTGGGCAGATGTTGAAGGAGATATTGAGAATGTTAACGGTATTCTTAAGATTACAGTAATTCGTACTACATTTCACGTGAAAGCGCTAAAAGACAAACATGAAAACGTCAAAACTGCATTGAGTTCATATCTTGTCATGTGCCCAGCGGCACAGAGCATTCTGCCTTGTATTCGGATAGTGGATAATCTAGGGCTAGAGCAGCTTGTCTGATTTATCTATTTCTATCGGTACTGTTTAACCGCAAATATGGCGAGAGATGATCTTCGTTGATTGTCCAGCAAGCGATTCGGAGCTATTTTTTAAATAGTTTCAAATACTGTCCGTATCCCTCTTTTTGGAAGTCCTCTTTGGGGATGAAGCGCAGAGCTGCGGAATCCATGCAATAGCGCAGTCCGCTCGGCTTGGGACCGTCACGGAAAACATCTCCGAGATGAGAATCAGCGTGTTTACTGCGTACTTCTGTCTTAGTCGTAAAAACCCCACGATCTTCTTTCTCGACTATATTCCCGGGTTCAAGCGGCTTTGTAAAGCTCGGCCAGCCAGTCCCCGAGTCAAATTTATCTGTTGAGCTAAAAAGTGGCTCTCCGGAAACGATATCTACATAGATGCCCTCTCTTTTGTTGTCCGCGTATTCATTCTTAAAAGGCGGCTCGGTGCCTCCTTCCTGAGTCACTTTGTACTGCATTGGTGTGAGCTTCTTTTTCAACTCTTCTTTTGATGGTTTTACGTAGGCTCTCCATGGATCATTTGCAGCATCTTTGGCGGATACGGCTGGTGTTGTGTCAGAAGCGGTCTTTGCCGCTGGCCGATCCGCATTTTGTGAACAGGCATTCATGACTATGACTGACAGAAGAAGGATGCCGACAGACAAATGAATAAGATAATTATTCTTCATACGTATAAGTATATCAAGACTACAGATAAGACGAAAGCTGCTGCCCTGGATGAGGCCAGAGGAGGCGAGTTTGAGTTTCATATGGATCGAATTTTTAGACATAGTGCGTTGATTTGATCGCGGTAGGGACGTCTGTTTCCAGACGCCCCCCCGCACAGATCCGTACGAGAAGAATTACTTCATACGGCTCCTACCTTGGGTGAATGACGCGAAACCTTTGATGCGGATAGGGTTGCTGGACTTTAGCTGAAGGTATCCACGTCGAAACTAGACGTTTGATTCGTTCCCACGTGAGGCCTCTGCCCTTCTGACTACGACGCCTCAACGCGAAGAGCCATGCCCGGCAGACCTGTGTGCGAAAAGAATCAACTGCGTCCTGGTTTCCAGGCACGCCAAAGAAGTTAAGATGACCTTGCACCACCGAGCGGAGCCATTTACCTTGCACTGGCACTGGCTCATGCTTCTGCGCATGATCTCTTTTCGCACTTCTTTGAGTTTTGTCTGGAGACGCTTAGCAATTGTCTTGCGGCGAATGGTGAAACAGTTGTTTCTTCGGGTGCGAGCACATATATGCGTGAACCCAAGGAAGTCAAAAGTTTCAGGTTTCCCTAATCCTCGTCTCTTGCGGTTTTCTTCCGCAAAGCGTCCGAATTCAATGAGTCGGGTCTTCTCACTGTGGATTTCCAGACCATAGCAGGCAAATCGTTCCTTCGATTCACTGAGGAATCTTTCCGCCTCATCCCGGTGCTGAAACCCCATAACATAATCGTCCGCATATCGGACGATTATGCCTTCGCCACGTGCCTGCTTTTTCCGCCAATTGCTTACCCACTCGTCAAGGACATAGTGTAGGTAGATGTTACTAAACAGGGGCGATATAACAGACCCCTGAGGAGTGCCTACTTCCGTCTTTGACCATTCACCATTCTCTGATACTCCTGCTCTGAGCCACTTCTGGATCAGACGGAGCATCCGAGGGTCTGCGATGCGTCGTTCCACAAACTTCATCAACCACGTGTGATTGATCGTGTCGAAAAAGCTGCGAATATCCGCATCCAGTACCCAGCATACCTTCTTTTGTGTGATCCCGACCCAGATTGCATCCAGCGCATTGTGCTGGCCGCGTCCCGGTCGGAATCCGTAGGTGAAACCAAGAAAATCCTCTTCGTAGATCTGATTCAAAACCCTCACAACCGCCTGTTGGATTATTTTATCCTCAAGCGCGGCTATGCCGATCGGCCTTTGCCTCCCGTCCGGTTTTGATATCCAGATCCTTTTCGAGGGCTTTGCTCGATACCTGCCATTTTGCACTTGCCCCTACAGATCCAGTAACCGGCTCTCCAGTTGTTCACCATACTCATGCCATGTTACTTCATCTATCCCGGCAGCCACATTACGCTTTAGCTCGTAATAGCTAGCTCGCAGCAGATCTATCGTGATATGGTGCATTAAGTTGGTGAACCGAAGGTCTTTGTCCTTTGCTGCTGCCTCACGTATCCTGTCAAGTCCGTTCAATGCTTCCTCCTGTCCCTGCGTACAGGTCGCAGATAACTCTCCAGAATTGCCCTTGGTCACCGGCCTTCCCTCCAGAACCTCCGCCATGCCGTGGGATCACGTCATATTGTTCGGCCCTCTCTTAGGTAATACGCCGATGTCAGACTTCTAAGCAGCGTACACGTCAGGCTTGCGGTCATAGGCCTTCCCCGACCGACCCGATGAAACATCTTTTCAACGGGTGCTGCTGAGATCTCCCAGTTCTCGAACATAGAGCTTACACACATGCACAGGGTCTTCGACTCCGTGGAGCCGAACAATAGCTAGCTATTTGTCGCCATTGCCCGTGGTGCCTTCCCATTACTTGGACGTGGTCGGCGTTCCAGACGGTTGATTTCGGCGCTTTCCCAAGCTCCTCATGATAGTTTTAGCTAACGTTCTGATGCTGATTAAAATGTTCAAAAAAACCTTTTTGCGATCATGCGTACCCCTTTCTTTCGACTCGTCAATTTGCTTAGTCCGTATAATTTCAGTGTGGAGTTCAAGAGTCAAGTTCGATCAGACTCCTCACCGTATTGACTAACGCTCCAATTAATATTCGCTCATAAGCACTTGACACGACGTGGCTGGAGAGTACACTGAAGTGAAGGCGATAATTACGAATTATAGCAGCATAGAATAGTTAGGTCCCTGTTTTTTTGTACCGACGATGTTGGTCATTTCAGGGTCGGGGTTTCTCTCGCACAAGATTCTGAAACGACCAAGATGATTTTTTTATGTCAAATGATTTGATGTGTGCAAGGAGGCCCTGGAGGGGCTGAAAGAAGTTAAGAGAGTTGAAAAGGTTTTCGCTACTTCAAAGAAATAAACACTGCTTATTATTATGATCCAGCAGTAATTACGATTGAAAAAATCGAAAAGGCCTTAAAGATGGCCGGTACTTATATAGGAACGACCAAATAGTAAATAACTCAGGATTTGAAATGCTATTACGGTAAAAGATAATGCCAAGGGATATACCGATAGGGAACGGCTCACTAATGGTACTTTACGATAAAAAGGGGCTTGTGCGGGACCTCTATTTCCCGAGTGTGGGTAGTGAGAACCACGCCCAAGGTCACGTCTTCAGGGTTGGAGTCTGGGTGAACGGGGTATTCTCCTGGATTGACGGAGAAGGATGGGAGCAATCGCTCGACTATGAAGATGACACGCTCGTCGCGAAAATCGAACTTGTTAATAAAACTCTCGGATTAGAAATCATCATGAGGGATGCCGTCGATTTCCATGTAAACATCTACGTGAGGGAGATCACGGTAAAGAATCAATCAACACAGTTCGCGGAGATCCGGCTCTTCTTCCATCACGATTTCCATATATACGGATCCGAGATTGGCGATACTGCGTGTTACAAGCCTGAAGAAAAGGGTCTTCTCCATTACAAAGGACGACGGTATTTTTTCATCAATGCATTGACCGAAGACGGAGTCGGCGTCACTCAGTTCGCAACAGGAGTGAAGGAGGCGAAGGGACTCAAGGGGACTTGGGTCGATGCGGAAGATGGCGTTCTTTCAGGTAATCCCATTGTGCAGGGCTCTGTGGACTCAATCTGCGCGGTTCATACAACGATCCCCCCGGGCAAGAAGGCGAATGCCTATTACTGGATGGCTGCGTGCGTTGACTGGAGAGGGGTGAAAAGGTTGAACGACCTCGTTGTTCAGAGGACGCCAGGATACTTTTTAAGGAGGACTGCGGATTATTGGCGGTTATGGCTCGATAGAGAGAGCCTGAAATTTGGTGATCTCCCCGACACTATAAGGCGGCTATATGCACGAAGTCTCCTTATCCTGAGAACGCACATAAACAATAACGGCTCGATCATAGCGGCAAGTGATTCAGACATCCTCAACTTTTCCAGAGACACATACACATATATGTGGCCAAGAGACGGTGCCCTCGTCGCCTATGCACTCGACCTTGCAGGCTTTCCGATACCAGCACGGAAGTTCTTCGAATTCTGTGGAGAAATAATAGGGAGAGACGGCTACTTCATGCACAAGTACAACCAGGACGGCTCTCTTGCGAGCTCATGGCATCCTTGGATCCTTGAGGGGAAACCGCATCTGCCGATTCAGGAGGACGAGACAGGATTGGTGATCTGGGCGCTCTGGGAGCATTTCAATATATATAGAGATGTCGAGTTCATAAAGCCGCTTTACAGAAAAGTCGTCAAGGCGGCAGCTGATTTCATGTGCGAATTTGTAGACCAGAGAACCGGACTTCCGTTACCGTCATACGATCTATGGGAAGAGCACTTGGGGATTCATAACTTTACCGTCTGCGCCGTTATCGCTGGCCTGAAAGCAGCAGGCCGTTTCACTGCAGCCTTCGGCGAGGCAGAACTGTCCGAGAAGTATGTGAGGACAGCCGATCGAATGAAGGACGCTCTGACAAAATATCTCTATGACAATGATCTCGGGAGATTTCTGAACGGAGTTTCTGAGCGTCTTGGCGTATTAAAGAAAGATTTCAGGCTCGATTCAAGTCTCTCCGGCCTTTTCGTCTTTGGCGTCTTTGCTGCATCAGATGAAAAGATAGTTAGCACTATGGAGGAATTGAAAGACAGACTCTGGTGCAAGACAGCAATTGGCGGGATGGCCAGATTCGAAAACGATTCGTACCAGAGCGTAGTACCACCGACTATGGAGGTCCCCGGCAACCCTTGGATTGTCTGCACGCTCTGGTATGGCCACTACCTTATAGAGAAGGCAACTAATATGGACGAGCTGCAAGAATCCGTTGAGATTCTGAACTGGGTCTCTGAAAGGGCGTTGCGATCAGGGGTTCTCGCAGAACAGATCGATACCCTTACCGGCGAACCGATATCGGTTTCTCCTCTGACATGGAGCCACGCGGCATTCGTAATTGCTGTGCAGCTGTATATGAAAAAGCATCTGGAGATAGAGAGATGTCCGCAATGCGGACAGCCGACTGACGCGTAACTTAGATGCAGGTAGCATAATGAACCGATAATTCAGATATCGAAATAAGGCCGAAAACGTTATTAGAAAATTGCCATGATATTAAATGGTTCCATCGTTTCGTCATTTATCCCTTATATATTTGTTAAAGCGTGCCCACTTCATTTGTTATAAGGAATGCCCTATCCTGCGAGGATTACTTGAGTCGGTCCGGTTTCGATTTTATTTTTTTGGCGAAACGTACAATGATGCCTGTAATGCTCTTTCTTCTCGGATCTATTCTCCCGCCGCAAATAATCTTGGAATTTATTTTTTTGTCGTAAGCGATGTCCTACATGAAAATCAGCCTAACCCCGACAAAAAAAAGAGCAAAACGCCTATATTGCCTATCAAGGTCGATGCGTATCTTAGGAAAAAGGTTGCGTATGCATGCGTATTCTTCAGTGCCAAGGAGGTGACTGCAACGACGAAGTAGACTGCGCGATACAGTGATCGCTATATAAAAATAGTGAAACAGTATAAGAGTGCAGAGTTATGTATGAGCTGGGTGACATTGGATTTTAGAAATCGTATCAACATTAAGCTCAAAGGAGAATTCAACATGAAGAAGATGGTTTGTTCAATAGCAGCAGTGGCATTTCTTTTCTGTCTTATGCTTTCTGCCGGAGCTGGATTAGCCGGAGCCACGGACATGGATAAGGACATGATGATGGACAATGGCAAGATGATGATGGAAAATGGCAAGATGATGATGGACAAAGGCCAGATGATGATAGACAAAGGTATGAAGAAAGATGGCGAAATGATGATGAAAGATGGCAAGAAGATGATGAAACATGGCAAGAAGATGATGAAAAAAAGTGGGATGGGCGAAGGCAAGATGATGGAAAAAAAGGAAATGATGGAAAAGAGCGATATGAAGGAGATGAATAAATAGTGAGTAGTCGGCATACCAAATACCGGGAGGGCAAGGGATTACCTTGCCCTCTTGCTGGCGACACCTCGGACATGGCCGTCTGCGAGGGCATATATAACGGAGCATAGGGATACAATGAAGGGAAGGCGATAACCATAAATCATATGAAGTGCCGAACCACTCAGACTTTGACTCTCTTTGTTTTTGTGCTGACGCTCTTTTGGGGTTATGGAGTCTCTCTCGCACAAGATGCTGGAATCGCCGAGGTGATTTTTCATGTTAAATGATTTGACGTCGGCAAGGAGGCCCTGGATGGGCTGAAGGGAGTGAAGAGAGTCGAAAAAGGCTTTCGCTATTTTAAAGAGATAAATACGGTTTATTATGATCCATCAGTAATTACCATTGAAGAAATGGAAGCGGCCTTAAAGAAAGCCGGCACTTACGTGGGAATAGTTAAATAGTTAAGGGCATCAAATTGTGTTCAATACAGGATAAATCATCAAATATCAATGTTCTCCACCGGCTTGCATGTCCTCGCTTAAAAGAGTCGGATGAAGTATACAAAGATTGAGGAGGCATCAGATGAAATACTCATCATTATTCTTGGGGCTCTTGCTGACCGGACTTATTTCCGCCAGTATCGTCGTTTCAGGCGGCTTCGGAAGATCGGCTGGGGCCGCTAACGTGTCAGCACCGATCAAGGTTTATTCCGCCGAAAAAAAGGACTTCATAATTAGTGAAACTGTCATTAAAACCAATGAAGAGTGGAAAAAACTATTGACACCTGAGCAGTACCACATTATGAGGGAGAAAGGGACTGAACGCGCCCATACCGGAAAATACGCCGACTTTCACGAGCATGGCATTTACCGATGCGCTGCGTGCGGACTCGATCTGTACAGGTCGGAAGACAAATACGAATCAGGCACCGGCTGGCCGAGCTTTACGGCACCAATCGCTCCGGAGAATATCAGCACTAGGCCCGACAACACCTTCTTCACGCACCGCACTGAGGTGCTCTGCCGCCGTTGCGGCAGCCATATCGGCCATGTATTTAATGATGGCCCTAAACCCGCTGGGCTACGATACTGCATGAATTCAGCTGCTCTGCAATTCATATCAACCCTTAAATAAACCGAAAACTAACGATCAGGGAGGATACATCATGAAAATGCTTAATATCGCCATTATGGGCCTATCCACGATACTCATCTCATTTGCCACAGTCATGGCCGCAACTAATGTTGAGAAAGCGACCTTCGCAGGTGGCTGCTTCTGGTGTATGGAACATCCATTCGACGAGATTCCGGGCGTGATATCAGTCACATCCGGTTACACTGGCGGGCAGAAACTGAACCCCACTTACAAAGAGGTTTCCGCTGGGGGGACTGGGCACGCCGAGTCAGTTCAGGTCGTCTATGATCCGACAAAAGTGACCTACGAAAAGCTCCTCAACGTCTTTTGGCACAATATTGACCCGACCGTCAAAGATCGGCAGTTCTGTGATACGGGGCATCAGTATCGCAGTGCTATCTTTTATCATAATGAGGAGCAAAAGCGTCTGGCAATACAGTCAATGGAAGCCTTGGAGAAGAGCAAGCCGTTCAAGGAGCCAATTGTGACCGAGATTGTGCAAGCGACTGAATTCTACCCGGCCGAGGAGTACCATCAGCATTATTACAAGAAGAACCCGATCCGCTACAAATACTACCGCGGCAGGTGCGGTCGTGATCAGCGCCTAAAGGAGTTGTGGGGAAGCGCGGCAGGGCATTGACAATGGTGTACCAAGCGTTCCTGATCATGGGGTTCCGAGGCAAGAAGTATGGTAGATAAAAAAATAGCAAAGAGAATAATTCTCGTAACTCTTGTGGTCGGACTCGCAATACTCTTTAAGGTTCTCGGCCTTGAACAGTATTTCACTCTCGCCTACGTCAAGGCATCTCAGGCTAGGTTGGCTGCCGTCTATGCCGATCACAGGCTAATGGTGATTGCCGCATACATGGCGGTCTATATCCTCGTGACATCGTTATCTTTACCTGGCGCTGCGATTATGACTCTTGCGGCTGGGGCTCTTTTAGGCCTATTAATAGGCACTATTGTTGTTTCTTTTGCAAGTACAATCGGAGCAACCTTGGCGTGCTTTATATCGCGTTTTGTTTTAAGAGACTGGGTACAGGGGAGGTTTGGGAACAAGCTCAAGGAGGTCAACGACGGGATAGCGAGAGAGGGGGCTTTTTACTTATTTACTTTACGATTGATCCCTGTTTTTCCTTTTTGGCTTATCAACCTGGTCATGGGGCTAACGAAAATGCCGCTTAGAACCTTTTACTGGGTCTCACAGGTGGGCATGTTGGCCGGGACCATGGTCTATGTCAATGCTGGAAAGGAACTGGCAAAGATCGACTCGCTCTCTGGTATTCTTTCTCCAGGATTGATCATCTCCTTTGCTCTTCTGGGACTCTTTCCTCTCATTGTCAGAAAAGTGCTTTCTATTTATAAGACAAATAAAGAAAAGAGTCATGATGACGCATCAAACAAATGAAATGAGTAAAAAGGCGTGGACTCATAGACACAGAATACTGAAATATTAGGTTCGCAGGAAGTAATTCCTAAACGTTTGAAGTTGTTGTGGTCAGCGGCGGAAATGGCTTCCTTCTTTATGATTTTTGAAACAGGGGGTACTTATGTCTTTGTACGATTATGATATCGGTATTATCGGAGGAGGATCTGCCGGGCTTACGATTGCAGCGGGGGCGGCACAATTCGGGGCAAAGACGCTTCTCATTGATAAAGAAGACAGGCTTGGAGGCGACTGTCTCCATTATGGCTGCGTGCCTAGCAAGACATTGATAAAGACAGCACATGTGTATCACCTCATGAAAAACGCCTCAAGTTTTGGTCTTCCACAGCATGAAATTGTACCTATCGATTTCAGGGATGTCTCGAACCGGATAAAGTCGGTAATAGCAACTATTCAAAAACATGATTCTGTTGAGAGATTCTGCGGCCTTGGTGCAAAAGTCCAATTCGGCAATGTCACATTTAAGAACGAACGAACCGTCATTCTAAATGGAAAGGACATCACAGCGAAGAACTGGGTCATTGCCACCGGTTCATCGCCTGCAATTCCGATTGTGGAGGGTCTTGAGCAGACGCCGTTTATGACCAACAGAGATATCTTTTATCTCGATCGCTTGCCGAAGTCAATGATTGTGCTTGGCGCTGGTCCCATTTCGACTGAAATGGCGCAGGCATTTTGCAGGCTCGGTACCGAAGTTACGGTTATTCAGCGGAGCGGACAGATCCTCGGCAAAGAAGACAAAGATATGGCTGACGTTGTGATGCAGAACCTTACTGTTGAAGGAGTAAAGTATTATCTAAATACAGCCATCCTCTCCGTCAAAGACCTGGGCTCAGAGCGGGAGGTTACGGTCAAGTCTAAAGACGAAACTACCGAGGTAATCAGAGCCGAAGCGATTCTCGTTGCTCTCGGGCGCGAGCCGAATCTAAAAGGAATGGGGCTTGAGAATGCTGGGATTGAGTATGACGGTAAAGGACTGAAGCTTGACAGCAGAATGCGAACAACGCAGAAACATATCCTTGGTGCCGGAGACGTTACTGGGACATATCAATTCACACATGCAGCGGGTTATGAAGGTGGCGTTGTTCTGACGAATGCGATATTGCATCTGCCTCGTAAGGTTGATTATACCTTCTTCCCATGGTGTACCTACACAGATCCAGAGCTTGCGAGCATAGGAATGAACGAGAACGCGGCCAAAGAGGCCGGACTGAGGTATTCTATATGGACAGAGGAATTCAGAATGAACGACAGGGCGCTTGCTGAGGGCGAGGGGCTTGGCAGGATCAAGCTTGTCCTCGATGAAAAAGATAAACCGCTTGGCGTGCAGATACTCGGACTCCATGCAGGAGAACTTATCAGTGAATGGGTCGCTGCATTGAATGGTGGAGTAAAGCTCTCTGCCCTTGCTGGCGCAGTTCATCCCTATCCGACGCTTGCCGAGATAAACAAGAGGGTCGTTGGCAATTACTTCTCGGGGAAGATTTTCTCGGACAAGGTGAAAAATACGCTCAAGTTTTTCTTCAATCTTAAAGGCAGAGCCTGCGAATAGACCTAGTCGAAAGGGCAGGAATGTCACGAGTCTTATCACGTGGGCGACCGCCCGCTATGAGATTGCACCTGTTCAGGTGGAACCGTGCCCGGCAGTACAGCCGTAACAGTGGTCATCTACGCAGATCTCCCTCCCTGCAAGAAGTTCATGATCAAAATCCCGGATGTGCTGGGGATAGGAGTTGAGCAATGGTAAGCCTAGTACCTGATTAAAGTCGCAATCAGAGAGCATTCCATCCCATCCGACACTTATAAGATGCCGGCACATTAGGCCGTCCAAATTCGAAGGATTAAATGACTCTTCCAACATTTTCAGATATTTCGCCAGAGAACCTTTTTTTTCAAGATAATTCTTAAATCTTCCTATCGGCATGTTTGAAAAAACAAAGAGATGGTCAAATGAGATATTGTGATGCCTCCCAAGTTCACGCCGGTATTCTTCCTCAAGGCATTTTTGAGCTGGCGCTAAAAAAGTGCCTGAAGGATTATAAACGAGATTCAGCCTTCTCATGCCTGAACCGTCTCCATAGCCGAGGTTATTGAGGCATCTTATCGCCTCGATGCTCTTCCGAAAAGTCCCCTCTCCTCTGACCCGGTCTACATCGCTGTCCATATAAAAGGGAAGAGAGGCAGTTATTTCGATATCATGCTCACGATAGAATTCAGGCAGATGCTCCAAGCCCTTCTCAAGGAAAACGGTGAGATTAGACCGGACAATGACGTGGCGGCCTGCCTTCTTCGCCTCCGTCACCAAATAGGTGAAATGCGGGTTCAATTCCGGTGCTCCGCCAGTGACATCGAGCGTTTTCATATCACGATCTTTCAGCACAGCAAGAATAAGATCGACTGTATCCTTTCCCATCATCTCGGTCCTGTGCGGCCCAGCATCCACGTGGCAGTGCTTGCAGCTCATGTTACACCGGTAGCCAACATTGATCTGGAGAATTTGCAGGCCAGATGAAATGAGGGGGGACTTCAAGACTTCGGATAGTTTATTTTTGAATTCCATAGTCATCAGTTTTTCAGCTCGGGCGACTCTGCCACGCCCCTTCCTATTTCACCTCGTTCGAGTCCCGGAGGTAGTCAAAATACTTTACTGTGTATTGCTGCGTCTCCAGATATCTTTGTTCATCATCATTCAGGAACTGCATTATTATATCCAAGGCACTGCGTGCACCTTCAGAAAATGTCTACCGTCAAATTTGACGATTTGTAAAATATATACTACCTTGTTATCCCTGTCATCATAATACCCTTTTTACTGTTTGCAAGAAAGCGGTGCGTCTGTTCTTCTAATTGTGCCTTGAGGCGGGCCCAGGAGGAAACTGGGCCATAGTGCTTGGAATGCAACAAATTTGTATGCGAAAATAATGATTCTAGGGAAACGAACGAAATGACCACAGAAAAAACTAAACTCTGGTGTCTGAAATGAAGAACATAAGATGATAGATAGCAATCTTCTGACTCATGGTTATTATGCGACGTCATTGCACTTGTGATACCGAGGCGAGTAAAGGTTAATTGGTGAAGCTATCGGGCTCCTCAGCGGTCAATATCAAGGTGTGAGACAAGCGACACTCAACGATGCGGCACCGATAGATTATTTTGGCTATACATCGTTAAGACTAGCTGACGGCACTTCAATATTTTCAGTAGCACCAAATCCATGCTGTCCGGAGAGCCTTAAACTCTTTTTAAATTTAAATGGTCAAGAGATGTTCATTGCTTTTTAATATTTCCGTCAATGGAAGGCCCCAATATTTGACCTCAATTTGCAGTTTCTCCAAAGTTTCTGTGACTCCTAGTTCATCCGCACAAGCTTTGCATGCAGTTATGTGAACACCTGCGTCTTGTGCTTCTTTAATTTTTGCCTGAATATTGGCATTCTCACTTACCAATTTAGTAGGTGCTCCCCAAATTATAAGAGTGACTTCTTCCCACCAACCTCGAGCGAGAGAATTGGTTATGTACATAAAGACCATTTTTTCTGCTGTGATCGGATTATCGTTAGTCCATAGCACGTAGAGGTGAGTCTTATTCATTACTTTATCTCCTTTTGTTCATTTGTTGTTAATTCAACAGATTCGCGTTGCTACCATACGAAAGGCACGATCTGTTTCACTCTCGAGACATAATTTTCATAAGCAATTCCAAATTTCTGCTTTAGATAGCGCTCTTCCTTATATATGCTCATTTTAAAGACCAGCATCATAACTATCGATGACAAAATGATTACGGGATTATTCAAAAGCAAAGAAATGCCAGGAACGATAAAGACTATAAACCCTGAATACATCGGGTTTCGTACAAATCGATAAGCACCGCTAGTAATCAAATTGCCTGATTTTAATCGAGTCACAATCAACCTGACAGCGTCAAGCCAGAAATAAAACCCTAACGCCAACAAGACAGTTCCGAGTGTGATCTTGACCACAGTAGGAACGAACCAATAGGCGAAGCGTCCTAGTCTCATCCCAATCTGCCACGTTGCCACAAACGAAATGACTCCGCCAACTGCAATTCGTGGTCCAATTCCAAACACATCCATGACTAAGCTCCATTAGCTATAGTGCCAACGCAAATAATAATCTCAATCAATGCGGTTTGCATGCCCTTGCTGTTCCTTCTTATGAAGATTGTCGCACGAAGAACCCACAATTATAACATCAAGAGGAGGGACGGGGCAGACGTTGACGCGGTTGTGAAGATTATTTTTGTAAATCACCATATTCACTTTACTGGCGCCACTTATGATTAGGAGGTTAGCATCTGGTAGTGGATTCTCGCATAAAGTCTTACGCCCTGCATGTCATGCTTCCTTCAATACTTTGAGAGAGAGCCCTGTTACTATGTTCTTCACTTTTTCTCTGTATGCCAGCATATGGGGC
>Ga0181523_10001458_pt1 | contig 25094 bp, 21 predicted proteins | sample PEATcosm2014_Bin_43_FD_119752 | JGI IMG/M metagenome (GOLD analysis project Ga0181523, IMG submission 119752) | Peatland microbial communities from MTU Mesocosm Facility, Houghton, MI, USA - PEATcosm2014_Bin05_30_metaG | ecosystem: Environmental > Terrestrial > Soil > Wetlands > Peat | place... | reverse complement strand
CACCCCGCGCCCGCCCCGCCAGGTGCCACCCCGCGCCCGCCCACCCCACCAAGCGGCCCCTGCCCGCCTCCGCCGCTCCGGTCTGGCCGCGTCGGCCCCTCCGGTTTGGCCGCGCATCAGACCAGGCTGCATCATGGGAGGATATGGACGGACGTGCATCGGCCGAGACAATCGGCTCATTTGTCGCAGTCGGTGACAGCTTCACCGAAGGGCTGAACGACCGGCTGACGGAGAACAGCTTCCGCGGCTGGGCCGACCGGTTCGCCGACATGCTGTCGGTCCAGCAGCCGGGCCTGCGGTACGCCAACCTGGCCGTGCGCGGCAAGCTGCTCGGGGAAGTCGCAGCGGAGCAGGTGCCGCGGGCGATTGAGATGGCGCCCGGCCTGGTGAGCATCGCCGCGGGCGGGAACGACATCTTGCGGCCGGGCACCGATCCGGACGCCCTGGCCGAGGTCTTCGACGGCTGCGTGGCGAGCCTGCGCGCCGCAGGCTGCCGGGTACTGCTGTTCACGGGGTTCGACCCGTCCGTCTTCCCGGTGATCCGGATGCTGCGCGGGAAGGTCGCCGCGTACAACATGCACCTGCGTACGATCGCGGCCGCCCGGCAGTGTGACCTGGTAGACCTGTGGTCCATGCTGGTCCTGCGCGACCGGCAGGTGTGGAGCGCGGACCGGCTGCACCTTGCCGCGGAGGGACACCGGCGGGTCGCCCTGTTCGTCTGTGAGACGGCCGGGGTGCCGGTCACGGAGAACTGGTGGGATCCCCTGCCCGACGTGCCCCGTCCCGGTCAGATCCCCCGCCCGGTCGCGGGTGCGGCCGCCGTCGCCGCCGCCGAAGCCTCCGCGGTCAGCCTGGCCGTGGTACGGCTGAGCACCCGGCTGCACAACGCCCGCGATGCGTCCGACCGGAGTCTGGCCTGGATGAACGCGCGCGGGCAGGACACCCGGTGGGCCGTCGAGTACGCGATGCCGTGGGTCCGCCGCCGTCTGACTGGCCGCTCGTCCGGCGACAACGTGCCGCCGAAGCGCCCGGAGCTGATGCCGCTCGACGCGCTCGGCCGGTTCCACGGCCCGGGGGCGTCCGAGTCCGCATAGGTCCATAGCATTAGCACAGGCCCTGCTGCCGCGCCGGGCCGTTAGGCTGCGCGGGTGAAACTGGACCTGTCCGCCGACGCCGCCGCGCTCACCGCGAGCATCGTCGACGTCCCCTCGGTGAGCGGCGAGGAAGGCAACCTCGCCGGCGCGATCGAAACCGCGCTGCGCGCGCTGCCCCACCTCACTGTGCTGCGAGACGGCAACTCCATCGTGGCCCGCACGGACCTGGGCCGCCCGCAGCGGGTCGTCCTGGCCGGGCACATCGACACCGTGCCCGTGGCCGGCAACCTGCCGTCCCGTCGCGAGCGCGACGCGCCGTCGGGTCAGGAGCGGCTCTACGGTTGCGGGACCACCGACATGAAGGCCGGCGTCGCGGTACAACTGCGGCTGGCGGCCAGCGTGCCCGAGCCCGTACGTGACGTTACCTACGTCTTCTACGACTGCGAAGAGATCGAGGCGGACCGCAACGGCCTGGGCCGGCTCAGCCGGAGCCGCCCCGAGCTGCTCGGCGGGGACTTCGCGGTCCTGATGGAGCCGAGCGGATGCGAGATCGAGGGCGGCTGCCAGGGCACCATGCGGGCCGAGGTGACCGCGTCCGGCCGCCGCGCGCACAGTGCCCGGTCCTGGATGGGCCGCAACGCCATCCACGAGGCGGGCGGCATCATCGACGTCCTGCGCCGTTACGAGCCGAGGCAGCCCGAGGTGGACGGCCTCGTCTACCACGAAGGACTGAACGCGGTCGGCGTCACCGGCGGGGTCGCGGGCAACGTGATCCCCGACCGGTGCGTGGTCACGGTGAACTACCGGTTCGCGCCGGACCGGGACATCGCTGCCGCCGAGCGGCACCTCCGCGAGGTATTCGCCGACTGGGACGTGACCGTGGCCGACGTCGCCCCGGGGGCCCGGCCCGGGCTGGACCGGGGACCGGCGGCGTCATTCGCCGTGGCCGTGGGCGGCGCGCCGCGGGCCAAGCTCGGCTGGACCGACGTGGCCCGGTTCGCGCAGCTCGGTATCCCGGCCGTCAACTATGGGCCGGGCATCTCGGAGATCGCGCACACCCCGGACGAGTACGTCGAGGTGCCGAAGATCTTCGACTGCGAGCAGCGCATGCGCGCCTGGCTCACCCGGCCCTGAACGACGCTGCGTCCCGGTTCCCGGCCGCCGCTCTGTGCCCGGCCCCGCGCCGGGCACCCCCGCCCTGAACGACGCTGCATCCCGCTTCCCGGCCGCCGCTCTGCGCCCGGCCCGGCGCTGGGCACCCCCGGTTCTTACGGCGATCGGCCCGCCGGTCACGCGGCCGGCGGGCCGATCACCTGGGAGATCCCTTCGCGTTTACTTGGCCGGGCTGGTACCCAGCGTCAGCGGCGCGCTCTGCTTGGCGCCGTTCGTGCCCACGTAGTTGACAGTCACCTTGTCGCCGCCGTGGAACTGGGACATGATCGTCGTCAGCGAGCTGGGTGTCGTGACGGCCTGGCCGTTGACGGCGGTGATGACGTCGCCCGCGCCGAGGCCGGCCGCGGCGGCCGCGCTCCCGCACAGCACGTTGTCGATCAATGCGCCCGAGCTGGCGGGCGCGATCGTGGCCGGGACCGAGTTGTTCGTGGCGCTGTTGACGCAACTCTGGCTGCCGCCGCCGCTCCCGCCGCTCCCGCCGAAGCCGCCGCCCTGGCCCTGCTGCTGCTGCTGCTGCGCCTGCTGCTGCTGCGGGCTGGAGCTGTTGCTCTGCGGCACCAGCACGCCGAGGAAGCCCGGCAGGCCGATCTGGATTGTCGAGCTGGTCTTCCCGTCCGCAATCTGACGCGCGATGGACAGTGCGGTGTTGATCGGGATGGCGTAGCCCATGGTCGAGCTGTTGGAAGATTGCGTACTGGAACTGCTCGCGGCGGTGTCCATGCCGATCACCTTGCCCGTGGCGTTGGCCAGCGGCCCGCCGGAGTCGCCCGGCTGAATCGCCGCGCTGGTCTGCAGCATGCCGTTCAGCGTCTCCGTCGCCCCGCTGCCCTCGTCCCCGGCCGTGATCGTCCGGTCGGTGGCGTTGATGATGCCCTGCGCGACGGTGGGATTGCCGCCCTGGCCGCCCGCGTTGCCGACGGCCAGGACCGGAGTGCCCAGCGAGACCTGGGCGGAGTTGCCCACCGAGACCGTCTTCAGGCCCGAGGCGTTCTGCAACTGGAGCAGCGCCACGTCGTCGGTGGCGTCGTAGCCCACGACTCGCGCCGTGTAGGTCTTGCCCGTGGTGGCCAGCGTGGCCTTGATCGAGGTGGCGCCGTTGATGACGTGATTGTTGGTGAGCACCAGGCCGTTGGGATTGAGCACCATCCCGGTGCCTTCGGCCGTCTCGCTCTGGTAGTTGAGCGTCGACGTGACGTCGACGACCCCCGGCTCCACCTTGGCCGCGACGGACGGGACGTTGAGGGCGGAGCCGGCGTTACCGTTATTGCTGCCGTTGCCCTGGGGGGCCGGGACGTCGTTGGAGGAGACGCCGGTGGAGCCGCCGTGGCCGCTGTTGTTCAGCGCCACCGCGGTGCCGGCCCCGGCCGCCGCGGCCAGTACCGCTACCACGACCAGGACCGCCAGGCCGCGGCGCCTGCGCGGTGGCGGCTCGCTGTAGCCGCCGGCTGGGTTGCCCCAGCCGCCATAACCACCGCTGGGTGACCCGTATCCGCCGGACCCGTATCCGCCCGGCGGCCCGTACCCTCCGGCCTGCCCGTAGTCACCCGGCGCGCCGTAGTTCCCGGCCTGCCCGTAGTCACCGGGCTGCCCGTAGTTCCCGGCCTGGCCGTAGTCACCGGGTTGCCCGTAGTCACCGGGCTGCCCGTAGTTCCCGGCCTGGCCGTAGTCACCGGGTTGCCCGTAGTTCCCGGCCTGCCCGTAGTCCCCGGCCGGGCCGTACCCGCTGCCCTGGCCGTACGCGGCGCGGTACCCAGCGGCCTGTCCGTACCCGCCGCCGGGAGCGCCCGGGCCACTGGGGCCACTCGGCTCGCCAGGCTGCCCGTAGCCGCCCTGGCCGTAGCCGGCGGCAGGCGGCGTTCCAGGTCCGCCGGCCTGCTCGCCGGCCAGGTCAGCCGGGGACTCGTCCGGTCGGCCGAAAGACACAGTGTCGCCGCGCGCGCTGTCACCGAAGGCCATGGTGTCGTCCGCACTCTTCCAGGGCGTGGTTCCGCCACCGGGCGTAGAGACCTGAGGGCCGACGTTCTCAGGCGGCTGTGTCCCGCCCGGCCCGTTCTCGCTACCTCTCTGGTCTTCCTGCATCAATATCGCCCTCGTGTTGAGCCCGAGTAAGGAAATCTCGCCCGGTTCCGCTGTTCCGGCGAGCGTCCTGGTCACCGCGCGCCACTTCGCTTCCTAGTAAGCCATCCGTCCCTGAGCGTTACCTGAACGCTCCCCTCAGGTTATGAAGAGAACCGTCGCGTGAGTAACCGCATCGTCCAGGATCCCCCATGCCTCATCAAGCTCCTCACTATCGCGGTCCGCCCGGGCACGGTAGGCCGTTCTTCGGAAAACGTCACAAGCTGCAGATTAACTCCCGTAGGGGCGCGGCCCTCGGGGATGCCTGTGACCTAAATCATCGGGATGGCCCGCGGGCGGACTACCGCGCCGGGGCCGCCCCCAGCGTGAGCGTGCCCCTTCTCTGCTGCCCGTTTACGGTTTCCCAGCTCAGGGTGACCTTAGTGCCCGGGCGGAAACCGGACATCATGGCGGTCAGGGAACCGGGAGTGGTCACGGCGTGCGTGTTCACGACGGTGATCACGTCCCCGCCGGCCAGCCCGGCGGTCGCGGCGGCCGTGCCGCAGAGCACGCCGTCCACGAGGGAACCGGTACTGGCGGGCGCGATGGACGACGGCACCGTGGTGTCCGCGTCGTCGTTGGTACAGGCCGCGGGCGGCGGCGACTGGCCGTTACCGGACCCGCCGCCGGTGCCGGGCGGGCCGCCGCCCAGTTGCTCTTGCTGCTGCTGCTGTATCTGCTGCCGTTGCTGGCTCGCCTGCTGCGCCGGGCTGGTGCTGTTGCTCTGCGGGACCAGGACGCCGAGGAATCCCGGCAGCCCGATCTGCACCGTGGCGCTGGCCTGCCCCGCCGCGATCTGGTCCGCCACCGACAGTGCGGTATCGATGGGGATGGCGTAGCCGAGGACGGACGAGGAGCCTGGGGAGCTCGAGGCGTTCGCGGTGTCCATCCCGATCACCTGGCCCGCGGCGTTGGCCAGCGGTCCGCCGGAGTCGCCGGACACGATGTCGGCGTTGGTCTGCAGCATGCCGTTCAAGGTTTCGGTGGCACCGGTGCTCTCGTCGGTCGGGCTGATGGTCTTGTCCAGGCTGTTGATGGTGCCCGGCGCGAGGGCCGGCAGGCCGCCCTGGCCTTCGGCATTGCCGAGGGCCAGCACCGGGGTGCCCAACGTGACCTGCGCGGAGTTGCCGACCGCGACGACCTTCAGTCCGGCTGCGCCGTTGAGCCTGAGCAGCGCCACATCGTCGGTGGCGTCGTAGCCGATCACCGTGGCCGAGAAGACCCGGCCGGTGGTCGCCAGCGTCACCCTGATGGTCTTTGCCCCGTTGATCACGTGGTTGTTCGTGAGCACTAGGCCGTCGGCGCTGAGCACCATCCCCGTTCCTTCGGACGACGTGCCGCCCGAGTACTGAATGGCCGCCTCGATGTCCACCACGGCGGGCTCGACCCGGGCGGCGACGTACGCCTTGTTCAGCTTGCCGCTCGCGGTGTTACGGGCGTCGTTCTGCGGGCCGGGAACCTGATGGGAGGAGACCCCGTAGGACGGGCCCGTCTGGCCGCCGTCCAGGCCCACCGCGGCGGCCGCCCCGAGGCCGGCGGCGAGGACGGCCACGATCACATAGACGGCGACCCTGCGGCTACGCCGGCGCCTCCGGGGCGGTCCCGCGTAATCACCGTCCGGCCCCGCCCACGCGCCGTACCCCCCGTTACCCGTCCCGCTTGCCCCGGGGGTCCCGCTTGCCCCGGGGGTCCCGCTTGCCCCGGGGGTCCCGCTTGCCCCGGGGGTCCCGCTTGCCCCGGGGGTCCCGCTTGCCCCGGGGGTCCCGCTTGCCCCGGCGGTCCCGCTTGCCCCGGCGGTCCCGCTTGCCCCGGCGGTCCCGCTTGCCCCGGCGGTCCCGCCCGGCTCCCCATATCCCGCCGCCGGCCATCCGGTTCCGCTGTATGGCTCGGTGCCGGTTTCGTCGTCCTGCATCCTCATCGCCTTCGCCGTCGTAGCGTCTGCGGTCGCTACGAGTGCTTCGTCCGGCTACCTGGCTGGTACGGCCGCCGCCGGGTTCTTGTCTCTTCCTTCCCCAAAGACGCGTTCACTCTGCACAGTCCCTAAGGGTTCTCACAGGAAGGCCTCGGCTACGCCACCGAAGATCACCCTATGGGCCCGCCGTGCGCGCGCCCGTACCCGGCGGTCCCGACGGGTGAAGGCGATATATCGGAAGACCGGCATGTCACCATGGTAGGCTACCGGGAAACGCGATATGACGTGAGTTCGGATCGGGCTGTGGTCCGCCCAAGGAGCTGAAATGTCCGCACCAACGCAGATGAACGAGCCGGGCGTGTCCCGGCGCGAGGAGATGTCGGTCTCAGGCGAAGCGCTGTCGCAGGCTCCGTGGACCGGCGCCGCCGTCACCGGCGGGATCGTCGCCCTGGGCGATTTCGGCTGGCACGTGATCGGCGGGAGCTTCGGGCTCGGCGGCCTGAATGACGCGCTGTCGCTCGGTGTCGTCGCCTTCTTTGTGGTCGCGGCGGCCGGTGCGCTGTGGCGCGAGCGGTCGGGCCGGGCCATCCGGTGGGCCCGCGCCAACCCCTGGCGTTTCGCCCTGCTGCCCGCCGCGGCGTGCGCCGCGATCGTCTTCGTGCTCTCGGTCGTCCTGGGCGGGGGCATCGTCGGCGGGGTGCTCGGCGGGCTCTGGCACGGCGCGGTGGCCTTCGGCCTGACCGGCGCGGTCGGCACCGTCGCGCGGTCCCGCCGCCGCACCGTCTGAGCCCCCGCCGGGCCTGAGCTGTCGGCGAGGGTTCTCATCATCGGCGTCGGTTCTCCGCCCACCCTCCCCTGGCGTCGGCCCTGTATGGCCGGGACGCCCGGCCGCACGCGGGCCGGTGCCAAGGCAAACCGGAACCGAATGCCACCTCAGATGGAGATGGAACAAGCGGATCCGCCTGACCGTAATCGCTCTGGACCTTCCGAGTCCACTACCAATCTGCGGAGTCGGATGGACTGGATCTGGTTCGAGCCGCTTTACGGCTGCAATGTTGCCTCTATTCTCGCTCCATGTCAGGAGTCCTGATACACGGAAACTCGCCCATCAATCCGGACAACGAGACCGTTACGGGACTGCGAGATCACAACCCCCCTTCCTTAAATTGCCTGGTGTTGGGTTCCGGCCGTTAGCTGCGCGTTCACGCCCCTCGGCGAAGGATCGGAACGGCGCGCCTCACGTTTCGTAACCGTGACAAGCAACCTGATGAAAGCGTATATTTCTTTGCATGCGCATCCAGGAGGGCGAGATAGACGAGACCGAGACCGCGCGCCGCGAACTCTCGTCGACCTCCGCGTCGAAGCCGCACAGATCGCGGCTATCAGGCTGAGCCGGGGTATAGGTGAGCGGACCTTCGAGTGTGATTCAGCATAAGGTTTTGATCCCCCTTGCCTTGCCGATCTTCCTCGTACTGCTGGCGCTTCTGCTGCGGCTTTCTCGAATGCTGTGGTTCAGGTTTAAGCAAGTCGGCTTCCCTCCGATCATAATCCGCGCCAATAACGACAGCAGGAGTCAGGCTTTTGTCGCTAGGCTAGAGGAATATCTGGCCCGGGACGCACCTGGTCCCGCCGTTATAATCCCCCCTGGCGGTGGTGCTGCACCACCGCCAGTTCCTGTTGAGCAGCTCTACAATAGGGCGAACTGGGTGGCTGCGCTCACACGCATCGTTCTGGCGCAGGAGCCGACGTTTGACGTGCATATAGATCTTCACGAGTCCGCACAAAACACGACTGATACGTTAACGAATCCAGTAACGGTCCGCATAACGCGGATGCCCGGTGGCAGAATACTTGCAGCTGACAGCATGCAGCTCAAGTCCGAAACGGATCTTATAAAGGCTGCTGGCTGCTTCATCATCCATAGCATCCGCCAAGAAAATCGAGTCATGCAACATACTCCCAGGTGGGAGCGCTGGGGCCCGGATATCAGGGGCTACGCCGCCTATCGGCGTGCGCTGGACTACGAACGTAATGACCAGATGAATCGTGCCGTAGACAGCTACGACGAGGCGATCCATTACGAATCTGGGAACTTCGCAGTAAGTATCCGCAAAGCCTCACTGTTCGAACTAGGTGCCAGATTCGGCGACGCAGCCAAGGTGTACCGGACATGCAACGAGCTATGGCCTGAGCACCTCGAGACCGCTTACCGTCTGGCCGCCTCGTACGCTAATAACAAAGATAGCGGCTCTTGCGAGCGGGTACTAAATGACGTTAAGAAACGTCTTCAGCCATGGGTCATCTGGTCGCAGTACGGAAGGACTTGGCTCCTCACGCGCTGGAATATCGGTGAGCGCCATTATTGGAGATCCTGGATACGTCGCCACCCGCCGATCTTTGGGTCTAATAGGCGTCATGAGCTTTATATGACCGTGCTAGTTGCGGACCAACTCCGCATAATGGGAAGCATCGCTTTCTCGGAGGACGCTACTCCAGGAAAAGGCGTGGAAATAGAAAAGCTGCTCACAAGGGTAGCTAGTCTAACAACGCGCGGGAGTTTTCGTTCTTGCTATGCCCAGCTCTTTCACCCAGAGTGTCGAGGGAGCGGGCGCCGGAGCAGCCATAACCACAGCTGGCATAATAACGATGATGATAGAGATCTGGTTATACACTCCGCGCCATCTTCGCTCGGTTCAAGGCTAGTCAAGCCGAGAAGAAGAATAGGCTGGCTTGCCCATTACAACGCTGCATGTCTTTTTTCACTTGCGCTGAAGATTAAGGAGACCGACCTTCCTCCTGGCTATGATGTCCTAGAGGACTGGAAGATAGATTGCGCCCGTGCAGCGATTCGCGAACTGGGTTGCGTTAGGCGAGATCCGCATAGCGAGCTAGAACCGCAGTGGTACCGGAATGATCCGGCGCTCCAGCCATTGAGAGCATATCCTAGGGCCGCGAGATGGGCTGAATTCGTGGGCTGCGATTCAGGGCGTGAGCGTGTTCGACTTTCCCTGCGCAGTTTTTCGAGGCACGGAACCAAACTCGACAGCCGTGGCGGATTCTTATTTGGTGCCGGCAACTCTTCTAATCGATTCATGGGAAGGCCGCAAGGAGCCATGGATGGTATCCTATCCGATCCTCATATCTGCCGCCATTGCACTGGAACTATCTAGCCGCCATTGCACTGGAACTATCTAAAAGATGGGCTGCCTCACCGACAGAGGCCAAGCCATGACTTGACCGACACCACTCCCAGCATCATCACCGAACTGCTCACCCGTACCGGCGGCGACCCCACCAGCGCCGAGACCAGGCCCGTCCGCGCCCAGACCCCCGCCACCAGCAGCAACATCGCGTCAGGATTCACGCGTCTCCCTATGCTGCAGAAAACCGACGCCGCTCTTTAGGTCGGCGGCGCTAGAGGAGCCCGTGCTCAGCCGCGGGGCCGATCGCCAGGCCGCGCCGGGCGCATTCGTCCAGCAGCCATGGCACCGCATCCAGCGCCCGGCGGGAAGCGCCGGGCGGCGAGGTGGAGTCCGAGTCGTGCAGCAGCACGGTGCCCCCGCCGCTGAGGTTCCTGCGCAGCGTGCCGGACACCGACCCGGCGGTCGCGCCCTGGACCCATTCGCGGCCCCAGCAGGTCCACAGCAGCGGCCGCAGTCCCAGCCGTCGCGCCGCGACCAGCGCGGCGCCGCTCAGCACCCCGTACGGCGGGCGGAAGTACGCCGGTACCTGCCCGGTCGCCTCGGCGATGGTGTCCCGGGCGCGCGCCAGATCCCGGAACGTGTCCCTCGGACCGCGCGCCGTCAGGTAGCGATGTTCCCAGCCATGCACGGCGATCTCGTGCCCGGCCGCCGCCACCTCGGCGGCCAGCCCCGGGGCGGCCGCGGTCATCGAGCCGAGCATGAAGAACGTCGCGTGCGCGTCCCGCCGGGCGAGCAGGTCGAGAAAATCCGGGGTCGACCGGGGGTCCGGGCCATCGTCGAAGGTCAGCGCCACGTGCCCGGCGTCGCCGTAGCCCGCGAGGCCGCCGAACAGGTGGCGGCGGACCGGCCCGATGGCGGTGAGGCCCGGACCTCCCTGCGCGACGGTCAGGGCCAGCGCCAGACCGCAGGCGGCGCGCCCGGGAAAACCGCAGGCGGGGCGCCCGGGAAAGCGGCGCGCCGTGCAGGTGGTTCCGCTGATCGGGCCCTCCTCTCCGCGGCGGCCGTACCTGGGTCCTACCATCAAAAGCGCGCGGAGGGGACCGCCGTATTCGGGCGGCGGGTGAATCCGCGCTCCCTCCCTCTGTTAGATAGACACTACTGGTATACTAGTCGCATGGCTCGTGACGTGCAGGTTTCCGCTGGTGGTGTGTACGACATCGGCCTGCACGTCGTGTTATGTCCGAAGTACCGGCGGCAAGTGCTGACCGGCCCGGTTGGAGCCCGGCTGCGCGAGCTAATTGACGCCAAGGCCGCCGAGCATGGGTGGCGAATCGTGGCGTGCGAGATCATGCCCGACCACGTGCACCTGTTCGTCAAAACCACCCCGAAAGACTCTCCGGCGTTCGTGGCGAACCAGTTCAAGGGCGCGACCAGCCGGGTACTGCGGCAGGAGTTCCCGCACCTGCGGACCCGGCTGCCGACCCTGTGGTCCCGGTCGTACTTCGTGGCCAGTGCCGGCGCGGTCAGCGCGGCGACGGTGCAGCGGTACATCGACACGCAGTACGAGCGTCCCTGGCGGAAGGAGAACGCCCGGTGAGACGCGCGTACAAGTTCCGCCTCTATCCGACCTCGGGGCAGGCCTCCCGTGCGGCCCAGTGCCTGCGGGATCACCAGCGGCTCTACAACGCCGCCCTTGAGGAACGCCGCGAGGCGTGGAAACGGCGGAAGGTCAGCGTTCGGTACGGTCAGCAGTCCGCCCAGCTCAAGGACATCCGGGCGCTTGACCCGGATCAGAGCCGCTGGTCGTTCTCCTCCCAGCAGGCCACCCTGCGCCGTCTCGACAAGGCGATGTCCGCGTTCTACCGCCGCTGCAAGACCGGGCAGATGCCTGGTTACCCGAGGTTCAAGGCCTTCGACCGGTGGGACTCGGCTGAGTGGCCCAAGGACGGCGATGGGTGCCGGTGGAAGCCCGGCATCGGCCGCGTGCACCTCCAGGGCATCGGGCACGTCAGGGTCCACGCCCACCGGCCCGTCGAGGGCCGGGTCAAGACGATCGGGCTGAAGCGTGAAGGACGCCGCTGGTACGTCGTCCTGTCCTGTGACGACGTACCAGCCCGGCCGCTGCTTCCGACCGGGCGGCAGATCGGTGCCGACGTCGGCGTAGCCCGGTTCGCGACCACCAGCGACGGGGAGATCATCCCCAACCCGAAATACCTCCGCACCTCCGCCAAGGAACTGGCAGCCGCGCAGCAGGCACTTTCCCGGAAGAAACGCGGGTCCGCGAACCGCCGCAGAGCGAAGGCGAAGATCGGCGAAGTGCACCGCCGTATCCGGAGCCGCCGCGCCGACTTCCACCACAAGACCGCACGGGCGCTGACCGGAACGTGCGACGTGATCGCCCTGGAGAACCTGAACACAGCCGGGATGACTAAGCGTCCCGCACCGAAACCTGACCCGGACGAGCCGGGCGCCCACCTTCCGAACGGCGCAGCAGCAAAGGCTGGCCTGAATAAATCGATCCTCGATGCGGGCTGGAATCAGTTCGCGAACATCCTCGCAGGTAAAGCGGAAGAAGCTGGCCGGCGAATCGTGTTCGTGAACCCCGCTTATACGAGCATCGACTGCCACCTGTGCGGGGCCAGATGCGCCCGCCCCCGGCAGGACACGGTTATCTGCCCCGTACACGGCCCGCTTGATGCGGACCTCAATGGGGCGCTCAACATCGCAGCCAGGGCCGGGCTGGGCTCTGTTCAGGCTCATGCGGCCTGAGAAGCTGGCGGCTTCAGCCGTCAGAGCAGTCACGTCACGCACGCACCGACCGTCGCCGGCCGGAGGGAGCATCTCGGTGGAACCGCCGGATGGGCCGCGCGGCCGGGCCCTGCTGGTGTCGGGCGCGCTGGGCCTGGGACACGTGGCGACCGCGCAGGCCTGCGCCGATTCCCTGGCGGCCCGGGGCTGGTCGGCGCAGACCGTGGACGCGATGCGGCTGCTCGGCCCGCGGGCCGGCGGCGCGGGGGAGCGGGCGTTCCGCTCGATGATCGCCGTGCCCGGCTTGTACGACGCCTTCCATTTCGCCGCGCTGCGGCCGGGGACCCGGCTCGCGCTGCTGGCCGATGCGGGGGCCCGCCGCCAGCTGGTTCCCCGGCTGACCGAGCACCTGGACCGCCACCCGGCCGACCTCGCGATCTCCGTGTTCGCCACGGGGGCCTCGGCCATCAGCACCATCGCGGAACGGTATCCGGCCATGGTTCACGTGGTGTTCTGCCGGGATGCCACCCCGCACCGGCTGTGGGTGCATCCGAACGTGGACATGTACCTGGTGACGTCGCGGGTAGCCGAGCGGGCCGTCCGCCGGTTCCAGCCGCACGCGAGAATCCGGATCGTGCCGCACCCGGTGCAGGCCGACTTCTGCACGCCGCCGACCCGGGCCGGCGCGCGGGACACTCTCGGGATCCCGGGCCGGGCCCGGTGCGTGCTGCTGATGTCCGGCGGCTGGGGGCTGGGCCCGGTCGCGGAGGCGGCGGCCGCGCTGGGGGACGCGGGGGTGCAGGTGCTCGCCGTCGCCGGGCACAACGCCCGGCTCGAAGCCGCGCTCCATGCGGTCGCGGAACGCCAGCCGCGGGTCAGGGCGTTCGGCTTCACCGATCGTGTCCCGGAGATGATGGCGGCGGCCGATCTGGTCATCACTACCTCGGGAGGCTGCACCTGCGCCGAGGCCCGGACCGTGGGCCGGCCGCTGCTGGTGCTCGATGTCCTCCCGGGCCATGGCCGGGACAATCTCCAGCACGAACTGGAACTGGGGAACGCCTACGTGACCTCGGCCAACTATGACGATGTCGTCGCCAACGCCCTCGCCGCGCTGGCGGCCGGGAGTGAGCCTGCGCCGGCTCACCCGGCCCGTGACTGGGAAGCCGCGTTTTCCTCGGTCCTGGCCGACCTGGGCCTCGCGGCCCCGGTACCCGGCCGGCCCGGCAAGACCGGCTGAAGGCGGTCGGCCGCCTCCGGCCGGTCGGCTGCCTCCGGCCGGTCGGCCGCCTCCGGCCGGTCAGCCGTCCGCGCCGGTCAGCCGCTCCCGGCTCTGGCCACGGGCTTGCCTATGAGCGCCACTCCCTTGGCCAGAGTCCCGGCGGTCACCGCGCCGAAGACCCGGTCCACGATGCGGTGCTGGGCGTTGAGGAAGAACGTCTGCGGGATCTCCACGACCCCAAACGCGTCCGCCGTCCGGGCCACCGGGTCGTAGGCCAGGGGATAGCTCACGCCTGCCGCCCGCGCGAACGCGACCGCCGCGGCCTGGCTGTCGTTGCTGTCAATGCCTACCACCGTGACCGCGCCGTGCGCGGTGCGGTAGTACCGCGCCAGCAGCGGTGTCTCCTTCCGGCACGGCACGCACCAGGAGGCGAAGAAGTTGACGATGACCGGCCGCCCGGCGTAGGCGGCGAGCGACACCTGGCCGGACGGCCGGCCGAGCGCGGCCAGCGAGAAGCCCGGCGCCGGCTGATCGCTGGCGGAGCGCGACGGGCTGGCGGTGCTCCCGGCACCCCCGGTCCCGGACGTCGCGGGGCCGGTGGTGGCGGCGACGGCCCCCAGGGCCACGATGGCCGCCAGGCTGGCGCCGAACACCGCCGTCGTGACCTTGTGCGCCCGGGCCGCGCGGAACATGCGGGCCACTGTTTCCCGGACTCCTGCTGGCATGTCCGCGTACCTCGATCCCGACCGGAACCCGGCCCGGGGCCTTCGCCCCAGCCGACCGCAGATCAGGCTAACCGGTCCGCGGGCGTGCCCGCCGGCGGCCCCGTCAACGGGCCGCCCGGCGTCTCAGGCAACGGTCCGGCTGACGGCCCGGACGCCCCCGGAGCCAACCCCGTCACGGTGGCCGCGGGCGACGCCGCCCGCGGCAGCCGGACCACGACACGCAGCCCAGGCCCGGCGTCCTCCAGCCACGTGGTGCCCCCGTGCGCGTGGGCCGTCGCCCGGACGATGGCCAGGCCGAGGCCCGCGCCGCTCGCATGGCCGCCGCGGCGCGCCCGCGCGCCGTCCAGCGTCGTGAACCGCTCAAACGCCCGCTCCTGGTCGCACCCGGCGATGCCCGGGCCGTCGTCGGTCACGGTGACCAGGACCGACCCGTCCGCGGCGGCCGCCGCCACCGTGACCCGGCCGCGCGCGTACCGCACCGCGTTGTCGATCAGGTTGACCAGCATCCGCCGCAGCGCGTCCGCGTCACCCGCCACCGGGCACGGCTCGGGCGCGGTCCCGGTCACCGGCACCCGGGCCTGCGCGTACCGGCCCGCGGTCCCGGTCACCAGCCCGGCCAGGTCGACCGTCCGACCCGCGGCGCGGGCCCCCCCGCCCTGGGCCGGACCGCCGCCACCGTCCTGGACCTGCTCGCCACCCCCGTGGGCCGGACCGTCCGGGGCCAGCCCGCCACCGCCCTGGGCCAGGCCGGCCCGCTCTTCCAGCCGCGCGAGGACGAGCAGGTCCTCGGCCAGCTGGGACAGCCGCATCGTGTCCGTGAGCACGTCCCGCGCCGTCTGGTCCCACTCCTGGCTGCCCGGGTGATCGAGTGCCACCTCGAGCTGGGCCCGGATGCTCGCGATCGGGCTGCGCAGCTCGTGCGCCGTGTCCGAGACGAACTGCCGCTGCCGCTGCTGCGCCGCCTCCAGCCGGGACAGCATGTCGTTCAGCGTCACGGCGAGGCTGTGCACCTCGTCCCGGGCCTCCGGAACGGGCAGCCCGCGGGGCGTCCCGGTGGCGGTGACCTGTTCCGCGCCGCGCCGCAGCGCCGTGATGGGCCGCAGCGTGGACCCGGTGATCAGCCAGCTCACCCAGGTCATCAGCAGCAGCAGGGCCGGCGTGCCGAACAGCAGGGCATGCGCGACGGTGGCCAGCGAGTCGTGCACCGCGTCGTAGGACACGGCGGCGATGACCGTTTCGCCGCGCGGGCCGGCGACCGCCACGACCCGTAGCGATTCCGGCAGCCCGTAGGGCCGGCCGTCGAGCAGGATCCCGGTCTGCGTGCGCGCCACCGTGGCCGCCTGGGCGGCCGGCAGCAGTGGCACCAGACGGTCCGCGCCCGCCGATGCGGCCACGATCCGGCCGCGGGAGTCGATGACCTGGACGACCGCGGTCCCGGCCGCCACCGGCACCGGGTTGGGCAGCCGGTTCGCGTCCACCAGCGCGGCCACCTCCCGTGCCGTCTGCCGCGCCGAATTGTCCAGGCCACGGTCCAGTGCGACGCCGAGCGTGCCCACCAGCAGGATGGCTACGGCCGCCAGCGCCACCGCCAGGCCGGCCGCGGCGGTCAGCGTGAGCCGGGCGCGCAGGCTGCGCCGGCGCCACCAGATGGCCAGCCCGGGCGGTCGGCGTCGGGTCACCGGGGCCTCAGCCGCCGTCCGCGGCGAGCCGGTACCCCGCTCCGCGCAGCGTCTGCAGGGCGGCCCGCCCGAACGGCACGTCGACCTTTTTCCGCAGGTAGCCGGCGTAGACCTCGACGACGTTGAGGTCCGCGGTGTCGGAGGCGTCCCAGACGTGGTCCAGAAGCTCGGATTTCGGCACCACCTGGCCGGCCCTGCGGATGAGGTATTCGAGCATCGCGAACTCCCGCGCGGTGAGGTCGATGTCGGTCTCACCCCGGCGCACGATACGGCTGCCGGGGTCGAGCGACAGATCCCCGGCCCGGAGCACTGCAGGCCGCGGCACGGCGCCGCGGCGCAGCAGCGCCCGCAGCCGGGCGGCCAGCACCACGTAGGAGAACGGCTTGGTCAGGTAGTCGTCGGCCCCCAGGTCCAGGCCGTCGGCCTGGTCGTACTCGCCGTCCTTGGCCGACAGGATGAGCACCGGGACCCAGTTCTCCTCGGTTCGCAGCCGCTCGCAGACCTGGTAGCCGGACAGCCCGGGCAGCATGAGGTCGAGGACGATCGCGTCGTACGTGCCTTCCCGCGCGAGATGGAGCCCATCGTCGCCGTCGAAGGCGAGGTCGACGGTGAATCCCTCGGCCTGCAGCCCGCGCTGTACCGCGCCGGCGAGACGCCGTTCGTCTTCCACTACCAGCACCCGCACGGTCCTAGTGTGGCTTACCTGGCGCTGACCGGTCCAAAACAAATAGCACCGGACCTCTCAGGGTCATCACAGCGCGGATAAGGCAACGTAAGTCGTACAGGTCCCGTCAGGTCGCAAAACGGGCGAGCGGGACACGGCATGACACCAGAACAGGACGAGCGAGACGTAATGAAGCAGGTCAATCTGCCCCGCGCCGCGCGGTGGGCGGTGCCCGCCGGGGCCCTGGTGGTCGTCGGGGGCGTACTGGCCGGGTCGATGATCACCGTGGCCTCGGCAGCGCCATCGCTCCCGGCGCGTACGCCGGCCCAGCTCCTGGCCTCGCTGGCCGGGACGACGGCGCCCGCCATGACCGGGACGATCGTGGAGACCTCCTCGCTCGGGTTGCCGTCGCTCCCCGGGACGGATAACCCCACGTCGCTGTCTTCGCTCCTTACCGGATCGCACACGATCCGGATCTGGTACTCCGACCCCGCCCACTTCCGGGTCGCCGTGCCGCAGAACATGAGCGAGAGCGACCTCATCAGGAACGGCAGCAGCGCCTGGCTCTGGCAGAGCACCAGCAACACGGTGACGCACCTGGCCATCCCGTCCGGCACGGCCAAGGCCGGCCACGCCAAGAACATCACCCACAAGGCGTCCGGCGCCCCGCCGATGACCCCGCAGCAGGCCGCCAATGAGATCCTGGCCAAGGTGGGCGCCACCACGACCGTCAGCTCGGATACCAACGTGACCGTCGCCGGGCAGGCGGCGTATCAGCTCGTCCTCGCGCCGAAGAGCTCCAGTTCCCTCGTCGGCCAGATCCGCATCGCCATCGACGGGGCCAACGACGTGCCGCTGCGCGTGCAGGTGTTCGCGAAGGACGCCGCGAGCCCGGCCGCCCAGGTCGGCTTCACTTCGATCTCGTTCGTCGAGCCGGCCGCCGCGAACTTCGCGTTCACCCCGCCCGCCGGCGCGAAGGTGGAACAGCAGTCGCTCAGCGGCAGCGGCAGCGGCGGGAAGCCAGCCGGCGCCAGCCCGGCGGGCAGCGCGTACACGGTCGGCGAGGGCTGGCTGACCGTCGCCGACCTGCCCCAGTCGGTGCTGTCGTCCGTGACGGGCAATAAGGCCACCGGGAGTGCGGGCAGCGGGCTGAGCGGTGACACCGGCCCGATCATCAGCGCCCTGCTCAGGTCGGCCAGCCCGGTCAGCGGCTCGTGGGGCAGCGGGCGCCTGCTGAAGACCAGCCTGATCTCGATGCTGATCACGAACAACGGGCGCGTCCTGGTCGGGCCGGTCACCCCGTCCGTCCTGTACGCGGCGGCCGGGCAGCCGGCCCCGTCGCACGCGTCCGCCTCGTCCAGTTCGTCCAGCGCCAAGTGACCGGCGTCCGTGCCGTCTCGCCGGGCCCCGCGGGGGCGCCCGGCGCGGCGGCGGGTGAACCCGGCGCTCCGGGAAACCCCGCACCCGGCGCCACCGCGAAGTACGCGGGCCCGGGCCCGGGCCCTTCTCCGGCCACTTCCCCAGGCCCGTCCGCGGTCGGCAGCAGCCGGGCGCTGGCCGTGTCCACGAGCGGCCTGACCAAACGGTTCCGCGGCGGCCAGGTCGCCGTCGACCACATCGACCTGGCCGTCCCGCGCGGCTCGGTGTACGGCTTCCTCGGCCCGAACGGCTCCGGCAAGACGACCACCATCCGGATGCTGCTCGGCCTGGCCTTCCCCACCAGCGGCCAGGCCGCACTGCTCGGCGTCCCGATGCCCGAGGGCGCGGTCCGGGTGCTGCCGCATGTCGGCTCGCTCATTGAGGGGCCGGCTTTCTACCCGTTCCTGAATGGCCGGGACAACCTGGCCCGGTGCGACGCGGCCGACCGCACGGCCGATCCGAGGACCGCCGCGAAGCGGATCAACGGCGCCCTGGACCGGGTCGGCCTGCTGGCCGCGGCCGCCAAGCGTTACCGCAACTACTCCCTTGGCATGAAGCAGCGGCTCGCCATCGCGGCCGGCCTGCTCACCCCGCGCCAGTTGATCATTCTCGACGAGCCCACCAACGGGCTGGACCCGCAGGGCACCCGCGAGGTGCGCGCGCTGATCCGGGAGATCGCCGCCGACGGGATCACCGTGTTCGTCTCCTCTCACCTGCTGGCCGAGGTCGAGCAGGTCTGCTCGCACGTGGGCGTGATGCGCAACGGGCGGCTGGTCTTCCAGGGCCCACTGGAGGAACTGCGCCGCACCGGCGCGGCCCGGATCCGGGTCCAGACCACCGATCCCGCCCCGGCCGCCGCCGTACTGAAGGATCTCGGGCTGCCCGATCCGCAGATCACCGGCGACGAGGTCACCGCCCCGCTCGGTGATTTTCAGCCCGAACGGATCTGTGCGGGGCTTGTCCACGCGGGGATCGGTGTCCGCGGCCTGGGTGTCGTGACCCCCAGCCTGGAGGAACTGTTCGTCGGGCTGACCGGAGAGGGGTTTGACGTCGATGGCTGAGGCAACCGCGATCGAGTCCCCGTCGGCGGCGCCCGGTCCGGTCGCTGGCCCGGTGCCGGTGGGGCACGCCCGGGCCTGGCTGCGTTTCTTCCGGTCCGAACTGCGGCAGGTCTTCCTGCGCCGGCGCAACCTCCTATTGCTGGCCGTGGTCGCGCTCTTCCCCATCCTGATCGGCGTCGGGCTGCGGCTCGCGTCGCATCCGAGCGGCGGCGGCGGGGGCGGCGGCGGGGGCGGCCTGTCCTTCGTCACCGAGCTCACCGGGAACGGGATTTTCCTCAGCTTCATCGCCCTGAGCATCTTGCTCACCCTGGTCATGCCGGTGGTCGTGGCCGTGGTCGCCGGTGACTCGATCGCCGGCGAGGCCGGGTACGGGACGCTGCGCTACCTGCTGGCCGTTCCGGCCGGGCGTACCCGGCTGCTCGCGGTCAAGTACGGCGTCATCGTCGTGTTCGCGCTCGCGGTCACGTTCGTGGTGACCGGCGTGGCGCTGGCCACCGGTGCCGTGCTGTTCCCGATCGGCCCGGTGACGCTGCTGTCCGGCACCACGGTCTCGCTGGCCGAGGGCATCGGTCGGCTGGTGTTCGTGAGCCTGTACGTGGCGGCGGCGATGGCCGCCCTCGGCGCGATCGGCCTGGCCATCTCCACCCTGACCGAGCACGCGATCGGCGCCATCGCCGCGCTGGTGATCTTCGTTGTCGCCAGCGAGGTCGCCGACCAGGTCCCGCAGTTCGCGGTCATCCAGCCGTACCTGCCCACGCACTGGTGGAACTCGTTCGACTCGCTGCTGCGGGTGCCGATCGACTCCAGCACGCTGCTGAAGGGCCTGCTGTCGTTCGCGGTCTACCTGGTGATCTTCGGTTCGTTCGCGTGGGCCCGTTTCACCACCGCCGACGTCACCAGCTGAAGTCTTCCTCCCAGAACTCGGTGGTCCCGCGCGGGGACGGTTCCCGGCGGAAGGGCCCGCCGATCCCGTCGGGATCGCGGGCCGCGGCTGCTGCGTTCCCGGCCCGCTCGTTCTCCTGCTCGCGCAGCTCCACGCGGCGGATCTTGCCCGAGATGGTCTTGGGCAGGTCGGCGAACTCGATCCGCCGCACCCGCTTGTAGGGCGCGAGCCGCTGGCGGCCGAACGCCAGAATCGAACGGGCCACCTCAGCCGACGGCTCCTGCCCCGGCGCGAGGCTGACGTAGGCCTTCGGCACCGCCAGCCGCACCGGGTCGCGCGCGGGCACCACCGCGGCCTCGGCCACCGCCTCGTGCTCGATCAGCACGCTCTCCAGCTCGAACGGCGAGATCCGGTAGTCCGACGCCTTGAACACGTCATCGGTCCGCCCCACGTAGGTGATGTAGCCGTCGGCGTCCTGGGCGGCGACGTCTCCGGTGTGGTAGTAGCCGCCCCGCATGGCCTCGGTCGCCTGGCGGGAGTCGCCGAGGTAGCCGGTCATCAGGCCCAGCGGGCGGCGGCTCAGGTCCAGGCAGATCTCTCCCTCGTCCGCGGGGTTGCTGGTGAGCGGATCGACGAGGGTGACCTCGTACCCGGGCAGCGGGCGGCCCATCGACCCCGGCCGGACCGCCTGGCCCGGCGTGTTACCGATCTGCGCGGTCGTCTCGGTCTGCCCGTAGCCGTCCCGGACCGTGATCCCCCAGGCGCTGCGCACCTGCTGGATGACCTCCGGGTTGAGCGGCTCCCCGGCTCCCAGGCAATCCCGCAGCGCGCTCACGTCACAGGCGGCCAGGTCGGACTGGATCAGCATCCGCCACACGGTCGGCGGCGCACAGAACGTGGTCACCTGCTCCTCGGTGAGCACCTGGAGCAGGCTCTCGGCGGAGAACCGGTCGTAGCCGAAGATCAGCGCCGTCGCCCCCGCGTTCCACGGTGCGTAGACGTTGCTCCAGGCGTGCTTGGCCCAGCCGGGGGAGGAGATGTTCAGGTGCACGTCGCCGGGCCGCAGCCCGATCCAGTACATGGTGGACAGGTGCCCGGCCGGGTAGGAGGCGTGCGTGTGCTGCACCAGCTTGGGCTGGGCCGTCGTCCCGGAGGTGAAGTACAGCAGCAGCGGGTCGCTGGCCCGGGTCGGGCCGTCGGCGGCGAAATGGCTGCTCGCCGCGAGCGAGTCCTCGTAGGCCAGCCACGCCCCGGGCGCAGGCGGCCCGGCGGGCCCCACGTCGTGGCTCCCGCTCGCCGGGGCGGGAGCGGTGGCTCCCCCGATCGTCGGCGCGACGGCGATCCGTGTCCACTCACCGGGGACCTCGCGGAACTTCGGCACGTGCACCGATTCGGTGAGCACGTGCCGGACCTGCCCGCGGGTGATCCGGTCGGCCAGGTCCGGCGGACCGAGCAGCGTCGAGGTGGGGATGATCACCGCGCCAAGCTTCATCGCGGCCAGGATGGTCTCCCAGAGCGGCGCGATGTTGCCGAGCATGAGCAGCAGCCGGTCCCCGCGCCGGACCCCCACGTCGTGCAGCCAGTTGGCCACCTGGCTGGAGCGCGCGGCCATCTCAGCGTAATTAATCCTGGTGCCCCGTTCCGCCTCGCCGGCTTCCGCGCCCGGCGATCCGGCCGGCCCGGCGGTCCCTGGCTGCCCGCCGTGCTCCGGCCCGGGCGGGGTGACGATGCGCAGTGCGGTCCGGTCCGGATGCTCCGCGGCGATCACGTCGAACCAGTCGAGCGCCCAGTTGAACTCGTGCAGGTCAGGCCAGGAGAACCCGGCTCTGGCGGCGTCGAAGTCAGCACGGTGGCGGAGCAGGAAATCGCGCGCGGCGCGGAAGCTGGCCGCGTCCTTGCGGCTGTCTGTCATGCCAGTCATGGTGGCAGTAAATCCCTCATTCGTAATCCCGGCCAGCGTGATCTTCGGCCTGTCATCCCGGTGCGGCGTCCCGCGCGCTCGGAGTTGCCGATCTGGTACAGCTCGGCGGTTCACCCGCGCCGCCGGAACGCGGCGCCGACAGGTGATGCGCGCCTATCCGGTCCAGAGCCCCCTCCGGGCAGTTGCGGTGCTAAAGGGGCTTGGGACGAGGGGCCTGCTGACGGTTGTTCGCGGCGGTCACTGCTGTGGTCAGCGGTGCCCGGTCCCGCCGGCCAGCGGCGCGGGGAGCCGGAGCTCGGCGAACAGTGCGCGGTGGTCGCTGCCGGCCAGCCAGTGGGCCGATGTGGCCACTACCGCGCAGCGCCGGTCGATGAGGACATGGTCGATTGCGAGCAGGGTCAGGCGCCGGTCGGGTTGTGGTCCCCAGGTAAAGGCCAGCCCGTTGCCGACCTGGCTGGCGGCGTCCACGTAGCCGCGGCACAGAAGCCGACGGAACTGCGCGTGATCGAGGGTGGCGTTGAAGTCTCCGGCGAGGATGCGCGGACTGTCACCGGGCGCAGGCAGCGCGGACAGCTGACTGCGCCACCGGGCCGCGGCGCCCGGGGACCAGGGAGGCTTCGGCGGCGACGCGTGTACGCAGGCCAGTTGCACGAACTGGCCGGACGGAAGGTCAAGGCGGGCGGTGCACCGGGCTGCAGACGCCGGCGCAGCGAGCGGGCCGCCGCGCAGTGGGTAGCGGGCGTAGATGCTGCCCCGCGTGCCGTGCGGCATCGGCTGCGTCACCCGGTGCGGGAGCAGATCACCCAGCCCGGCTCGCTGCAGCCTGGCTGCCGCCTCATCGGTGAGTTCCTGCACGAACAGCACGTCCGCGTGCTTACGGCATACCAGCTCGGCAACCACCTCGGCCCCGGCCCGGCCGGCGAGCAGATTCGCCGTCAAGATCCGCAGCGCGGGCCCCGCCACGGACGGCTGGCGGGACGGTACCGCGCGAGGGCCCACCACGGCAGTCAGGGCAGTACCGGCAACCACGGTCGCGGCAGCCGGGCCCGCGCCGCGCAGCAGCAGGGCGCTGACCCACGCTCCCGCGGTTACCAGCGGGGTGAACGACAGCAATGGCACGGCCCACGCTTCGGCGAGCCGGAGACGATCAGCGCCCGCCAGCCGGGCAGCCGCCCAGCTGGCCAGCGCGCCGGCCACCGCCCACTCCATGCGTTGTGACGGCATTGGTTCATGATCGCAGAACCGCTCCCGGCCGGCGCCGAAGCGGAGAACCCAATCGACCGCCCGGCGGCCCATACCGCGCTCAGTACACCCAAATCCTCCGGGAGCCGGGATCCGCGTTGACAGTCGCTTCGATCCGTGCTGCGGGTAGTGCCTGGCAGTGGGTATGGTGCCGGTGTGACGAATCTTGCCCCATCGCCCAGCGCGGTGCGCCGCGCATACCGGGAAGAACTCGGCCCCGGACAGCAGTCCGCCCTGCTCAGCTGGCTGGCCTTCACCGCCACCTTTGCCGGGCTGCGCGGGCTCACCTACAGCATCCGGGCCGGCAAAGGCCCGGGCCGCAACATCAGCGTCGGCGGCGAGCATCTGCATCACTACATGTGGGGAATCGGCCTGGTGTCCGGCGTCGGCGCGGTCGCCGTCCGCGGCGAGGAGCGGCACCGCCGTCACCCCGCAGTCGCGGTCAGCTACGGCAGCGGCCTGGCGCTCATCGTCGATGAGTTCGCCCTGCTGCTCGACCTGAAGGACGTCTACTGGGCCAGGCAGGGCCGGATCTCGATCGACATCGGCGTCGGCGGCATCGCCCTGGCCGGATCCTACTTCGCGGCACTGCCGGTACTTCGCAGGCTGCGACGGGAGCGACAGCACGGCCGGGCGCCCGAGTCGGTACCCGCTGCCGGGACGCCGCCCGCACCCCAGGCGGCGCCCGGGCCCGCAGCCGGCTGACGGGCACGCCACCGCGGTCTTCCGGCCAGGGCGGCGCTGCCACGCCGCCGTGCGCACCGAACGGCGGATCCGGATCGTCAAGCGGAGACCAGTGTCGACTGCGGAGCCTGATCTGGCAGGCATCCCGACCTAGGTCCTGCCGAAGACGGGCGCGCCTCAGTGCGGTTGAGGATGTGCCGGCCGCGTACCGAACTCACAGATCAGGCCGTCAGCTACAGGCCTGATCCAGCGGCACGGTGGCGGGCGACAACATATGCATGTAGGTATTCAGCGAGTGGGCGCAGCTCAGGCTCCACTTCGCCGCCCCCAGCGAATTGATCGCGTATCCGGTGGTGACGGACTGGTAGCTATCGGAGACATCAACGGGAAAGTACGGAACGACGTCGACCTGGTTGTAGATCCGCCAGGATACGGTGCTCAGCCCGCCGTAGCGTGCGGCGAAGATCGCGTCGCCCACCTGCGGTGAGGCAAACGTCCACGCCTGCGGCTTCAGCGCCGTGGTCGCCTTCAGCTCCGTGACCAGCAGTGTCGCCAGCGCGCCGCCGAGACTGTGGCCGGTCACCACCAGCGGCAGCGAGGCAGGATCAAGGCCGGCCGCCAGGCCGCTGGTGGCCGCCTGGGCCACCTCGGCGGCGAAGGCGCTCGGCGCCGACGCGCCCTCCTGGCCCGGGGTCATCGTGCCGATGCTGGTGTAGATGTCGTAAAAACCCTGGGCGACCTTCCCGCCGTTAGGAATCTGCGTGAACGGCACTAGATCCCAGTGGAAGTCATCCCACCATTCCATGGTCGATTCCGTGCCGCGCAACGCGACCACCGCGGTGATGGGATCACCGCCCGCCGCCACGTACCCGTAGAAGACCCGCGACTGCTCCGGGCCTAAGAAGTCGGTCATCTGGATCGTACGCACCAGCGTGTAGCCAGCGGGCATGTTCGTGATCGTGGCCGGATTCACCACGCTGGGATCGCTGCTGTACTGAGCCTCGGCGGCCTGAATGAAGGGGCCGTAGGTAACCGCTGTGGCCGGGTCCATACTGTCCGTGGGCATGCCGTGTCCTCATTTCACCGAACCGGTCGATCGTAAAGCACGCCGCGGGTGCGCCCTCGGGCGGTTCAGTTCCGCGCCGCACTCTCCGCTCTAGGTTTCTCCATTCCTGTGGACGAGCGCAAGCATCGCGGGACCCTGCTACTTGTTTCCCGCCATGTTGACCTCCCATGGACTGCTCTGCCTGGAACCAGCCATACGGGTGGCGGAGCCCGCCGGGGGCAGCACTGGTGGCACCGGTGCTCGAATACTCGCATTTACCAGGCCACAAGTACCGCTAAATCTAACCAAGCTTGCAGCACTTACGCCGCAATGTGGTGTGGACACTCACATCGGCGTCAGGATACGT
>Ga0181523_10001456_pt1 | contig 25104 bp, 29 predicted proteins | sample PEATcosm2014_Bin_43_FD_119752 | JGI IMG/M metagenome (GOLD analysis project Ga0181523, IMG submission 119752) | Peatland microbial communities from MTU Mesocosm Facility, Houghton, MI, USA - PEATcosm2014_Bin05_30_metaG | ecosystem: Environmental > Terrestrial > Soil > Wetlands > Peat | place... | reverse complement strand
TGTCTTTCGTGCTGGTTTTCATATTTCTCCTTCCGCTCGCAAAGAGCCGATTTGCGGCACCTCTGTGTCTCTTTGAGGGCTGCCATCTTTTTAAGTCTTGCGGCTTTCCGAGGTCTGAGCAGAATTGACCACCTCTGGAATGGGCCTCGGCTTCATCCCGAAAAGCGGGAAAGGTACACGCAGGGGGCGTTATGTGAAATCTGACTTCCTGCATTGGGTTCACACAGGACGCGGAACAGGACAGGGTGGATTTTTTCCGCGACAAGTTTTCGGCAGTACTGTGGCAAGTGAGCATTATTGCTCAGACCTTTTGAATCCCCATTTGTTAACGTCGGAATCGACCTAATACGCCAGCATCAGAGTTGTGCCCTAAGCCGGAGATGCGGCGGAGAGGAAACAGAAACGAGGATCCCATGAAGAAAGTAATGTTCTTGCTTGCGATGTTGAGTCTCGGCACGTTGTGCTGGGCGGGGTCGGCGCGGGAAGATGCCACCGACCGGCTGGACAATGCCACCAGTGTGATGCACGAAATTATGGGGATGCCTGACAAGGGGATCCCGGAAGAAGTGTTGCAGCACGCAAAGTGCATAGCTGTTATCCCGCACATGGTCAAAGGCGGCTTTATCTTCGGCGCCAAAGAAGGCAAAGGCGTCGCCACCTGCCGTACGTCGGATGGCTGGAGTGCGCCGGCATTCATCACGATTTCGGGCGGAAGCTGGGGCCTGCAGATCGGTATAGAAGCGGTGGACGTGGTAATGATCTTTCAGAATGACAAAGCCATGCAAAGGCTGCTCTCGAGTAATTTCCAAATTGGCGGGGACGCTTCCGCGGCAGCGGGTCCAGTGGGACGGCATGCTGAGGCCGGTACGGATTGGAAGCTGGATACAGAGATCCTGACCTACTCTCGTGCCAAGGGTGCGTTCGCCGGGCTTACTTTAGAAGGCGCATCGCTCCGCCAAGACAGTGATTCCCGGCACGCAATCTACGGAGACGTCACCACTCGGGCGTTGCTGTTGGGCGAAGTGCCAGTCCCAGCCGCCGCCCAGCCGTTCCTTGCGGAAGTTCGCGGCGCAAAAGCGGAGGCCAGAACCGACAAATAGTAGGGCTGCCGCTAGTAGGGCTTTCGCACTCGATCTCTGCGGTTGTTGGTCATCAGCCGACGCCTCGTGCGAGTTCGAGTGGGAGCAGAGTCCATCATTTGTTGTCTTATCCGTTCGCGCGAAGCAGTTCTCATCGCCAACGTTGGATGAGATCCACATGCGTGTGCTCACAAATGAGCACAGGAGGTTGACATGCTTTGGACGATTTTCGTTGTTCTTCTGATTTTATGGCTCCTAGGTTTCAGCCTGCATATCGGTGGAGCCCTGATCCACCTGCTACTGGTTGTGGGGTTGGTGGTTCTGGTCATTAACCTATTGAGCGGACGACGAAGTGCGGTTTGAAGAAGAAAAGCACTGCGAGAGTCCCAGCACCAGGGGGCCCCGGTACAGCCTCCTGGCGCTTATTTCACCCTGCGTGTGGTCCCCTTCCAACCGGACCCTACCGTTAAGGAGTCTGCAATGTCCGCGCGTGTCCTCCCCATGAGTGTAAGACCGAACAGCCTGATGCGGTGCGAAGCGCGTCTTCCCGTGTTCGAACAAATGTTCGAAAAGAAGCCAGTATTATCCCCGTCAGTGATACCAAGCCGCTCGCTTCCAGTGCGGGTAGCGGTTGTCGGGAACCACCTTCCTCGACAGTGCGGAATTGCGACCTTCACCACAGACTTGTGTGATGCGATTGCCAGTGAGTACGGAGCGGCTGGAGTTTTCGTAGTCGCCGTCAATGACCCGCAATCACGGTACAGCTATCCGGCACGGGTGCGATTCGAGCTGACCGAGGGCGACCTCTCGTCCTATCGAGCAGCCGCCGACTTTCTTAATTCCAGCAATGTCGATCTCGTATGTTTGCAGCACGAGTATGGGATTTATGGAGGAAAGGCCGGCAGCCATGTCTTGCGCCTGCTGCAGCACCTCAAAATGCCAGTGGTGACAACTCTGCATACGGTTCTTCGTGAGCCCGACATTGACCAACTAATCGTCTTGCAGGAAATCGCCGCGCGCTCTGATCGTCTGATTGTTATGAGCGAGCACTCTTCCCAGTTTCTGCAAGATGTATTTAGGGTTCCAGGAGAAAAGATTGATCTGATTCCTCACGGCATCCCCGACTTGCCCTTTGCGGAACCGGCTTCTTACAAAGATTCGTTTTCAACCGGAAAGACGGTCCTGCTCACGTTCGGCTTGTTGTCTCCCAACAAAGGATTCGAAAGCATGATTCAAGCCCTGCCGCGCATCGTGGCTCGTCACCCCAACGTTGTCTACATAATCGCAGGTGCAACTCACCCGCATGTCCGACGCCGCGAGGGCGATCGATATCGGCTCCAGTTGCAGGCCTTAGCCAAGGAACTGGGAGTGGAGGAGAAAGTGGTCTTCCACAACCGGTTCGTCAGCCCTCAAGAAATGGCTTCACTGGTCGGTTCCGCTGATATTTACGTCACGCCGTACCGTTACGAAGCGCAGGCTGTATCCGGAACACTCGCGTATGCCATGGGTGCCGGGAAGGCGATCATCTCGACTCCGTACTGGCACGCCGCTGAACTCCTGGACAATGGGCGCGGGGCGCTGGTTCCCTTTGAGAACCCTGTCGCTATCGCAGATACGGCGATTGAACTTTTGGACAACGATGCGGCCCGCCAGACAATGCGCGAACGTGCTTACCTCTATGCACGCCACATGGTCTGGAATCGGGTAGCGCAGTCTTATATGCGGGCCTTTGTACGAGTTCGCACTAGTCGCATGCAACCTGCCCGCGTCGCGCTTCCCCTCCAAGCTGCCGAGAAGAACGCTACAAGCCGACTCATAAATGTCTGAGCGCTCCTTCAGCGTGGATTGGCAAAAGGATAGGCTCATAAACAAGTTATGCCCGTGTGGACGGACACTGCGATGACGGTTAACGCACCGGGGAAGGCACAACATGTTCGCTACTTTGTTAACTTTTGCTCGACCACTCGAAAGCTAAGGATCTTCTCGGGATGAGTGGAGTAGGTCAGTATCCCGTGCATCCCTTCTAGCACCAAAACGTCCTTCCCGGGAGTCCACACTTCGATCAGTTCCCCGCCGTCCGTCTTGTACTTGACCGCGTAGCGCGGCTTGATGAAGGGTAAGTTTAAAAGGTGAACGGACAAAACAGTTCCAGGTCCTACGATGGAGACCGTGCTGGGCTGTCGGATGAAGGACAATTCCGAAGTTGATTTGCCCCAGGCCGGAGTCAGACACGCAGTCAAAGCCACCACCTGAAGGAGTTTGCTCAGCATCGCAGTTTCTCACCCACTCCGGAATTTCCATTCCAGCCTCGAAACGGAAGGCATGATTGTGCATACTTTTGATCGATTTTTCAACGGAGAGGTCTCCGGCTTAGTATCCAAGTAGTTAAGTCTCGGCGGAGGGGAACGCACCCGCCGATAGACCGGCGAGGGAGAGTCGCACGTTTGGGCCATTATTGAAAGAGTGCTATTCCATTGTTGATCAGCACGATGGTTGATCAGAATCAGCGTTGCCCAGGGGCAAAAGCTCTGATTCAGAGCTTGGCGTCCCTGAAGAGTGTCGGAACGCCGACCGAGACCCGTTGCGCAAAACCGAATCGTGTCCGGAGAGGGATCATCTAATCGGATGGAGAGGGACCATGCCACCAAGCCCGCACAATCGAATCGCAGAGCTCCACAGCCTGGCAGCTCACGCCCACACCGCAGCCGCAGTCGCTCATGGCAAGGGAGATCACTTAAGCGCTCATGACCTCAGCAAACAGGCGTTCGAGCACTCTATGAACGCCCACAAGCTCTCCCAAGAACTCGCAACTAAGGCCGCAAAGTCCAGCAAGGCATAAAGCGGTAACCCGACAGGTCGTTGGTGGCAGGCGCTACTGCTATTTCCGTGTCGCGGCCGCCGAAGTTCGCACCGGTTGGTCCAGCGTTGTTTTGGACGAGATACCCACCGCCTGCGTTTGCTTGCTAGGCGGTATCTCGGTTCCAGCTGGATAGATGAAGATCTGGACCGTTCCCCAGCCGGCATCAGAACTTGCATCCGCCTGCTTGCCCATCCCCATAGTCTTGAGCTGACTATCGTCAAATCCGAAGTTCTCGACTAAGTACTCACGCACAACCATGGCTCGGGCTTCGGTTAGCACCAAGTCCTTTTGCGTATCGCCTTCCATGCCCGCGGATGCCACAATCACCGCGAACCCGATCTGGTTATTCGCGAGAAACTCGCCGCTGGCGTTTAGAGATTTCTGGTTCTTCAGCTTCGCCGAATCCTGCTTATCGAAAAGCTGCTCCGCTGAGTACGTAAACTCCTTTGTCGGCGTGCCTTGCGGCAGGCGCTCGATTTCGTTTTGTGTTAGCTCAGCGGAATCTTCGTAGCCACGGCTCTTGAAGTACCCGCGCAAGAAGAAGTTGTGCTTCATGGCTTCCATATTTTCCTGGAAGTCGGTAACCCCGGCCTGCGCCTGGACCATCGTGTTCTGCATGGCGCTCGTCGTCTGTTCGAGGTTGGTATAGAGCTGTTTGTCGTTCACCAGGGCTCCTACGGTTCCCTGACCCGCATTGATCTTCGCGCTGATCGAGTCCAGATTGGCCGTCGCCCGGGTGGCGTTCTGGATGGCTTGCTGGCTGCTATCCAGAATGCCACTCGTCTTTTGGAGCAGGTCTGACATTTCGAGTGGCGGTTCGCTCGCGATGGCATCGCCATTCCGCACATCGGCTTTCCCAGCGGATCCAAACGAGATCGCCAGATATTGGTTGCCCAACAACCCCTCGGTTTCAATCGTGGCCACGGAGTCCTGCTTGATAATCTCGTGCGTCGACTTGCCGAGATCCATAACCACGGTGACCCTTTCGCCCGGTTTGTGGGGCAACACGATGCTGCTCACGGTTCCACTGTGAACGCCGCCCACCCGTACATCGGCTCCCGCATCCAGGCCCACGACATTGTCGAATTGCGCCTTCAATCGGTAGGTGGAGCTGAAAAGATACTGCTTGCTCCCGATGATGAAGACTCCGAGCACCAGAATTGCCAGTGTCGCAACGATGAAAGCTCCCAACCGCGCCGCCCTCGACATATCTCCTCCTACGAATGCCCTAGAAACTCACGAACAAATTTAATGTCACTTTTCTGAAGTTCTTCAAAGCTGCCTTCGATCACCACGTTTCCCTCGTTGAGCAGGGCCAGACGGTCGGCAATCGTCTTCGCGCTGTGCAGATCGTGAGTCACTACGATCGATGCCATGTGATGTTCCGCCTGAAGCTTGAGCACCAAGTCATCAATCTCGGCGGCGCTGATGGGGTCTAGACCGGCAGTCGGCTCGTCGAGGAGCAGAATATCCGGCTCCAAAGCCAGAGCACGCGCCAGACCTACTCGTTTCTGCATGCCTCCCGAGATATCCGATGGCATCTTCTCCAGGTGACCTTCCATGCCGACTTCCGCCAGCAGTTGCATCACTCGGGCGCCGAGCTCAGCCTTCGACATGGCCTTTCTATGGTGCCGCAGCGGAAAGGCCACGTTCTGCTCGACGGTTAGCGAATCGTAAAGCGCGGCGTGCTGAAACAGAAAACCCATCTTCATTCTTATTTCGCCGAGTTGGTCAAGACCGAGGCCGGTGATGTCTCGACCGTGGATGAGAACCGATCCCGAGTCAGGCTTCTCCAGGCCGATGATGAGCCTCAGCAATACGCTCTTACCGGTGCCACTGCGCCCCAGCACCGCCAGGGTCTCGCCGCGGTTCACGGTCAGGCTAATCCCGTTCAAAACCTTTTGACTTCCGAAGGACTTGTGCAAGTCATCGACGGCGATAACTGGCGCACTGCCGTCTTTCGCGGCTTCTTCCGGCTCCATCGCAATTTGATCGATTGTGTCCATACTTGTTTTGCGATCGGACTTAATCCTTTAGTCAATGGTCACGGGAAAAATATGAGAATGAGTTTCACCAGCACGACATCGGCCAGGATCACAAACAGCGAGGACAGAACGACCGAACTTGTGGCTGCACGGCCCACGCCGGCAGCGCCTCCTCGTGTACGCATTCCCTGAAAACACGCGATCAGCCCGATGATCAGGCCAAACACCATGGTCTTAAACGTGGGCGGCAGGAAATCGTTGAAATCGGCGCCGTTGAAGCCGCTATTGATGAACTGATGTAAAGAGAGCGGCTCAACCATGGCCTGCGTAACCCAGCCCATGAGCAGGCCGCAAAAGTCGGCAGCGAGGGTCAGGAGAGGTAGCATGAGGATGCAAGCCAGGATGCGGGGCGCGGCCAGCAACCGATAAGGGCTAACGGCGGATGCCTCGATAGCATCAATCTGCTCGGTCACTTTCATCGAAGCCAACTCCGCGCCAATGCCAGCGCCCACCCGACCACTTACTACCAGACCGGTGATGATTGGGCCGGTCTCATGAATAACGGAGAACACGATAGCGGCGGGAAGCAGCGACTTAGCACCAAAACGAGTCAGGCTGTAACGGGCTTCCAAAGAGAGAACAACCCCGGTGGCGGCGCCGGCCAAGGCGACTAACGGCAGGGACATTGATCCGATCTCGTCGAGTTGTCGAAACAATTCGCGGAATTCAAACGGCGGCGTCACTGCAGCGCGCACAACTCGCCAGAAAAATATGCCCAAGTCGCCGAACCACTCGAAAAACTTGTTGATCAGGCCCAGAGAGGAGCTCACCACGGGAGATACAGGAGATGCCCGGGGCCCCGGAAGGGGAGGGTCCACGCTTGCAACCGTGCTGAATTTGCGGTCGATCATGGATTTTTGGGGCTAGGATTTGCGCTCGAATCCGGCGCTCCGTGCCCATTATTTAGGTGCATTCGGGAAAGCCATGAGTGCGGTCCGCTATAGAGAAATTCAAGGGAGATGTTTGCGCCTACATACCCCAGCAAGCTGTAGTTGCCCATTCGGAATGCATCCTTGTAATCGTAGCGGCCGGGATACCAGCCATAGACAGCCGTCATGGTTCCGGCATAGGGCGCAACCAGATCAGGAAAAGAAAAGACACGATGGCCATCGACGCTGCGGCGCGCTGTAAAGGTAGAAATCACGGCATGTTTGAGCCGCGGGAAAACGCCTTTACACTCACAGCGGTAATACAGCGTGTCTTCGTGGAAGGCTTCCGAGAGCGCATAGCGCGTCGTCGTAGTTACACCCGCGATGGCGAAGTCGGACCCAAATCGCTTGCCGTAGCCATCCACTCCTTGCTTCCACTCCGGCGGAGTATTCTGAAACTGGTTAATGCCAGCAGCGATTCCGGCGCCGACGATGGGATAGGGGCCGAACGCGTCGAACGCGTAGTTGCGGAGCTTCGTTGTCTCAGGCGGGCGTATATAAGTCAGATCCGGTGGCGGGTTCGGCGTACTGACTGACAAGTTGACAGCGCCGCTGGCTGAGTCTCCCGAATCGACCAGCGCTTGCGCCTTGGCCAGCACTGGTAGGGCTGCGAGGTCCGCGATTACCAACAGCAAGAGCACAATTCGGCGAATCTTCATATCGAGTTCCTCCGCGGTCAGACGGTAAGTGGGCAAGTTCCATGGTCGCATTGACACGCAATCTCGACTTCGTCGGATCCCGCTTCCTTACACGCTTGGCTGCAGTATTTGTCGCCTGGTTGCGCCACGCAGCGGCATGGCAGGTGGGCGCACTTGTTCTGTTCATTGGTCGTCATCATTTGTGTTCTCCTTAGATCTACCTTCGTTGGCTCTACCTACGTTTCAGCATCCAGCCAATCAATGTCCCGGCGGCAACACCAACCGCAAACGTCGTCGCAACAGTTAGCACAAGGTGTCGCTGAATGCGTTGAGTTGTGTCATTCAAGATTTCTTCGGCAGCGTCGCCGCCCTGCTTCGCGGCACGCCTCACTACTCCCACTCCATCCTCGATCGCATCAGCAATCGCACTGGTTGCTCGCGAGGCCCGGCGAGCTGATTCGCCAATATGTTCCGCTGTTCTCTCCACTACGGTTTGTGACATGGGTTCCTCCTGTGTGTTTTGCGAGCCAGCGGTTGATACTTCTTTATTTTCCGACAGCTTTTTCAGCGCGACCGATCCAGTTTTGAACTTTGCCGGCGTTCTTTTCCGCTTCCCCTGAAATTTCCAAATCGGGGTCGTTCGTCGCCTTTCCGACCTCCTCCTTAACCTTCCCCTTCACTTCGTGGAGTTTGCCCTCGGTCCGGTCTTGTGTGCTTGGTTTCACGTTTTCTCCTCTCTAACTCGTAGTCAATTTCGATCGTGTCACTGCTCGATAGCCAGCACGTAGTTGCCGCGCGCCATCACGCCACTTCTTTTCTTTCGACACTCGGCACCTGCACGAGCTCCTCAAATAGAGAGCGGTAGTGAATCATTGCCGTTCTCAGCTCTTCGGTAGTTGCTTCGTTTTTCCCCAACCGCAGCGCAATCTCATGCGCAGACCGGTAGTTCTCCACCACTCGGGGATGGTCGACAGAAATGTCGGCGGCGCGCTGATCGAAATCGGATACGGGATAGCCACGAGCTTTCATTAGAGAGGACACCAAGTCATCGGCTTCTGTGACCGCACCTTTAGGGGAATCAACAAAACGAGACTGTACGGACTCCCACCGTTTCGAAAAACGTTCGTGCTCGATCGGATCGAGATCGCGAAGGTTGAGCTTTTCAACCCGCTTCTCGCGATCCTCTAACTTCGTTTCTGCTTTTCGTCCTGCCCCATGTACGAGGACGGCGCGATCGTACTCGGGCCCAAATTTCTTCCGAAGGACTGCGGTTGTGTTCCTGCGTTTTCGCACGTACAGCCAAGCAAGCACTGCGATGATCAGAATGGCCACAGCGGCGAGGACAACCAGATTCATATCCAGCAGATGTAGATTCATCGAAACCTCCCATGCATCAAATTTCCACAAGAGCTGACTTTGTGCCAGGAAGTTTCCCTCTGGCGTCAGAACCCCGTGAGTGGCCAGTATCAAACATTAGGCTCCGGAAGACTGGTCAGAATTGATCGTTTTGTGAATCTGTGCTTACGGCGTCCAGCCGGAGTGGAGAGAATACAGCATGAACGTTCTCCCCTCCGTGTGGCGAATGTTGGAAACAAAAGAGACGAAGCGGGCCGATTTGCTCATTGCTGTCGCGCAGCTTTGTTTGTGGGAGTGGGTAGCGGAAGCTAGTCGTGGAGAACGATATTTAGAAGTGAGCTATGAACTTCCAGTCCACCCTCGCCATAGTCAACGAAACCTAACTTTCTGAACCTATTCATGAAAAAACTGACCCGCGACCGGGTTGTTCCGATCATATCGGCGAGGGTCTCCTGACTCATCTTTGGGATTACCGTCTCAGGCTTGCCTTCCTTGCCGAAATGAGCCAGCAAGAGCAAAATCCGAGCCAGTCTCTTTTCGCTGGAATTGAAGAGTTGGTCAACCAAATCCTCTTCATAGCGGATGTTCCGTGCCAGCAAATAGGCCACGAACATGTCGGAAAATTCGTGTTCCCGATGAAGCGCTTCCATCATGGCTTTCTTGTCGATGCATAGAAGTTCGCAGTCCGTCATGGCGGTTGCAGACCCCATGCGTAAAGGCTGTCCAGCCAGGCCACCTTCTCCGAAAAACTCTCCCTCGCTCAATATGCCCAGCGTCGCTTCCTTGCCAACCTTGGATACGACCGTGAGTCGAACCTTGCCTTCCTGGATGTAGAAGACTGAGTCAGCCGCATCTCCCTGGGCGAAGACTGTTTGTTTCTTGGCAAAAGCCACCACCTTCCTGCCCCCGCCGATAGTGGCAAGGAAGCTCTTTGGGTCGAAGTCGCGCTTTCTCTTGGCCAACGCGGTTGGTGGCGCCATCGTGATTGGTGGTGCCATCATGGTTGGTGGTGCCATCATGACTTCTCCTGGTGTAGAGCTACACTCTTGGATACTTTGACAGAATCGAAATCACCGAAGATGTTCACTTTTGCTCATAATCTTGAAAAAAGTTTTGGTGGACCCAAAATGAATCCTGCCGCTTCCCTAATGTATTGAGAATGATCAATATTGAACATACTTCCTGCTGTGAGCGCTGCATTCTATGGTGGTGAAGACCAAAGAACTCACCCCGAAACAGATATTATCCGTGCCTTGTGACACCTGTGGCGCAGCGATCGGGGAAGTTTGTGAACTGCACACGGGCGCCCCGCGCACCGAGCCACACCGGGACCGGAAGCTTTCCGCAGCCGAGGCCATGGAGAAACAAAGCCGCAAACGATAAGAGCCCGTGAGGCCGCCCGGTACTGTCTGGAATCTGTGTTGACGCCCGCGTAAAACGTGCCGAGTGTAAGAGTGGCACTTTGGCAACTGTCAAAACTTCTATCCGAAGGATGGCGCAATTTTATGGACGTACAGCAGATGAGTAAAGACCAGTTGATAGATTTAGCCAATGAATCCGGGCGGGATCTGGAAAACGGCAAGAGTCAAATCACATCACTCGAAGCGGATCAGCGGAAGCTCGTTGCTCTGCTCTTGAGGTTGACGAAGATAACCGGCAGCCTGCGGAATCGGCTATTTGAACTCTCTATGGATAACAAAGCTCTGACTGAATCTCTTGAAAAGCGCGCCCCCGATGTACATGCGTTATTCTCCGATCTGCGTAGTAATTCCAAAGATGGTCCCTCCTTGACTGATTTTCCAAGCATTCAAGAGTTAGAGGAGTCAATTGAAGCGATTCTTGGACCGATTCATTAGCCGTCTTCAATGCTCCTGAATTTGCTTACGGACATGGAAGCGGGCGACCGCACAACCGCGGCGTTCTTGATGTGAAGTAGTTGCGCAGCGGGTCACTGTGCAGCGTTGCCCGCCACTGTCGGAACCGGCGCCAGGGACTTTAACTCATCTAGCGCAGTCAACACGCCTTGCCAGCGAACGTGGTCCTTCTTCGTCTCGATCGGGACCGAGAGGTCGGAATAAAAGTCGAGAATGTTGGCGCGCAATTCCGGAGTCGTCTCGTCGAACTTGTGACTCGATAACTGCCCCAGCAGTTTTGCATAAGTGTCGTCGGCAAGCGAGTACTCCGCGGCCTTGGTCGCCTGGCCACTATCAAGATCACAATTTGGAAGCAGGACCGTGTCAGTGCCCACGGCGTGGAGGAAGGCCCGGTATTGATCGACGGTCAAATTGATGCTCTTGAAATACAGGTCCTCGGTCTGCGGAGTCGGGTTCTTGAAGCCCAGTCCCTTGAAGGGACCAATTCTCGGCATGTAGCGCAAGAGGGTTGAGAGGATCCGGGTTCCGACGCCGGGCTTGGTGTAGTCCTTCCCCCACTCCTTTTCGTAATCGGAGCGCGAAAGCCGATACAGAAACTTTTGTTTCGCGAAGTCGGGATGCTCGTGCATCATGTCTTTCTTGTGGGTCTGGAGCGCGACCTGGGTCATCTCCGGGATCAGCCGACTGACAGAGAAACGATAGGAGCCGATGGCGAGATCCTCATGAGCAAGCACATCTTTCAACTGCAATCCGTATACCACTGGGAAGGCCCGCTCCAACAGCGGCTTTGACACTTTAAAACCGATGAAATCGTGGTACTGCTGCGAGGCGTAACGATTCTTCGCCACCTGCAGCATGTCGAAGCCGAACTCGGTCTTCAAGTGTGCCGTTTTGTCCTCGGCATACGTCACCGTCTTGCCGAATTTCGCTCGTAGCTTTGGATACTCGATGGCCACCGCCTGATTGACTGCCATCCCGTGCCCGGTAATATCCGACGCATAGTGTGCCAGGGCCCCCAGAGCGAAGGCATACTCGTTGGCATCCTGGCTTTCGAGCAACAGCTCGCGAACAAAATCTCCGCTGCGAACGTAATGCACCAGGTTGCTGAAATCTTTACTGCCGAATGGGTAATAACCTAGATCCTGGATGACGGCGCCTCCGTATGCATAGGCATGCGCCTCCTTGATCTGATCTTCCGACAGTCCTGGGTATCGCTTGAGCAGCAATGGCCGAATCTCGTCGGTCCAGAGCAGGTCTACGATTTCCTCGTGGGTCAAAACGGAGTAGGCGAACAAAGCGCCGCTGCCCATGAGCACGACGAGAAGAAGTGCCAACACACGCACAGGAAGCAGGCGCCAACCTTTGGCTATGGCGCCTGGCGATGTGGGCCGGCAGTACATGTTCAAATCCGGCCGAGAACCAGGAGAATGACAACGATCACGAGGATCAGTCCCAATCCTCCGGTCGGGTAATAACCCCATTCTCGACTATGCGGCCACCGTGGTAGCGCACCAAGAAGTGCCAAGATCAAAATCACGATCAATATAGTTCCAAGCATATTTCACTCCTTTTCGTCTGCCCTGCGACGACGTTCAAACGTCACTCCCGAAGGAAGCGGCTTTGATTTCTTATTCCAGCATTCCAGCGCGGCGCCCCCGATCCTCAAGTTCCGCAACGGGAACCCAGCATTGATGGAGAGCCACTTTCCTTATAGGCGTTCCGCTGTTTTCTTACTGGTCAAAACTGCTCAATGTGAAGAAAAGGTCGAAAGGGCGGGGTTGGTGCCCTCGTGGAGAATGCGGGCGATGATAGCGGTTTGGATCGCATCTCCACGCCAGCAGGACATCACTTCGATAGCTGCGTACCGCCAGAAAGGAAATGGGTGCGAGCCCACGGAGTGGACCCGCACCAATCTAAGAGTTAATCGACTTTCCTGTACCGCACGCTACGTGACGCAATTCGTCGCAGTCAATTCGCTTCTGACGAGGCTATTCTTTACCTCCAGGGCCTTTTTTCTCAGGAGCGCCTTCGGGGCGAGCCGCAGGGCGAGGTGCAGCCTGTTGACGAACTGCCGGCTGCGCATGAGGTGCAGGCTGCGCGTGAGCTACAGGCTGTGCATGAGCTGCAGGCTGGGCATGGGCTGGAGGCTGGGCGTGAGCCGCCTTGTTCTCGTTCGAGCGAGTCGCTGCTGCTTTATTCTCAGCTGCCTTGTTCTCGTTCGAGCGAGTCGCTGCTGCTTTATTCTCAGCTGCCCTGTTCTCGTTCGAGCGAGTCGCTGCTGCTTTATTCTCAGCCGCCTTGTTCTCGTTCGAGCGAGTCGCCGCTGCTTTATTCTCAGCTGCCTTATTCTCGTTCGAGCGAGTCGCTGCTGCTTTATTCTCAGCTGCCCTGTTCTCGTTCGAGCGAGTCCCTGCTGCTTTATTCTCAGCTGCCTTGTTCTCAGTCGAACGAGTCGCTGCTGCTTTATTCGCTGCTGCCTTGTTCTCAGTCGAACGAGTCGCCGCTGCCTTGTTCTCGCTGGCCTTGTTCTCAGCTGCCTTGCTCTCGGTGGCCTTGTCTTCGGCTGCCTTGCTCTCAGCTGTCTTATTCTCGGGAGCCTTGTAAGGTGCTCCCGCCTCTTTGGCCACTACCACTCCAGAACCGCTAAACTCCCCAGGCTTCGCAGTTGCAGCGATTGCCGGCCGTCCCTGGTTCACGGACGCCAGGAGTGCGTGGTTGGTGCTGGCAGCGTGCACATGCTGGGTTTGCAGCGCCGTTGGCGGCGTGTGTTGCCCGTGCGCCGCAGTCTCCTCTGCAGCGGTCGGTCGAGCGCTAATTCCACCCTCGCCGCCGTTATAGCTGACGTGGTTCACCGCGGTTTCGTTGATTACGGTCTTGCTGTAAACATTGGTGATGTTCGTGACGTTCACGTTACTCACCGAGCGGTTGTAGAAGAAGGCTCCGTTATTCCAATATCCGCCCTCATAGCCGACACCACCGTAGCCGAAGCCGTAGTTGACGCCACCGTAGAAGCCGACACTTTGGCCCCAGTAGCCTTCATTCCAGGCGAAGGCATTGCCGCCCCAACCCCAGTAACCGGGAGTCCAGAGGAAGCCAACGGTGGGCGGCTCGACCCATGTACCCGGCACCCAGAAGTAGCCTTCATCACCATAGGCCCAGTACCCGGGCGTCCACAAATAACCGGCGTCGGGGCACATGGGTTGTTCGTACACCGGGAGCGCGGGCGGAGCGATCATGATCGACACGCCGAACTGCGCCAACGAGATGGCCGGTATGGCCAGTATCAGAAAAACTAGAAATAGCAAACGGATTTTGCGCATTTTGCACCACCTTGCCGGATCCATCCTTCGGTTGCCCGGTCCTACCTTGCTGCTGCGGGCTGCGTGGATTGAACGGTTACGCGTCGATGCAAGGATTCCACGGCCGCGCCGGCTGCGTCTGTGCACTACTGCTCACTTTTTGTGGATGCGCATGAAACCTGGCGAGCGACCTTCTCCAAATGACATTGTCTGGTCTTACATGGTTCCGCGGAAGCGGCACAGGCTCGACCGTATGGAGCGTATCAGCGCCCAGAAATACTCAAATTCAGGCGACGGTGCATGATCATCTAGAGAAGGTCCCAGGTGTCAGGTCTCAGGAGAGCATCCGGGTTTCCTGAGATCTGAAAACTCGAGACCAGATATCCCGCCTTCGACGAAAGTAAGCAATGTAGACCAGCTATCCCCTTTCTGCTGTGCGCTGATGACGCTTGAGACGAGCACTTCTTCTCTCTCTTTCAGGTTCTCTGAGCTAAGTCAGCCCATCTGAAGTCTTCTCCTGTTAGTTCCGCAGATCCTACAAGGACAATTCATGAAAAAGATGATGTCACTGCAGCTAGATCTGCGATCAAGACATGATTTCCGCTGACCGAGACCGTGGCGGTTTCGGTCAGCTTTTTCATGCCACTGGAATTGCCCATTTCTGACCACACGCCCAGGAACTGATGCGACGCGTTGAAAGTGAGCTTTTTTGAACAGATTTCGACATCTCCGGAATGAGAAAGTTCTTTCAGAAACTTCTGTGAGCAGACAAAGTCGGCAGTACGTGTCGTATGAAAATCGGCCGCTATCCACGCAACCCGCGTCAGTAGAGGTTCGCCGAGCGAGCGAGGGATGATGGGCCAGAGGAATCACAATGCATATTCGGTTGATTCGTACGCTGTCGTTCGCGTTATTGTTCGGGTTCGTCGTGCTGTCGCTCTCGGCAGCATCGTTCGCGCAAATTGGCGTCGCCATCCGGGTCGGCCCGCCGCCGCTGCCGGTTTATGAGCAGCCTCTTTGTCCAGGTGACGGTTATCTCTGGACGCCTGGCTACTGGGCCTACGATTACGACGTCACCGATTACTACTGGGTGCCGGGCACCTGGGTGATGGGCCCGGAAATCGGTTTCCTGTGGACTCCAGCCTATTGGGGTTGGGGCGGCGACGGATTTGTTTTCTACGACGGTTACTGGGGTCCAAACGTAGGTTTCTACGGCGGGATCAATTATGGCTTCGGCTACTTCGGTTCGGGCTTCGAAGGTGGGCGTTGGGATAACGGACGCTTTTTCTACAACCGTTCCGTGAGCAACGTGAACGTCACCAACATTCATAATGTTTACGACACTCACGTGACGTACAACAACGAGAGCCGAGTCAGTTACAACGGCGGCAATGGTGGAATCAGCGCGCGTCCGACAGCTGGAGAAGAGGCGGCGGCGCGTGACAGGCATATTCCGCCGGTGGCGGCTCAAACGCAACACGCGCAGGCGGCCCGAGCCAACCCGCAGCAACGTGCGTCGACGAACATGGGCAAGCCAGGCGTGGCAGCGACACCCCGGCCCGGAGATTTCAATGACCGTGCCGCGGTACCGGCCAAAGAGGCTGGAGCGCCTTATACTGCAGCCAATCGGGCCGGAAATCAGGGGCGTTCAGAGAACAGCGCCGGCGGAGGCACCACGGCCGTCCATCCTCGCGACCTTCCGCCCGTGGCTCGGAACACGCCCAATACGGGCAACCCGAAGCGGGACAGGAAGTACCAGCAACAGCAAGATAAGCAAGCCGCGAAGCAGCAACAGGAACGAGACCAACTCCAGCAGAAGCAGGACGAGGAGCACGTGAAGCTGGATAAACAGAAGGCGAATGACACGCAGAGGCAGCAGGTGGAACAGAGCCATCAGCAACAGACGCAGCAATTGCAGGCAAGACACCAGCAGCAGACGCAGCAGTTGCAGCAGAGACAGCAGCCAGAGAGCCGGGAGCCGGGCAGGAAGTAAGATCGTTTTCCAACGGAAAGTAACGGCAAGGGTTTGGCTTGGATGAGAGCGCTCCTCGTCAACTCGAAGCGTTTGCAAGACAGCCACTTTGCTAGGAGTGCTGGTGGCGACGAAAAATGTCGCCACTATCGGGACTACATTCAGCGAACTAGTGATTTGCCGTCGCCGGCGGATCTGCGCTCCAGGTTTGCACGGTGGGAAGCTAGTCGTGCAATACCACATTGAGCAGTGAGCTGTGGACTTGCAGGCCGCCATTGTAGTGAATGAATCCCAATTCCCTGAACCGATTCATGAAGAAGCTCACACGGGAACGGGTTGTACCAATCATTTCGGCCAGCAACTCCTGGCTGATCTTGGGAACTACAGGCTCGGGTTTGCCTTCCTTGCCAAAATGAGCGAGCAGCAAAAGGACCCGGGCCAGCCTTTTTTCGCTCGAATTGAAGAGCTGATCAACCAGATCTTCTTCGTAGCGGATGTTGCGCGCCAACAAATAGGCCACGAAGAGGTCGGAAAATTCGTGTTCCCGATGAAGCGCTTCCATCATGGCTTTCTTTTCGATGCGCAAAACAGCGCAATCCGTCATGGCGGTTGCAGAGCCCATGCGGAGCGATTGGCCGGCGAGCGAACCTTCGCCGAAGAAATCTCCGTCACTTAAAATACCGATCGTTGCTTCCTTGCCAGTCTTCGAGACTACGGTGAGTTTTACTTTGCCAGTCTGGAGATAAAACACCGCATCCGCGATATCCCCTTGCGCAAAGATTCCTTGCTTCCTCTGGAAAAGCAAAGACTTCCTGCCCTCGCCAATGGTCGCGAGGAATGCATGGGGATCGAAATCGCGCTTCTTTTTGGCCACTAGACCTGGGCCTATGGTATTACGCGTTGTTTGGAGGGTCGGGTCGATTGACGGTTGGCGAGCGATTTTCCTTGTGCCTGGAGAACCGTTGGGTTGGCGAGCAGGAGACATACTCACCTCCTTCTGCGCAAACAAAGACAGTCACATTTTACCGCTTTCCCGGATAGCGTAAATCCGAAAACCACACCCACCGTGCGCTTTTTTGGATGGTTCCAAATCACGTAAAGAATGGCGGAGGGGAAGGATTGTGTCTGCGGGCTCACGACATGAGCCATTCTGCACAGTATTGCGGCTATACAATGAGCGAATCTATCGATGCCTTCAAGAGAGCACTTTTGCCCGTCAAACCAGGCCGCGGCTGTTCTCTCTTGAGGCGGTCCAGCCCAGGCGGCGTGCTCTTACGCGGTTGCCGGTCATTTTTATCAACAGAATCTGCAATCTAGGCTGCTCGAAAAGAAACCAGTTCGCCACGGCAGGGCTGAGTGGTGAGTCCCCGAAGGCACAGGATCACTCCGGACTCGGGTCTTCACCTTGGCTGCCGGTGTGCAAATGGAGGAGAAGAAATGTTTTTAGCCAGCAAAGCCGTGTGGGCTGGGATTGTCTTCCTAATGCTGACGTCGGGGATCTCCCGACCACGCCCGACTCTGCTCGCTTCGGGAGCCAACGACAGCAAAGAGGTGCCGACGGTCGTGCCGCGGAACGATGTCAGGAAGATACAGGAAGCGCTGCAGCACAACGGGCAATACGGAGCGAAGGTCGATGGCGTCTTCGGTCTCCGAACCCGGGCGAGCATTCGCGGATTTCAGAAAACTGAGAATCTGCCAGTCACAGGACAGCTTGATACGCAGACGGCCGGTAGACTTGGCGTCCGACCAGAGGAGCGCGACGAGACCGGGTACGAGGCTACACAAGGTAAACCTTCGGCAGGCATCAAGTGGAATGAAGCTTCCAGGCGAACCAGCAAGAGACTATGGAAGGCGGTCAAGAGACCGAACCCTACAGTTCCGCCGGCGTAGCGTGGATCGGACGCTCCACAAAAACCACATGCCTCCGGAGACGAGCACTCTTGCTCAGACGAATGGACCGTGGAGTGCTAACGTCAAGCTGTGCTTCCAGCTGAATCCCCGAGGGAGCCCAATAAGTCGTTTGCCGCCTTAACAGGACCGAGTTATGGTGAAGCGAATTGCGCCAATTCGGGTCGTTACTTTTCTTCTCTTGGCTGCTTGCGGGGCCTTGTGCCAGAATCCTCCTTCAGCGGACTTGCCTCAGGGATTACAGTCAGACGGCGCAAACTCATTGGAAGTGCAGTGCCCGGAGATGGGTACGTGGAGATCACTTCCGGATGCTCCGTCGTCGGTGCAGCCTCCAACCCAAGCAGAGAGATTTCGCACGTTCGTCAATGAAACAAGCCCGCCTTTGAGATTTGGCGCGGTTAGCGTCACCACGGGCGTAATGCGCCAAACAGAACCTGGACACGTCATTCCCGGACCGCGGCCCAGCTTAACCACTCTTTATCAAGTGGCGTTTACTCCAGAAAAGTCCAGCGCCTTTCTTGGCAAGTACCTGGATCCGCCATCGCTTACACAGTACCCGCGCTATTCCGCTTCGACCAGCAGCGGTTTTATGGGCCGGGCTTCCTACGCAGCTTCGCGCATTTTTGTCACGCGTGACGACCCCGGAAAGGGGAGGGTGAACACGCGGTATGTCCTCGGGTTGCTAACCTCGGTCGCTAGCGCTACTGCTCGCCGTCCATACTGGGCGCGATCCACTTCGGCGACATTGAACAATTTTGGTTCGACCATTGGCAGCGACGAGGGGATGAACGTCTTCCACGAGTTTGGACCCGGCATACGCCAAATGATGAAGGGTCTCACACCAAAGTTCGTGTCCAGGATCGAAGAGCGCATCAACCACAGCCCGATCCCGAAGGAAGCCGTCTCCGTCCCGGCAAGATAGTTTGTTTCCGTGATCTCGGGGGCTGATCTCTTTCCAGCATCCAATCGCTTGAGGCTACTGCTCTCGTCCAGCCTCGCGCAGCAAGCTCAAGATGCGCAGTGCCCGAGTGATCGCGTCCCGCTCTTTTCCATTGTGGTCTGGCGGGTTTGATGAACTTCGCGATCGCTTGAGAATCGCCGCCTCTGCATCGTCGATCCGCTGCAGCAATTTGCTCCGGTCAGACTCTAGGACTGCGGCGCGGTAAAGCTTTTTCCAATCTTGCTTGCTATAACGGGCGGACCGAGTGTGATCGGTGTGGTCACAATGAACAGGAACAACTTGACCTCCGCGCCAGGACGTAGGGTAGTCTGAATTATTCATCGTTCTTGCTCCTTGTGATCCTGGCCCTTGGGTGATCGGCGCAAACATGGGATGTAAACTCTTTGTCGCGCTGCAACTCGAAGTTGCGCATCATTTCATCGAAAGTTGCGTCGGCGGGCGGACCAGAAGGTCGGAACCGCCAGCCACATTCGGAGCAACCAAATCCCCGAAAACGCTGTTGCTCAATCCATACCAGCTTCCGGCTCATGGCGGGCAAATCTTATAGGCGCCAACCTGGATGGTCTGTCGGGCGTCCTACATACGTGGAAGATTTTTGTTTATGCGCACACCCGGTTTCGGGGCCGCATTGACGTTGCGGAATCGCTTAAGCGTTGGTTCGGTTTCGTGCGTCTTGGAGACGGTCAGTATTGCTCAGTTTCAGGATCGTATCCAGCTTAGTGTTGATATGTCTCCGAGAGGGGGCTCACCATGCCCTCCGAGGAATCCTACCCTGTTACGCAAAGCACGGCAGGGGAGTTCATTCGCGCATCTGCGCGGGTTTTCGGTTCTGATCCTAGTCTGTTAAGGACGGTTTGTGGAAAGCAAAGGCCTCCAAGTGGTGCAATCTGGCGAGCGGACGAACACCGAAGGGAAGCCAGTCTGCAACCTGATACTTCTATCGATGTCCGATAGTGACTACAGCTCCCTTCGTCCGCATCTTGAGTACGTCAGCTTGCCTAACCATTTAGTCGTTCACGAGGGCGGCGGAAAGCTGGAATTTGCGTATTTCCCGAATCGAGGGTTGATTTCTCTGGTGGTCGTAATGAAAGATGGAAAGACCGCCGAAGCTGGCATCGTTGGCAACGAGGGCTTTACAGGAACGCCGGCGGCAGTTGGACTGAGCAGGAGCCCGCTTCAAGCGGTAGTACAAATCACGGGCGATGGATTTCGGGTAAAGGTCGCAGCTTTGCAAAACACTTTGGAATCCACTCCACACCTGCAATTGATGTTGAGCCGCTATGCAGTAGTCCAGGGAATGCAGGTTGCACAAACCGCCGCCTGTAATCGGCTGCACGATATTAAGCAGCGCCTTGCACGGTGGTTGCTAATGACTCAGGACAGAGTGGATTCGGAGTCGCTGCCCATCACCCATGATTTTCTCGCAACGATGCTAGGGACAGATAGGCCTAGCGTGAGCCTGGCAGCCGGTGTTTTGCAGAAGACGAAGCTCATCGAATACACCCGTGGCGCGGTGAAAATCGCGAACCGCAAGAAACTTGAAGACTTCGCCTGTGAGTGTTACGGGATTACGCAACAGTACAATGGCGAGCTGGGTTTGAAATAAGTCCGCGAGCCGATATCCGGGCCATCGGGGCAGCGTGAGAGTGTTGGACGACACAGAGCAGGTGAATCTCGTGGAACAGGAATCTCGTATGTGTTTTTCGACGTTCGAACTCGATCGCCACGGATGTCATCGGACTTACCATATTGCTGGTGAAACGTATTGCAGATTCCTCCAGCGGCGTGTCTGCATAGGAATCGTAAATACAGAAAGGGCAAAGCTTCGGGTGCGACTAACGCCCGGTTGGTCGGCAATGCGGAAGTAATCCGGGAGCCTTCAGCTCGGATGTGGGAGGCTCAGACTGGCCACGAAAGAGAAGAGCGGAAAACCATGGTCCTACTCAACGTGCTAGCTGAACTCCAGCGTTTGGAGTCGCCTTCATCAGCCTGAGGGACAACCTGGACCTAGCACGCCGTCTGGCCGTCCGATGTTTCAGATCATCGGCGCCATGGCTGAGTTAGAGCGGGCCTCTCAGGGGCGTGTCCGTGCGGGCATTCGCAACGCGCGAGCAAAAGGCAAACGTCTGGGCCGTCCGCGAGTCATTGTGGACGCCTCACGGGTTGCCGCTCTTCGCGCCCATGGGAACTCGTGGTCGCAAATCGAGGCTGAGCTAGGGGTGAGCAAAGGCACTGCGCAGCGCGCCTCCACAGGTTTGCCCAAAACCGGATAGGAAAGGACTTTGGGTTTTCCTCCGCCGCGCTCGCTTAAGCGGGTACCCAGCATTGCGTCAGCGCTGTACGATAGCCGGTAGCTTTTGATCCTACGGAGCGTGTCATGATACCTGCACTTACGAACCTGGAACCTGAACCGATATGGAAGCATTTTGACAGATTGGCGGCTATCCCCCGTGCTTCCACAAAGGAGGCTGCAGCGCGGGACTATGTCCGGGCGCTGGCCACAAAGCTGGGTCTGGAATCCGTACAGGACGATGTTGGGAATCTGGTGATCCGGAAACCTGCGCGCCCGGGACGCGAGGGAGCACCGATGGCCCTCTTACAGGGCCACCTCGACATGGTATGTGAGAAGAACGAGGGCACAGTTCATAACTTCGACGCCGACCCTATCAAAGTGGTAAGAGACGGCGACTGGCTGAAGGCAGATGGTACGACGCTGGGCTCCGATAACGGAGTTGGCGTGGCTGCCGCACTGGCCGTGATGGAGAGCAATGACATCGCGCACGGGCCGCTGGAGTTCGTTTTCACCATTGACGAGGAGACCGGACTCACGGGCGCATCGGCATTCCCGGGCGGCTTGCTGAAGTCAAAATATTTTCTCAACCTTGACAACGAAGAGAAGGGGACGCTCTGTATCGGTTGTTCAGGTGGTGTCAAGACAACTGCTCGACGTAAAGTCGGGCTTCGTCCTGCGGGTGCAGGGTCGGCCTGGCGAATCAAGGTGTCTGGCCTGAAAGGTGGCCACTCCGGTGTCGATATCCATCAAGGCCGCGGCAATGCACTGCGGATCATGGGTGGCGTCCTTCAGGTCTTGCTTGATCGCCTTCCGATCGAAATCGTTGAGATCAACGGTGGAAGCGCGCAAAATGCGATCCCGCGCGAAGCTGCGGCCTTGGTGCTGCTGGATCCCTCTCGCGAGAGTGAACTGAAATCTCTTGTTGCCACAGCCGAAGCTGGATATAAGGCTGACTTGGGAGGATTCGATTCCGGACTGCAGATCACGGCCGAGAAAGCCGAACGCGCGGAAAAGGTGTTGGATGCGACTGACGCGAAGCGAACAGTGGCGCTGCTCGCGAGCTTGCATCATGGCGTTCTGGCTATGAGCCCCGACGTTGCCGGCTTGGTCCAGACGTCCACGAATCTGGCGACTGTCAGTACAAAGGGGGATGTAGTGGAGATTGTTACGAGTCAGCGGAGCGCGATCGAGAGCAGCATGTTGGCTGCCGCCCGCATGGTTGCGACGGTATGCGGGCTGGCGGGGTTCGAAGTGGCGCACGGAGGCAAATACCCGGGCTGGAAACCGGAGCCCAACAGCGACATCGTGCATAAGCTCCAGGAGGTACACAAGAAACTCTTCGGCGAACCGGCAAAGCTGATCGCCATGCACGCTGGCTTAGAGTGTGGCGTCATTGGCGAGAAATATCCCGGAATGCAGATGGTGTCTTTCGGTCCGACGATCGTAGATCCTCACAGCCCGAACGAGCGAGTGCAGATATCGTCTGTGGAGAGCTTCTGGAACTACCTTAGGCTAGTGCTCGAGAACTTGTGAGTAGCAGCTGGGGGCGCCAGCTTGGCGAAGCTGTGGCCAAGGTCGTGGACAGTCATCTCTCCGAAGAGAAATCCGCATGAGTTTTCCTGCCGCTCTTCGTCGTGACCTAGCTGACCGTGCTCAGATCACTGTCCAGTCTGAATGCATCAGCGGAGCCCATCACTCACGTACAACGTACTAAGCACCCGTCGATATCGGTAGGCATACGACTTACCATCCGGTGTAATGTACAGCGTCGCGTAGAGGAGGCCTGCGGGATCTGGGGGGACGGTCTCCAGCCATAGCTTGCGCTGACCACTTCGGATGTCAAGCAGGCTGACGTGAGCTGGGAAGCTGCGGTTCCAGACGTAAAGCTTGGTGCCGGACACGTCCCACTGCACGGGGTATTCGTGCGCCGAGATTCCCTGGACGAGCTGCGGGCTTCCTCCATCGACTGGATAGAGCGCAAACCCTTGAGCATTCCTCGCCAGCACAAAATGACCGTCAGGCGTGATCAGGGTATCTGACGAGCCTTCGGGCGTAACTGGCCGGGCCTTGCCCGAAGCCAAATCGACCAGATATGCGCGGGGCGGCTTTCCAGCCTCGGAACCGGTAAAGGCGAATCGTGAACTGTCTCGAGTCCACGAGCCAAAAATGCCCGCGTCTACGATTGGCCCGACGTCAAAATAACGTGGTTCGCCAGTGCCGGTCGGATACAGGATGATCTTCCCGGGCGACGAGGGCCGGAACGAGACGACCCACTTGCCGTCCGGCGAAATTCCGCTCGGATCGCCTTCCCCCAGGCGAACCAGTTCCGGAGAGTCGGTTCGGACAATGTAGGTCAGATAGTCCGTACCCGAACCCACGCCGGTGTAGGCCACCGCCATCAAAGTGCCGTCGTCAGACAGGCCTGCAATACTGCCCGTGCCGCTACCGAAATCCAGTACTCGGTCGGAAGTGAATCCCGGACGGCGAATCGCAATCTCGCTGGTGGAACGAGTCGCCAACAACAACACCTGCCCCTGGGCATTGATGTCCCGAATCCAGAGGTCCATCGGCGCGGTCAGGACAACCCTTTGCCGCCGAGAACGTGTAACCGCGTACAAAGCTTCAGGTTCTCCGCCGACGCTGGCACTGAACCACACCTCGTCAGTCTTCTGGGACCACACCAGTCCCTTCACCGCGGACCACTCCTGAGTGAGCCGTTCGCTCGTGCCGGAGAGATTGACCAGCACAATGGATCCGCGATCGTCTCCTGTAATCGGATGATCAATCAATGCCACTGCATCTCCGCCGGGAGAGATAGCTGGGTGATCGATCCACCCGGCGGTGCGGTACAGCGTCTTACCGATCGGGAACTCCAGTGATTGCTGGTCATTGCCGCACCGCACCACTGCGAGGTTTTTGCCATCGCCACTGATATCCGCATCGCACACATCTTCCAGCAGGGGCCGGGGAGCTCCACCAGACAGGGGAGCACGGGCCAGAGTCCCGATGGTCATCCATTGAAAGAAATGGTGACGGCCCAACAGAATTGCCATGTCGCCGCTCGCGGAAGTGGCCAGCACATCGGCGGGAGGCAAGCCGAGGCTGCGCGATTCGACGCCATCAAGGCTTGTAGAAAAAATCTGGATGGGTTTGCCGTTCCATGCTGCCCCGTACACAACGTTGGCTCCGCCGGGAATGAAACGCGCTGAGCTTACGTATCCGGGGCCGAAGGCGAGCTGTTTGAAAACTGGCGAAGGCTTAGTCGCAAATTTGCCGCCGGTGATGAAGGCAATGACTGCTACGGCGAGGACTGACGCTACCGCGATCCAGGTAGCTCGACGCCGAAATATAGAAAGTGATGGGACCGCCGGTTGCGCGATCCTACTGCTGGGAGTCCCCGAGAGAGCCTCGATAGCAAATGCCAGATCGCTCGCCGACTGAAAACGCCGCTCCGGTGCCTTCTCCAGGCATCTCCGGATGATTCGTTCCAAATCTGGACTCACATTCAGTCCACTCTCGGTTAATTCAGCTGGCTCTTCCTTCAGAATGGCGTTCATGGTCTCAACGCTCGACTCGCCTTTGAAAGCGCGCTTTCCGGAAAGCAGTTCGTACAGAATTGCGCCGAAACTGAAAATGTCAGAGCGATGGTCGGCCGTTTCTCCGCGCACCTGTTCTGGCGACATATAGCCGATCGTGCCCAAAACCACGCCTGCTAGCGTTGGCGTAGGGCTCGTTAGGGTTGCACTATCCGCGGCAGGCGCTGCCACACGTGTCTGCTTTGCCAACCCGAAGTCGAGAATCTTGACCCGCTCATCGCGGGTCACGAATACGTTGTCCGGCTTCAAATCACGATGAACAATTCCTTTATCGTGCGCCGCCGCTAACCCATT
>Ga0181523_10001454_pt1 | contig 25115 bp, 24 predicted proteins | sample PEATcosm2014_Bin_43_FD_119752 | JGI IMG/M metagenome (GOLD analysis project Ga0181523, IMG submission 119752) | Peatland microbial communities from MTU Mesocosm Facility, Houghton, MI, USA - PEATcosm2014_Bin05_30_metaG | ecosystem: Environmental > Terrestrial > Soil > Wetlands > Peat | place... | reverse complement strand
TGAACCACTTTACTGTTCCTTGCACTTCGTGTCTCCTTTGGCAGGTGACTCTTTCTACTCTTGGGGCGGATCAGAAAACAATCGCCGCCATGAGCACGAATTGCGTGGAGTGTATCAAAATGGCTCACCTAGTCAATATTTCGCTGCAGAAAAATCCTTCCCTGTGCATTTTTATGCATGTGAACCGTTTCAACTCGCCGTTCAGCTCTCCAAACCCTACCTGAGAAAAGTAAGGTAGTACAAAATCCCCGCGATGGACTTCCCATCCCTTAATTTTCCCGTCTTCATCATGCGTTTCAACTCTTCCACCCCATAGGCATGGGAAATTATTTTCTCGTCCGCCTCGGGCTCTGCTTTTCCAGCCGTTAGGCCCTCCGCGAGCAGAAGATGCATCCGCTCTTCGAGGAATCCCGGCGTCGGGAACACCTCCAAAAATTCAGAAAATCGTTTTGCTTGGTATCCGGTCTCCTCTTTCAACTCCCGCGCGGCTGCCTCCTTCACCGTCTCGCCCTCGTCGATCCGCCCCGCTACCAATTCCCATAAGTACTGCCCTGTCGCATGCCGATATTGCTGGATCATTACAACTTTCCCGTCTGCCAGCAGCGGCAACACCACAACCGACCCTGGATGCGTGATCACCTCCCGCGTAGCCAGCAACCCTCCGGGCTCCCACACTTGGTCTCGCCTTACCCCAAACACTTTCCCTTGAAACACCATCTCGCTCTTCAATATCTTTGCTTTTCCCTTAGCCATCTCTCTCCTCTAGGCCTTTGACTTACAACGTATAACTGATAACTTATATCCTCATCCGCTCATGTCCATCAATACCATCATCGTCGACGACGAAAAGCCCGCCCGAGAAGAACTCGCCTTTCTCCTCAAAGCCTTTCCTGAAATCCATCTTCTCGCCCTAGGCAAAAACGGTGTGGAAGCCGTCAATTTGATTAAGGAGCACAGCCCCGACCTCGTCTTCCTCGACGTTCAGATGCCCGGTCTCGATGGCTTTGGCGTCCTCCAGAAGCTAGTCGAGCGCAAACTCAAAGTCCCCCACGTCGTTTTCGCCACGGCCTTCGATCACTACGCCGTCCAAGCCTTCGACGTGAACGCCGTCGACTACGTCTTGAAGCCCTTCGACAAGGCCCGCATCAACCGAGCCATCCAAAAAGTAAAAAAGGAAATCGAAGCCCAGACCAGCCCCAGCGAGCGTCTCGAGCAGCTCGTCTCCCAACTCGCCGCTCCCAAGTCCTCCTCCTCCCCACCTTCGAAGATCCTCATTCGCTCCCAACAGCGCATGCTGCTCGTCGATTCCCGCGATCTTATCTTCGCCTCCATCGAAGGTGGCCTCATCTCCATCACCGCCCGAGATGCCGAAGGCAGTTCCAACTACCGCACCCTCGAGGAGCTCCTCGAAGCCCTCGACGCCGATTCCTTTTGGCGCCCCCATCGCTCCTATCTGGTAAACATCCATCACATCAAAGAAGTCGTTCCTTGGTTCAAGTCCAGCTTCATGCTCAAAATGAACGACAAAAAACAATCCGAGATCCCCGTAAGTCGCCAACAGACGAAACGCCTCCGCGAACTCTTCAACCTCTGACGCCATGGACTTCTCCCTCTCCGACCACCAGCTCCTCATCCGCGACACGGTTCGCCAGTTCATGAACGCCGAAGTCCGGCCACACGTCAAAGATTGGGAACGTACGGACCATTTCCCCCTGGCCGCTCTCCAAAAGCTCGGGACCCTTGGCTGTTGCGGGATGCTCATGCCTGAAGAATGGGGCGGTCCCGGCCTAGACACCATCTCCTACGTCCTCATGCTGGAAGAAGTAGCCCGAGTGCACACGGCCATGTCTACCGCACTCGGCGTAACCAATTCCGCCGTCCAACTCCCCCTCCTAGCCCACGGCACCAGCGACCAAAAGAATCGTTACCTCAAACGCCTCTCCTCCGGCGCAATCCTAGGTTCCTTCTGTCTGACCGAGCCCGCCGCAGGGTCCGACGCCGCGGGCATCCAAGCCACCGCTGTTCGCGCGGACGACCACTACAAACTGAACGGCACCAAAACCTGGGTCACCAACGGTTCCGCCGCCGGCGTCTTCCTGGTCTTCGCGAAAACCGATCCCGCCGCAGGTGGGAAAGGAATCACCGCCTTCCTCCTCGAACCCACCACCCCGGGTCTGAAAATCGGTCGCCACGAAGACAAAATGGGCCAGCGCAGCTCGCCGTCCGTAGAACTCCTGCTCAATGACTGCAGGATCCCCCCTGCCAACCGCCTCGGTGAGGAGGGCGCCGGATTGAAGATCGCGCTCTCCGCTCTCGACGGAGGCCGCATTGGCATCGCCGCCCAAGCCACTGGTCTGGCCCAGGGCGCCCTCGACGAATCCGCAAAATATGCCCGCGCCCGCAAAGCCTTCGGCAAATCTATCGGTGAATTCCAAGCGATTCAGTGGATGCTCGCTGACATGCACGCCGAACTCGAGGCCGCCCGCGCTCTCCTCTACCAAGCTGCGTTCCTGAAAGATTCCGGCGGCAAGATGGGCTCGGCCGCCTCCCGCGCCAAACTTTACGCCAGCGAAATGGTCAACCGCGTGGTGTACAAAGCCGTCCAGATCCACGGCTCCCTCGGCTATTCCCGCGAATCTGAAGTCGAACGCATGTACCGTGACGCCCGCGTAATCTCCATCTACGAAGGCACCAGCGAAATCCAGCGCACCATCATCGCCCGGGATCTCATCCGCACGTAACCCAAAATCGTCATCCCAGCAGGAACGACCCGGCCTTTTCCTCGCGTGATTTTTTATCGAGCCGGGTCACGATTGCGAGGGACTCTGGCTGGAAATCCGCAGTTTCCCGGTTCGACGGATTCATTTCCGCTGTTCTGCTCTTCGCTTCGCTCGGGTATTCCTCATTTCTGCTATTCTTCTTGTCCATGCGCCGTATCATCCTCGGACTCGGCGTTTCCCTCGACGGCTACATCGCCCGGCTCGACGACTCCATCGACTTCTTCTTCAGGCCCAGGGACTATCCCATGGGCCCCTTCTTCAAAACGGTCGACACCGCCATCATGGGCCGCAAATCCTATGAAGCCGGCCTCCGCCTCGGCGGCGGCTCGCTCCCCAACGCCGCTTGGGACATCTACGTCTTTTCCCGGTCTCTTCCTCCCAGTGAACACAACGGTGCCACCATCGTCGGAGGCTCTCCCACAACTTTCGTCGCTTCTCTCCGTAAACAGACCGGCAAGCACATGTGACTCATGGGCGGCGGGGAACTCGCCCGCGAACTTCTGCAGCACGACTTGGTCGACGAACTCTACCTCGGCGTGATCCCCCTGCTGCTCGGCGAAGGCATCCCGGTTTTCCCCAGTGGCTTTCCCCAGCGCGATTTCACTCTTCTCGAGAACAAAACCTACTCCCAAAGCCCGGTTGCACTCAAATACGAACGCACCCGTACCAAGCGGAAAACCCAGAAATGACTCCCGCCGGTGGCACCATCCTGAGGCTTACGACCGAGCGCCACCATAACTCTCTTCTTGGTCTCCACGGGCCCGAATCCTTCCTTACCTAAACTTCTCTTTCCGGGGACAGGGCTTCCGTTCGGGGATAAGCCACGGACGGCAATTCTGGCTTTAGCCCCTGAGGACTCTTGGCCTTAGCACTCGTGGGTTTTTCTTTTTGCATTCGAACTGTAAACTGTAGACTACGAATTAACTCCTAGAGGCTGATCACTCTTGTCCACATCTCCCAAATCAAAACGCGTCCTTTCTGGCATGCGCCCTACAGGCCGTCTGCAAATCGGAAATTACTTCGGCGCACTCCAAAACTGGGTCAATCTCCAATCCGATCCTGCCAACGACTGCTTTTTCTTCGTCGCCGATTGGCATGCCCTCACGAGCGATTACGCCGACACCTCCGCCATCGCCGAAAACACCATCCAGGTCACCATCGACTTCCTCGCCGCAGGTCTCGATCCCAAAAAATCCATAATCTTTCTGCAATCCCTCGTCCCAGAACACGCCGAACTCCATCTCCTCCTCTCCATGGTCACGCCGCTCAGTTGGCTCGAGCGCGTCCCTACTTACAAGGAGCAATTCGAGAACATTCGCAACAAGGATCTTCACACCTATGGCTTCCTCGGCTATCCCACCCTGCAAACCGCCGACATCGTCATGTACTCCGACCCCGGCAAAGCGCTGGTCGTCCCGGTCGGGGAAGACCAAGTAGCCCACGTCGAACTCTCCCGCGAACTCGTGCGCCGCTTCAATCTCTTCTATGGCTTTAACGTTAGCCCTGAAATTTTCACGCCGCAAAATCGCAAACTGGGCAGAAACGTTCTCTTCAAACTGCTCGACGTTCCTTCGAATGACCCCATCCTCCCCGAAGGTCAGGAAATCACGTTCGAACAAAGGACCATGGCCACCGCGTACATCCGTCAACGCGTACTGGAAATGGGTCTCGCCAATTTCTTTGAAAAACTTCCTGCCGCTCTCAAGCCATTCTTCTCGTTTAGCAGTGTTCTTGAAGAACCCGACGTCCTGCTAACCAAAACCCCCCGCGTGCCCGGCCTCGATGGCCGCAAAATGTCCAAGTCTTACGGCAACGCCATCACCCTCTCCGAATCCGACGAGGACATCCGCGCCAAAACCAAAGTCATGGTCACCGACCCCGCCCGCAAGCGCCGCACGGACCCCGGCAATCCGGACGTCTGCTCTGTCTACGATTGGCACAAACTCTTCTCCACTCCCGAACGCGATCCCGGCCGACTCGACTGGGTCCAAAGCGGTTGCCGCTCCGCAGGCATCGGCTGCATCGAGTGCAAATCTGCCATGGCCGACAACCTCATCCAATGGATCGCCCCCATCCGTGAGCGCCGACTGCACTGGGAAGCCAACCAAAAAGGTGTTCTGGATATCCTCGATGCAGGCAGCACTACCGCCCGCAAGGCCGCCCAGCAGACCATGCAACGTGTGCGCGACTCCATCTTCCACTGGGCCCAAAAGCGCGCCGAACTCCTGTAACCTCGGTCGAGTCTCCGAGCCCCGCGGCCTTTCTCTTAGGTTCGTCCATGTCGTGGCACGTCTTTCGACCCGTTCTTTTTACTTTTCCTCCGCCCCCAAACACCACTCTGTCAACTCGATTCCGTTCCCTGTAAACTATTCTCCGACCAATGGCCTCTCCCTATCGCATCAACATCCCTCTCTACGAAGGTCCCCTCGACCTCCTGCTCGATCTCATCAAGAAGCAGGAAATGAACATCCACGATATCCAAATCTCCAAAATCACCTCGCAGTACCTCGACTACCTTCATCAGCTCGAAGTCCAGAATGTCGACGTCTCCGCCGAATTTATCTACATGGCCGCCACGCTCATCTACATCAAATCGAAAATGCTTCTCCCGCCGGACCCGCTGGCCTCCGCCGAAGAGCAGGCTAGCGACCCCCGCGAAGAGCTCGTCCAGCGCCTCCTCGAGCACGAAAAATTCAAGAACGCAGCGCAGCTCCTCTACCAGCGCCAGCAAATCGAGGAGAACGTCTGGTCCAAGCCCGACAAGTCTCTCTACAACGATGAAGGCACTGAAGGCGAATTGGTGGTCTCCCTCGTCGATCTAGTCCGGGTCTTCCAGCAAGTCCTCGAACGCAAGAAAGAAGTCACGCGCATCGAGCTCCAGCACGAGTCCTTCACTGTTGCGCAAATGATTGCCCAGCTCCGAGGCCAAATTCTCGCTAGCGATACCAACACCGTGAGCCTTGTGCAATTCTTCGAGGCTTGCCCCTCGCGCCACGCCATGATCGTCGCATTCTTAGCCGTCCTCGAAATGGTCAAGCTCCAGGCGATCGGCCTCTCCCAGGAAAAACAATTCGGCGAAATCGTCATCAAGAAGGCCAGAGCCTTCGACATAGCCTTCGACGACCACGGCGCCCTGCGCATCGATGCCGAATACCAGTAAGCTGTAAATCAGGCCTTCGAGGCCTGAGGTCTTTCTCTTCGCTCTCCCCCGGGTCGCCGATCTCCCGTCGGCGCACGTCCTGCTTTGAACTGTCGACTGTTGACTGTAAACTGTTAGCTGCCTATGACCGACATTGAACTCCAAGCCGCTCTTGAAGCCATCATCTACGCCGCCGATGAGCCGGCCACTCTTGATCAACTCGCCACCGCTCTCGGTGAAGACAGGCTCCCCGTCAAGGCCGCTCTCGACCGGCTCATCGCTTCTTGCACCTCCGACGATCGTGGCATCGAAGTCCGCGCCGTCGCCGGCGGCTACAAGACGTATACCAAACCCCAACACCACGACGTAGTCCGCCGCTTCATCAAGTCTCTTCGCCCCCCGTTGCGTCTTTCGATGCCTGCTCTGGAAACTCTCGCCGTCATCGCCTACAAGCAGCCCGTCACCGCTCCTGAAATTTCCGAAATCCGTAGCGTCAACACTTCCGGCGTAATCTCGACGCTCCTCGATAAGAAGCTGATCACCACCGCCGGGCGCAAGGAAGTCATCGGCCGCCCCATTCTCTACAAAACTTCCAAAGAATTTCTAATGCGTTTCGGCCTCAGCGATCTGGACGAACTCCCGAGCCTCAAGGAGTTCGAAGCCTTGGCCCGCGAAGCCCTTGGCTCCGACGAAGGCGTCTCCGCCGACATGTCGGAAGACCAGATCTCCGAGCTTCATCCCGAAACAGATGTCGCCAACATCCCCGAAGCTATCGACCAAGTCCAACGTGAACTCACGCAGGCAGAGGTCCATCGTGAGGAAGAAGCCGCCGCGACCTCGGAAGGCATGCCATCAGGCTCTCTCGACGAAGATCCTCCGCCGCCTAGTGCCAAAACCCACTCGGCTTCCGACTAAATTCGGTCATCCTCCGCGTTCTCCTGAAACCTCGGGCTATTCCATGGTGGATTCTTTTCTTTCTTGCCTTCCTAAGACCCGCTATCGGATATCTGCTATCCTCGTTCCTGGCATTTCCGACTGAGAACTGAAAACTTACAACTGGAAACTCACCACCCGCAATGCTCGAACGCCTCCAAAAGATCATCGCCCGCGCCGGCATCGCCTCTCGCCGCCACGCTGAACAACTTATTCTTTCCGGCCAGGTCCGCGTGAACGGCAAGACCGTCACGGAACTTGGCACCAAAGCGGATCCCTCCAAGGACAAAATAGAAGCCGCCGGTCGCCCCATCGAGTCCGCGCCTCGCACTGTTTACCTTCTTCTCCACAAACCTCCCGAAGTCGTCTCCACGCTGGCCGACCCCGAAGGTCGTAAGACGCTTCGCAATTTCCTACGCGGCTTTCCCGAGCGCGTTTATCCCGTCGGCAATCTCGAATACGCCGCCTCTGGCCTTGTCTTCATGACCAACGATGGCGACCTTGCCGCCAAGCTACTCAAAGACTGGAATCATCTCGAGCAGACCTACCACATTAAAGTGAAGGGCATGCTCACGCTGACCGACCTCGAACGCCTCAACAAGGAAACTGGCACGAGGCTCAAAACTGTCCGCCAGCCCGAGGCCACGCGCAGGCACAGCGCCAATTACTGGTACCAAATGCAAATGGAAGGCGCCAAGCTCGAATCCCTTCGTCGCACCCTCTTTCGTGAACATCACCCCGTTGAAAAGGTTATGCGCATCGGCCTTGGCCCGTTCTCCATCGAAGGTATCCCTCGCGGTCGCTACCGCCTCCTCGACAAAAGGGAATTGGAAGCTCTAACCAAACCCCAAAAGTCCAATAAGACAAGATCTCGCTGACCCTCTTTTCAGCCATGCCCTCGGAGCGCCTCCAAAAAATCCTTGCTGCCGCCGGCGTTGCCTCCCGCCGTAAAGCCGAAGAAATCATTACCGCGGGTCGCGTCACCCTGAATGGAAAAGTGGTCACGGAACTGGGCACCAAAGCCGATACGGCCACGGATCGCATCTGCCTCGATGGAAAACCTGTCGAGCGTGCACAACGGTTCGTCTATTTCTTGCTGAACAAACCGAAAGGCTATGTCACCACGGTCAGCGATCCCGAAGGGCGTCCCACAGTCATGCAACTGCTCAACAACCTCCACGAACGCGTCTATCCCGTCGGCCGCCTCGACTACGCCAGCGAAGGCTTGCTCCTGCTAACGAACGACGGCGCCCTCGCTCAAAAACTCACCAAAGCTGGTTCACACGTTCCGAAAACCTATCATGTCAAAATCAATGGTAAGCCAAACGAGCAAGCCATCCAGAAACTTCGCAACGGCATTACCATCGCACTCGACGACAATCGCCGGGTGAAAACCTCCCCGGCCAAGATCCGACTCCTGGAAGACGCGGTTAACCCATGGTACGAAGTTGTCCTCATCGAAGGTCGCAATCGCCAAATCCGCCGCATGTTCCAGCAGGTCGGTTTCCTTGTCGAAAAGATCAAACGCGTCCAGATCGGCCCGCTTACGCTCGACGTCCCGGTGGGCAAATTCCGTCCTCTGACGGAAAGGGAAGTGCATCGCCTCAGAAATCTCGCCGCTCCTCCTGGGACCTAATCTCCCACGGAAGAGGCTGGCGTTCTGACTCTCCAGGTGATTTCTGCTCGGGCCAATTACTCGGACGCTTTTGCCCTCTTCTCCCTAATCGCAGACAAAATCCAGAATAGGGCTAAACTGGCGGCCAGTATCCCGAAAAAGAGTGGCACCTTCAATGTTGCCGCAAACGCCACGAGCGCCGCTGCAAATCCCCAATACCAGGATTCCGCCTTGAATCCATCCCTCCACCTTGCCGTTCTTCCGCTCGCCGCGATCCGAGGCCACAGTGCCGGGCACAATCGCGGCACGGCGTGGAGGTAACCCGCATACGCGTGGCCTTGTCCTGCCTGCAACTCGCTCTCTTCCCGGAAAATCAACCGATAGCAGAAAACCAACATGGCCACAACTGCCACACAAAATCCCACCCGGCTCATCATCGACCCCAACGCCACGGCCATCAACACATTCGCGAAATACAATGGGTTCCGCACCTGCCTGTAGGGTCCGTCTGCCACCAGCTTCGCGGTCTTTACCTCGGCTGCATAGACGACCCCTGCATGTAGATACGCGGAAGCCCACGTCCGAATCAGCGCCGCCAGGATGAGCAGTAAGGCCGCGCACCCGAACAGCACCCGCGCCACCAGGTCCGCTTGTACATGCCACCGTGCCTCCATCCCATTGGCCAGATCAGCCGTCACATTGTGCTGGTCGAAAAAATACATTGCGAACGAACATCCTAGGATCAATCCGAATACCATCGCCCGGTTCGTGAACTCCCAATTCGTTGCTTTCATGTCCGAAAAAGTATCGTCGCTAGGAAGGAATGTAAAGTAATCATTCGCACGACCACGGCCGTCAATTATTTGTTTTTGCTGTCCGCGATTTGTGTAAAACTGCCTTACGAATCGGGAGGCGGCCTTGCGAATCTTGAGAATTCTGTGTGGAATTGCCGTGCTGTTCACTTCACTGACCTATGGCCACCTCCTCCACCACCACGTCTCGCACGCCTCTCCCCATGACTACCACAGTCCTCTTTATGGGGTGCTCTTCCTGCTGGCCTTGTGCGCCGGGATTCTCTCGGTGATTGGCGCATTGCTTCTTCTGAAAACTCCGCGTTGATGCGAATCCAGGGCTGACCCTTGGCGACAGAACGCTTCCTCTAACCCAAAAGATAAGTATTCTCTTTCGGTAGTTGATTACTGATATCGGATATCTCTCACTGTCGAACATGGCCCTCCACAAACGCTAATCTTGGGCATAAACTAAACTCATGACCCACACTCTCGAAGAACTCATTCCCGATTACATCCAAGGCCTGCCGGCCTATGTCCCCGGCAAGCCCATCGAAGAAGTCGAACAAGACCTCAAGATCCATGCCGTGAAGCTGGCTTCCAACGAGAACCCGCTGGGCCCCTCGCCGAAGGCCATGGAAGCCGCTCGCCGTGCACTCGGCGAAGCCAACTGGTATCCGGACGGGGGAAGTAAACGTCTCCGCGAAGTACTCGCCGTTCGTTTCGGGGTCCGTGCCGAAGAAGTGTTTGTCGGCCTCGGTTCCAGCGAAATTATTGATCTGGCTTCGCGCACTCTTCTGCGCCCCGGCCTCGAGGGCATCACCAGCGAAGGCTCCTTCGCGCTCTTTTCGATCGCCATTCGCGCCAGCGGTGGCAATCTCATTCTCACTCCCATGCGCAACTACACCTTCGACCTCGACGCCATCGCCGCCGCCGTCACTCCGCAAACGCGCATCATCTATATCGCCAACCCCAACAATCCCACCGGTACCGCCTTTGGGGCTTCGGAGTTTGCCGCTTTTATGAAGAGAGTTCCGGGGGACGTCCTGATCGTGCTCGATGAGGCCTACCGCGAATATGCAGAGCGCAGCGATCTCCCCAGTTCCATGGAACTATTCCGCCAGTACAACAACATCCTCACTCTCCGCACGTTCTCGAAAGTTTACGGCCTCGCCGGACTGCGCATCGGTTACGGTATCGGCCATCCTACGCTCGTGGCTGAAATGAACAAGCTTCGCACGCCGTTCAATGTGACCAGTGTCGGCCAGGCCGCTGCCCTGGCTGCTCTCGACGACACCGATCACGTTCGCAATTCCGTGGTCATGAACCGCACGGAACGCCACCGCCTTTCCGTTGAACTCCGCAAACTTGGCCTCACTCCCGTCCCCAGTGAAACTAATTTCTTGTTCATTCCCATCGGTCCCAATGCCAAATCTCTCTGTGACGAACTCCTCCACGAGGGGGTGATCGTCCGTCCCTTGGGCTGGATGGGATTCCCAGAAGCCATCCGCATCTCCGTGGGTAGCGCTGCCGAAAACACCAAACTGCTCGGCGCTCTTTCTCAAGCGCTGTCCCATTCTTCGCATTAGCTCAGGACGGAAGAAGTTCCGACTGTTGTGGCCGTCGGCAAGCGCCGAATCCCTCAGTTTTCACTTTCAATTCTTCGTGCCGTTCCACTATCCTTCTCCACGGTTCGTTCATCCGATTCCCATGCTCATTCATCGACCAGACCATGCTCCTGGCAGTTCTGATCCAGTAGGGGACCTTCTTCGGCATTCCAAGACGATCGCCGTCGTTGGCCTCTCTTCAAATCCTGGTCGCCCCAGCCACCAAGTGGCAGCCTACCTTCGATCTGCCGGCTACAACATCATCCCTATCAATCCCAATGAAAATGAGGTATTTGGCCATAAGTCTTACGCGCGCCTCGAAGACGTCCCCGAACAAATCGACATCGTCAACGTCTTCCGCCGCCCCGAGGAGGTCCCGCCGGTGGCAGACTCGGCCATCGCTGTCCATGCCAAAGCACTCTGGCTACAGCAGGAAATTACGCATCCCATGGCCGCAGAAAAAGCGCGCGCCGCCGGTCTGCTCGTCGTTGAAGATGCCTGCCTCTTCATAGAACACAGAAAAAGGCGCCCCCTCTAAGCGCCTCGACTGCTTCCCGATATTTTCTAGCCCTGCTGGTAGGCCCTTAAGTCCGGGGCATCACGCAAGTGCGCGAATCTCCTCTTTCTAGAATCCAAACACCTGCAAATTTCTCTTGCCGGGCAATACCACGGCCAAATATCTTCCGTCCGCCGACAGTCCATATTCGCGCACCGCCAAACCGTGCAGTAACTGGCGAGGTTCCGGCTCCTCCACAGGAATGGCCTGGCCTTTCCCGTAGGCCACCAATTTCGGCAGGCTCACGCTGACTAGATCCGCGGACTTTTTCTCCACGGTCCGCTTCAAATAAATACGGGTCTCCTCCGCGTTCCATTGGAGAACGCCCAAGCCCACACGCAGGCGCGCTACGCGATTCGGTTTCTCCAGGTCGCGGATCTCGAGGACCTCTTTATCGAGGAAATACGCCACCTTTGTTCCACTGGGCGAAACGGAGAGCCCTCCGGCATAGGCCTCCAGTGTCGCCAGCTCCTGATCTTCCTGGGCCAGCAAGTCGAGTTTCTGCAAACGCGGTGGTCCTTCCATATTGCGGTCGCGTTCAATGGCGATCGCCGAATTGCTGCCCGGCATGCGCACCGCCTCCATGAACGTACGCCCTTCAAATACCTTGGTCGCCGGGCCGCTGGACATATACAAATAACGCATCGAAAACAACTCGCGCGTGGAGAGCTCTTCCGTGAGGTACACCAGGGTTCCGTTATCTCTCAACCACATCGGTTGCTCGGCTTCCGTCACGAGCGGATCGGGTCCCGCGGGGTGCAATTCTCGCCCAGAATCGTCCAGCAGCAGAAGGGCGCGTGCGTCGTCGTGGTGCTCATCTTCTGGGTCCACGGTCGTCGTGAACAACTGCACGGCCACAATGTGTCCGTTCGGCGACCACGTGAAAGATTCCACCTGGTAGGTGAAGGGCTTATCCCCGTGTGTGAATTTTTGTCCTTCCAGAATTCGCCGGCGTTTCCCGTTCGGCTCGGCAATAAAAATGTCATCCCGCTGCAGATCGTATTTCTTGGTCTTGAACATTCGGCGTACGGAAAACACGATCCGCCCATCCGGTGCATACGCAAACGCGGTAACCTCCTCCTCCACGTTCATCAGTGGCTTATCTAGATTCTGTCCGCGGACCGGGAAAGAGCAGGGAACGAGACAGAGCGTCAGAACGAGAATAAGCCGGGCCATCCTCCCGAGCAATGCCTTTTCGTTCTTGCAACGGCAGCTTACATACGGCCCTGAAGATGCCCCACGCTTTTGGCAAGCAGCCAAAATGGGCCCCGCTCCTCGAGGAAACTGGCAACTTTCGACGAACGGCTGTGAACTTTTCCTCATGGTTTCGGCTGGTTTCCCGTAAATTCCGAACAGCACGGCTTCTCCACCGCCGTAAATTCCATGAATTCCACCCGTGTGTCGTCCGGGTCATACAAGTTCAGCTGCCACTTACCATCCCGGCCGATCTTGGGCGACTCTGGTAGTTTGACGCCCGACTTCTCCAGCTGGGTTGCGGCGGCTTTCAAACTCGGCACGCCCAACGCAAAATGATTCATTACGCCCAATGTGTGCTTGTCCGCATCGCCCGGAACATTCAGCATGTACTCAATCCAATCTGTCCCGTCCGGCACCTGCATATCCACCCAATTTGTTTCCCCCTCTTTCAGGCCGCCGGTCCAATACACGTGGAATCCCAAAATGTCTTTGTAAAATTTGTCCAGGGCAGCGCGGTCTTTCACCACCAATCCTGTGTGTATAATCCGATTGGTGTGATCCTTGACTCCAAGCTTCTTCTGCAGCTTTACGAAGGAGAGGGAGTGCCCCTCAGGATCGACAACGGATACAGAATCTCCTCCTTCAATCGCTGGCCCTTTGCTTTCCCTAAACTCCACATGGCTAGCACTCAGGTATTTCCTCAGTACGTCCAAATTGTCGACAGCAAAGCTGATGTTCTCGACCAAATCCGCGGGCGCAGGCTGTGGCAGAGCGGAAACGTGAATGGTCTGGCCGCTGGCGAGAAGCACGATGTCCGTAGGGCTATCCCCGCATGACAGGCAAGGCACATCCAGTTTGTTGAGGGTTTTATAGAACGCCGTACTCCGCGCAACATCCGACGACAGCAGGGAGATGCCCTGGATTCCATAGAGGTGAGGACGCTTCGGCCCCTCTCCCGCTTGTGCGCCCCTACCCAAGCAAAGCAGGAGCGCAAGAGAGGCCATTTTCCCCAGAATTCTCATCTTTGCGCCGCCTTTGCGACCCTGAGTCTTGCAATCTCCGCCATGCGTACCCGCAACCGCGCCTCAAACCCCTGGTCAGTAGGTTTGTAGTAGGTACGCCCTGAAAGGTTGTCCGGTAAACACCGCATTTCCGTCACCTTCTCTTCGAAATCATGTGCGTACTTGTAGCCTTTTCCATAACCAACATTCTTCATCAATCCCGTCACTGCATTTCTTAGATGCAGTGGCACAGGATCCGATTCTGTCTCTTGTACGTCCTCTTTCACCTCGCCATAGGCCACATATAACGCATTCGATTTCGGCGCCAAAGACAAATACACTGCCGCCTGTGCCAGCGCAAGATGTCCCTCGGGCGCACCCAAAAAATCAAACGCCTCCTTGGCCGCCAAGGTCACCGCAAGCGCGCCTGGTTCCGCCATCCCAATATCCTCACTCGCCATCCGCACCATGCGCCGCGCCAGGTACAACGCATCTTCTCCGCTCTCGATCATCCGTGCCAACCAGTAGAGCGCCGCGTCCGGATCCGAATTCCTCACGGACTTATGCAGTGCGGAAATCAAATTATAGTGTTCTTCTCCGGTCTTATCGTAGAGGAGCATCTTGCGTTGGAGCACGTCTTCCAGAAGCTCTGGAGTGATCTTTTTTGTGTCATCGGTCCCCAGGCTCGCGCTCTTTGCGCACAATTCCAGCGAGTTATACGCTGCCCTGGCGTCTCCGTTTGAAAACGCTGCTATCCGGAAGAGTACGTCTTCGCTGGCATCCACGTTCTCCGAACCCAAACCGCGCTCCTTATCCTCGAGGGCTCTGCGCAACAGCTTAACAATTTGCGGCGTCGTCAGAGATTCGAGTACATAGACCTTGGTCCGCGACAACAGCGGCGAAATTACCTCGAAGGACGGGTTCTCCGTCGTCGCTCCAATGAACAAAATGTGGCCCGCTTCCACATAGGGCAAAAATGCGTCCTGTTGCGCCTTATTAAACCGGTGCACCTCGTCGACAAACACGATGGTCCGCTGCCCGCTCCGCGAGCGTTTCTCCGCCTCCACCATTACCTCTTTAATTTCTTTGATTCCGCTCAAGACCGCGCTAAACGCTACATACTCGCTTTTCGTCAGCCGTGCGATGACCCGCGCCAAGGTCGTCTTCCCACACCCCGGCGGCCCCCAAAACAGCATCGAACTCAGATTGTCCGATTCGATTTGCACGCGCAGCGGCTTGCCCGGCCCCAGCAGCTTTTCCTGCCCGACAAACTCATCCAACGTCCGTGGTCGCATCCGCTCGGCAAGCGGCTGCAGCCCCGCTGCCGCTGCCATCGCGCCCATCTCCGGCCCAGAAGAAAACAAACTCATAAGCCCCAAGTGTAACTCACCCCCATTGGTAACGCAGTGAGAGTCTAATCATCCTCTGGGGTAGTTCTTGGTTCGATCGTTCCGAGCAGCCTCCCTTTGCGAAGCATCCCGATCGAGGGCCGCCCGGGCTTTTTGGCTTGTTCGACTTCTCAAGGGAATGTGAAACTTGTTAAACAAGAATGACCTGGATAGGCACTCCCACTGTGGTGCCACCAACAATCCGTTCTCAAGCGGACTTCACTGTTCTGTTTTTCTCTGCCCTAAAATCCGCGGCATGTAAAACTCAAAAAAATGGTCAGAGTTAGAGCGCAAGCACACCTGTGCATTGGGCTCTCCCGCCTCCACGTTTGTACGCCCTTCCTGGTCAATCCTCAGCCTCAACGGTGTCGTCGGGCACAGTTCCGGTCGGATCGCATAGGCCACCGCGACGGCATCAAATAGTGTCGGTGTTTTCTGGTTTACGCTAGATGCCCATTGCTCATACAAGAGTGTCAAGGCGTCGGTCAGCGCCGTTCCGTTACTAAAAATCCGCCCTCGTTCCAATTCCTGCAACTTGATTTGCGTCGAATCGAGTGGCATCACATAGAGCCGCACACCCGATGCAAACACCGCTTGCGCCGCCGAAATATCGCACAGAATATTCCATTCGGGTTGCGCGTGCGGCGCCGCTGTGGGATAAGCGAATCCGTCATAGCCGCGGTATACCGATCCGCCCATAAGAACGATCCGTTTCAGATTGCGGAATGTTTGGGCGTCCTGTTCGATTGCTGCTCCCAGGTTTGTCTCCGGTCCGATGGCAATTAAAGTGATTTCGCCGGGGTGCTTGCGAATCTCTTCCAGTAGGAAATCGACAGCGCCGGGAAGTTGCTTTTGTGGCCCTCGTTCTGCGTAACGCTCCTGCGAAAATGTCAGTTTTCCTTGCGCCGGGTATTTCTCGATGCCCACCGCGACGGGGATCTCCGCTCGCCCGGTTTCCTCCAACATTCTCTCCACCAGCCGTGCACGCAGCCGCGTATTCCCCCATGCTGTAGTAATCCCCAGGATCTTCAACTCAGGACTCTCTAACGCCAGACCCAACGCGAACGCGTCATCCACGTCGTCGCCGATGTCGGTGTCAATGATCACGAGTTGAGGGCCGGCCTCACTCGCTTTAGTAGGTTTTGTTTGGCCTTGCGTCACTCCGGCCAATTCCATGCCGGCCAAAAGCACCATTGACGTAATGCGCCCGGCGCAGTGCCAATGCCCCAAACCAGCCGCCGTCTCTCTCATCGTTGCCCACATTTCCGTGCACACGGTTTATCCCTTCTTGGCCCTCTGGCGATAGGCCTCGTACAGCACGACCGTCGCAGCTGACGCCGCATTCAAGCTCTCGACGCCGGTGGCCATGGGAATATGAATTCGTCCCTCTGCGGCGTGCACGACCTCTTGGGGCAAACCCGCGCCCTCATTTCCCACCAGCAACGCGATGGGCTTGCACCATTCCACTTCCCAGGGTGCCATGGCGTCCACGCCCTCATCCTGGACGCATGACGCCACCGTCCGAATGCCATTCAGCTTCAACTGGGTTAGCAGAATTCCTAACGCCATCCCGCTCACGATCGGCAAGTGCAGGGCAGCTCCGGCAGATGCCCGCATGGCCTTTGGTGCAAACGGGCTCGCGGTCCCACTCTGTCCTGTCGCCGTCGTCACCACGCCTGTCGCTCCAAACGCCGCCGCCGTCCGCAAAATCGTGCCCACATTCCCGGGGTCTTGCACTCCCGCCAGCACCACCAGCAACGGTGCGCATGCCCTTTCCGGCGTCGCCAGCACATCCGCCATTTCTGCCTTTCGCGGTACCACCAGCGCCGCAACACCCTGCGGGTGCTCTGTGTCCGCAACCCCCTCAAACAAGCGGTCCGTCGTCCGCAATACAGGAACTCCTATTTCCGCTTTTCCAACGAGCGGAGCCAATCTCGCGCGATGTCGCTCTCCGCTCTCGCTGAAAAGGACTGCTTCCACGCGGCATCCCGACGTCAATGCCTCTTCCACCAGGCGCACGCCTTCGACACCCACGGCTCCATTCGCCGTCGCCACTCCCCCGCGCAAGGCCACCCGAAACTCTTTCAGCCAGCGGTTCTCTCGGCTCGTCAATAGATCCTCTGCCGCAGTTCTGGCCGGTCCGCCGCTTCGCGCTGCTCTTCCGTTTCTGGTCGTCTCTGCCATATCGCGAGCCTACCAAATTTCTCATTCTTCTCGCCATTGTCCTTCGACCCGCAACGTCATTGCCCCCTTTCCCCGCATGTGATAATTTCGCACTCAGCGGCGAGGTCGCTCCTGGCCGTCGCTCCAGAACAGGATAGGTACCTTCGATTGTCCGCTGAGGTCTTGAAGGTTAGTTCCGCGAATCCCGATCCACGGATCATTCGCTACGCGGCGGGCTGGTTAAATCGTGGTTCCGTCATTGCTGTGCCCACAGACACGCTCTACGCTCTTGCCGCCGATCCAGTGAATCTCGCTTCTATTGAAGAGATCTTTCGTGTTAAGGGACGCCCCGAGCACCGAGCCCTTCCGATTCTCATCAATTCGCTCATCTATGCGCAGGTGCTCGCGAAGGATTTGCCCGACAATTTTTACCGGCTTGCGCAAGCCTGCTGGCCCGGTCCGCTCACTATAGTGGTTGACGCTTCCAATCGTCTTCCCTTGAAGGTCACCGCCAATACCCGCCGTGTCGCCCTTCGCTGGCCAAAAAACAAAATCGTGAACGACCTCATCGCAGAACTGGGGGTCCCTCTCACCGGCACCAGCGCCAATCTTTCCGGCTGTCCCACATGTGAAAGTGGCGAGGAGGTCTTTCGTCAGCTCGGCGATCGCATCCCGCTCATCCTCGATGCCGGCGATACCAATGGCTCCTTGCCTTCCACCATCGTCGAGCTCCGCGGCGATCTCTGGTGTGTCGGCCGCGAAGGCGCCATCACCTCCGACGACATCCGCGAAGCCCTCGAGGGGGACGACGCCGTCCCCGCCTGAATCACGCAGTTCTCTCCGCTGACTCTGCGGTAAGGCCTCGGCCTCCTGACTTCTTTAGTTCATTCCTCTGCTTCCTCTCCCCAAAAAATCGTAATCCCCCGTCGGTGTCAACTCCACTTTTCCCAACTCTCTCTGATGCACACTCACCACGTCCACGTACCACAGGGGAATGTAGGGTAACTCCTCGGCCACAATCTTCTGCACTTCGCTGCACAACGTCTTGCGCTTCTCTCGGTCCATCTCCGCGCGAATCCCCACAATCAGTTTATCCACCTGCGCATTCCGGTAATGCCCCCTGTTTTTGCCGGCAGGAGGCATCTTTCTCGAAGAAAACACCAGGTCAAATACGTCCGGATCGTTGTTCGCTCCCACCCAGATCGAGTAGCTAACCTGGAAATTGCCCTTCTCTAAATCCGAAAATAGCGTTGCCTGCTCGAGCGGCCGTACTTCCAGCGCCACGCCCACCTTTTTCCACTGATCCTGCAGCGCCGCCCCCAGCAACCGCGCCTGCTCTTGTGTGGAAATCTTCAGGGTTAGGTGCGTGCGTACGCCATCGGCTCCCCGCCGGCATCCCGCTTCATCGAGCAACCGTTCCGCTTCCGCCGGATCGTAGCCGTACTTTTTCACATCCGCCTCATACGCCCAATGATTCGGCGGCAGAATTCCGCTCGCCAGGCGGGCCTGATCGCGCAATAAATATTTGACCAGCGATTCGCGGTCCGTCGCGTACGCCAACGCCTGCCGCACCTGCTTCTTCGACAGGGTGGGGTCCTCTAGATTCATCCCCAGATAGGCGAAATTCGTTCCCGGCTCCTCCGCTACTTCTAGCTCTTCCCGCTTTGCCAGCACCGGGATCATATCCGGAGAGAGGGAACTCATCTCTACGTCCGCCGACCCTTTTCGCAGTTCCAATGCCCGCACAATCGCGTCTGGTACCACGCGAAATGTCACCCTATCCACTCTACCGGACGCGCCCCCTCTCTTCTGTGTCCTTTGCTCCGCGATATCCGTAGCAGGTGTTGCTCCGGCCCATCCGTCTCCAAAATATTTCTCATTCCGCTCGAGCAGCACGGCATCATCCTGCGCTTGGCTTACAAACTGGAACGGCCCGGTGCCGATCGGTTTCAGTACGAAATCACTCCCCGACCCCGCAGGAACAATTCCCACAGCGCTCTTCTCCATGTTCCACAGGAACGACGCATACGGTTCCTTCAGATGAAATATCACCGTTTCCGCGTCTGGCGTTTCAATCGAGGCAATCATGTTGAATGATCCGCGTTTTGGTGACTTATTCTCCGGGTTCATCATGTACTCGATCGTGGCTTTCACGTCCTTTGACGTTAGCGCCCGCCCATCATGAAATTTGACCCCGTTCTTCAGCCGGAATACGTACGTGAGCGGATCCGGTGTCTCCCACGATGCCGCCAAATCCCCGTGCAAGTTCATCTGCGCATCGCGGACCACCAGGCCATTGAAAATCAGGCGGTCAATACGTTGTGTTACTCCATCCGTCGCAAACCGTGGATCCAGATTCGCCGGGTTCGACTCAATAACAAACACAACATTTCCCAGTTCTCGCTTCGCTCCCCGGCAGCCCCCTACCGCTGCGAGACAAGCACCGAGGGTCACGACCCGCCAGAGGTTGCGGCTTTTTATCGGACTCTTAGACTTTCCCACTCTTAGACCCTTCTCCGCGCCCTCAGCGTCAGTACGTCAAATTTTTTCCGAACTCTAAACCACAAACCGCCCGTAACGGAGCAACTTCAAAAACAGATCTTCCCCAAAATCACGGGCCGATCCGCCCCCGTCGCCGAGGTCAAATTGCCCGGTCGCCGGTTCCATGTCTCATACCCCAGTAAAGCAAAGGCATAGGCCTCCTTCGCTTCCTCCGGTACGCCCAACTTCGACGAGGCCATCACTTCCATCGGCGCCAACGCCACCGCCAATTGCGCCATGATCAAGGGATTCTTCGCGCCACCACCGGAAACGATCAATTGCTGGATCTTCGTCTTTCGCAGCACAAACCGCTTTAGCGCGTCCACCACCGATGCGACTGTAAATTCCGTGGTGGTCCGGATCAAATCGTTCGGCCGAGCGCCATGCTTTTTCCCCAAGCGCAGCAGTTCTTGGAAATACGCCCGCCCGTAATATTCTCGCCCCGTCGATTTCGGCGGGCCCAAACGCAAATAGGGATCGCGCAACAACTCCTTTAGTACTTTCGCATTCGTCTGTCCCAGTCGCGCCAATCGTGCGCTGCGGTCAAATCTCTGTTTCTTCCGCGTGAAGTGCCACACCAGTGCGTCCATTAACATGTTGCCTGGACCGGTGTCGAACGCCACCACCTGCCCCGGCCTGGCCCCTGCCGGCAACACCGTCAAGTTTCCAATGCCTCCTAGATTCAACGACACGCGCCCTATTTTTTCATCGCGATAGAGTAAGTAATCCGCATAGGGAACCAGCGGCGCTCCTTGCCCCCCCACGGCCATATCCGCCACGCGAAAATCGCCTACCGTGGGGATGCCGGTCTCTGCCGCAATCACTGCCGGTTCACCAATCTGCAGCGTCGACGCCGTTGACCGCCCCAAATACGGCACCGCCCGCCCTTGATGGAAAATCGTCTGCCCGTGGCTGCCGATTAATTCAATCCGCGACAGCGCCACGCGAAACTCACGGCACGCGCTCACGGCCGCTTCGGCAAAGGCCATCCCCAATCGGAAATTTAGTTGACTGATCTCACCTGAAGTACACGTGGCCCCTTCGGCAATTCTCAACACTTCCTTGCGGAGGGCATCCGGCATCCGCCGCGAAGTGTGCCGCAACAGCAGCGCATGCAATTTCGGCGGTACTCCACGTGCCTCCGCCAGTGCCACATCAATCCCATCCGCCGAAGTTCCGCTCATCATGCCAAGCACCAGCATCACTTTTTCCTCATGGGCTGGTTGTAACACACCTCCACGCCCGCATCCATTCTCACGATGCACGGCTGTATCCGCTCGGCCAACCGCCCTGTTGGGCGGGCTTTCATGGCAGCTCTTTTTGTTGAATTTTATTCACTCATTTTACGGAGTGATGGACCGGATTGTGGGTTCCTACGATGGAACGGCCTTCACTTTCTTCCGCTTCAGCGCCTGTTCCAGTCCTGTGAGTGAACTCAAAAGGAGAAGAAAAATTCCCTCAGGACATAAGCCTACTCCGAGAGCGTGGGTCAAGGAGGTCGGCTCGGTCCCGTTGTGAGAGCGTCGAATAGGGGAATCCTAAAAGAAGCGCAAGCGAGGCCCTGGGGCTGTACGGCCGCTTACGTACAGACGCGAGGGACACTGTTCCGCGGGGGGCGGATCCAAGGGTGGAAATTGGGTATCGTCGGCTTCAAGACGGATGGAGCATGTGGTATGAATCAGAACTTCACTGCCAACGGAAACAAGAAGCCTCGAGCGATCGCCAGTCGGTTTCTGGGGGTTTGCCGTGAACCAACTCGTCAGAGGATAGATTTCTTTTTGAGGATAGCCACCGCCTCTCGTCGAGGGCGAGGGTTGGGATTCGCTATTCTGCAAACTGCAAACTCCTAACCTCCAATCTGCTTCTTCAACTCTGCCAGCAGATTGAGGGCCTCAATGGGCTTTAATTCGTCCAAATCCGCGGCCTTCAATCGGTCAATCACCGCCCGATCCAACGCCGTAAACAACACATTCTGATTCCCGTTCCCGTTCGCGTGCGCTCCGGGTGTGAGCGTCTCGCTCAATTCATGCTCGCTTTGTTCATGCTTCTTCAACACCTCGCGCGCGCGTTCAATCACGCTCCGTGGCAACCCCGCCAGTCGCGCCACTTCAATCCCATAACTCTTATCCGCGCTCCCGGGTTCAACCTTACGTAAGAAAATAATCTCGTTCGGCGTCTCTTTCACACTCACATGTACGTTCTTCACCGTCGGCAGTAATTCCGCTAATTCGGTCAGCTCATGGTAATGCGTCGCAAACAATGTCCGCGCCCGGGTGTGCTTCTGCAAATGCTCCACCACCGCCCAAGCGATCGACAACCCATCAAAGGTAGCCGTTCCTCGCCCCACTTCATCCAGAAGCACCAAGCTCGAGGGTGTCCCATGATTCAAGATTCCCGCCACCTCGCTCATTTCCACCAAAAACGTCGACCGCCCACGCGCCAGGTTGTCGCTGGCCCCAATCCGTGTAAATATGCGATCGGTAATAGGCAGTTTGGCTTGCCGTGCTGCCACGTAGCATCCCATTTGCGCCATCAACACTGCCAAAGCGGTCTGCCGCAGATACGTTGACTTTCCGCCCATGTTCGGCCCGGTAATCAATAACAACTGTTGTTGGCCAGGCTCAAAACACAGATCATTCGGCACAAAACGTTCGCCCTTTTGTTTCAGCAGCTCTTCGATCACCGGATGACGACCGCCGATAATCAGCAACTCACCCGTTCGATTGAACTCTGGCCGGACATAATTCCGGTCCGCCGCCAGTTTCGCGAATGAAGCCAATACGTCGAGCTTCGCAATCGCTACCGAAGTCTTTCTGAGTCGCGAGGCCTTCCCGGCGATGATCGAGCGGGTCTCCACATACAATTGCCGCTCGATCTCCGAGATCCTCTCATCCGCCGCCAGAATCTTTCTTTCGTACTCCTTCAATTCCGGCGAAGTGAATCGTTCCGCATTCACCAGTGTCTGCTTCCGTTCGTAATCCACCGGCGCTAGATGCAAATTCGGTTTTGAAATCTCAATGTAGTATCCAAATACCTGGTTGAACCGGATTTTCAGTGATCCAATCGCTGTCCTCTTGCGCTCCCTCTCCTCCATCGACGCAATAATCTGCTTGCTATGCTGGCTAAGATTTCTCAGTTCATCCAGTTCTGTCGAATATCCCGAGCGAATAATACCCGGATCGCTTGCCATCGCCGGGGGCTCTTCGGCAATGGCCTTTTCCAGGATTTCCCGCACGTCCGCTAGCTCATCAATTTCCTCGTGCAAGTCGCGCAGTAGTTCGCTCCCGCCCGTCGCCGGCGGCGTTACGAAGTTCTTTAGCACCGGCAACTGCGACAACGATTTCCGAAGCGCCGCCAATTCCCGCGGCATCGCCTGACCCAGCGTGATTCGGCTGGTTATCCGCTCGAGGTCCTGGATCCCGCGTAACTCCTTTCGAATCTCCCCGCGAACCACGGTCTGCTTCAGCAGTTGAGAAACCGCATCCAGCCGTCCCTCAATCGCATCTTGATCAATCAGGGGCCGCAGAATCCACGTGCGTAGCAATCGCGCACCCATCCCCGTCACTGTCGAATCCAAAGCTGCAATCAGGGTCGTGGGGCCGCTGCTCTTGGCCTCCTCTGTGAATATCGGGGATAATAATTCCAAATTCCGCACCGACACGGGGTCCAGTACAAGCGCGTCCTGCTGCTGGTAATACCGAATTCGGTCCAGGTGTTGCAGCGCTTCTACTCTTGGTGCTTCGTCTCCGCGCGTGGAGTTCTCACGCAGATAATGCACCAGCGCACCAGCCGCGCACATCGCTTGCACATGCTCTTGCAGACCAAATCCCGTCAACTCCGCCACGCCAAACTGTTCGCGCAAAATCCGCTCCGTATAATCTCGTTGGAAGATCCAATCTTCCAGCCGGGTCTCCACGCCGCCCGCGCCGTCCAGTAGCGTATTTTTCGCCGTTTCAAACAATTGTTGTGGGCGGGGCAGCAGCGTCTCGCGAGGACGGAGTAACTGCAGTTCGTCGCGCAACTCTTCCTCGGCGCGCGCCCCCTGAAATTCTGTCGCCAGAAACTCCCCCGTCGAAAGATCCACCAGCGCCAATCCGATGGTTGTCGTGGTGGAATTCTGGGCCACGGCCGCCAGGAAGTTATTCTCCCGCGCGTCGAGCACCGCCACGTCCGTGGCGGTCCCGGGGGTAATGACGCGCGTCACCTCTCGCCGTACCAGTTTCTTGCCTGGCCCGGGCTGCTCCATCTGCTCGCAAATCGCGACCTTATATCCCGCTCGGATCAGCCGCGCGATGTATCCTTCTGCCGCATGATACGGGACGCCGCACATCGGAATGGGCTGACCTTTCTCGCGGTTCCGCGAAGTCAGCGTAATGCGCAATTCGCGAGACGCAATCATGGCGTCTTCGTAAAATAGTTCGTAGAAATCCCCCAACCGAAACAGGAGCAGCGCGTGCGGGTATCTCCCCTTCACGGCGTTGTACTGCTGCATCAGTGGTGTGGTCGTTTCGCTCATCAAGAGTCTTCAGCTCTTAGTCGATGGTCCCGTTTCCGCTCACTCCCGAATTCCCAACTCCCCCAACAAAAACGCATAATCAAACGCAATCTCTCTCAAAAAATCATATCGCCCACTGGCTCCCCCGTGCCCGGCGCCCATATTTGTCTTTAGCAATAGCACGTTACCGTCCGTCTTCATGGCCCGCAATTTCGCCACATACTTTGCGGCCTCCCAATACATCACTTGGCTATCATTCCATGCCGTTTTCACCAGTATCCGCGGATAGGCCTTCCTTTCGACATTGGTGTACGGGCAATACTGCTTCATATAGAAGTAGTCGTCCGCATCCTCCGGGTTCCCCCACTCCTCGTATTCCCCCACAGTCAGCGGGAGCGACGCATCCAGCATCGTATTCAGCACATCCACAAAGGGCACGTGGCTTACCACAACGTGAAACATAGCCGGCCGAAGGTTCACGACCGCGCCCATCAACAAGCCACCAGCGCTACCTCCCTCAATCACCAACCGTTCCGGCGATGTGTATCTCTTTGCGATTAGGTAATCTGCGCACGAAATGAAGTCCGTGAACGTATGCATTTTTTGATGCATGCGGCCCGCATCGTGCCAGGGTTTTCCCAACTCTCCCCCGCCGCGGATATGCGCAATCGCATACACCATGCCCCGATCCAGCAAGCTCAGCCGGTTCGAGCTGAAGATGACCGGCATCGACAATCCATAGCTCCCATATCCGTACAGCAGCAGCGGCGCATTCCCGTCCCGCAAGGTCTGCTTATGTCGCACCACCGATAGGGGTATCAGCGTCCCGTCCGCTGCCTTCGCGTGTAGCCTCTCGCTTACATAATTCGCTGTGTCAAAACCCCCTAGCACTGGCTGCTGTTTCTTCAG
>Ga0181523_10001452_pt1 | contig 25140 bp, 15 predicted proteins | sample PEATcosm2014_Bin_43_FD_119752 | JGI IMG/M metagenome (GOLD analysis project Ga0181523, IMG submission 119752) | Peatland microbial communities from MTU Mesocosm Facility, Houghton, MI, USA - PEATcosm2014_Bin05_30_metaG | ecosystem: Environmental > Terrestrial > Soil > Wetlands > Peat | place... | reverse complement strand
TTCGCATCCTTAAGCGGGATCGCGCGCGAGAAGGTCCAGCCCAAGCTGCCATCGGTGCGGAGGACGCGATGTTCCAGCTCGAATATGCCTTTGGTCCGGATGGCTTCGTTGATGACCTCCAACACGCGTGGTTGATCATCTGGATGAATATATTCTTGAAGCCATGTGCGGGTTGGCGTCTCGCTCTGGGCGACAAATTGTCCACCACGAAGCTGGCGCATCTCGCTCCAATTCGGGCTCATACGAAATACGGTGTTCGAAGTGGCCGTAACCAAAGTGCGGAAGCGCTCTTCGCTCTGGCGCAACGCCTCCTCGGTTAATTTCTGATCGTGGATGTCAGTCGAAGTCCCCAGCCAGCGCTCGATTTGGCCCGCCTCGTTGCGCATCGGAACCGCCCGCGCGAGGAAGTATCGGTAAACTCCATCGTGCCGGCGCAAACGGTATTCATTCAGGTACGTGTCTCCGGTTGCAAGGCTGTGCTTCCATTTCTCTTCGGTGCGGCTCAGGTCGTCAGGATGCACGTACGCCAACGCGTCGACTCTTAGCGCTTCGGCTGCGTCGCCAACATAATCCAGCAAGCTCCGATTGCAGTAAACGTAGCCTTCAGTCAGATCCTTCAACCAGACGAATTGCGGCAGGTTCTCCGCCAAGGTTCGGAAGCGCTGCTCCCGCTCGCGCAATGCCAGCTCGCTTTCACGCCGCATCCGCGACAGCAGCAAGCGGGCTTCGAGGCGTGCCACCAGTTCGCGCGCCGCGAAGGGCTTTACCACATAATCGTCGGCGCCAGCAGCGATCCCTTCCATCCGGGATTCTTCGCCCGCGCGTGCCGAAAGCAGCATCACCGGGACCGTCGCCGTACGCGCGTCGGCCCGCAAAGCCTTCAACAATCCGAAACCGTCCAGCTTTGGCATCATCACGTCGGTGATGATCAGGTCAGGTGGGCGCTCCACCGCCGATTGGAAAGCCGCCTCGCCATCGGGAACGGCTTCCACGCCGTAGTGGGAGGCGAGCAAGCGCCGCAAATACTCACGCATGTCCGCATTGTCATCGGCAATCACAATGCGGCTGCGCGCTCGAGAGCCTTCCTCAGCGGGGAAAAGAGATGGGGGTTGGACGTTCACCTCTTGAGGATCATCGGAGACGGCGGCGTCTGGAAGCCAGCGCAGCGCCTCAGCAACATAAGCTTGCGGGCCGGTCGCAGTGGTAGCCAAGGTACGGGCGGAGCCGATAGCTTCCGCAGGCGAGTGCGCGAGCCCGAATGGAATAGAAACCGTAAATGCGCTCCCCCGCCCCGGCTCACTTTCAACTCGCACTGTTCCGCCGTGCACCTTCACCAGCTCCCGGACGAGAGCCAAGCCGATACCTGATCCTTCGTGGCTCCGCCCCTGCACCCCACTCACGCGATAAAAGCGCTCAAAAATGTGCGGCAACTCCGCTGCGGCGATGCCGCTGCCGGTATCTTGCACCGTCAATTCCACGTTTTTGCCCGCAGGCTTCAGCCGCACCTTAATCTGGCCTGACATGGTGAACTTGAAGGCATTCGACAGCAGATTCAGGACGATCTTCTCCCACATCTCGCGATCGATGTAGACCGGCTGCTCGAGCTTTGGGCAATCAATGATCAGTTCCATGCCCGCGCGTTCGATGGCCGAGCGAAATACACTGGCCAGGTCGGCAGTGTAGGTCGACAGGTCGACCGGCTCGTAAACGGCTGAAACGCGTCCCGCCTCAAAGCGCGAGAAATCAAGCAGAGCATTGACTAGCTTCAGCAGGCGCAGACTGTTGCGGTGCGCCAGTGTCAGCCGTTCCATAGCGGGCGGGGGCAATTCCCGTTCGGCTAACGTATCCTCCAGCGGCCCCAGCAGTAAGGTAAGAGGCGTGCGGAACTCATGGCTGATGTTGGTAAAGAATGCCGTCTTCGCCCGGTCAATCTCGGCCAGAGCTTCCGCTCGCTTTCGCTCTTCTTCGTAAGCATTGGCGCTGGCGAAACTGGCTGCAATCTGCCCGGCCATAAGATCGAGGTAGCCGGCGTAGGCGGTGTCGAGCTGGCGATAAGGATTGAGCGCGGCAATCAAGACTCCTGCCGGTTTGTCCTGACCTTGCCTTGCAATCGGAACCAATCGCGCCAGACTCGGGGCCTTCCCCCACATACCACCCGGCAGATCGGCAAAATGCTTCGACAAACCTACTGTGACCGCGCTCTCTTCCGCCAGTACTTGATCAATGGGCCAGCCGCTCTTCGTCGAGGCAGGTTCGATCATCGGGCACGCCGCCGGGTGACCGGCCTCGATGCCCGTGCGGCAAACAAGATTGAGACGCATTCCGGTTTCATCAAAGAGATAGGTCAGCGTGAACGGTAGATCTTTTTCGTTGGCCTGCAGTCCACGTTCAATTGAGGCAAGGACTTCCTGCCCGGTAATCGCCTCGCCGAGTTCCGCCGCCAGCGTTCTCAGGGACAGTAGCTGCCGTTCGCCGATCACCCGGGTGGTGTCTTCCATGACGACACACAGCATCCCGGTGATCTGGCCATCCGACCCGGCAAGCGGGCTGTAGGAGAATGTGTGGTAGGTCTCTTCGGGATACCCATTTCTTCCCAGGATGAGAAGCAGTTCCTCATCCCAGGAAGCCTTCCCGGTTTCAAGAACACGCTGGATGCGAGGGCCGATGTCTTTCCAAATTTCGGACCACACCTCGGCGGTCGGCCTGCCAAGGGCCCAGGGATGCTTCTTCCCCAGAGTCATCTGACGGTAGGCATCGTTGTAGAGGAAAGTGAGCTCCGGTCCCCACGCCATCCACATCGCGAACCGTGAGGTTAACAGGATTCGAACCGCTGCCGTAAGACTGTCTGGCCATTCGGCAGCCGGTCCCAATGGAGTGGTACTCCAGTCAAAGTCGTTGACTAGACTGTTCATATCCGAAGGCGTAAATCGGGTTTCGGCCGGTCCAAAACTCTGGACCTCGGATTCAGCAGCCTCCCGTTGCATTGGTCTCTCCCATGTTCCGCAATACGTGAATGGCAGTTGGCGGCAGCCCGCACCAGGGTCATTTTCAAAGCTACCATCCCCTGCTTGCCGGCAGCCTCGTGATTCTGAGCATTAAGGCTTATAACACGCCGAGGCGTCCGCGGCCACAACCAGCTTTGTCTGCGTCAGATTTCTCAAACTGACCTGTTGACTGCGTAATTCTTGGCGTAAGCTTCGATGCTTCGAGCCTGCGAAAGGTTTGCTTCGGGATTATTCTGGAAAACCAACACAAGCACAATCGAGCCCTACCCAGCGTAGTGGATCACTGCGCTGGGATTGGATGATGGACGAGGCCGGGCTGGCCAAGATTGCCATCCGCCGCATCCTTGCTGGCGAAGCCTGGTTTCCCGGCGTGAACATGCGCTCCTGACCGAATAGGAAGGCCCATTAGTCACCGCTCTCTTAGGGCGCGAAGTAACCGGAGATGTCGACGATCATCTGCGTCAGAGCGGCGGCGTAGGCGTCGATTGAACCGTTGTTCGTCGGCACAATTGCCATGTTGGAAGTGATAAAGCCGTCGTAGGCATTCAGTGTCGACACTGTTGGCTGCTGCTCGCCATCAGGCCACAAGGTGAGGAAAGGCATGGACGCCGGCGGTACCACCGTCGCGTTCAAGATGTAGGCCGCGGCGTTGCTCGGCGGAGCACAGGCGCTGCCCACCACATTCACCGTTTTCTCCCCGCTGAAAGGCTGACCGTTGCCCACCTGGCGTGTGTCAAGCACGCGGCAAGGCGCGACCGGATACATTGAGAACCCGCCGCTTCCCGGCGCGGCAAAGTAGCCGTTGACATCAAGCAACAGGTCCGTGTTGTTGCTGTGGGGATAAAAGGCGGTTGCGTTCTCGCTGCCCGCGGCGACGATGGCCGCGTTCGCTACCACCGTCCCGGTGTTGTCGTTCAGCGTGGAGACCGTGGGTTGTGGCTCGCCTTTGGGCCACACCGTCAGATAATCGAGCCCACCAGCGGCCGGGAGAACTGTGACATTGAAGGAATAGGCCACCGCACTGTCCGGGACTTTACAATTTGGGGGAATGGTGTAATCGCGTTCCACTCCCGCCTGCAGCGTCCCTTGATCCTGGCCGTTCCGCGTGTCGACGATGCGGCAGGGCGTCAGCGGATAAAACTGATAGGTTTGCGAGCTCGGCGATGCGAAGTAGCCATCGATGTCGAGGATGACGTCGGTAGTATCGCTGACATAGACGCTCACCGCATTATTGCCGGAGGGCACAACCGCGGCATTAGCCTTGGCGCGACCGTCAGGCGAGTTCATGGTCGATACGTACGGCTGAACTCCGCCTTCAGGCCAGATGGTCAGATACCCCAAGGGGCCATGCGGCGCCACCGTGACATTCAATGAATAAGCGGCAGCGCTGGTGGGAATGTCGCAGCCGCCTAACTGAGGAATCGTGAAGGTCCGCGACATTCCACCTTGAATTGGACCGCCGGTCTTGCGCGTGTCCACCAGGCGGCAGGGCGCTACTGGAACCAACTGAAGCGGCCCTATGACCTGAAAGTCCGTGTAGGTGACCAACGTATTACCGGGTATTGCCACTTTGACCGTGCCAGTACTTGCGTCGGCGGGTACGGTGGTGCTGATTTCGGAAGCTGAGACAATATTGAAGGTCGCCGCGATGCCGTTGAATGAGACGCTGGTGGCGTTGGTCAGATTCGTCCCCAGGATAGTGACGGGCGTTCCAACGCTGCCGAAGGTGGGCTGCGTCTCCAGGAACGGAGGAAGGCCCACTCCCAGTTTGAAGACCGTGCCGTTGTTGCTGGCGCCTCCCTGGCTGGTCGTTCCGTAAAAGTTTCCATCGGTGCCTTGCACCAGCCCGCCCGTTGGGACAGCGCCGTCGGTGCTGTCGAAGGCGTGCAAGGTGGTGATGGCGCCGCTGGAATTGGTTTTGAAAACTGTGCCACAGCCAAAGACGCAGTTATTGTTGCCCCCTTGTTCGGTTGTCCCATAGAAATTTCCGTCGTCAGCTTGCAACAGGCCTACGGGAGTGTAGCCGTCGCCGAAGGTGAAGGTGTGGATGGTGGCAAAAGCGCCACCGGGGGTAATTTTGTAGAGAGTGTCGACGGTTGTGCCGTAGAAGTTGCCGTCGAGGGGTTGCATGATCTGGCCAGGATTAATTCCGTTCGTTTTGTCGAAGGTGAACAGTGTGGTGAGAGCGCCGCCGGCGCTGACTTTGAAGAACGTGCCACAGCCAAACGTACATGTGCTGAGGCTGCCTCCCTGGGTGGTTGTCCCGTAGAAGCTCCCGTCCGCTCCCTGCACGAGCGCATCGCCAGGAAGGGCGCCGTCAGGACCGCCGTCAGGACAACTTCCCTGAGGGCAAAAGGTGTAAATCGTAGTCAGAGTGCCGCTCAGCGTGATTTTGAAGATGGTGCCACAGCCAAAATGTTGTGGACATTGATCCACGGCTCCGCCCTCCGACGTTGTCCCATAGAGGTTGCCGTCTCGGCCTTGCACCAGCGCGGCCGTGGGAAAAAAGCCGTCGGTGCAGTTTGTCTGGGCACAAAAAACATAAAGCGTGGTCAGCGTGCCGCTAGGCGTGATTTTAAAGACGGTACCACAGAGATCGGAACCCCGGGGGCAACTCTCACCCCCGCCTTGTTCGGTGGTTCCGTAGAAATTCCCGTCGGAAGCTAGAATCAAAGCCGAGGGGGCGTTGCCGTCAGTGTCGTTGAAGCTGTGCAGGGTGGTCAGCGCACCCGCGCTGGTTATCTTGAAGACCGTTCCGTAGCTGTTCGCTCCTCCACTTGCGGTTGTCCCGTAGAAGTTACCGTCATAGCCCTGCACCAGCCATCCATTAGGCCCGCTTCCGTCAGGGCATTTGGATTGAGAGCAAAAACTGTAAAGGCTGGTAAAACTCTGTGCAGGCGCAGCAATCGCCGTGGCGGCGCACAGGATACCGACAATGAATGCCATCCTGGACAAGCTGAATCTCCCCAACGACAAACGCTGCGCGGCCTTCATGGCTTCCTCCCGACAAAACTAACCTGTGATCGCTACTAGATCTACAAAAAGATCTTTGCGTCTCGTAAATTGGCGAATCGGTGGCGCTGGGAAATTGCGACGTTCACTGCTGGAGGGCGCTCGATTGAAACGCTCCAGATTGGTCGAAATGTTAGCACCAATTGCTCTTCGCTCAACGACTTTTTATGGTCTTGTCGAAACCCATTCTGGAAGCGAGAAATGTCATCTTCGTAACCGAATCGACCCGACAAACAACGGCCCTGAGCAGATTGCCCAAGGCCGTTACAGAACCCAGCAACTCATAAAACAAGAGTATGCGACTTCCGCTGTTTATTGGCAGCCGTTAAACTTCAGTTGCACCAGTCGCGTTTGCCAGTTGTCACCGTTGCTGGTTGCGTAATACTCCTGCGCATACCAGAACGTACAACCGTCACCGTCGATCGCCATGCTGGAGTAGTCTCCCCAGCGGTCGCCGCTGGTTTGTGCGCCCGTCCCGGCGAACAGGGTGGTCTCGGTTTCCATCTGGCCCAGTGGATCCGTGGGTACGCGCCCCGTGGCATAGATGGAGTCATACACTGTGCCACTCGCCTCGCTGTAACCTAGGGCGATGTCACCCATCTTGTCCTGAGCGATAGACGCCATCCAGCGATTGTTCGAGTCAGGAGCGAAGGTCCCCGACTGGAAGAGCGTGACGCCGCTGACGTCAACCTTCTTAACGTTCGCCCGGAACTCATACCATCTGACGCCTGCCTGGCCCCCTGAAGCGGTTACGACGTGGTTCACGTACCAGTGCTGTTGTGGCAGGCGCCCGGCGTTCGCGGTGACATTGGTCAACGGTCCATCATCCCAATAGGAGAAGCGATACATGACGCGATCCCCGAGCGCATCGACCTTTTCGGTGGTGCCGTTCTGGGTGACACAAAACTCACTGTCAGGACAGAACGGAGTATAGGTTGGCACGGTAATGGAATCGGCCAGGCCGCTGCCGGTGAAGGTGGATTGGCTTGGATCAGAGAACACGGGATGCATGGAGTAGAGATACAGGTGGTTGTTGGAGGGGTCGACGTCATAGGCGCCGATGAAGAACTCATCCTGGTTGGCTGGCGGTGGCACGCTGGAGTCGATGTCACCCGGCAATAGGCTGGAATCATTGGGCGTCAGTTGGAAGCAGACCTGCTCGGCCGTGCGGTCGCCCACCAGCAGTTTTGCGCTGTTATATCCGCAAACATAAGCGCCATCGAAGTTGATGTCTCCAAAGTTGTTGTTGGTCTGGAAGTATCCACTGGGCCAGATACCCCACTTGGGATAGTCGGGAAAGTCGCTGCTCAACGGGAACTGATACTCATAGTACGAACCCGTTGCGTCGCTGCTGGTGGAAACCGCAACACAGGCATAGTACGGTGGACCATTGAACACATTTTGAGCGAGCAGCCAACGGTGGTTGAACTTGTCCCACTCGACAATAATGTCCCCGTCGTTATTGTTGAAGCAGACACCACCCAACGATTGCCACATCAGGTTGCCCTGAATTGGTCCTAGCTCCACGACACCCGTGGACTTGTTGTAAATCTGGTAGGCGACGTTGACCCACTCCACTACCTGAGTGTCGCCAACCGCTGCGTTAGTATCTGGAGGCTGGCACTCGCACGACTCGTTATTGTCCAGACCAAGCAAATTAAGTCCACTGGTGATGCTCGAGGGAGCGCCGGGAGAACTCTGCTCGACCGGATCAAATTCATAAGGCCCGCTGGAATGAGGATTGGTGCGACGGACGGAATGGGCCAGGTGAAACCTGTAATAGGGTTTAACAGGCAGGCTGGCGAGGTCGCGAAGCGGTGGCGAAACCGCAAATGCCACAGACTGGCTCGATCTGGGCTGCGGCGAAGAATCATCAGCCGCAACAACTGGCAAGCACAAAAGCAAGAGCAATCCTAGAAGCGCAGAGACGATGACAAGCGGACTGATGTATCCTCGGCGATTTTGCACTTTTGACTTCCTCCTGGGACTTTTATGGCGCGCCAAATCATAACTCGACGCGTCTACTATCGCTAGCGTTTTCGGGGTGAGGGGCTAGAAACCGGCTCCGTTCGCAGTTAATGCGCTTGCTGCACCATCTCTACCAGGACTTTTCTGGTTTCCGCCGGGCTGCTCACTTCTCGCAGGAAAGCAATGCGGGCGCCACGCATACCATCTGGCATTTTCAACCGCACATGAAAACCGAGACGGTCCACCGAAGTCATCGCCGCCTCCTGCGACTCAATGCCGGCAAATGCCCGAGCCAGCAGGACAAGCGCATCCTTGTGATCGGCATTCATGTGCTGCAGGATCTCGGATGCGGCATCAGCCAGAGGGTCGGGCTGCGCCAAGTCATACTCCGAGACAGCAACCCAGCCCATCACCCCGAAGCCGCCCACGTAATAAACGTCCACCACGTCCAGGCGGTAAAAAGAAAAATCTTCAAAATCCACCCAGTACTTGCTGTTGGCGTAACGCTTCAGGTACAACTCGCGCGCCTGTGCTACGTCCGGCTCCGGGATGGCCCTGACATTCCCGATTGCCGTGACCCTAGACGCGCCCAGTGGATCGCCACTGGCGTCAGGTTGCGTCACAAGTAGGCTGGCACGCGAATCCGCTCGCAGGTTTTGGGTATGCATGGCCATGGTGCTGACCAGGAAGATAGGACGTCCGTGCTGGTCCAACCCGTACGGCATCACTGAACCGAAGGGAAAGCCTGGCTGTTTGCGGGAGAGGGTCGAAAGGCTACCGATGCGACCCAAGTACACAAGGGTGCGCGCTCGCTCCGCGAACGAAGGTTCAGGGACTGCGGGTTGGTCACCCGCAGCGCCAGTGCCAGCATGCTTTCTACTTGATGGGGAAGGCATCGCTCTTCTGGCAGTTTAAGCAACCGGTGCGGGGTTGTACACAGTAACCGGTTCGCGATCCACCGGCCTTGCATCGCAGCACATCCCCATGTTGATACCGCTTACGTTATTGAACCCGCGTTCGGCCACAATGCCTGAATAAGCTCGCCGGCGACCGATATAATCGCGGCGCAGCACGTTCGCAACGGGTTCTGATGCTTTCATCAATCAATTTCTGGATGTACTTTGCCGGGCTCATCTATCTTGTCGCCGGAGTTTTAGTATTTCGAAAAGAGATGAGCGCGGCTCGCGGCTGGGACAAGCTTATCGCCTGGGGCCCTATCTTCATTGCTGTGTCACTCGCTGTATTCGCGCCCGAACATTTCGGCGGCCCAATGCGAGTCTCGGACATGATCCCGTCATGGATGCCGTGGCATTTGTTCTGGGCGTACTTTGTTGGCTGTGCGCTGTTCGCTGCAGCTGCCAGTCTTACGGCGAGGAAGTTCGTACGCTTATCATCCACACTACTAGGATTGATGTTCTTTCTATTTGTCTGCATGATGCATATCCCGAATGCGCTCGCGGATCCCAAAGATCGATTCGCGTGGGCCTACGCGCTAAGAGATCTCTCTTTTGCCGGAGGCGCATGGGCTCTCGCCGCACTATATAGCCGCGCCTCGTCCCCGCAACTATCCAAATGGATGATTGCATTTGGGCGCATCGTGATAGCGGTTGGTGCCATCTTTTTCGCCGTCCAATTTGTTCGGCATCCAGAGTCTGCGCCCGGCTTTCCTTTAGAAAAGCTGACGCCATCATGGATTCCCTTCCCGCGCGTATGGGGATACCTCACAGGAGCGATCCTACTGGCCGCTGGAATCGGCTTGGCCCTGAACAAGAAACCTCGGATGGCCGCAACCTCGATTGGCGCACTCATGACCGTCCTCACTCTGTTCCTGTATCTTCCTATCTGGATTCTCGCCCGCGGCGGAACAACGCCGGAGATCATGGAGGCGATAAATTACGTCTTTGACACCTTGCTTTACGCCGGAACAGCACTCGTCCTGGCATCGGCGATGCCGCGCGATTCTGATCGCGAGGAGAAGACGTAGCGGCGGCGTCCTTCTGGGATCGCGCTACTTCGGCGACGGCCACGTCCAGTTTCTGATCTCCGGCTTGTCAATTCCTTCCGAGTAGGCGTAATTGATGCTTTCAATGATCTGGCCCTTGAGCCATTCTTTCAGGTGCGCACCAGCACCCTGTAATCGCGGCACACGGTCGATCACATCGATGGCCAGGTGAAAGCGGTCTACCTCGTTCCGGATCGCGAGTTCCAGTGGAGTGTTGATGTTTCCGCGTTCCATATAGCCGTGCACGTGGATGTTCGCGTGGTTTGTGCGCCGATAGGTGAACTTATGAATCAGCCAGGGATATCCATGGAAGTTGAAGATTACCGGCGTGTCCTTGGTGAAAAGTGAGTCGAAGTCGCGGTCCGACAGACCATGCGGATGTTGCGACGCGGGCTGCAGCCGGTACAAGTCGACGACATTCACAAAGCGAATCTTCAGATCGGGCAGGTTCTCACGCAGAATCGCAACGGCGGCCAACGCTTCCTCGGTCAGGATGTCTCCTGCGCTGGCGATCACCACATCGGGTTCGCTTCCCGCGTCGTTGCTGGCCCAATCCCAAATGCCGATGCCTTTCGTGCAATGGGTGACTGCGTCGTTCATGTCCAGATAGACCAGATGGTTCTGCTTGTCGGAGACAATCACATTCGCATAGTCGACGCTGCGCAAGCAGTGGTCGGCGACGCTCAGCAGGCAGTTCGCATCGGGAGGAAGATAGATGCGCGTGAGGGCCGCGCTCTTGTTGCTGACGACGTCGAGGAAGCCGGGATCTTCGTGCGTAAACCCGTTGTGATCCTGCCGCCAGACCAAGGATGAGATCAGCAAGTTAAGCGACGAAATTGGGGCGCGCCAGGCAAGCTCCAGTTTGGATTTCTCCAGCCATTTTGCGTACTGGTTGTACATAGAGTCGATGATGTGCGCGAACGCCTCGTAGGTATTCAACAAGCCGTGGCGTCCGGTCAGCAGGTAGCCCTCGAGCCAGCCTTCCAGGGTGTGCTCGCTCAGCATCTCCATCACGCGGCCATCGGGAGCGATGTCGGTGCCGTCGGCGTCCTCCGGTTTAATCTCGGCCATCCACGTCTTCAAGCTTGCTTCGTACACATCCTGCAGCTTGTTTGACGCGTTCTCGTCTGGACTGAACATGCGGAAGCTGTGCATGTTGCGTCGCATGACGTCGCGCAGAAATTTGCCCAGATTTTCTGTCGGCGAGGCGGACTTCGTTCCCGGCTGATCGATGGGAACTTCGTATTCCCGGAAGTCGGGCATATCGAGTGCCTTGCGCAGCTTGCCACCGTTGGCATGAGGATTGGCGGTCATGCGGCGATCGCCACTGGGGGGTAATTCGCGCAATTCCTCTCTGAGCGTTCCGCGCTCATCGAAAAGTTCTTCCGGACGATAGCTTCGCAGCCACCGTTCCACGATCTGCAAATGCTCGGGATTGGTCTGCACATCCAGCACGGGTACCTGATGAGCGCGCCAGAAACCTTCCACTCTATGGCCGTCCACTTCCTTGGGCCCGGTCCAGCCTTTCGGCGAGCGCAGGATGATCATCGGCCAACGCGGGCGCTCAGGCTTGCCTGAGCTGCGTGCCTCCTGCTGAATCGACCGGATCTGCCGAACACAGTCTTCAACGGTTTGTGCCATCTGCTGATGCATCAACTCAGGATCGTCGCCCTCAACCACACGCGGCGTCCAGCCATATCCCTCAAACAAGGCTTCCAGCTCCTCCGGAGTAATGCGCGCGAGGATCGTGGGATTTGCGATCTTGTATCCGTTCAGATGAAGAATGGGCAACACCGCGCCATCACGAATCGGATTGAGGAATTTGTTCGAGTGCCAGGACGTCGCAAGCGGGCCAGTTTCTGACTCACCATCCCCAACCACCACGCTGACGATCAAGTCGGGGTTGTCGAACGCGGCTCCAAACGCGTGCGAAATGCTATAGCCCAGCTCGCCGCCTTCGTGAATCGATCCGGGAACCTCGGGCGTGCAGTGGCTGCCAAGCTGGCCAGGAAACGAGAAGGCGCGAAATAGATTCAACATTCCCCTCTCATCAAGACTTTTTTCCGGATAGATCTCCGAATAAGTGCCCTCGAGGTAGCAGTTGGAAAGCACCGCCGGCGCACCATGTCCCGGACCAGAGATATAAATCATGTCCAGGTCATACTTGCGGATCACTCGATTCAGATGCACCCAGGTGAAGGTCTGTCCGGGGTCAGAGCCCCAATGCCCAAGCAGCCGGTTCTTGAAATGTTCGGGACGAAGAGGTTCCTTCAACAGAGGATTGTCGCGCAGGTAAATCATGCCCGCACAGAGATAGTTGCAGGCACGCCAATAGGCGTCGATATTGTGGAGTTCATCGGCCCCTAGCGCCTGCTCGGTTAAAGTTTCGATCTGTCCGGTCTGAGCCCTGGATGTCACAAGCAACTCCTGCGCTGGTCAGCGATGGTTCTGGTTAGGATTCAGCGGACGCCGCTGGGTTTCGAGAAGCGACTCCAATTCATCGACTGAGTTCAAGAGTAGCAGTCTTCCGCTTCAGTATTGTTACAAACAGATTGCAGCAGGCGTTGCCTGCGGCCTCGTCGAGATGCGGTAGAGTGATGGAGCGCGAAGATCTTCACGTCGCAGAAAGCAGGTCTGCTTCATGTCTGAGCAATGCATTCTCGTAGTCAACACGGGATCTTCATCTCTGAAATTCGGTTTGTACGCGGAGCGGGACGGCGAAGAGAAGGTTCTGTTGGACGGACTGGCCGACGGCATCGGTCAGAGTAGTGGCACGCTGGAGGTGAAGGACGGCGCGGGCAAGACGCTCCGCTCAGAGAACCTTGGCTTCGCCTCGCGACACGATGCGCTGAGCCACGCGGCTCGCTGGCTGGATGAGCTCTCACCAGGCAAGCCGTACGCCATTGGGCATCGGGTGGTGCACGGCGGACCTCGGCTGGTGCAGCATCAGCGAATCACTCCGGCTGTAGTCGCGGAGTTGCAGGCTTGTGTTCACTTTGCGCCCCTGCATATTCCCATGGCAATTCAGCTCATTTCGGAGGCGGAGCAGAGTTACCCCGACGTACCTGAGTTTGCCTGCTTTGATACTGCCTTTCACTGCACTATGCCGGAGACGGCGGCAAGATTCCCTCTCGCTCGAAAGTTATTCGACGAAGGCATCCGGCGGTACGGATTTCACGGCCTGTCGTACGAATCCATTGTTCATCAACTCGGAGACAAACTTCCCAGCCGTACCGTCATGGCTCACCTCGGCAGCGGCGCCAGCCTGGCGGCCGTAAAGGATCGACGGTCGATCGACACGAGTATGGGATTGACGCCTACCGGAGGTATCCCGATGGCAACCAGGACTGGTGATCTCGATCCCGGAGTACTCCTGTATCTGCAGCGTGCGAAGCGGATGGATGCCGACTCTCTGGAAACGCTCTTGAACCGTGATGCCGGCCTGGCGGCGCTTTCTGGAGGAACAGGCGACATGCGCCAGCTCCAAACCGCCGCCGACAAAGGAGACAAAGACGCGCAGTTCGCGATTGAAGTGTTTTGCCTGTCGATTCGCAAAGTAGTTGCAGCTTACGCCGCGGTACTCGGCGGACTCGATATGCTGATCTTCGCCGGAGGCATCGGCGAACACAGCGCCCAAGTGCGCAGCGGGGTTTGCGAGGGGTTGCGTTTCCTCGGCATTCTCATCGACGAGCAGAGAAACGAATCGAACCAGGGAACAGTATCGGACAGCAGCAGCGCGGTCGGAGTATCTATTGTCACCAGCCAGGAGGACCGGCAGATCGCGCGTCACTGTCGCGCAATGATGAGGAACAGTTGAGCCCATTCACTCCTCGCGCAGCAGTCGCAAAGGACCGATAGCCAAGTCCCCCGCACCGCGACCCGCAACTCTCATAAGCTGTCAAAAGCAAACACCGGGCCAATGGGCAAAACCTCGCCTGGCTTCGCCTGCACCACCAATACCGCCCGACGCCCGATCTGTCGAGGACCCTCTCGCTTTGGGGACTACGGGTTCTCGCTGAGTCTTAGTGTGTTCCGCCTGACACATAGTGTTCCGCCTGACACAAGGCCCTCCGCTTCGCCTCTGCTAACTCCCTTGTTTACCTAGGCTCGACCGTGGTGACCCTCGTGCATCTTCCCATCGCGCAAGCGGTTGCGAGGGTAACAGGATGCGAAGCACGCGGCACCACACCGATCAAGCCAAGCTGATGTTCGCAATCTTCTTCATGTTGAGCTTTCCGGCATACGCGCAGGTTGAGGACAAGCGCCTTTTGCTGGTAAGCCTTCCCGATCACGAGTTGGCCCTCGTCGAGAACGGCCAGGTGAAGAAAGTCTACCCAGTAGCGGTCGGCAAGGAGAGCACGCCCAGCCCCACGGGCACATTCCACATTGTCGCTCGTGTAGTCGATCCCACCTATTACCACGAAGGAAAGGTGATCGTTCCCGGGCCGCACAACCCGCTCGGCACGCGCTGGATGGGTCTTGATCTCAAGGGCTATGGCATTCACGGAACAAATGCGCCGCAGTCGATCGGGAAGTCAGCGTCGCACGGGTGCATTCGCATGGCGAAACATGACCTCGAAGAACTCTTCTCGATGGTGAAGGCCGGTGACGCGGTAGAAATCCGCGGCCAGCGTGACGCGCAGACCGCTGCGGTCTTTGGATCAGGATCGGATGCCGCTTCGCCGGCTGCGGAGAGTGTAGTGGCACAGAACGCGCCGGTCTCGGTAAGCGAGCCGGTTGGACAGTAACAGAGTTGGGGTTCGGAGGTGAGTTGTGCAGGGCATCGCAACAGCATTGGTCACCCTTGGAGGTCTGGTTCTCTCGATCTCCTGCGCGGTGCTTCTGGAGGAACTGTTTCTCGGCGGGTTGTTCCGGCTGTTCTTCGCTCCGCGGCCGGTAGCCGGGCAGAAACGTGGTTCGGGGCGAGTGAGGTAAGGAGGAAGGACATGCTTACGTTCAAGTATTTGCTGATGGCGATTGGTGTGGGCTTGTTGATCGCGGGAATTTCGATTCTCGCGTACGACTTGTGGCTGATGATCCAGTACAGGCGCGCCAGGGCGAGGGGCGTGGAAGGTGAGACGGCGCCGGAACCGCTTCGCTGGCGCATGACCGTGGCTCTGGTCGCGCTGGCGTGGGCACCGATGCTGATTGCGTTGAGCTTCGTCGTGGTTCCCAGCGGCATGGCCGGCGTCAGAATCAGTGAGACGCGCGGCACCGAGCCGGGGACATTCTATTCGGGCGCGCATTTGGTTGCGCCTCTGATGGAGCAGGTGCAACTGTTCGACCTGCGCGACAAACTCTTCACCACCGGCATGGTCGAAGATGGCAAAAAGCTAGAGCCGGGCACCAAGCCCGACATCCTCAGCGTGCAGTCCAAGGAAGGACTAAGCATTGGGCTGTCCATCACGGTGCGTTACCGGCTCGATCCGCGGCGGCTCGACTACGTGCAATCGCATCTGCCGCAGCCAGTGGAGACGGAAATTGTTCCGGCGGTGGTAGCCAGCGCGTGGCGTGAACTTGCGCCGGGCTATACCGTGCGTGAGATCTTCAGCTCGCGCCGCGAGGAAGTGCGGCAGCGCGCAGCCGAAACCATCACCAGGAAGCTCGGTGCCGATGGCCTGATCGTGAAAGAAGTCATGCTGCGCGACATCCAACTTCCCGCGGAGTACGCGAAGGGACTTGAGGAACTTCTGCTGAAGGAGCAGCAGGACGACCAGCTCAACATACAGACGGACATCCAGCAAAAGCAGGTTCGTATCGCCGAATTGCAGGCGCAGGCGGACAAGGTACAGAAGGTAACGGCCGCCGAAGGTGAAGCTCAATCGAAGGTAGTGGAAGCCAAAGGCGAATCCGATGCGATGCAGTACACGCTTCCGCTGAAGGAGAAGCAGATTGAGCAGTCGAAGTTGGAAGCGGAAGCGCGCAAAGAGGCGACTATTCAGAATGCCGAAGCCGCGGCCCAGGCCAAAGTGATCGACAGCAAAGCTGAAGTGCAGCGGCGCGACATGCTGGCCGATGCCGAAGCCAAGCGGATTCGCGTGACCGCAGCAGCGGATGCCGAGCGCATGAGTAGCGAAGCCGCGGTGCTGAAAGAGGCCCCGCTGCTGATTAACAAAATCGTCGCCGAGAAGCTGTCGGACAAGATCCAGGTGATGATGGTTCCGGCCGATGGCAAGTACTTTTTTGCCAGCGATGTGTTCCGTGGATTAGGAGCCAGGCCGGGATTTCCTCCGGACGCCGACGATCCCGATCCTGCGCGAGGCCAGTCGCGCTAGGGCAAGTGGTGCCGGCCGTGGTTCACAATGCCGTATTCGATCACCCAGCCGCAGCGATCCTTGCCAACCATCGCTGCGGCTGGAACTCAATTCTCTTCTCTCCACCGGCGGATGCGGCGCGGAATCGCCACACAAAGCGGGAGCCAGTCATGTGACCACGGGAATATAATTCGCCACAGCGGATGACCTCTCTTAATCGGATGCTGGCATGGAGTATCGCGCTGTTGCTGTCGCTTCCCTCGGCCTTCGCGTTGAATACCTGGGACGCGCCCTCCGCCGATCTCGCCAGACAGATTGCCGCTCTCACTGGTCCCGGTACCATCACCCTGCTGGTCGCCAACCGTTCTTCAATCGCAAGTGACGATGTTCCCATAATTCGACGCGCGCTCGAGCGCGAGCTACGCTCTGCTGGAGTCCTCGTACGCGCCAAAGACGCCGACTCCGACGTGCTTGTCACCTTGTCGCAGAACACGCAGGGCCTGCTGTGGGTCGCCGAGGTGCAAGAAGGCTCGGAGACGCGGGTCGCGATGCTGCCGCTTCCTGGTCCGACCGCCAGTGGCGCGGCGAGTGCGCAACCGCCGATCACCCTGCGGGCAAATTTACTCTGTGAACAAAATGACCCGATTCTCGATGTCGCGGTTCTCGGCACGGGAAACGACCAGCATATGATCGTGCTCGATCCGGCGCACATCAAGGCCTACCTCTCGACGGCTGGCATCTGGCAGCTGGTGCAAATCTACGATATCCAGCACTCCCAACCCTTCCCGCGCGATCTGCGCGGACGCATTGTTCCGGCGACGGATCATCTCTTCGACGCTTACCTCCCGGGCATTGCGTGCACCGCTGCAAAAACTGGCGAAGGTTGGACCATGACGGTATCGTGCAGCGATAGCGACGATCCCTGGCCGCTTGGGTCGCAAAAAGCGTTCTACAACTCGACCCGGAATTTCTTCAGCGGCGTGGTGGTGCCGGGCTTCGGACCGAAACTGCCTCCGTTCTACTCGGCGGCGGAACTTGTACGGACAGGTGGTACGGCATTCCTGTTCGCCGACGCGAACGGCGCGGTCCATCTTCTGGAGGGTGGCTCGCACAAGGTCGTGACCGGTGCGCACGATTGGGGCAGTGACATTGCCGCAGTGCGCTCAGAATGCGGCTCAGGAATGCAGGTGATCGCTTCGGCGGCGGGAGCGCCAGTTGCCGATTCGGTACGCGCTTACGAGATTTCAGGACATGAGGCAATAACGGCGAGCGCGCCATTGAATTTCGATGGCGCTATCACTGCAATATGGACAGGCAGCGATAAGCCCTCCGCAACGGTTGTGGTACGGAAACCGCAGGAATCGCGTTATGAAGCTTACAGTGTCACGGTGGCTTGTAGTCATTAGCCTGTTATTCGCGTCGGCTCTGACGACGGCGGCGCGAACCCGCCCGCGCTACGGCGGAACCTTGCACGTCGAGACCCGCACAGATCCGCTCAAGTCGCCAGATGGTATTGCCCGCAAGCTCCTCTTTGACACATTGACACAGGTGTCCGCCAACGGAGAGCTGCTGCCTGCGCTGGCTGTGAGTTGGGAGTCGCAAAGTGCGAACCATCGCTGGCAATTTCGTCTGCGCAGCGGAGTTCACTTCCACGACGGCTCGCCACTGACTGCTGAGGCAGCAGTTCAATCGCTTTCTGCATCTTGCAAGCATTGCGCATGGCATGTGCGAGCGGTAGGTGATTCAGTGATCTTTACCGGCGATGCGCCAATGCCGGAGTTGCCTGCCGAGATGGCGCGCAGCGCCTATGCCATCGCACGTCAGGATGACAATGGTAATCCAGATGGGACCGGGCCTTTCCGGTTCGTTGCCAACTCAAACGGAATCCTGTTTCTTTCGGCGAATGACGATTCGTGGCAAGGAAGACCCTTCGTGGATACGGTCGAAATCTATGGAAACCGGACGGTGCGCGAGCAGTGGTTGGATTTCAGCGTCGGCAAAGCGGACCTGGTTGAGGTGCCGCCCGAGTTGTTGCGGCAGGCGCAGCAGGACCGCATGCCGCTGGCCGTAGCCGCGCGCCCCTCCGATCTGCTGGCAATTTCCGTCTCGCCGGAGCAAATCGCCGACGAACATTTGCGAGAGTCCATCGCCCTGGCGCTGGATCGCACCGCGCTGTTCAATGTGATCTTCCAGAAGCAGGGTGAGGTCACGGCAAGTCTGCTGCCCAACGCGCTCAGCGGATATGCGTTCCTCTTCCCTTCCCCCGCCAATCTCAGCCGCTCGCGCGAGCTGCGAGGAACGCAGTCCATTCCGATGCACCTCAGCGTCGACAGTTCGAGCGCGGTGTTGCAATTGGTGGCGGAGCGTCTGGCGCTGAATCTTCGCGACGCCGGCTGGAATGTGCGAGTGGCTTCGCAAGCTGCCAATCCCAATGCCGAACTGGCGCTGCAACTGGTGCATATGGAGGCAGCCGAAGCAACCTCAGCGTTGGGGGAGACGCTCGAGGATTTCGGCGCCAGGGCGCGTGATGAAGGCTCCGACCCAGCAACTCTTTATCGCTCCGAGCACAGCTTTCTACAGTCTCATACCGTGATTCCACTGCTCTACCTGCCACGCGCGTACGGCGTCAACGTTCGTGTGCAGAACCTCGTTCTGGCTCCTGATGGCACACCGTTGCTTGCCAATGTTTCATTGGAGGACGCCAAGTGAGCCTCCGCCAGAGACTACTGCTGGTTTTCTCGCTGACGGTGGTGTTGTCGGTTGCAGCGGTAGCGTGGATCGTGTCCCTGCGCACGCGACAGGCTTTTGCGGAAGCCAACCAGAAGCACACCGTGGCATTGGTCGATCAGTTCCGGCGCGATTTTGACGAACAAGCGGAAGATGTGGCGGCACGGGTTGATCATGTGGCGGGGAGCGATCGCCTAGTTCGGATTGCTTTCGATCTGACACAAACAGGAGGCGATCCGTCACCATACCTGAGCGAAGCGGCGGTTCTCGCCGGCGACCATCAGTTGGATTTTCTCGAGATCATCTCGGCAGACGGCAGCATCGTCTCATCGGCGCAGTGGCCGGCGCGCTTCGGTTACAGGGAGGATCTGCACTCCATCGGGAATCAGCCGACCTTGAAGAGAGAAGAATTGCCTGACGGCAGCAGCGAAATCGGGCTGTTCGCGTTGCGAACGGTTCGAGGCGCCGAGCCTAAGCTGTATGTGCTCGGAGGCAAGAGACTCGATCGCGGCTTCCTCGCCAATCTGTCGGCCCCCGCCGACACCCAGGTGCTTCTTTACCCTGTGCTCACATCGACGTTTAATCCCCATGCCCTGATCAGCACGGTTGGCGAACTTCCGCAGGCTGCGCAATACAAATCGCTGGTTGAGAGCGCGCGCTCTTCGGGACAGGAAGTGCGCTCGACCATCTATGTCACCGATCGGCGTGAGGATAGCGTTGACGCAACGGCAATGCCGCTGAAGGCTCCCGACGGCTCCGTCCTCGCTGTGCTGGTGGTGGCGAACTCTCGTCGAGGTCTGGTGGAGTTGCAGCAGCACATTCGCGCGATTGGCTATGGCGTAGCAGGGGTGAGCATTCTGTTGGCGATCGCGGCAAGCCTGTGGATCACGTCGCGCATCTCGCACCCGATTGAGCAGCTGGCTGCAGCCGCGACGGAAGTGGCCGCGGGCAACTGGGACACGCAGGTCGAAATCTCCTCCAGCGACGAGGTTGGCGCGCTGGCCCGGAGTTTCAACCACATGACGCAACAGCTATCGGAGCAGCGGGAGCGGCTGGTACAGAGCGAGCGCGTCGCTGCCTGGCGGGAGCTGGCCCGACGTCTGGCGCATGAGTTGAAGAACCCCTTGTTTCCTCTGCAACTGACTGTGGAGAATCTGATCAAGGCGCGCAATTTGTCTCCGGCGGAATTCGATGAGATCTTCCGCGAGAGCACGGGAACATTGACGGCTGAGATTGCCAACCTGAAGAACGTCATTGCCCGGTTCAGCGATTTCTCGAAGATGCCGAAGCCCCAGCTGCAACAGGTGAACATGGTGGAAGTGCTGCGCAAAGTGGCGACACTGTATGAGCCTGTCCTGGCGCGGCATCATCCCCCCATCGACTTCGACGTTCAGCTTGATATCGAGGCCCGGACAGTCTCGGCCGATCCAGATCTACTGCATCGGGCGTTGTCGAATCTCGTCCTGAATGCAATGGACGCTATGCCAAATGGAGGCACTCTGACGATGGAACTTGGAAGCAGGGGCGATTCGATTGAGATCAGAGTTTCCGACACAGGAAGCGGGATGACACCGGAAGAATGCGATCGTTTATTCACGCCGTACTACACCACCAAGCAGCATGGCACTGGACTGGGGCTCGCCATCGTGCAGTCGGTGGTGAGCCATCACCATGGCACGATTCGAGTTGAAAGCAAGCCGGGCCACGGCTCGACCTTTGTTGTCGACCTGCCATCGCTTGCGGCACGGGTGGCTAGCGCGTGAGCACCAAGGCGGACATCCTAATCGTCGACGACGAGGCCAACACCCTAGCTTCGCTGTCGCGCGCCTTCAGGCTGGCGGGTCACGAGGCGACGGTCTGTGACAATGCGGCCCGGGCGCTTGAGCTGGCCAAGGGCCGCTCCTTCGATCTGATCCTTTCCGACGTGGTGATGCCCGCCCGCGACGGACTTGCCCTGCTGGAAGATCTCCGCGGCAACGGTGTCACCACTCCAGTGGTCATGATGTCAGGACAGGCGCACATCGAGATGGCGGTACGCGCGACGCGCCTGGGAGCCCTTGATTTCCTGGAGAAGCCAATCTCCACCGACAAACTTCTGTTGACCGTGGAGAACGCCCTCAAGCTGAAGCGCCTGGAGAACGAAAATCGCGACCTGCGACGGCGCATTGGCAAACATCAGATCGTCTGGACCGGCGACGCCATGCGCCGCGTGATGACCCAACTGGAGCGGGTCGCCGCTAGCGAGACCCGCATCTGCATCTACGGCGAAACCGGTACGGGAAAGGAATTGGCGGCGCGAACTCTGCATGAAAAGAGTCCGCGTGCCAACGGCCCATTCGTCACGCTGAACTGTGCGGCCGTGCCTCCGGAGCTGATTGAGTCGGAACTCTTTGGTCACGAAAAGGGCGCGTTTACCGGGGCGGTGCAGCGGCATATCGGCAAGTTCGAGCAGGCGCATCGCGGAGCACTGCTGCTCGACGAGATCGGCGATATGCCGCTCAGCATGCAGGCCAAGCTGCTGCGGGTTTTGGAAGAAGGTGAGGTGGAAAGGATCGGGGGCGTCAAACCTGTCATTGTCGATGTCCGTGTGCTGGTGGCCACACATCGCGATTTGGCCGAACTGGTGGAACAGGAGAAATTTCGCCAGGACCTTTACCACCGCATCGTCGTATTCCCCATCACACTGCCACCGTTACGACAGCGGATGGATGACATTCCCCAGTTAATCGAGCACTTCGCAGCGCAGGTGTGCGCGCAAAATGGTTGGAAGCCCGTTCCATTCGCCACCGACGCGATTGATGCCTTACAGGCCTATGCGTGGCCGGGAAATGTGCGGGAGCTACGTAACATTGTGGAGCGGCTTCTTTTGCTGGCCACGTCGGGGACGGTCGACGCTGCAACTGTAAAACTTGCTCTGCCCCAGGCTAAGGACTCGGCCGAATCTATCTCATCGCTGGAACATCGAGGTTTGCTCTCTGAGCAGGTTGCCGCATGCGAACGCAAAGCCATCCTGGCGGAATTACAGCGGCAGCAGCATCACATCACCAACACGGCCAAGGCGCTTGGACTTGAGCGCAGTCATCTCTACAAAAAATGCCAGCAGTTGGGGATCGATTTGCGGTCAGCGCGGGATGCGACCCGCAGCTGACCTGTAGCCGGCGTTCGTTCTGGTGAGTTTTGACCGCAGGTTTGGGCCGGGCGCCGGCGACTAACTATGCCCGCTCGGGCACTTGTCACCGCTCAGGCGGTGTGCCCTGATTCGGCGGCCACTCTTAAGCGTGATGTAGAGGTCTTTGCCCTTTTCAATGACTGAGACCACCTGACCACCGCTGTCGAGCAGGTCGTGGGCCTCGCTAGCGTCCGTGGTGGTAATCTCGCCGCAGTAGGTCACCGAGTCTCGCACTGCAAAATCCACGGTGAACTCTCGTACCAGGAACCAGCGGCCGTTCTGAACCACGCGCTTGTCCGAACGCAAATCGGCCAAAGTACCGGTCTTGGCTTGATCGGCTGGTTGTGCTGGTGTTTGTCCTGGAAGGCGTGACGATAAGAGCACGAAGACGAGCAACAGCAGAGCGAGAATCCGGCTCAGCCTGACTCGCCCGCGTGCGGTCGGGATTTCATCTTCCGTCATCGAGACGCCTCTATTCTACTCATAGGACGCCCCCGCTGATTTATGGAAACATTAATTTAATGTTGTCTAAAATTTATGCTGCCGAACACGATGGATTTCCGCCGGCGCCTCCCTGGCAGATAACTTCGCCGATGGATCAATCCCAGTGTTGCAGCACCCCCTCTTCACGTCGCCGGCGGCTTGCCGATGCGAGCGGCGCCATCGCCGTTCCACTTCGCTTTCAAGGGTGAACAAATCGTACTGATCATCATCGGTGAAGTCACACTCGTCATTGAAGAAAAACATCCAATCATCTCAGTTCTCTAGCCCTGTGCGCGACTCCCTTGTTGCAAACGTCCCAAGCTTTAAAGACAAAGAGCCTCATGGCTACCAGCACCCCTAGTCAACCCTCGAAGCGGGCTCTTCCAAACACCAGGACACTATACTAAGGCAGCCTGCGAGATGCGCTGTCATGCACGCAAAAGCCCGGGCCATCAACAGACGCTCCCGTACGAGCGCCGTCCCAATCTGGCATCGCTAGGCTCGGCGGTCGCCCGTTCTTACTTCTCGATCAGGCAGTACTCACCAATCTTCTTATCGGTAGCCGGATCCGCCCCCGACGGATAGAGATCGACGTTCTGGCAATCGTACATCCCCCAGTTCTTGGGGAGTCGAACCATCACGTAGGTTCCGGCCTCGAGAGCCTTACAGGCTTCCGCATCCTTGTTGCAGTTCAGTTGCACGGACGCTTTTGCCTGACCCTGCGATGCACCTAGCGTGATTGTAACGATGACCACGCCGTTGGTGATGTCGCTCTTCTTGACCGTAATCGTCGACTTGTCCTGCGCCACGAGTTGGACAGCAACCAACAGGACGAGGAGAATGATGGCTTTTTTCATGAGCGTAAGCCTCCTCACTTGAAAACCCTGTTCAGGCAGCCTTTGGAGTGGGTGTTCTTAAACAGCGGCTTCGCTGCTGAAGATCACTCTCGCTGCCGAGCCTGCCGACAAATCAATGATCCTCCAGAGAATGCAGATTGTCTGTGATCCATAACCCATAGAAGAGTGTTGAGTGAGCGGGTGTCCAATGCGAAATGGGCCGCCCAATTGCCCATTCCCAAAATGGTAATATTTTGGGCTTGAGCCTGCCCTCGCGGACGCTCCGTCGTTGCTAAGCGACCGTGTGTCAGCGCGTCTTATTTCGATTTAGGTAAACGCAGAGGAGGAAAGAGTATGGCAAATGTGAAGGATGGAACTGGAAGTAATGACGCCAAAGCTTCGGGAGTCGATATGAAGTTCGAGATCGTGGTCATTCCCGTCTCCGACGTCGACCGCGCGAAGGAGTTCTACGGGAGGCTCGGGTGGCGGCTTGACGCCGACTACGACAACGGCAGCGACTTCAGGGTGATTCAGTTCACGCCGCCTGGCTCGGGATGCTCGGTCATCTTCGGCAAGAACGTGACCGCGGCGGCGCCCGGTTCCGCCCAGGGCCTGTACTTGATCGTGTCCGACATCGCGGCTGCGCGCGACGAACTGCTTGGTCGCGGCGTCAAGATCAGCGAAGCGTTCCACGATGCCAACGGCGTGTATGCAGGCCCGGACGAGCCCTATCTGTTTGGGCGGCTCCGGGTCGAAGGTCCGGATCCCGAGCATCGCAGCTACCGGTCGTTCGCCTCGTTCCGCGATCCCGACGGCAACGGCTGGCTGCTGCAGGAGATCACGACGCGGCTGCCCGGACGTGTCGCCGGTGACACGACGTACGCGTCGGCTGGCGACCTGGCGAGCGCGCTTCGGCGTGCGGAAGCCGCCCACGGCCAGCATGAGAAGCGCATCGGCAAGAGAGATGAAACCTGGCCCGACTGGTACGCGGCGTACATGGTGGCGGAGCAGGCCGGCAAAGAGTTGCCCCAATGAACTGTTACGACGTGATCGTCATCGGCAGCGACGCGCCGGAGTAGAGGGGCGTCGAGGCTCTCGATCACGGATTCTTGGAGGAATCATGAGCAACGCAGCAGCCACCTTCCCTGTCCAGCGCCAACCGGAACTCCTCGGGCAAACGGTCGTCGTAATCGGCGGTAGCGCCGGCATCGGGCTCGAAACGGCACGACGAGCACGCGCCGAGGGAGCCGATGTGATCCTCACCGCGCGCGACCCGGATCGGCTGCGCCGCGTCGGCCTCGAGCTCGGGGCCAGTGTTACCGCCTTCGACGCCACCAACTTCGACCAGCTCGGGAAGTTCTTCAACGAGATCCCCAAGCCGATCGACCACGTTCTGGTCACGGGCCCGGGTCCCTACTATGCGCCGCTGGCGGAGTTCGACTTCGAAGCGGCACGTCGCGACCTGGAGGCCCACATCTTGCTGCCGCTGCAGGTTGCCCGCAACGCCGCGAGCAAAGTTCGCCCAGGAGGGACCCTGCTCTTCATGGGCGGCACCGGTGGCCGTAGCACGGCGCCGGGACTGGTGTTGATCTCGGCTCTCACGGCCGCGCTTCCCGCCATGACGAAGAACCTCGCGCTCGAGCTCGCGCCCGTCCGAGTCAACCTCATCGCCGCCGGCTTCGTA
>Ga0181523_10001450_pt1 | contig 25147 bp, 24 predicted proteins | sample PEATcosm2014_Bin_43_FD_119752 | JGI IMG/M metagenome (GOLD analysis project Ga0181523, IMG submission 119752) | Peatland microbial communities from MTU Mesocosm Facility, Houghton, MI, USA - PEATcosm2014_Bin05_30_metaG | ecosystem: Environmental > Terrestrial > Soil > Wetlands > Peat | place... | reverse complement strand
TTCGGCTTCGTCCATGTAGTGCGTCGTGAGGATGACCGTGGAACCTCCCGCGCACAGCGATTTCACGAGCTCCCACGCGCTGCGGCGCGCCGAAGGGTCAAATCCCGTTGTCGGCTCGTCGAGAAAGATGACCTCGGGGTGACCGATGATTCCGAGACCAAGATCCAACCGACGCTGCTGTCCCCCCGAAAGCGTCTTTACGCGCGCGTCTGCCTTTTCGCTGAGGCCGACGAGTTCGATGACTTCGCTGACATCACGGGGATGGGGGTAGTAGCCGGCGTTGCGTGTAAGAACCTCGCGTACGGACAACAACGGCTCGACTGCGAGCTCTTGCAAGACGATCCCGAGCCGCTTGCGCATTTCGGGGTTGCGCTTTGCGGGGTCGTAGCCGAGGACCTCCACGCTTCCGCCGTCGCGAGCGCGCATGCCTTCGAGAATCTCAACGGTCGTCGTCTTCCCGGCACCGTTTGGCCCAAGAAGTGCAAAGACCTCGCCCCGCTCGACGGAAAAGCTCACGCCGGCGACGGCCGGATTCGTTCCGTAGTGTTTCTTGAGGTCCTTTACGCTGACGGCAGGCACAATTCGCCGAGGCTAGCGCGTCGTAGAATTGGCACTTGGATCGCTCATTAGACTTCCGTGCTGTGCGAATTGCCGTCGGTGCGGACCATGCGGGCTTTGTACTCAAAGAGAGCCTCATCGCACACCTCATCGAATCCGGCCACACGGTGGTCGATTTGGGTACCCACGGCGAAGCGCCGGTCGACTACCCGGATTTCGGCGCAGCCGTCGGGCGCAGCGTTGTCGCGGCCGAAGTGGACGTCGGGCTTTGTTGTTGCGGGACCGGGATAGGGATTTCTATCGCAGCGAATAAGGTGGTCGGGGTGCGGGCCGGTGCGGTTCACGACGTGAGCTCGGCTCGTCTCGCCCGCCAGCACAACGATGCAAACGTCATTTGCTTTGGTGCGCGCCTCATCGGGCCAGTCGTCGCGAAAGACGCACTCGATGCGTTCTTGGAGGCGAAGTTTGAGGGTGGTCGCCACATCGCGCGCATCGAGAAGATTTCCCGACTTGAAGAGGCGAGATGATGGGAAAAGGCGCCGATCCTCTTTCATCTGATCCCGAGGTGGCTCGGATCCTGCGTGCAGAGCTTGAGCGCCAGCGCACGACGATCCAGCTCATCGCTTCGGAGAACTTCACCTCGAGAGCAGTCCTCGCGGCAACGGCGTCGGTGCTCACGAACAAGTACTCAGAGGGCTATCCCGGGCGCAGATATTACGGTGGCAACACCTTTGCCGACGAAGTAGAAGACCTCGCGCGCAGTCGGGCAACGAAGCTGTTTTCCGCCGATCACGCGAACGTGCAGCCGCACGCAGGCGCTCCAGCGAATCTTGCGGTGTACCTCGCCTGCGTCGAGCCGGGCGAGACCATTCTCGCCATGCGTCTCGACCAAGGTGGTCACCTAACCCACGGCTCACCGGTGTCTATTACCGGCAAGACCTATCGCTTTGTCTCCTATGGGGTCACGCCCGAGGCTCCAGATGGCTCAGGCGAGCGCATCGACCTCGACATGGTCCGGGACCTTGCGCAGCGCGAGCGACCCCGCCTCATCGTCGCGGGAACGACGGCCTATACCCGCATCATCGATCCGGCGCCGTTCCGTGAGATCGCCGATGAGGTGGGAGCGCTCTTCATGTTCGACGCCGCGCACCCCGCTGGGCTCATTGCCGGCGGTGTGCATCCAAGTCCCGTGGGCGTTGCTGACGTCGTCACCCTTACGACTCACAAGACGCTACGCGGACCGCGCGGCGGAGCGATCCTTTGCAACGAAGATCACGCCCGTGCCATTGACGCGGCGGTCTTCCCGGGGCTCCAAGGCGGTCCTTTGGAGCATGTCATCGCGGCCAAAGCCGTCGCGTTTCGCGAAGCGATGCAGCCGGAGTTCAAGACCTATGCGGCAAAGGTCTTGACGAATGCCGCGGCGCTCGCTACAGAGCTCGCTGCACAAGGTTTTCGCCTCGTCGCAGGCGGGACCGAGAATCATCAGGTCATCATCGATCTGCGCTCTTTTGATCCAGACCTCACGGGCAAGGTGGCCCAAGAAGCACTCGACCGGGCGGGAATCACGTGCAACCGCAACCAGATCCCGAATGACCCGCGAAGCCCATTCATAACGAGCGGGCTGCGCCTCGGTTCGGCCGCGGAAACAACAGCCGGTATGGGAGGAAAGGAAATGGCCGTCATCGGCAAGCTCATCGCGCGCGTCCTGCGTGGGCGAGACGACGACAAGGCGCTGTCCGAAGTGCGCGACGAAGTGCGGACGTTGTGCATGAACTTCGATCCCTACCCGGGCGAGCAAGGATTCGATCTCGATCAAGCAGTCGCGCTCGGTCGCTGAGAGCGGCGGGCGACGTGGGGATCTACGGCGACTACCTCGTCGCTTTTGCAATCGCCGCTTTAGCGACCTACGTGCTCGTGTTTCCCGTTCGACGCCTAGCGCTTCGCATCGGGGCAGTCGATTATCCGGGCGAGGATCGAGTGCATGCGGTTCCGACCGCGACTGTCGGCGGTGCGGCGATGTTCATCGCTTTCGTCCTCACCATGGCGATTGCTTCGCGCTTTTCAGCTTTCGCCCCGATCTTCAACTCTTCTGAAGCTATCGGCATCGTCCTTGGAGGGTTCGTCATTTTCCTCGTCGGGCTCGTCGACGATGTCCGCAATATCTCGGCTCCTGCAAAAGTAGCCGGACAGGTTCTGGCCGCGATGGTGCTCGTCTTCGCGGGCGTGACGATGTACTACTTCAAGATCCCCTTCGTCGCGGGGATCATCGTGTTGCTACCTTCGATCCTTCCGCTCGTTACTGCGGTTTGGGTCGTCGGGATGGCGAATGCCGTGAACTTGATCGATGGCTTGGATGGGCTTGCGGCTGGGATCGTCGCCATCGCGTCGGGAACACTTTGCATCTACGGGCTTCGTCTCATCGTTCTTGGCAACCTCACGCCGGACAACATCGGCCCGCTTGTTGCTGCCATCGCCTGTGGTGTGTGCATCGGATTCCTTCCGCATAACTTCCATCCGGCGCGGGTCTTCATGGGAGATGGTGGAGCGCTCTTCTTGGGGCTCCTCATGGCCGCGACCACGATGGTGATCGGCGGGCGGATCGCGACGCCCACCGGACCGGCGGACGTCGCGGGGTCGACCTTTTTCCGCTTCGCGCCGCTGTTCATCCCCTTTTTCATCCTTGGCGTTCCGATCCTCGACACGGCGTTCGCGATTGTGCGTCGCACGTTTCACCGAACGAGCGTCGCCGAACGCGATCTTGGGCACCTTCACCACCGTCTCGTGCGTCTCGGTCATGGCCACACGCGTGCCGTGCTCATTTTGTGGAGCTGGACCGCGGTGTTGTGCGTCTTCGTGTTGCTGCCGACGTTCAGCCCGAGGACGAACGTCTATGTGCCCGTTGGCCTCGCGATCTTGGGCGTCGGGCTCTACACCGTCTTCCTTCCGGGCAGACGAAGCGGTGCGGAAAAGCCCCTCGTCCAACGTGGGGATGTGCCGGCCTCGGCGCTTTCCGCTCCACAGGGATCCGCGGCCGTCGGCTCCCATCCGATCACCGTTACCTTGAGTGCCTCAGTCGGCGTTGCCGTCGCGGGCGAGCCGGACCTGACGTCGCCCCGTAAGCGTCGCCGAGGACGGCGCGCGGCGCGCCTCATGCGCAAGAGAACGTCACGTAGGCGTCCAGATTCCCAGGTCGGAAGCGATATCGATGGTCCCACACCTCAGGTTGCCCGGCCGAACGACGAGATGCGAGGATAGGTGAGCGAAGGCGATGAACAGGGGCCGAACTGGACGCAGCTCATTGGGGTCGGCTTGGCGGCAGCACTATGCGTTGCAGTTGGCGTCGGTGGAGGCTATGCAATCTCCGTGTCGACCGGCACAGGAGCAGGCGTCACGTTTGCAGGACTGGGGCTTGGGATCGTCGCCGCGGTAGCGGCGACCTACGTCAAGATCAAGAGGTATCTCTAGAACCTTGAGCGAATTCGGCTGGGCATCCTTCGGGTCTGGCTGCATGTTTCGCCACTGAGATGAGAAATGGACCGACTCGCCGCACTTTTTGAGCAACTTTCACTCCCTGAGATCGCGCGCCTATTACGCCGAACGGCATTTTCGGCCATTGGCGTCGGTGTCGTCGCGCTCGGTGTATCGATCGCCCTTTCGCATCCGCTCGTAGGTCTTGGCGTGTGTTGCGGGCTCGGACTTGGGCTCGTGAACATTCGACTCGTCGCACGCTCAGTTGCAAAGATCAATGCCGCGAAAGTTACGAGGCCAGCAAGGGTGCTCGCGTCTCGCACCGTGACCCGGCTGGGAATGACGACGCTCATCATCGTTGGCCTTATCTTCGCGTCCTTGCAAGTGGGACTCGGGACAGCTGTAGGAATTGCCGTCTTCTACCTCGTCCTTCTCGCCAACCTCTTGCGGTCGCTTCTTGGGGCTAACACGAACGGTGCTCCGGTATGAACGCATCGTTGCTCGCGGTGAGCATCACCGTTGGCAATCACATCACCCACAAATTCTTCGGGCTTACGTTTAACATCGACGATCTCTTCTCATGTGCCGTCGCCGGGGCCATCTTGTTGGGTCTTGGCTTTTATATGCGGGCGAAGGCGACTTCGGGCGTTCCGGGGAAGATGCAGCTCGTCTTCGAGACCGTCATCTCCGGAGTCGAGGACCAGGTCGAATCGTCGATGGGTGAATCAGGACGCCCGATCGTGCCGCTCGCATTCACCTTGTTTGCCTACATCCTCATCGCGAACTGGCTCGAACTCATCCCAACTGGCCACAACCCGCAATATCTTCCCGCCCCGACCGGCGATATCAACTTCACGCTCGCGCTCGGACTGTTCGTGATCTTGTTGGTGCACGCGACGTGGATTCGCCGCCAAGGCCTCGGGCACTACATCGCGCACTACTTTCACCCACCCGCGCTGTTCCTGATCAACATCATCGAAGAGATCGTCAAGCCAATCACCTTGGCACTTCGTCTGTTCGGCAACATCTTTTCCGGCGGCGTCATGCTCTTGCTCATTGCTGCCCTTCCGGGTCCTTTCGTTGCCGGAATCCCGGTCCTCGACACGGTCTGGAAGCTCATCGACGGCCTTTTTGTCGGACCGGTTCAAGCGTTTATCTTTGCGATCCTCACGATCCTTTACTTCGAAGCGGCGATCACGGGGGGCCACTGAGTCGAGCGTTACGTGCGCGCGTCATGAACGCAATTAAGCAGTCACAGATATTCAGCTCATCAACCCAGAGGAGAGAGACATGGCAGCAACGGGAATCGACCAAGCGATCCAACTTGCGGGCGCGATGGTCGGTGGAGGGCTTGCGTTAGGCGGCGGCGCAGTGGGCGCCGCGATCGGAGACGGGCTCGCTGGCAGCCAGACGATCGCCGGTGTCGCTCGTCAGCCCGAGGCACAAGGCCGACTGTTCACGATCATGTTCATCGTGGTCGGCCTCTGCGAGGCCATGTACTTCATCAACCTCGTCTTCATGTTCCTCTTTGTCTTCGTCCTCTACAAGAAGTAGCTGAGGCCGCCGATGCTGCTTGCCAGCAGCAACAGCGATTTCTTGATCCCCAATGGGACCTTCATCGCTGAGCTCATCATGTTCATCATCGTGCTTGGGATCGTCGCCAAGTTCATCTTGCCCGCCCTAACCGGTGCGATGGATAAGCGCGACGAGACGATCACCTCGGCTTCGCGAGCAAGCGACGAGGGACAAGACGAAGCGGATCGGCTAACGAAACAGGCTGCCTCGGTGTTGGAAGACGCCCGTAGCCAAGCCCGCGCGACCCTGGAGGAGGCGGCTCGCACAATTGACGGAGCTCTCCAAGATGCACGTCAACGCGGTCGCATCGAACACGACCGGCTCCTCGCCCAAGCACAACCAGGCATCGAAGACGAGCGAGTTCGGGCCCGCAACGAGGTTCTCACCCGCTTTGGTGCCCTCGCACTTGATGCGGCCGGGCGATTGATCGGAACGCCTATTGATGCCACGCGTCACCGGGGCTTGTTGGAAGAGGCAATGGCTCGAGCGAAGTCCGAGGTCGGGAAAGAAGAATCATGATTTTCGCGTCGGAGAATTTCGGGTTGTCATTCATCCTCGAGGTCGTGTCGCTCTTCTTCATCGGTGCGTTCATCGCGCGTTATGTGTGGTCAGGGGGCCTGAAGCTCAAAGTACGGATGAACGCGCGTCTAGAACAGATCCGAGCGCAACTCGCTGCGGGTGAAGACGCGCGAGCTGCCGCCATCGCGCTCGTCAAGTCGCGCAACGAATTGCTCGACAGCGCCCGTAAGGAAGCTCTTGACATCGCCGAGCAGGCCCGGAGAAGTGCCGCACAACTCCTTGAAGAGGGGAAGAGGCGCGCCGAAGAGGAGTACGAACGGCTCGTTTCCCATGCCGCCATCGAGATCGACCTTGAGCGCAATCGAGTCAAAGACGATGTCATGGTCGAGATCGGTGCACTTGTCATCGAGGCAGCACGGCGCATCATCGATGTCGAGCTGGACGATGACTTGCACCGGCACCTCATCGATTCGGCTATATCTGCCGCGGAATCAAAGGCGAGTGCGTAAGCGTGCGCGAGCTCATCAGGGGCTACGCGGCCGCGTGTATGGAATCGGCCGAAACCGCTGACCACCTGGGTTTGTTCGCCTCGGACCTCAGAGGGTTTTCTCGGGCGCTCATCGCATCTGAGCGTTTGCGTCAGGTCATCGTGGATCCAGGTATCTCCGTCGGCCTGCGGCGCGCCATCGTCGAAGACCTCCTTTCGACAAGGGCGACACCCGAGACAACGGCTCTCGCATCATTCGTCGTGCGTGTCGAGCGGTCCTCGGAGATTCCAGGAAGTGTCCTTGCACTCGTCGCTGCTGCTGAGAGCGCTGTTCAATCGCCAAGCAGCGAAGCCGTGATGCAGCCAGCAGTGAGCCGCACGGGCGTGCGTGAACGCATTCGCGGCTATGTCGAGCGCGTCTTTCAAGAGCTCGCCGTCATCGATGAAGTAGATGAGGTCGAAGACGAGTTGTTTCGGATCGCTCGGATATTGGACGACTATCCTGATCTCAGGCGCACCCTTCAAGATGCCAATGCACCCTATGAAGGCCGGGCTGCGCTGTTCGCTGATCTCTTCGAAGGGCGGACGCGACCTTCTACTTTCCGGATCGCGCGCTACGTGTTTCGTGCGGGGCATATCCGAGATGTCGTCGGCACCTTCGAATGGTTAGTAGAGCTGGCTGCGCAAGAAAGGGGCCGCCGTGTTGCCGAGGTGCGTGCCGCGATAGCACTCGATGAGAGCGAAACCGCTCGGCTTGCCGCGGCGCTTGGGAGCCTTGTGGATCGTAGCGTCGAAGTGCGGACGATTTTGGATTCGTCGGTCATCGGTGGTGTGCTGATTTCGGTCGGAGATTTCGTCATCGACGGCACCGTTCGCTTTCGCATCGAGCGGTTACGTGACCTTATGGTGTCGCCGATTTGAGTGGAACTAGAGGAGTGAACTGATGGCAGAACTCACGATCAATGCCGCGGATATTTCGGCCGCACTCGAGCGACACGTCGCGGAGCTCTCTCACGAGGTTGGCGCCGAGCAGGTCGGTCGCATCATTGAGGTCGGCGACGGCATCGCCCACATAGCCGGGCTGCCCTTTGCCTCGGTAAATGAACTGCTCGAATTCGAGAACGGCGTCGTAGGACTGGCGCTCAACTTGGACGAGGAATCGATTGGCGCGGTCGTGCTCGGCGATGTCGAAGGCCTCGATGAAGGACAGGTCGTGCGCTCTACGGGCCGAATCCTGTCGGTGCCTGTTGGAGACGCTTTGCTCGGGCGTGTTGTGAATGCGCTCGGCGAGGCGATCGATGGCAACGGGCCAATCGGGACGACCGAGCTACGACGACTCGAGGTCCAAGCACCTGGCATCATCGACCGCCAGCCCGTGAGCCAGCCGCTCCAGACCGGCATCAAGGTCATCGACGCCATCACGCCGATCGGACGCGGACAGCGTGAGCTGCTCATCGGCGACCGAAAGACCGGCAAGACGACGATCGCGGTCGACGCAATCATCAACCAGCGCGGACAGGGTGTGAAGTGCATTTACGTCGCGATCGGCCAGAAGGGTTCAACGGTCGCACAAATCGTTGCGACGCTCGAGGAATTCGGAGCGCTCGAATACACCGTCGTTGTCGGTGCTCCGGCTTCTGAGCCTGCGCCCTTTAAGTACTTGGCACCGTACGCGGGTTGCGCGATGGGTCAGCACTGGATGGAAAACGGCGAGCACGCGCTCATCGTCTATGACGATCTTTCCAAGCAAGCCGACGCGTACCGGCAGCTCTCTCTGCTCTTGCGCCGGCCACCTGGACGTGAGGCCTACCCGGGGGATGTCTTTTATCTCCACTCGAGGCTATTGGAACGTGCGGCAAAGCTCTCAGACGAACGGGGCGGGGGATCGCTGACCGCTCTGCCGATCATCGAGACGAAGGCTGGAGACATTGCGGCCTACATCCCGACGAACGTCATCTCGATCACAGACGGCCAGATTTTCTTGGAGACTGATCTGTTCAACGCCGGGATCAGGCCCGCGATGAACGTCGGCAACTCCGTTTCTCGAGTGGGCGGAGCGGCACAGATCAAGGCGATGAAAGCGGTCGTCGGATCCTTGAAGATCGACCTTGCGCAGTTCCGAGACCTTGAAGCGTTTGCGACCTTTGGATCTGAGCTCGACCGAGCGTCCCAAGCCCAACTGGACCGGGGCTATCGACTGACCGAGTTGTTGAAGCAGGGACCGAACGATCCGCTTCCTGTTGAGGAGCAAGTCGTTGTCATCTATGCCGGTGTAAACGGTCACGTCGACGACATCGCTATCGAAGACGTCCAGCGCTTTGAGGCGGCTTTGCGCGCTCACACGCGTGCGTCGCACCCCGAGATTCTCGAGCACATCAAGAAGACCGGCACACTGCCTGAGACTTCTGCACTCGACGCACTGATCGCTGAGGTCAAGGTTGGCTTCGAGGCCACGAAATCGCCTCATGCGGCTGATGAGAACGGGGCTAGCTGAGCCATGCCCGGCGGTCAAGAGCGCGTCCTGCGAAGACGTATTCGCACCATCGAGTCGACGAAGAAGATCACGCGCGCCTTTGAGCTCATTGCCGCATCACAAATCGCTCGCGCCCAATCACGCATATCCGGGTCGCGTCCTTACGTGAAGGGCATTGAGGGCATCCTTGAGACGACCGCTTCTGATTCGCACTATTCGTCGCGCCTTATTGGCGAGCCCGCCGATGTGCGTCGAGTGTTGATGATCGTCATTTGTGCAGATCGCGGTCTGTGCGGAGGTTACAACACCGTGGCCTTGCGTACCGCGGAACGCGCGATCATCGCGGGAGAGTCCGCGCAAAAGACCTATCAGCTCTTCACCATTGGGAAGAAAGCGCAGTCATTTTTCCGATTCCGCCATCGCGAGATTCAAGGGTCCTTCATCGGCATGGGCGATCGGCCGACCTTCGACGATGCCCGTCGGGTCGCAAAACCGGTCCTTGCCGCGTTCCTCACGGAGGAAGTCGACGTCGTCGAGCTCGTCTCGTGGCGTTTCCGCTCAGCTGGCATCCAAACAATCGAGAGGCGTCGCATCCTTCCGCTCGAGGCGCGCAAGACCGCATCACAAAGCGACCGAACTACAAAGGCCCCTCCGGTACAAAACGATGATGTCGCCAAGGGATTCTTCGATTTCGAGCCCGACGTCGAGGATCTGCTCGCCCTTATCGTGCCAATCTATGCGGAGGCCGTTCTTTTCCAGGCGCTCCTGGAGGCCTCGGCGTCGGAGCACACGGCACGTCAGCGCGCCATGGCCGCTGCGACGGAAAACGCGGATGACTTCATCACCACGTTGCGGCGTGTGATGAACCGGGTCCGCCAAGAAGCCATTACAACCGAGATCATGGAGATCATTGGTGGGGCCGAAGCGCTCCGTCACTCCGACGAGTCCTTGAATATCGACATCGACGCCAACAGGAACGAGGAGCACACGGCATGACGATCACACAATCTCCGCCGAGCAAAGAAGCCACGGGAGACCTCGAAGACGGGCGGGTCGTGGCGATCGCCGGTCCCGTCGTCGACGTTGAGTTCCCGCCGCACGCGCTCCCGGCGATCAACACCGCCCTTCAGATCGCGTTCACCTTGGAAGGTGAGGAGTCGATCATCACCGCGGAGGTTGCACAGCAAATCGGAGAAGGCCGGGTGCGCTGCATCTGCTTGCGCCCGACAGACGGCCTCGAGCGGGGTGCGACGGTGCGAAATTCCGGCCAGGGGATCACCGTCCCCGTTGGGGACGCCGTCTTGGGGCATGTATTCAACGTCATCGGCCAACCCTTGGACACAGACGACATCGGCCCTGTCGATGCCTACTGGGAGATCCACCGCGACGCGCCCGCATTTGACACCCTCGAGCCGCAGCGCAAGATGTTCGAGACCGGCATCAAGGTCATCGACTTGCTCGAGCCCTACGTCGAAGGCGGCAAGATCGGCCTGTTCGGTGGTGCCGGTGTGGGCAAGACCGTCTTGATCCTCGAGATGATCAACCGTGTCGCGAAACAACACAGCGGGGTCTCGGTCTTTGCGGGAGTCGGCGAGCGCACCCGTGAGGGAACCGACCTGTGGCTCGAGATGAAAGAGTCCGGCGTCATCGACAAGGCCGCCCTTGTCTACGGGCAGATGGATGAGCCGCCCGGCGTGCGACTTCGCGTGGCCCTCAGCGCGCTCACGATGGCCGAGTACTTCCGCGACGTGATGAACCAAGACGTCTTGTTGTTCGTCGACAACATCTTCCGATTCGTGCAAGCAGGCTCTGAGGTATCGACGCTTTTGGGGAGGATGCCGTCTGCTGTTGGATACCAGCCGACACTGGCAGACGAGATGGGCCAGCTCCAAGAGCGGATCACCTCGACGAGGGGTCACTCGATCACCTCGATCCAAGCGGTCTATGTCCCCGCGGACGACTACACGGACCCGGCACCATTTACAACGTTCACCCATCTCGACGCGACCACAAATCTCTCGCGACAGATCGCTGCGCTCGGTATCTATCCGGCTGTGGACCCGCTCGCTTCGACGAGCAACATCTTGGCGCCAGAAGTCGTCGGAGATCGACACTACAAGTGCGCGCAGAAAGTCAAGGAGGTTCTCCAGCGTTTTCAAGAACTCCAAGACATCATCGCGATCCTTGGTCTCGACGAGCTCTCCGAAGAAGATCGTCTCGCGGTGTCGCGCGCCCGGAAGCTCCAGCGCTTCTTCTCGCAGCCGTTCTTTGTGGGAGAGGTCTTCACCGGTCTGCCCGGCATCTACGTGAACGTCGACGACACCGTGCGCAGCTTCGAAGCCCTCGTTGGCGGCGAGCTCGATGACGTCCCCGAACAGGCGTTCTTGAACGTCGGTAGCGTCGATGACGTGCATGAGAAGGCGAAGCAGCTCGAGAGCTCTTGAGCTGAGCGAGAAGGATCCGCATGCCTGCGCTATTTCACGTCGAGCTCGTGACACCTGAGCGCGTGCTCTATTCGGGTGATGTCGAAGAGGTCTCCATGCGCACCGACACTGGAGAGATCGCGTTCCTCGCACGACACGAGGACTTCATTGGTGCTTCAGACATCACCGTCGTAGCGATCCACACGGGCGACCAGGAATCCTCAAAAGGCGACACTCATGGGGAAGAGTCTCGCAACGTCGTGCGCGCTGCAGTGCACGGAGGTTTCGTTCGCGTCGATTCGGACGGCGTCCTCATCCTCGCCGGCGTCGCGGAGCTCGGTACACAGATCAACGTCGCCCGGGCGCGTGCAGCACTCGCCCGTGCCGAAGAGAGCTCCGGAACAACCGTGCACGAAGCAGCAGGCAGGGAGGAAGAGATCAGTGCCGAACAGCGTGCGCTCGAAGCAGGTGGAGCAGCTGCAGCCCTTCTCGCGTCCGACGTGCCAGAGGTTGCCGCGCGCCGGGCCCGGGCACGCCTCGATGCAGCGGGCGCGTCGACGACGTCGTCGTAGCGTCTGATAAACGTGGCGGAGCGCCGGCGTTTCCTCGTTGCGCTCTTGGTTGAAGGGCGCGTCGCTGTCGAAATAGACGGGCTTCGGCGCGCGCTCGGGAGCAAAGAGCTCGAGCGCATCGCGCCGCACATCACGCTTTCGCCACCTAAGAACGTCTCCGACGTCGAGGCGGGGGTCGTTTTCGACCACGTCAAGGAAGCGGGCGCATTGTGCGGTGCTCTGCATCTCAGCCTCGGCCCACCGAAGACCTTTCGGCCCGCGAACGGAGTCGTGTTCTTGTCCGTGGGCGGTGACCTTTTAGACCTAGAGGTCTTGCGCGCGCACCTCGCGCGAGGCCCCTTGGCTACCTCCGAAGCTCGCTCGTCGCGTCCTTTTACCCCGCACGTCACCTTGGCGAGCCACCTCGAGGGTCAACGCCTACATGACGCGCTCGGCGCTCTTGGTTCATATCACTGCGAGACGGTGATCGAACGGCTGAGCCTGTTGGAGCAGCACTTTGGTGATACAGCGCGGCGGTGGGATGTCGTGTGCGATGTCGATCTGGGGAAAAGTGTGCTTCGGGGTCGAGGTGGTCGCGAACTTACATTTCACGTGACGTCGCATCTCGACCCGAAAGACGCTTCGTGGACGAAAGACGCCCTCGAGGCTTGTCGCAGAGACACCTACGGCAAAGACGTGTCGCTAGACGTTGAATACGCGATCACCGCATATCATCAAGGATCAATTGTTGGATGCGCAACTGGTCTGCTCCGAGGACAGATTTGCGAGATCGGAGTGCTCATCGTCGACAAAGCACATCGCAAGGAAGGGATCGGCGTGCAACTTCTCAAAGAGGTGGAGCGTCACGCACTCGCACAAGGATCACAGCGAGTACTTCTTCGCACCGTCGCTTCGGGGACTGAGGAGAGTTTCTATGAAGCGCACGGTTATCGCCGTATCGCCATCCTTCCTTCTTGGCGCGAGGGCAAGGATTTTGTGCTCCTGTCGCGCAACTTGTAAGGGTGAGTGAACGCCAGAGCGAAGGGTTGACCGAAATCGGCGTCCATCAGGTGATACTGATGGAATTTGCCCGAAAAGTGATGAATTGGGTCGGGAATCGGTTGCTCGTCGTGCGGATGCCACGCAACAACTGGACGTCTGCGATGCCTTTCGCGGCAAACAAGCAATGGTCCCCTCTCACCAAGTCGTCCATTTGAGCACGATGTTGAGGTCATAACCGCCCGCGGTCACCGCCGCGTGTTGTTCTTCGCTTCTCGGCCAATGGTGTCCTTGGAATTCACCGCCCATGTCCTTGAGCGCTGCTGCGACCATGACACCTTGTGTTGTGCCGCCGATGCCGAAGGTCACGTCGGTATCGGCCTCTTTCCAAGACGTCGCAATCGCGCCCTCGACGTCTCCGTCAGAGATGAGCAAGATACACGCGCCCAGACGATCTGAACTCCTCGATGAGCTCGTCGTGACGCGGTCGATCCTCGCTCTGGGATCGCGATGACCGACCATGCGCCAACTCGTCCTTGCGCGGTAGGCGCCGTTCTTGTCGCCCCGGCCCATCCAACTGCTCACTGCGGTCGCGGCGGCTTCGGTTCCTCGCACGGTCTCCACGGTGAGGTTGCGGTCAGGAGCGACGCGGTCTTGTTCTGCGGATCTCGACGTCAAGGGCCAGGACATGCTCACGAAGCCCCACACGCTGCCCTAAGGTCTTTTTGTGGATCGCATCGTCGTGCGCCCCTCGGGGCGCCTACATGGAGAAGTGACCGTTCAGGGGGCGAAGAACTCCGTCCTAAAGCTCATGGCGGCGGCGCTGTTGGCGGAGGGAACGACTCGATTGGAGAACGTGCCCGACATCGTCGATGTCCAGATCATGGGCGACGTCCTCAAGGCAATCGGTGCGAAGGTGGAACGGGTGGCACCCCACGAACTTGGCGTCACGACACCAGCGCACTGTGAGGGTGTCGCTCCCTATGAGCTCGTGGAGAAGATGCGTGCGTCGATCGTGGTGCTTGGCCCGCTGCTCGCCCGCCATGGTGTGGCGAGAATCGCGCTCCCTGGCGGAGATGACTTTGGTCAGCGCCCGATCAATTTCCACATACGCGCGCTCGCCGACCTTGGCGTCGAGTTTTCGACCAGCCACGGAAACGTCGAAGGCCATTGCGGCCGACTCGTCGGGACCCGCGTCGTCCTGGAATTCCCAAGTCACACGACGACGGACAACGTGCTCATGGCCGCCGTGCTCGCGAAGGGCTCAACGGTCATTGAAAACGCTGCGCGCGAGCCCGAGGTAAGCGACTTGGCGGACCTGTTGTGTGCGATGGGCGCGCAGATCCAAGGAGCGGGAACCTCTCGCATCGAAATCGAAGGCGTCGACGAGCTTCATCCCGCGACACATCGCACCATTGCTGATCGCGTCGAGGCGGCAACGTTCCTTGCCGCTGTCGGCCTCGCGGGCGGGCAAGTCCACGTCGTTGGGGCACGTCCCGAGCACATTGACATGTTGTTGGAAAAGCTCGTGGCGATGGGCCTTTCGATCGAGCCGACGACTCAAGGTATTGAAGTGTCCATGGATGGTCGCATCTCTTCGGTCGATGTCGCGACGCTTCCCTATCCGGGTGTCGCAACGGACTACAAGCCTCTTATGGTGACGATGCTCGCGGTTGCCTCGGGTGTTGCGATTGTGAGCGAGAACCTCTTCCCTGGCCGATTTCGCTACATTGACGAGCTCCTGCGCATGGGGGCGAATATCACAACCGAAGGACACCACGCTGTTGTTCGCGGGGTGGAAAGGCTTTCTGGCGCACAGGTGCGCGCTCCAGATATACGGGCCGGTGCGGCACTCGTGCTCGCCGGGCTCGTCGCCGATGGCGAGACCACGATCTCCGGAGTGGGGCACATCGATCGCGGCTATGAGGACTTTGTCGGCAAGTTAGCGCGTCTTGGTGCGGACGTCAGGCGCATCGATGATGCCTCGTCAGTACGCACCTGAATTGCTGTGTCTCCACCCGACGAAGCGCACCTTTTTCTGTATCACCCGTCCGCGACGAGCCGCGACCTGTACGTACCTGGAACTGGGAAGTCCGATCCGACATCGGACCGCGAGGCCAAGTTCCAACGAAGACTCGATCCCGACGAGCATTGGTACGAAAAGGCGGTGTTCTATGAGCTCTTGCCACGGGGATACTCCGACTCGAACGGGGATGGTATCGGTGACATCCAGGGCATCATCGAGAAGCTCGACTACCTCGCGTGGCTCGGTGCCGATTGTCTTTGGCTCTTGCCCTTTTACCCGTCGCCTCTTCGCGACGGCGGATATGACGTAAGCGACCTCTTCTCGGTCGCGCCCGAATGCGGTGACGTCACCGACGTTGCGCGTCTTGTCGAGAGCGCCCACGCAAGGGGAATACGCGTCATATCAGACCTCGTCATCAACCACACCTCGAACGAGCACCCGTGGTTCAAAGAGTCGCGCTCGTCGCGCGACAACGAGAAGGCGGACTGGTACGTCTGGAGTGACGACGACCAACGCTGGTCCGACATCCGAGTGATCTTCTGTGACACCGAGCCCTCCAATTGGACCTGGGATCCGGTGCGCCAGCAGTACTACTGGCATCGCTTCTACTACCACCAGCCGGACCTCAACTATGAGAACCCCGCGGTGCGCGAGGCGATCATGTCTGCCATGCGCTTTTGGCTCGATGTCGGGCTGGATGGCTTCCGGCTCGATGCCGCGGCATACCTGTTTCAGCGCGACGGTACCCAAGGCGAGAACCTGCCCGAGACGCACGCGTTCTTGAGGGGGTTGCGCGCCGAAGTCGAACGTCATTTCCCCGGCCGCGTGCTCCTCGCGGAGGTGAACCAATGGCCGACCGACGTGGTCGATTACTTCGGAGATGGCGATGAGTGCAACATGTGCTTCCACTTTCCGCTCATGCCGCGCATGTTCATGGCGGTGCGACGCGAACAGCGCTTTCCGATCACCGAAATCCTCGCGCAAACCCCGACTCTGCCCGACGGCTGCCAGTGGGGGATTTTCTTGCGCAATCACGACGAATTGACCTTGGAGATGGTCACCGAGGACGAGCGCGACTACATGTACGCCGAATATGCGGTAGATCCACGCATGCGCAAGAACCTTGGCATAAGACGTCGCCTCGCGCCGTTGGTCGAAAATGATCGACGTCTCGCTGAGCTCCTGCACGCGCTCTTGTTGTCCTTGCCGGGCGCGCCGGTGCTCTACTACGGCGATGAGATCTTGATGGGCGACAACATCTACCTCGGTGATCGCGATACCGTTCGGACCCCGATGCAGTGGACCCCGGATCGCAACGGGGGCTTTTCGAGCGCAGACTTCGCTCAGCTGTTCTTGCCTCCGCTCATGGACCCGGTGTACGGATTCCAGGCGAGAAACGTCGAAGCGGATCTGCGCGACACGTCCTCGTTCCTGCACTGGTTGCACCGGCTCTTGGAGGTGCGCCGCCAATACCCCCTGTTTGCAACCGGCGACCTCTACGTCTTGCCAGCAGACAATCCGTCAGTCCTCGCGTTCGTCCGCTCCGACATCGATGCTCAGACGGGTTCGACGCGCACCGTGTTGTGCGTGAACAACTTGAGCCGCTTCGCACAGTCCGCGGAGCTCGCACTGACGCGCTGGGAAGGGACCCGCCCCATTGAGCTCGTAGGAAGATCGACCTTTCCCCCTATCACCACGGCCGGATATGGCGTCACACTCTCGCCACGTGGCTTTTTCTGGCTCGAGCTAGAGACACGCGCATGAGTTCGCCCGACGGTGAAGAGGTACTCGCCTTATCCGCCAGCTACCTAGAACGCCAGCGATGGTTTCAAAGAGCGAGCGGAGACCAGCTCGTGTTGTCGAACGCCCTTATGAGCTTCGACGTGCTCATCGATGGTCTCCCAGGCCTCGCGCGCATGCTGTTGTCTCGCGGTGGCAGGACCTTCCAGCTTCTCGTCGGTTGGCGAAGGCCATCAGAGGTGGCAGATGCATTGCGAGGTGAGGAGAACGCGCTCCTCGGTCCGATCACGATCGATGGAGAGAGTTATCTCGCGTATGACGCGATTGCAGATGACGCGCTTTGCATAGAGCTCCTTCGTATCGCCACAGACGGCAAGGAATTCGCTCGGTCGGTGCGACGGGTGTCGTCGCTCGTGTCGCATTCGTCGCTCGTGTTTGACGAACGACTCTTCATGAAGTGCTATCGGGTCGTCGAAGACGGCGAGCGACCGGAGATTGAAGTGTTGTTTCGCCTTGACAGTCTCGGGTTCAACGCGCTCTTGGCTCCCGTTGCGCGCTGGCGCGCTCGCGACGTTGACCTCGCTTTGGTCCGTGAGTTCCTTCCTACTGCACTCGAGGGGCGGCTGCTTGCGCTGACTTCGCTTCGAGACGTGCTCGCGTATGCATCAACGGGAGATGAGCCCCCATTACCGAACACCGGAGCGCCCCGAACGACCTTTCAGCGTATGCGGGAGGACGCCACACCAGAGGAGGTCTGCGCGTCAGCCGGCGGCGATCTCGTTTCAGAGATGGAGCGCCTCGGTCAAACGACGGGAAGCTTGCACCTCGCGCTCGGCGATGCATTTGGAGAGCAGTCCGTTGACACCCACGGGCTCATCGAGGAAATGGGCGCTCAAATATCACGTGACGGTGCCGAGATGGATCCCTTCGGCTATCGCGAGCCAAGCGGAACCCTCGAGGGACTTCGCAAGGGGATCTCCGCGCTCGCGCTTTCCCGCGCGGGCCGGGCTATCCGCCTGCACGGCGAGTACCACCTGCGTCGCGTCATGCGCTCAGATGCTGGGTGGGTCGTCGCAGGCTTTAGCGACGACCCGCTCTATTCGAGGCAGCAAAGCGACCTGTCTTTGGCCGCGCGCATGGGTTCACCGCTCGAGGACCTCGCGGACATGTGCTTCTCCTTAGGCGTTGTTGCGCGAGAGGCGTTGTCATTCCGCCCTCCCGAGGAAAAGCAGGTAGCCACCGATCTTGCGCTCGCCTGGACGCGACGCAATCGGGCGGCGTTGTTGAAGGGCTACCTTTCGACAAACGGGATCGAAAAGCTCGTGCCCAAGGATGCACAAGTCGTCGGGGCACTTCTTTCCGGCTACGAGTTCATCCGGGAACGTCGCTACGACGCGGCGCTTGCCGGTCGATGACCGGCTGATTTCTTCTTCGATCCGCCCAGCGCGTTTCGCAGGTCTTGTGCAGCGCGCTCGGGGGCGATGACGTTGATGTACACGCCTGTGCCGAGCTCGAATCCCATGCGCGTCGTCAGCTTGGGGAGGATGTGCACGTGCCAGTGATAGGGAGAACTTGCCCGATAGGGCGCGGAGTGGAAGACGACGTTGTACGCGACATCTCCGAGGTGATTGTGCAGTGCCGTCAGCCCCGTACTAATTGCCGTGCCGATACCTGCGAGGCTGTCGGGGGAGGAGCGATGAAGGTGGGGCTCGTGTTCGCGCCCGACGATGAGCATCTCATAGGGTGTTCCGCTCCAAAATGGCGCGAACGTGACGACGTGGTCGTTTGCATCGACGATGCGGTATCCGACTCGCTCTTCGGACGCCACGGCGGTGCACAGCAAGCACCCGCCCGCAAAACGCGAGAAGCTCCCCTGTTCGTCGACGATCTCGCGTGGCACGAAGGGAATCCCGAGGAGTTGACCGCACGGGTGGTCGAGAGACGCACCCGCTTCACGTCCGACGTTCACGATGACCTGGCTGTAGCGAAGACCCGGCGTGCCTTGGTGTTCCTCGATGCGGTCGCGGATGGCGGACATGACAAGATCGCTCTGGTGATTGCTGAATGACGCCCACGTCAGATCGTGATCGGGCGAAAAAATGAGCACCTCGTGAGTGCCGCTCGCGTGCGCCTCGGTGAACACCGGGCCCCGGTGATACACGACGAAGGGCGTATCGCCCTCAAAGGCTGGGTGCAGGTTCGGAATCACCCGAACGAGCCAATTTCGCTCGGAACCGTAGGTTTGGAGCGCGGGACGCGTCTCGTTCTCTCGGCCTGGGCAGAAAGGACACTTCTCGCGAGCATCAGGTGCGACTGCTTGGCGGGGCACGAACACCGCAGCGCTGTCGTCCCGGTCGGTCGACACGGCCACCCAGCGGCCGGAAAGGGGATCGAGGCGGAGCTGGTTCATTTCCCTTCATCCATCGGTCGGCGCTGTCGGACTTTAGACCGACACGCTAGTTCCCGCCTTGTGCATTGGCGCGTCAGGACATGACGGGACCCGTCTATGAGACCGTCGTGGTGCTGCACGTATTCACAGGTCTCGTCGGCTTTGGGGCACTCGGAGCGACGGGTTACTTCTCGGCGCGCGCCCGACGGGTCCCCGATGCCCTCGCGGACTCCTCGCTTCGCCAGTTCTTCCGACCCGGTGCGAACCATGCCGCACGGGCGATTTTCCTCGTGCCCGTCCTCGGGGCGGTGCTGCTCGCGCTCGGCAAGGGAACAGAGCTGAGCCAGCCCTACCCGTGGATCGGGCTCGGGCTTTGGGTCTGCGCCACTGGGGTCGCGACGGGAATCGTCTGGCCGAGCGAGAGGACGATCCAAGAGCTCTTTAGCGAAGGACTCGGCGGAAAGAGCTCGAACGCGTCGCTCGAGCTCGTCGCACGGCGCTGCGAACGGGCATGCGCTCTCACCTCGGTGTGCTTTGTCGTCGCCTTCTTCGTCATGGTGCTCCAACCGGGCTGAGCACCCCAGAGCTCCGCAATGCAGAACGCTCCTGTGCTCAATCGATGGCCGGTTGCTCGTCTACCCTGATCCCCCGTGAATAGGACGCGCGCCCAAGGCGATCCGGAGAAGTCCCGTCGCGGACTTCGCCCGCTCCTCGTTCTCGCCGCGGTCATCTGCGTCGCTGTCGCTGTCATCTTCGTGAGAGGTACCACCGCGTCGCTAAGGACGGATCCGCACACAGCGCGCTCGGAGACGTCACAAGAGCTTGGGTTCTCCGTCGGACTGTCAAGGTGCACCTTTGTCGACGAATCACGTTTTGAGGAGAACTACGCGACCGGGTCGATCACGCGGGGGCGCACCTTGGTCACCGAGATCTACTACCCGACCCTGTCTCCGCAACAAGACGCGCTCGACAGCGTCGGCGCGAATCCCGCAAGAAGGCACGGCCCGTATCCGATGATCGTCTTCGGTCACGGCTATGGACTCACGCCGAGTGTGTACGCACCACTGCTCAATGCGTGGGTGAAAGCGGGATTCGTCGTTGCAGCTCCGATCTTTCCCGACACGAACACCGAAGCGGTGGCCGAGGACCATGATTCATCCGAGCCGGAGAACGACGACGTCAACCAACCGCTCGACATGGCCTTTGTGACCGAGCAAATCGAAGCGAACGACTCCGGAGCCTCGTCAAACTGTCCTTTGGTCCACGGACTCATCGACGCGAAGGAGATCGGGCTCGCCGGTCAGTCCGACGGCGGGACGACCGTCGGGATGCTCGCGTACGACTCGACGCCGGGATTATCTCTAAAGAAGGTCCATTACCAAGCGGCGGCGATCCTGTCGGGGGCGGAATGGCCCTGGCCGAAGGGAACGCCCGATCCCTACGGGGCCGAGCAGGGATCCCCACCGCTTCTCGTCGTGCAGTCCGCGACGGACCAGTGCAATCCCCCTCAGTCTTCCACCCAGCTCTACAACGACATCCAAGAAGAACAGAAGTGGTTCTTGGAGATCTTCCAAGCGAACCATCTTCCGCCCTATGTCGGGACGGATCCGGCTGCCTTTGACGTCGTGGCCGAGGTGACGACGGACTTCTTTAGACTTGAGCTGCAAGACGGCGCTACCGGCGCAAGCCTCGTCGCTGAGGCCGACGTCGACCGGTCCATTGCGCATCTTTCGTCTGGCGAGCGCGCACCAGCGATCGCGCCATTGAGCGACGACATTGCGTCGTGTTACCTAGGTGAATGAGAAGAGAACAAATGATCTCGGGCACGAAGACCCCGCGCGCGTACCTGGACAACGCTGCGACGACGCCCATGAGCGACGAGGCGATTCGCGCGATGGCCCCGTTCTGGTCCGAGCAATTCGCAAATCCTTCGTCATCACACGCGCAAGCTCGCGCGGCGCGGCGCGCTCTCGATGATGCGCGCGACGATCTTGCAGAGACCCTCGGCTGTCACCCAGAAGAGATCGTGTTCACCTCGGGGGGCACCGAAGCGGACAACCTCGCCATCTTCGGTGTGGCGCGCGCCCATCCCGGAGAGGTTCTCGTCTCTTCCATCGAGCACAGCGCTGTCTTAGAACCCGCGCGTGAAGTAGGGGCTCGCTTCATCCCCGTTTCACGAGACGGCGCCATTGACTTACAAGCCCTGGACGCGCTCTTGGGACCTTCCACGTCGCTCGTCTCGGTCATGACGGTGAACAATGAGATCGGCGTCATCGAGCCGATAGATGCCGTTGTCGAACACGTTCGCGACAATGCGCCCGACGCGCTCGTTCACACCGACGCCGTCCAGGCCGTCGCATGGTTTGACCTTGCAGATCTTGCAAGCAGCTGTGATCTCATATCCGTCTCCGCTCACAAGTTTGGCGGACCGAAAGGGGTTGGCGCGCTCATTGTCCGCGAACGAGCACGTGCTCTCATTTCCGCGACCCACGTCGGAGGCGGCCAGGAGCGGGGCCTACGCGCCGGGACGGAAAACGTCGCCGGAATTGTCGCAACGGCGTGCGCTGCTCGGCATTGTAAAGAACTCCGCGTCGAGGCGGGAAAGAACACTGGAGCGCTACGTGACGAATTGGTCGATGGTCTCATGGCGGCGTACCCGGGAGCCTTCGAGTGCGCCCCGCGCGAGCGTCGCGTAGCGGGCAGCGCGCATCTCGTATTTCCCGGGATCCAAGCCGAGGAGATGCTCATCGCGCTCGACCAATGCGGCGTGTCGTGTTCTGCCGGATCGGCGTGCGCATCTGGGGCGCTCGAACCGAGCCACGTGCTCATCGCCTTGGGCTATTCGCCCGCCATTGCTCGCTCCGCGGTGCGGTTTTCCCTGGCAGCGAGCACCACGCAGGGCGAGATCGATCTCGCCCTTTCCGTCGTGCCGAAGGTCCTCGCCGGTCTTAGTGCTCCACTCGAGATGGGAGACTGAGACCATGCGTGTACTTGTCGCGATGTCGGGGGGTGTCGATTCGTCTGTTGCGGCGGCCCTGTGTGTCGAACAAGGCCACGAAGTCGTTGGGGCGACGATGAAGTTGTGGGGCGGGGATTCGGACTCTGGGTGCTGTTCGGTCTCTGACGTCATCGACGCGCGTCGTGTCGCCGATCACCTCGGTATCGACCATCATGTCTTTAACTTCACGGAAGACTTCGATCGCAGCGTTATTGGCCATTACGCCCGTGCACACGCGCAAGGTCGAACTCCCAATCCTTGTGTTGAATGTAACCGGCACCTCAAATTCGGGCTCTTCTTGGAGCGTGCTCTGCGGCTTGGCTTTGATGTCGTGGCGACGGGCCACCACGCACGCGTCGAGATCGACGGCATGACGAACCAAGTGAGCTTGCGTCGTGGTGCCGATGCCGCGAAGGACCAGTCCTATGTGCTTTCGGTCCTTACCGCCCGCGAGCTCTCAAAGATCTTGTTGCCTATCGGGTCGCTCACGAAAGACGAAGTCCGCGCGCGCGCCGCGGCGCTCGGTCTGCGCACGGCCGTAAAGCCCGACAGCCAAGACGTCTGTTTTGTCTCTTCACGCGATCGTGAGCACAATCGGCGCGCCTTCTTGCAAGAGCGCATCGTGCTCCATCCCGGAGATGTCGTCGATCATGCTTCAGGCCGAAACCTTGGCGCGATCGATGCCATCGAGCTCTTAACTGTGGGCCAGCGCCGCGGACTTAAACCGAGCGGGGACGGAACTCCTCGCTACGTGCTTCGAGTTGACCTTCGCAGCGCGCAGGTCATTGTTGGATCACTCGAGGACCTGCTCGTCGAAGACGTCGTGCTCACCGAGCGAACCTGGGTAGATGATCCCGTCCCTCTGGGCACGCTTTCGCTCGTGCAAACGAGCGCGCACGGAAGACCCAGAGAAGCGCGCATCACGAGAGAGGGTATTTCCTTCCTCAAGCCCGAGCGCGTCGTCGCGCCTGGCCAAGTCGTTGCGTGCTATCGCGGCGACGTCGTATTGGGCTCTGGAATCGCCTGTTAGCCGTGGCCGTGCAACCGCCTCGCGGGGAAAGCGCAAACGCTTCTCGCTCTCGCATCGACGAACTTCGCCGGCTCGTCCGTTATCACGCCGAGCGCTACTTCCGCGACGACGCGCCAGAGATCGCTGACGCTGACTACGACGAACTCGTCATCGAGCTTCGCCGCCTCGAGGCCGAGCACCCCGAATGGAAAGACGAGACCAGCCCGGCTGAAGCGGTCGGTGCGGTGCCTTCGACTGGGTTTGCGACGGTGCGCCACGCGGTGCGCATGATGAGCCTCGACAACGTTTTTTCCTTTGACGAGCTCCTCGCGTGGGGAGCACGCATCACCCGTTACCTGGCGAACCTCGGCGAGACGCCGGTGGCGAAGCGAGATGTGAGCTTCGTGTGCGAGCCGAAGATCGACGGCCTCGCCATCTCGCTTCGTTACGAAAAGGGGGTGCTCGTTCGCGGGGCGACGAGGGGAGACGGGCTCACCGGCGAGGACGTGACGCCGAATGTGAGGACGATTCGCGACATCCCTGCGGAGCTGTCCTTTGGGAAAGACGAGACGCCCGATGTCTTGGAGGTGCGCGGGGAGGTGTACCTGCCGGTGTCCGCGTTCGAAGCATTGAACAAGTCCCAGGCCGAAGCGGGTCTGCGTCTGTTTGCGAACCCGAGGAACTCAGCTGCAGGGTCCTTGAGGCAAAAGGACCCTGCGATCAGCGCCGCCCGGCCGTTGCACTTTTGGGCTTACCAGATTGGCGAGGTCGACGGCGGTATCACAGGTCCGGGCGGTTCTGCGCTCTTGGGACAAAGTGAGTGTCTTGCGCTCTTGAAAAAGGCTGGGTTTCCAGTCATTCAAGAGATCCGAAGGGTGAACGACCTCGACGGTGTCTACGGGTTTTGCCAAAAGGTCGAGACCCACCGACACGATTTTGATTACGAGATCGATGGTGTTGTCATAAAAGTCGACGACCTCGAGCTCCAGCGCGCGCTCGGTGCGACGAGCCACGCACCGCGCTGGGCGATCGCCTACAAGTTCCCACCCGAAGAACGCATGACGCTGCTCGAAGACATTCTCGTCTCGATCGGCCGCACGGGAAGGGCGACGCCGTTCGCCAAGCTCTCTCCGGTCGTTGTCGCCGGGTCGACGGTCTCCCTGGCGACGCTGCACAACGAAGACCAAGTTCGACTGAAAGACGTGCGGCCGAGAGACACCGTCATCGTGCGAAAAGCCGGTGACGTCATTCCCGAAGTCGTGGCACCGGTGCTGGCAAAACGACCGAAGGGCTCTCGGCCGTGGAAGTTCCCGAAACTCTGTCCGGGTTGCAATGGCCCGCTCGTGCGCCTCGAGGGTGAATCGGACACCTACTGCGTCAATCTCGACTGTGCCGCGCAGCGCCTCCAGCGCATCTCACATTTCGCCTCGCGCTCTGCGATGGACATCGAAGGCCTCGGGGAGGCGCGAGTCGCGGAGCTCTTGTCAGCATCGCTCGTCAACGACGTCGCTGACCTTTATCGCCTCGACGTGGCGGCGCTGAGCGCGCTCGAGGGATTCGCCGAGCTGTCGGCAGCAAACCTCGTCGCGGCGATCGATCGCTCGCGCTCGGCCGGGCTCTCGAGGCTCCTCGTCGGCCTCTCGATCCGCCACGTGGGCCCGTCGATCGCGACGTCTTTTTCCACGTCCTTTGCGGACCTCGACGCGCTTCTTCGCTGTGATGAGCCGGTGCTTTCATCCATAGAAGGCGTGGGTTCGACCATCGCGGCGAGCGTCGTCGCCTTCTTTTCCTCTTTGCACAATCGGACGGTGATCGAAAAGCTCCGCGCCGCTGGCGTGAGTTTTTCCTCTGAGCAGCGCGCGATGGACGAGAGCGTGCCGCAAACCCTCGTCGGTCGCATCGTTGTCATCTCCGGCACGTTGTCGGGATTCA